>Ga0193730_1000381_pt1 | contig 13444 bp, 15 predicted proteins | sample U1a1metaG_FD_144919 | JGI IMG/M metagenome (GOLD analysis project Ga0193730, IMG submission 144919) | Soil microbial communities from a riparian zone of the East river system, Colorado, United States - U1a1 | ecosystem: Environmental > Terrestrial > Soil > Riparian zone | place: USA: East River...
AGTGGAACTGGTGAAAGACGAAAAACTGACTCCAGCGTCAGTAGAAGCCGAGGCCTTGCGCGACGCGTTATTGCGTCAGGGGGTTCTAGTGGGAGTTGGAGGAGTCTACGGAAATGTGATCCGCTTTCAGCCCCCTCTGATAATTACACGGCAGCAAATTGATCGGGCCTTGAAAGCCTTCGAGGCGGCATTGCAGGAAGTAGCGCCGCTGGCGGCCGTATAGAAGGGGTTTCAATCCGGGTCAATTAGATCTCGCTGTCGTCATCCTCGTCGCGGTCACTATCCGACCCGCGATTCAAATCCTTCACCGGGCTCAGCGTTCGGTTATCGCTGGCATGACGGATCTCAATCCTGCCATTCACGTTGGAGAGTTTGATTCTAGCTCCGCCGCCGGCCAGCTCTCCGTGCAGATCATGTCCCACAATGCGATGGTTGCGCACCCGCAAGCCAAAATCATTGCTGATACCGCCGTGTACAGTGGAAGCTTCGAGTTCCGCTTTGGAGTCCGACGGTAGGGTCAGCAACACGCCACCATTCACCGAAGCCAGCTCAACAGGAGACGTCCCCAAGCGATCGAATTGGGCCTCCACGCGATTATTGATGGTAGAGAGCTTGACCGGTCCTGCCAGTCCACTAGCCTTGAGATGGCCGTTAATGCAAGAAGCGCGCACTTCGCCCGCGATTCCCTGGACGTCCAGCGAACCGTTAATAAGCTTAATCCCATCCAAGCGAGCGCTTCGTGGTACGGACAACGTGTATTCAACGCTTGCCGGATTGTCCCGATCGTCGTCGCTGAAAGTAAGGTTGTGGTCTGGATACTCGGTGTGGATTGAAATGTAGTCCTTCGAGGCATCAATCACTATTTTGGCCTCATCCAGCCGCTCCTTGCTGCGTGCATACTTGACCGCGTCCACCTTGACCTCGTTACCATCCCATCCCGTGATATGGACGCTACCATTGATATTGTCCAGCGCCACGCGGCCGCCTGCAGCGAAGGCGTACGTCTGATGGAACTCTTGGGTGAATTGTCCTCTGTTTTCAGCAGCATGGCCCTGAGCCACGGCGAATAGCAGTGCGCAAAGGGTGCCTAGGATCGCACCCATCCAAGTCGCGAGTACGCGTTGACGCTTCATAACTCCTCCATCTTGACTCAGCTTAGACGGGTGAGTTATGAAATCGTGAGTGATAAATCACAGCTCAGGCGTCGCTCGCGCCCGCCCTCACGGGGTCACCTTGTGGAGCTGCTCCTGTTTGCGTTCAGCCTCAGAAATCACATAAAGGATGAGAATCCCCAGCTCCGGTTCGATGGGATGGCGATATCGGGGATGAGGGAAGACAAAGTAATAGACTGCTGGATAACACAGGATCAGCCAGAAGAATAGCCACGCGCCGGGCCTATGCTTGCGCAATGCGCGTCCCAGTCCCCAGAACGCAAACACCGAGGAAACCATAAAGATCGCGTTCTTGGCCGGCGCCACCCAGGCAATCTTTTCCTGCCGAGGCACGCCACCCCAGTAATAGATGAAGCGCTTTACGCTCAAACCTAGAAAGCGCGCGTAGTCCTGGCGAATGAACTCGATTGCCTCCCGCTGGCGCTCCTTTACGTAAGCCCTCTCACCCATTCGCCGGTAACGTTCCATCTCAAAAACGTTCTGGGTGGGGTGGAGATATTCCATCCACGTGCCATTCGCCCCCGGTCCATTGCCGATGCGGAGTTCAGCGCCGAAGTTCGAACGCAGGAACACCAACTGTCCGAAAGTGCGGTAATTCCGAATGAGCCATGGCGTGACACAAGCCAAGAACATGAGAGAAGCAAGGATGATTCCAGTTAGAGAACGCTTGCCCAGCTTCCAGCGGCGATACCAGATCCAGAGTCCTGAAGCGGGTAGGAAGGCAAGTAATGAGGTATTCGTGAGAGCGGCGATGCCCCAAATCAGCCCGAATTCCAGCCACGGTTTCCAGTCCTCCTTTTCTTCCATTACCAGCGTCAGCCAGAAGAGCACCGCTAGCAAAAGCGCAGCGAGGCTCGTCTCCCACACCCAGCGCGTGCACCAGTACGTTACTGACGGCAGAAGTGCCCATGTCCAGGAACTCCAGACCGCCACCTTTTCATTGAAACATCGTTTCGCAATCAAGAAAATTGGAATACCGGTGAGGGCAGAGAAAATGCTATTGATGGTCAGCAGAATAAACGCCGATGCATGACTGTAAATCCCAAACAGTTTGAACACACCGGCAATGAGGAACGGATAGAGTGGTGGTTCCCAGGCAGTTGGACCGGTGTACCCGTTAAAAGGATTGCCAAACCCTTCGCCACTGGCGAGAGATCGCCCAATGCGTCCCATCTCGAAACCAAAACTAAAATTATCTTCAATGATTTTGAACTTGTAGGTATGGCCGACCAGGATGTAGCCCAATCGGAGGGCCAGCGCAATTGCCACCATCCAGGAGAAAGATGTCCGAATTTGTGACCAGTAGCTACGGTAAAAATTAAGGACCCGCATCTTCAACGGCAGAGTCGTTGTGGCAACATCGGCCATGTCAATCAGAGTAGCGCGGGACACTTTCATTTGTAGTCGATGATCTCGAAATTCAGCAATATCTGCACGGGATCGAGGAAATCGCTAACGAGCCTATTGCTGAAAATAAAGCAGTTAGCAGAGCTCATGAATTTGCAGGGCAAGTTACACGCCAATTTTGTCGCCATTTTCGGCCAACTGGGGCGCGATTAACACCGTCTCAGACAGTGGGCCAATGTTAAGAATCGGCCAGCCGTTTTGTCTTTTCATCGATTTCCTTCAGGAGGTTCAGCTCAATGAAAACGTTTCTTGGAACGATTACGTTGCTGCTCGCACTTACGCTGCCCGGTCTGGGACAAGGGCAAGTCCGGCTTTCCCCGGAGGACCAGAAAAAATTCGATAAGCACTACACAAAATGGGTGGACGACACCCGCAAGAACGACCGGGATGACATCGCCAAAGATGTTCATGAGATGCAGGAGATCATGGCCAAGTACAACATCCCGGCAAACGTGCCCTACGACCAGATCGCCAGTACCGGGAGCGCGGTTCGCATATATCAGGGCCGGCTTTCGGCGGATGACCAGCGCGAATTCGATAAGTACTACACCAAGTGGGTGAATGACACTCGCAAGAATGACCGCGATGACATCGCCAAAGATGTGGGACGTATGCAGGAAATCATGGCGCGAAACAACATTCCTGCGAATGTGCCCTTCGAACAGATTGCCAGCACGGGCTATCCAGGCAATGCTTATCCCACAACGGGCTATCCGGCGAGCAGTCAGTGGCAGAGCCGCCTCTCTCCCGACGACCAGCGCGACTTTGATCGCTACTATGCGAATTGGGTGGACGACATGCGGAAGAACGATCGGGACGCCGTCAGCAAAGATGCGGGACACATGCAGGAGATCATGGCGCGAAACAATATCCCTGCCAGCGTACCCTTTGACCAAATTGCCAGCTCGGCCGCTTACCCCGGCGGCTCGTATCCAACCTATGTTCAGAGACTCTCCGTCAATGACCAGCGCGACTTCGACCACTATTACGCCGAGTGGCTGGAACACACGCGCAAGAATGATCGCGACGATGTCGCCAAAGACGTGAGCCACATGCAGGAGATCATGGCGCGAAACAACATTGCCTCCAGTGTTCCTTTCGATCGCATCGCGTCTCCCGATGCCGCGTCGCGACACTAACTGATCGCAACGACCGGAGGTGCAGAATTTCTGCACCTCTTTTTTTTAGCGTGCTCGGCGACAGGGAGGGTGGCCCACTCAAGCCTGATTTTGGCTTGCGTGGGGATGTTCGCATGTCACAGACTTGGGCCAACGAACAAACTAGATTGTCCTCATGCCCTGGGGACTAACGCGTTTTCACCAGAGCGGTCAAAGTCATTTCGTCACATTCCGCTGTTACCACCGCCGTCGCTCGCTTACCACCGACGAAAGCCGCCGAATCTTCGAGTCAGCGTTGGAGCGAGTGCGCCGCAGCTACAGACTCTACGTTTACGGATACGTAGTCATGTTCGAGCATGTTCATCTCCTGCTCAGTGAACCACCACAGGACACGCTGGCGGATGCGCTGAAGTGGTTGAAGCAAGGAGTATCGCGGCGTTTGATTGGCGATGCGGATCATTTCTGGCAAAAGCGGTACTACGATTTCAACACTCGAAATTATCCGCAGTTTGTGGAAAAGCTGCGCTATATTCATCGAAGTCTCAAGCTGGGCTTGTGCGAGCGTCCGGAGGACTGGGAGTGGAGCAGTTTTCGCCACTACGCAACCGGCTGTGAGGGACGGGTCGAGATCGAGTCAGAATGGACGGCACGAAAACGCGAACGAGCGGCGGGAAGACTTTGTCCAGCGGTAGAACTGCCCCACTCAAGCCAAAACCGGGCTTGAGTGGGCCACCCGTCCCGTCGGCCTTATCATTACTCTCATCTCCGCTGCCATCCTCCGCCGCAAAGCCCCTGTCGAACCCACCGCCGCTCCCGCAGTCATGACCACATAAATCAAAAGGCCGGGCGTAAGCCCCGACCTTCCGAACTGTGCGCGCGAATTGACACCCCTGGCGCCCACCCCTAAACTGGATTGTTCCGCGCCAGGAATCCGCGGCCCGTGTCATAAAGGCTTCGAGGAGACTCAATGGGTTGGCTTCAGAACAAGTTTGAAAAGAACTTCCTGATTACCACTGTGGATTATGTATTTAACTGGGCCCGCAAGTCCGCGGTCTGGCCTATGACGTTTGGTTTGGCCTGCTGTGCGATCGAAATGATTGCGTCCTCGACAGCGCGTTTCGATATCGCACGTTTCGGTTCGGAGGTATTCCGGCCCAGCCCGCGGCAGAGCGATCTGATGATCGTAGCCGGAACTGTGACTTTGAAAATGGCGCCAGTGGTCAAGCGTATTTACGATCAGATGCCCGACCCCAAATGGGTGATCTCCATGGGCGCATGCTCTTCCGTGGGAGGGCCGTTCAATACCTACGCCGTGCTTCAGGGCGTCGACAAGATCGTTCCCACGGATGTGTACGTGATTGGCTGTCCCCCACGCCCCGAGAATCTCTTCTACGCCTTGCTCAAGCTACAGGACAAGATTGATCAGATGTCGCTCGCCAAGCGTCCCACCGAGGTCCGGTTGGACGAAAAAATGGTCGAGAACTTCAAGCGCCAAGTGATGATCGCCCAGACGTTGCAGCCAAAATAGAAATCAGCATTTAGCACTTAGCAATTAGCATTTAGCCATAAAGAGTCCGTGCTTGGGATTTGGCTAAGTGCTAAATACTAAGTGCTGATTTTATGTTCGTAAAACTTGCCTCCCAATCCGAATTGCCTCCCGAGGGTGAAGCCAAAGAATTCGCCCTTGGCGACAAAGTAATCTGCGTTGCCAACGTGAATGGCGTGATTTCTGCCATAGAGAACGTCTGCTTGCATCGGGGCGGACCCCTCGGACAAGGGACGATCGAGGGCGATAAGCTGGTTTGTCCGTGGCACGGCTGGCAATGGGATCCGAAGACCGGGCAAGCCGCCCACAATCCCGCAGCCAAGCTGTCCATCTATCCGCTGAAAATCGCAAACGGCGATGTGATGATTGAAATGTGAAGCATTCGTCAGGGGGGACCGTTATGAGCCCGGTGACCCACTTCTTAACGGGATGGGTTCTGGCCAATTGCGCCAGGCTGGATCGAAGAGATCGGTCGCTGGTTACCCTGGCTTGCGTTGCGCCGGATGTCGATGGTTTGGGGATCGTTCCCGAGTTGCTCACGCGTACTTCGTCCCATCCGCTGTACTGGTTCTCACTCTATCATCACCGCTTGCACACGTTGGCGTTCAGCCTGATCGTCGCTGCTCTGGTGTCGATACTAGCAAAGCAAAAGTGGAAAACTGCTTGGCTCGCTCTCTTTAGTTTCAACGTTCACCTATTTGAGGATGTGCTCGGCTCTCGCGGGCCGGACGGATATCAGTGGCCGATTCCGTACCTGAGCCCTTTCTCTTCGGCGCTCCAACTGACTTGGCGGGGGCAGTGGGCGCTCGATGCGTGGCCCAACGTGGTCATCACCATCGTGCTGCTGGTGCTGACATTGTGGTTGGCGTGGTGGCGAGGATTCTCGCCTCTGGAAATGATCTCCGCGAAAACCGACTCAGCTTTTGTTGCCGCTCTTCGGCACCGTTTCCCACGGAGGCAGCAAGTCTAAGAGCTCTTCCGAAGCTATTCCAAAAAAATGAATTGTTGCTAGCCCAAATATCTCAAGAACTTTCCTGTCTGGTTGTCGAATCCGGGGAACACCTGCTCCAGGGACGTACTCCTTAGGTGGCAGTCGACGGCTTCACCCAGAACGCGACGGAAGTCGGTAGTCACAGCAAGATCACGGCCTTCGTGTAATTGGGACTGATCGAGTCCCGGCCATCGCCCGTAGACTTTGCCGCCTTTTACCGGGCCTCCTAAAACGAACATCACGTTAGCGTGGCCGTGGTCGGTACCGCGATTGCCATTTTCACGTGCGGCGCGACCGAACTCTGACATGGTCACTACGACAGTGTCTTCTGCCAGATCGCCCAGGTCGGTCCAGAATGCCGCCAGTGATTCTGAAAACTCCCGCAGGATATTCGCGAGCTGGCCCTGTGTACCGCCTTCATTGACGTGGTGGTCCCATCCGCCGATATCGGCGAATGCAACTTGAACGCCTAGGTTCGCCTTGATGAGTTGTGCCAATTGTTTCAAGCTATCGCCAAAACCGCTTCGAGGATAACTAGCGTCCGCTGCGGGAATGTATTTCGATGGATCGGCGGATTTCAGCATTTTTACCGCTTCAAAGATTTCCTGTCCGGTGCCGTGCAAAACCGAGTCTACCGACTGGCTGTACATAGCTTCAAAAGTGTTTTTGATGGGTGCCGCATTCGGATTTCGTCCGCCAACTCCGAAGTCGCCGATGTGATTGAAGGCGAACGCAGGCTCGTTGCCCGAAAGAATCCGCGGCAGGGATGGCCCCGTGACGATGGCGCGGAGGGCTGACCGCTTCGCTGGTCGAGGTGCAGAGTGCAAGGCGCGATTCAGCCAGCCATCTGCAGTGCTCTTTAGACCTGGAGTACCAGACTCAATGAAATCCTGCGCATCGAAATGTGTACGCGTTGAATCGGGCGAGCCGGCTGCGTGGACAATCGCCAGATGGCGCTGACGCCAGAGCGGCTGGAATGCTGACAACGAAGGATGAAGTCCGAAGAAGCCATCCAAGTCGATCACTGCACGGCGCGGAATATTGATGGACGGCCGCATCGAGTAATAAGCCGGTTCACCGTGTGGAACCACGATGTTCAAACCATCGGCCGCGCCGCGCAGGAAAATGACGACCAGCAACTTTTTCTTGTCTGCCAGCGATCCGGTGCTGAAAGCCGATCGGGTGAGGAATCCTGGAATCGCAGTGGTACCCGCGATCGCCATTGCTCCATTGCGAAGGAAGACTCGACGGGTGATGGACATAAATAGCCCTGTCCATTATATGAATCTCCGGGAGAGAAAAGTTGCCGAAAGTGTCGTGCTTGACGGCGCTCATCTAAGGCCGGAATATGCGCAGCTGTTACGTCAGGTACAGTCTTCCGTGAGTGATTTTGTGTTGCAGGGAAGCGGCGAGATGGTCGACATCTACGGGCGAGATATTGGCTGCCATGCGATCTTCGAAGAATGGTGTGCGGTTACTGCCCACGGCGTCGCGACGGACTTGAACTAGCAACGCATGCACCGCGTTAGGATCAAACTTTTCTGGCGTCATGCGCACGATCTCACTGAGCGTGCCTCCGATGGAAATAGGTTCGCGATAAGGACGCGGGCTGGTCATGGCATCAAAAGTGTCAGCCAGAGCGACGATGCGTACCGGCATGCCTACGTCTTCCATGACGAGTCCATCGGGATAACCCGAACCATCGCCGCGCTCGTGGTGCGAACGCACGATTTCGGGGATGCGCGGCCACGGAAACTGTACCCCAGTCACAATCTGGTGGCCAACGACTGTATGATCGGCCATCTCGCGGAATTCTTCCGCGTCGAGCGCGGTGGTCTTGCCGAAGAGGCGCTTGTCTACTGCAACTTTGCCGATGTCATGCAAATATCCCGCCGAGCGAAGCGCCGCAATGTCGCCCGGTTCCACGCCCATGGCTTCTCCTATTCCCGCGGCGTAGCGTCCAACGCGGAGCGAGTGACCGTGAATGTCTACGTGCTTGATGTCAATGGCGGTCGCGAAAGCTTCCAGTGCGGTGTCGTAGAAACCATGGAGGGAGCCGAGCAGACGCAGATTCTCCGAAACCCGCTGAGCCAGGGTTTGAGTGAGCGCATGGTTGTGAACAGCTAACGCAATGTAGTGACACAGCAAATCGAGAGCTTCGAGCTCGTCGACGTCGTATATGGCATCGCCGTCGCGACGTCCCAGTGCCACCATTCCTACGAGTTTGCCCGCGATTTTCAGTGGAGCAATGCACTTGAACAGCTCAGGAGCGACGTTGCCGTTGGAACTGAGGTAGACATCGTAGACGCCGGGATTCAGGATGACCGGGCCACGTGCGGATTGCAGAGCGTGGAAATGTTTCGGTAACAGCGGGATGACTGCCGGCTCCGGCATCAGCGCGAATCCATCAGAAGCGATGGAACTGAGAAGGGAAGGCCGGTCGCTGTAAGTGAAGAGCACAGCTTCCCGTGCCCCGCCTGCTTGCAACACGGCAGACAGCATGGCGCGCGCACTCTGCGGAAACTCACGCTCGGCTGTCATCTGCGGGCCGAGGTCGGACAAAGCCTCTACCGTCCGCAGGAGCCGTCGAAAATTGTCTTTCTGCACTGCCAACAGTTGTGGGAGCAGAAAACCAGAGCAAAATGAGAGTAACATGCTGGTTAAGCGCCGGTGACCGTCACCTAGTAGCTAGAAATGTTCCCTGAGTTTGGCGAAACTCTCCACCACCAGCAAGCGGCTCGGTGCCTCAACCTTCACAACTTCTTCGTGCTCCAGAATCCAGGTATCGCCGTGAGGCACGAATACCGCGTTGAGGCCAGCCGCCAGCGCGGGATTGATATCGGACTTGGGACTATTTCCAATCATCCAGGTAGAGTCTGCTGGCAACGCATATTTGGAAACTACTTCTCGATAAGTCGCAGCGTTCTTCTCTGCGACGATCTCTACGGCCGAAAAATGTTCTTTCAGTCCTGAGCGCTCAACTTTGCCGGATTGTTCAGCAATGGCGCCTTTGGTCATCAAGATCAATCGGTGCCGTCGGGAGAGGTACTGCAGCGTTTCTGGCACATTCGGAAGGATCTCGACCGGATGCTCGGCGATAGCATCGGCAAATCCAGAGATAGTTTTGTGCAAAGCGGGGGTGAGAGGCTCGATAGCCAATCGTTCGAAGGTTTGCGCCAAGGCGTGAGCGAAGCTGTGCAACCCGTATCCATGGCTGATGATGCACTCGCGTTCCACATTGTCCAGAGCCTCGCGAACCTGTTCTGGAGAATATTCGTGGTGGTTCAAAAAGGATATAAAACTGGTGATGGCGCGTTCGAAATAAATATTGTTTTCCCACAGCGTGTCATCGGCGTCGATGAGCAGCGTCTGCGCTCTTTCCGATTTTGTTGGTTGCGACATCCTGAACATCATAAATGTCTAATGTTGATTGGCAAGATGCTGGGAAGACGGACCGCGAGATTGCTCTGTTAGAATCTCATTGTTCATGACGATCCCAGGCTCGGTAGTTCCTCTGCTGATTTTCTCTCTCATGACGGTTCCGGCTTCTTCACAGAAGACTTCCAAACCACACACTCCCAGACTAATGACTGGTTCTGCGGCCAAGGGCGCGGCGTCGGCGGGAATGCGAGTCGCGCCTGATCTCAACCAGCGGCTAGCCCGGTTCCGCAGCGTACGTATGCCATTCCAATCCGCTGGACTCACTGCGCGTGAGCAGAAATTGGTGCAGAAACTGGTGGACGCATCGCGCTACCTGGAAGAAATTTTCTGGCGGCAGATCGATCCGGAAGCTCTGACTCTTTATCAGACTTTGGGTGGTAGCAAGAACCCGAAGGATCAAAAGCTGCGTCGCTACCTGTGGATTAATGCCTCACGATTCGATCTGCTCGACCAGAACAAACCTTTCGTTGGCACGGCCTCTGTGCCACCCGGGCGAGGTTTCTACCCTCAGGGGCTTACTCGTGAACAGATTGAGCAGTACGTAAAAGAACATCCGGAGAAGAAGGCGGAGATCTACAGTCCTACTACCGTAGTTCGCTGGCATGGCAATGAGCTTGAGGGCCTCCCTTATCACATTGCTTATCGTTCGTTCCTGGAGCCGGCAGCCAGGGATTTGCGCGAAGCGGCAACATTGAGTGCCGATCCTGCTTTTGCAAACTTCTTGCGACTGAGGGCGGATGCGCTTCTCAGCGATGACTATTTTAAGAGTGATCTCGCATGGTTGGATCTAAAGGATCCTAAATTCGACATAATTTTTGCTCCATACGAAACCTACGATGACGGCTTGCTTGGAGTGAAGGCAACTTACGGCGCCGCGGTGCTGATTCGTAACTCGAAAGAAAGTCAGAAACTGGCGATGTTTCAAAAATACGTCCCTGACATCCAGGACGCGCTACCCCTCGCTTCGGAAGATCGACCGTCCAAGCGTGGTCTGGAGACTCCCATGGAAGTGATGGACGCGCCTTACCGCGCCGGTGACCTGCGGCATGGATATCAGGCAGTCGCGGATAATCTGCCGAACGATCCGCGGGTGCATGAACAGAAAGGCAGCAAGAAGATATTTTTCAAAAACTTCATGGATGCCCGAGTCAACTTCGTGATCTTGCCAGTGGCCACGCGGGTGCTGCGGCCCGAACAAGCCGCGAAGGTCTCCGGAGAGGCTTACCTGCTGGCAACGATCATGCATGAGATAGCGCATGGACTGGGCCCTGCCTTCGCACGCACGGCGGCGGGGAAGACCGACATTCGCGAGGCGATCGGCCCGGTATTTGGCGGGTTGGAAGAGGCCAAGGCCGATGTGGTCGGAATGTTCGGCCTCAAGTGGCTAATGGATCATGATGCATTGCCAAAAGAGAAGCTGGAAGAGTACTACGCATCTTATGTTGGAGGAATTTTCCGGACTGTACGGTTTGGCGCGGCCGAAGCTCACAGCCAGGCAGAGCTCATGGAATTTAATTATCTTTCGGAGCGTGGCGCGATCCAACGCGAATCGTTCGGACGATATTCCATCGACTATGCCCGCATGCCACAGGCTCTGGCAGACCTCGCAAAGGAACTCCTGGAGATTGAAGCAACGGGGGATCGCGATCGGGCCGAAAAGTGGTTTAAGAAGTATGGTGTGATGTCGCCTGAGCTGCAATCCTCGTTAAAATCTGCCGCAACCGTGCCGGTTGATATCGATCCCGTTTTCTCGTTCGCGGAGCGGGTCAGATAGAGCGAAGAATTACCTTTCGGCAGCTTCTTAATCCACAAAATCCACGTGGGCAGCGTGGGGGATGATTCCCGATTTGTGTCCCATGTCGAGCAGCCGGCGCACGGCTTCACGGCCGTCGCGGCCATAGTCAAGAGTGCGCTCGTTCACGTACATACCGACAAACTTGTCGGCCAGCTGAGTATCGAGATCGCGAGCGAACTGCATGGCATACGCCAGAGCTTCCTCGCGATGATCGAGCGCGTATTGAATACTTTCGCGAAGAGCGGCAGCTATCCTGGACGTCAGGGCTGGACCCAAACTGCGGCGAATGGCGTTTCCTCCCAGCGGCAGCGGCAAGCCTGTCACTTTCAGCCACCACTTACCCAGATCTACGATGCGATAGAGTCCAGACTTTGAATAAGTCAGCTGGCCCTCATGGATAATAAGGCCGGCGTCGTACTTGCCTTCCAGTATCTGCGGAATGATCTGATCGAAGTTGACCACCACAGTCTCGACTCCAGGCGCAAAAAGTCGAAGAGCCAGATACGCGGTGGTAAGCGTCCCAGGAATTGCGATACGTTTGCCTTTGATTTCGCTGGGTGAGAACGCGCGGTTGGCGACGATCATGGGGCCGTAGCCCTCGCCTACACTGCCTCCGCTGGGCAACAGAGCATAGTTTTCCTGGATATAAGGATATGCGTGGAAGGAAATGGCAGTGACGTCGTATACGCCCTCGCCTTCCATTGCTTTTCGATTCAGGCTCTCGATATCGCACAGTGTGTGCTGGAAGTGCAGGCCGGGAGCTCGGACTTTGTTTGTCGCCAGTCCGTAGAACATAAAAGCATCGTCGGAGTCGGGGCTGTGTGCAACCGTAATTTCGCGAGTCTGCGACGATGTTGGGTCCGCCGGAACTTGCTGGATTCCAATCGTCGTCATGAACGGGCCTTATAAGCGTGGTGCCAGCCGGCGGAAATGGCGGCGGCCGACATGACTTTGATCACTTCGGCGAAGACAAACCAGTAGAGTCCAAAACGCACTGCCTGAGCAAGTGAGTGAGTGAGCACAGCAAGCCAGGAGATTCCGCCGGCGAACAGGAAAACTTCGGCCGTCAAGCCGGCTATGGCAGCACGCGCGAAAGTTTTCTTCCCGCGCTCCATGATCCAACCTGCCAGAGCGGCAACAAATGGATATGCCAACAGATATCCGCCAGTAGGGCCCAAGAGTTGAGCCACACCGCCCAGTCCAGCGGGATTGAATACCGGCATGCCAACCGATCCTTCAACCAAATAGAGGGCCAGGGCGGCGAAGCCCCGCCGGCTTCCCAGCGTCAGCCCTACGAGCAGGACACCAAAATTTTGAAGAGTCAAGGGCACCGGAGTGAAAGGCAGCGGTAAAGTGACGCGCGCACATAATGCCACGAACAAACTCCCGCCGACGACAACTACGATTTGCTGCGCCCAGTCCAGAGCGCGATCATGACTGCTCAAAGTTTGAGTAGCCGTCTTCTGCATTCAATTACTCTCCCAATCGACTAAAGATGTATGGCACAAGACCTCTACAGCCCCCCGGCTTCTCGCTCGCGCTTCACCTCGAGCGATGCTTCTTTCTTCATATGACGGCGGACACGCAGGTAAAGAGCTATACCTGCCAACAGCACCGCCCCTCCGCTGAAGGCCAGAATCAGAAACAGCCACATCATCCGCACGATGCCTAGGATATCAAAAGGAGGCGAGGCGTGCCCGGATTGGAATACTCAATGGAAGGGCAAATCGCAACAATGGCAGCGCTGCGTCATCCACGATGGTTTATTTCTGATTGCTGGTTACCGATTTGCTCGCTTGAAGGAATGCATCCACGTTGCTTTTGTCCACCAGGGACGATCCCGTATCCACAAAAGCTGGGATGGGCGCAAAGCTGTCTTTCGACCAGTCCACATCAAGAGTCTTGAGTTTGTGGTGATAGAGGTCATCCAACATTTTCAGACCAACGAAGGACATACTATAGGGCTTCTGCGAG
>Ga0193730_1000384_pt1 | contig 13371 bp, 11 predicted proteins | sample U1a1metaG_FD_144919 | JGI IMG/M metagenome (GOLD analysis project Ga0193730, IMG submission 144919) | Soil microbial communities from a riparian zone of the East river system, Colorado, United States - U1a1 | ecosystem: Environmental > Terrestrial > Soil > Riparian zone | place: USA: East River...
CTTCGGCTTCGTGCTTCGCGTTGCCGCGCTTGAAAAGAAGACCGCCGTGCACCCGGGGATGCAAAGTTTTCACACGTCCCTCAAGCACTTCCGGAAATGCTGTGAAGCTCGAGATCTCGCGTACTGAAATTTTTTCCTTCCTCAACAGGTCCGCCGTTCCACCGGTGGAAATGATGTCCACCCCCTGGCGTTCGAGCGCGCGCGCGAACGCAGCAATACCGGTTTTATCCGAAACGGAAATGAGCGCGCGAGTGATTTTCATGAATTCGTTGAAGCGATGAAGAGTTAAAGCGGTGAACACTCGCGATTCTGGATTCGCTTCAACCCTTCAACGCTTAAACGCTTCAACGGTCGAGAATCACGTTCTTCGCCGCCGGATACAGCACCGGACAACAACCGATAGTCTCGCAAAAGGCTTTGCTGAAATGGCTCAGACTCAAATATCCGACTTCTGTGGCCGCTTCAGTGACATTGTATCGTCCCGTGCGCAACAACTCCGCCGCGCGTTCCATCCTCAACTTGCGCAAATACTGTGGAATGGTCAGACCGACTTCGCGGGAAAAAATCCTGCTTAGATAAAACGGACTGCATCCGACTTCCTGACCAATCGTTTCCAGCGTCGGCGGATTTGCCAGGTCGCGTGCCAGGACCTGTTTGACGCGTTCGACCCGCTCGCGGGCGACGCGTTTTTGCCGCATGCAGAAAAATTCCGGATCTTTCGGAGCGAAAAGAAAATGCGCCATAAGTTCGAGCGCTTTGGCTTGGTACCAGAGAATCTGCGCGGCTTTCGCCACTGGTGGGTCCGCCAGCGTCGCAATCACCCTGCGTTGCTCGATCGACATCGGCCTCACAGGCGCAACCACGTTTTCATCTTTCTCCCCGAAAATGACCCGCCGAATTTCCGGCTCCAGATCGGATTCATTTTTGGCGAACTGTTTTTGCAAATGATTTCTCGAGAATTCGAGTGTGACGAACTGATGATGATCGTTCGCGCGGCGCGACGCAGGCAGCGGCTCGTCTCCTATCGCGTAGTAGCCGCAATTTCCCGGGGTATAATCGCTGCTTGCTTTGCCAGCCGCGCCGACCTGCCCGTGGCCTTCGAGATTCAAACAAAACTCGAGACTGCGCGGATGAAAACTTCTTCCCCAATCGAACAAACGCGCCGTCCGAAAATCGTGCCACTCCACGGCCACGCCGAATTGATCAACATCGCCGTAAAGCGGCCGCCACCCATCTTTGACTTCGCGCCAGGCGTTCAGCTCGGCCGCACATTGAGAAATCATTGCATTTAATTACGAATGTTACCGCGGAGAATGCAAGGTTGGCTTCTTTTCCTCCAGCGAAGCACGGTCCCACTTCGCTAGCTTTGAGGCAGCATCGTAGGTGCTCTGGGCAAACTCGAGCAACGCTTTATCCGGGTTTTCAGCGGTGCGGACCGCGTCGTATGGCAGGATGAACTCGCGCAGCTTGGGCTCATAAACTGCTGCGTCCGGTTGAACCTTCGCCTCTGCGAATCCCGGCGGTTCCGGATATGCGTAGGAGTAGAATATGGGTGTCGGCATGCCGGCGTTGCCAGGCCAGAAACCGAGGCTGCTCACCTCCTGCGAGTAAGCCTCGCGCGTGATCGCATCCGGCAAATGTGGAACTCCGCCAGGATGCGGCGGTGCGGGCCGGCCCGAGAAACGGGTCACTGCGAGATCAAAGCTGCCCCAGAAAAAATGCACCGGACTGCATTTGCCGCAGAATCGTGAGCGGAATTCTTGAAATACGCGAGCGCTTTGCAGCAGGACGCGCCAAAACCGATTTGCATATTCTGGGTCGTAGGATCGATGCTTGTCGTCCTGATCGAATGGAATCGCGGGTTCAACCTCGTTAGGCGTCGTGTTGATCCTCGTGTCGATCTTAAGCTCGCTGAGCGCGGCCATGACCTCGCGATAAAATGCCGCAACGGATTTTGGGCGCAGCTCGATAACTTGCACCGCTCCGTCGCTTTTTAGGATGCGCAATTTGTGATCGATGAAATCGAAACGAATTTCGAAAATTCCAGCGGGATGCGGAATTGGAGAAGTTGTGAGGCCGCGCGCCGTTAAATAAAGGGTGACGTGCCAGGAGTGATTGATCCATGGGGTCCGGGTCAAACGAATTTTTCCGACAATCTGCGTCCACATGTGCAGAGTGATGGCGGTGTCTTTCCACTCTGCAAAAGGCAATGGCGGCCAGGAATTGGATGCGCCATTCATCTCAGAAAAAATCCGCCTCGCCCCTTGCAGAATGGGAGAGGGCCAGAGTGAGGGGTTGAATTTCTCTCACCGATCGCACGGGAGAAACCCTCACCCTTGCGAAGGGAGAGGCGACCGTGCCTGCGCTCGCAGTACTTTTCCAGGCGTCCAACTGACAATTTGCATGTAGCACTATTCATTTCACTTTCTGCAAACGGCTACTCCCGGTTGATGAAATCGGAAAACGAGCGTTTTACTCGCTCGAACATGCCTCGCGCTTCATCCTGTGTTCTGTGAAACGCGTGCTTGATTTTCTTTTTCACGTCGCTGATGACACCGCTTCCTTCTCCTTCGTCGTAATCGTTCTCGACATCCTCCATGGTCGCACCAGCAAACATTCCTTCCGTTCTCTTCACGGTGCCGCGAGTGGCGCCGATGTATATCGTGCCGACTGGGCGCGACGATCTGTTCAGAAGAGTCACGATCCAGATCGGTTCGCCGCGCTCATCCGTGCGCAACGTGTAATCTGCTGTTGCAAAACCTGTATGCGAGGCTTCCGCTGTGTGACTGGCCACTGCGAACGCGCCGCTGGAATCCAGGTTCAGACGCGAAACATTGATCGTTGCGCCTTCGGTAGAACCCGCTATCGAGCGATCCGGTTTGCTATCAGAATCGATCGTTCCCTCAACAATCTGCAATTCGCGCACACCGCGGCCTTCTGGATCTTCCAAAACAATCTTCCATCTCTCGGGCTGCGGGTTGCCTTTCACCCCTGCGATCGTCACGATATGATTAAGAGCGCCGCGACCCAGCTCCCTGCCCACGACACGCAGAGCTTCGTAAGCAGTAGCGTTCTCCTGCGCCCAAACCTGCGGCGCACTCAAGAGTAAAAGCGCAATAAACGATCGCCACATGCTCCAAAACTGAACAGCGGTTTCCGCGAGTGTCCATCACGTTTTGGTGCGCGGCGATCCCGCGACTGTGGGACCGGTCTCAAAGCGCGGACGGCCCGCGCACACCAAGATGCTCTACGCTTGAATGAGCCAGCGAAATCTGCTCACGTCTTGCGAGTGGCAATTAAGAAAACAAAAATCCAGTTCAGTAGCCACACCGCCAACCTGGCTTTCATTCGCAATGGCGTGCGCGATTTTCTCAAGGGCTATCCCTTCTCCGAAAAACAACGGCTGCTGATGGTGCTCGGCGTTGACGAGGCGTGCACCAACGTGATCCGTTATGCTTATCGTTTACGCGACGATCAAGTCATCTCATTGCGCATGGAAGGATTGCGCAAATGCGTGCGCATGCGGCTGCGCGATTATGGCGAACAGGTGCTGCTCCATGAAATGAAGGGCCGCTCGCACGACATGATCAAGCCCGGCGGCCTCGGTTTGTTTCTCATTCGTTACGCGTTTGACGAGGTCGATTATATACACAAACGCCGCGGCACCGAGCTGGTGCTGACGAAAAACTTCACATAGTGGGAGTAATTGAGTGATGGAGTATTGATATTTTCCCGCCATTACTCCAGTACTCCACTACTCAATCGCTCATGAAACCGCCGGAGCTAGATCCCGCTTTCGAAATTTCGCTGCGACCACCGGCCTTCAGTGAATTCAACGGCCAGGTAAAAGTGCGCGAGCGGCTGGAGTTGATGGTGGAAGCCGCTAAAAGGCGCGGTGACGTTCTGGAACACATTCTCTTGAGCGGCCCGTCCGGCCTGGGGAAGACGACGCTCGCTTACATCATCGCCAACGCGATGAGTGTGAATATCAAAAACACCAGTGGCCCAGTGATTGAGAAAGCCGGCGAACTGGCCGGTCTTTTAACAAGCTTGGAAAAAGGCGACGTGCTCTTCATTGATGAAATTCATCGGCTGCAACCGGCCATCGAAGAATATCTCTATCCGGCGATGGAGGATTATCGGCTCGACATCATCATCGACCAGGGTCCACAGGCCCGAAGTCTGCGCCTTAACTTGCCCAAGTTCACATTGATTGGCGCGACGACACGCGCCGGGATGGTGAGCGCACCGCTTCGTTCCCGGTTCGGTATGACCGCGCGGCTTGATTACTACAATGCCGAGGAAATGCAGAAGATTATCCTGCGCAGCGCGCATTTACTCGGCGTTGAGATTGATGCTGCGGGTGCGGCTGAGATCGCGGCGCGGTCACGCGGCACGCCGCGCACAGCAAACAATCTTTTGCGCTGGGTGCGCGATTATGTGCAGGTGAAAGCCGAAGGAAAAATCACCGCTGAGCTGGCCGATCGCGCGCTTGTGATGCTCGAGATCGATCGAGACGGGTTCGACCAATGGGACAAGCGCATCATTGAAACGTTAATCCATAAATTCAATGGTGGTCCCGTCGGATTGAATTCGCTGGCGGTCGCAATCGGGGAAGAGGCAGGCACAATCGAAGAAGTGAACGAGCCGTATCTGATTATGGAAGGTTACATCAAACGCACGCCGCAAGGCCGGGTAGCTACGGCGAACGCGTATCGCAAGCTCGGACTTAAACCGCCGACCGGCGCGCAAGCGGAATTGTTTGGCCAATGACGTGGACGCTGACACAGATGCCCCACAAATCCAGTAACAGCGATCTCGTACGCGTGTAGCGACAAAGGTGGTATGTCAGCTCAAGCCTGGGCACCGCCCCAGGGATTCGATTGACAACAGCAAACACGCGCTGAAAAGCGCAACTCAATCCAACGCTGACGAAGTGAATCGCGCTTTCAGCGCTAGCGGGCTCCAGGATCCACGAAACCTGGGACGCTGCCCCAGGCTGCGAGTTGAACGCGGCGCCTTTGGCGCGAAGACACACACATGCGCTCTACGCAGGCCACAAACAATATGCAGCAGCCTGAGTGCCGCGATATCCCGCAGCGGCTAACTGTGCCTGACCTTCAGAAAGGAGTTGGAATTCACCAAAAACTCAAAATCGGTCTTTATTTCTGCGAATGCAAAACTTTGGAGCGCCGGATCCGCTCGCAGCATTGGAATAAACTCGCTTGGTTGTGCTTCGAACGTCACCGTCGGATAAATGCGTGCTTCGCCTCGCGTCACGCGCATGATTTCAAGGATCGATTCGCGGTGGAACTCGTAATCTAACCGGTCTTGGTACGCGAAAAGAAAATAGGACACTAGAGTCAGATCAAATTCACCGTCCGCGAACGATAGTCTCGGCAATTCTCCAGAAACGTAGCGCTCCGGATGGATCTTGTAATCCGAGAGAAAGATTGTGGACGCGCGTTTGCGCAAGTCGCGCATGTATTCAGGATTTTTGTAATAGCCCCAACGATAAGTAGGCACACGGCCGATCGCCCGGTAAACTGATTCGAGGTCCGGCTCGGAACGCTCCGTGATTTTTTCGGGCGGCAGCGAATAGATTGGATCGAACGAAGTCACCTTTATACCGAGCTGGTTTGCTTCCGCGCAAAAAGAACTGACCCCGCCCGCCACATCCAAAACTCTTTTTCCTATAAGGTCACCCGGCTCAAGCAGGAAATAACGGCGATACTCTTCGAATGTGCGACCGAGTAACACGATACGATCAAGCTGAAGCCCCTGTTTGTCCTGCATTAACGACCGGTACCCCGAGTTGTAGAGGCGTTTGTGTCGAACGCCTATCTGATCGCCACGATCGCCGGACTCCGGATCAAAACAACGTGATGACGCCGTTGCTGTACGCTGCTACCCGCATCCATATGTAGGTGCCACCCTCTAGTCGCACGGCCCAAAAATCGAAATCGCCGTTTAGCCGATCGCCAGCCGCGTCGAGTGCCGTCGAGCCAGTCACGCCGTGGTAAGCGTCGGCTTTCTGTACGAACGCTGCTTTGAAGTTGTCGAACTTTTTATTCACCTCCTTCACGTCTTGCAACGCACGCTGCACGACAAAAAGACCGTCGTAAGCCGACAACGCAAATGCATCGGGCGTGATGCCGGTACGGGCTTGAATCGCATTGGCGACCGGCTGCCACTGGTTTCGAAGCGCCTCAGGCAATCCGAAGATCGGATTTGGATAATCAACGCTGGCGGCAAACGCCGCCGCAGATGAATCAGCAGTCAAAGCCGCGGAAAGAGCGACTCCATCACTGCCGTACCACGCGGTATGTGAAAGCGTGGAGTTCGCCTGCGCAGCATGAAACACGCCGACGACCTCATCGAACGCGGCCAGATATACCGCAATGGCAGAAGGGTCAGCGCCGCCGCTGATGAGGCTTTGAATTTGCGACGCGACAGAGCTCGTGGCAGTCGAGAAGTCAGTCGTCGCCGGTTCGTAGCGAAATCCCGGAGTCACTGTGCCTCCGAGCGCCTGGAACCGTATCTGAACCGAATCGTGCAGGCCGTTGTTGCCCGCGTCATTTCGCCAAAGAGGAACGATCGCGCTGATTCCGTCGTGCCGCAGTAAAGCCACGAGCGCCTCTGCTTCGCGTGTATCATTAGGGCACAAGCGAAAGATGTTGTCGCCAGGGATCGCGAGCGAAGACGCGGTGCTACCCTGACTGATGACCAGGATATTGTGCGCGTCCGCGTAAGGCTTGATCGCAGCAACTTCAGAACTCGATTGCGGCCCGAAGACAATGTTCACACCGCGACTGTCGAGGTCCTTGATAGCGTCGAGTGCTTTGGATGGAATGAGTTGGGTGTCGCGAGCAAGTACCGCAAATCGATTTCGGCCCTTCGTCGCTGTTTCAATTTGGTCAGCAGCGATTTCAAGCGCAGCCACAGTGTTTTGCCCGAGCGACGACCCGGAACCCGTCAATGACGCAAGCACGCCGATCTTCGTCGGCTTACGGAAATGCCCTTGGCTAGCTTCGATTTTCGAAACGGAACCGACCAGAGCGAGAAGCGGCACGGTAACAATAAGAGCGAATACGACCCGAATTTTCATAAGCGCGCGATAATCCCCGCACCAGGGGCGACAGTCAAGAACGATCGATTTACGGCAGAGCTCGCAAAGGCCGCACAGCAAAATAAACTCTGCGCCCTCTGTGATTAATCTACAAAACGAATGCAACTGACCGCCAATTTCTTCCACCACCTTTCACGGTCTCTGAGCTAACGCGAAGCATTCGCAGCACGCTCCCACTTGTCATTCCGAGCGAAGTCGAGGAATCTCTGAAAGTTTTCTTGAAATAGTAAGAGATGTCTCGACTTCGCTCGACATGACAGTAACGACCGACCTCTTTCCAAAAACCGCCAAAGTGTTCACCGTTAGCGAGCTTACGCGAAGCATTCGCGGCACGCTCTACTTGTCATTCCGAGCGAAATCGAGGAATCTCGGTTTGGGAACAATAATTCTGCAGGAGCTACAGACTTGCCCGACGCGACGATAACTGCAGATCTGTTCCCACGAACCGCCAAGGTCTTCACTGTCTCTGAGCTCACGCGAAGCATTCGCGGCACACTTGAAACGAAATTCGGCGCCGTCTGGGTGCAGGGCGAAATTTCAAATTACAAGCTGTATCCCAGCGGGCACCAATATTTCACCCTTAAAGACCAGCGCGCTCAGATCGGGTGCGTGATTTGGCGCGACACGATGGCGCCCGTGCGACAACCGCTTACTGATGGCGCGCAGGTGCAGATTTACGGCACCGTTACAGTCTTCGAAGCGCGCGGACAATATCAGCTCAACGTTCAGATTCTTCAGCCACGCGGCTTGGGCTTGCTCCAGGCAAAATTCGAAGCGCTAAAGCGCAAGCTTCAGGCCGAAGGATTATTCGCGGCCGAACGCAAACGGCCGTTGCCGAAATTTCCGCGGCGAATCGGGATAATAACGTCACCAAGCGGCGCAGCGATTCGCGATATGGTGAACGTGCTGCGGCGTCGCGCACCATGGTTGCAGATCTTGATCAATCCGGTGCGTGTACAGGGAAGCGGAGCGGCGCAGGAGATCGCCGTTGCGATCCGCGAGCTAGCCACGTCTAACGAGGCGTTTGCGCCTGTCGATCTGATCGTGGTCACGCGCGGCGGCGGAAGCATCGAAGATTTATGGGAGTTCAACGAAGAGATTGTCGCACGAGCGATATTCAATTCCGCAGTGCCAATTGTCTCCGCGGTCGGGCACGAAATCGATTTCACCATCTGCGATTTCGTTGCGGATTTGCGGGCACCCACGCCCAGTGCCGCGGCGGAATTGATCGTGCCCGACATCACGGATCTTCAGCGACAGGTCGACAGTTGTACGCGCGCGCTTGCGCGCCAATTGCTGAACCGGGTCCGCGAGGCGCAGCAGCGGTTGGATCACGCGCGCGAGACTTTGCAGCGTTGCCTCGCACACAGGATCGACAGCTACAAGCGCAGCCTTCTTCACATCGCGGCTGCGTTACAGCCCCGAAAGCTTTCGGGGGAGCTCATGATGCGCCGCAATCGTTTTGCGGATCTGCATCGACGCTTGATCGCCTGCCCCGGCCACCTGCTGGAAAACGCAAAACACCGTTTCCAGCACATCGAAGGAATTCTGCGCGTCCTCGGCCCGGACGCGACGTTGCGCCGCGGCTACAGCATCACGACGAACGAGCGTGGCAAAATCATCCGCACAATCGCAGCAGTCCGTCCAAAAATGAAAATTCGCACCCGCGTAAGCGACGGCGAATTCGGCTCGGAGATTCCGTAGCGCGTCAGTTTTTTATTCGCATTACGTCGCAATTTCCGCCAAAACGAAGTTCCATGATTCCGCTTTTATCGGACGGTCACTAAAGAAGCCAAGCGGATTAGCCTCCTGGCAAGTCTTATGCGACAGCTCACTGTTATACTGACTGCACTAACGGTTGCTACATTCCAAACGCACGCTGGAAGTCTCGAGTGGCTTTTTGATGTTGCTAACAACGATGAGATCGCACGCCAACAAGCCCAATTCTTGGTGTGGGATGGTGTGCCGCATCCCTTCTCAGCGCGTTTCGAAAAGGTCGACATTGTAGACAAAGATGGGCCTTTTTATCTCTTTCATGTTGTAATCACCAGTCCAGGCGCCGGGGTAAAGCGCCATCGCAGCTCATACCTGGTCTGCTTCAAGCTGACTGAACGTACAACCGAATTCCGCATAGTTACCGTGATTCAATACGCTTCAGACCCGCCGACAGAACACGAGATTGCGATAGATAAGCGTCTTAATAGATGGCCAGTTTCGCCGCCTTGGAACGCAGGAGATGATCTACCATCCAATATCAAGCCTCCTGGCTTGAGCATCGTGTTAGACAAGTGTCGCGCAGGATTAGACCAGTAACACTGTTACCCTTCCTACCGTACGCAGGTCCAATTCATCTCACGTAATGGCGACAATGTTCGCTTTCATTTGCCAAGCGGCCCGGTTACGGAATCAATGGCGATTACGAAGTCTCAGTCCTGACGCGACCGATCTAAAATGAAAAAGAGCGGCTTGGAATCACCGCTTCGAGTTCTAGAACGTGGTCAACAATTCATCCGCACGCACGATGAACCGCTTTCGGTTGTCGCGATGGGTATCTGCAATCCAGATTCTTCGCCCGTTGGAATCTACGGTTGACCGCAATCGCGCAGGTTTACGGCTGCTTTTCTTCGCAGAGTTTTTGGAATGCGGGATCAGCGCGCAACGGGTCCCAAATTGGATCCAGCCTAAGAAGGGCCGGTGTGATGGGCGCTGGGTTATAAAGCCAGCCACCGTACGGCGTTTGTAACAACCGCGTGAGAGTTGAGATCGCACGACTATTCTCGCCAATAATCATCTCAACTAACGCCAGGTTCTCTTCGAAGCCGGGTCCCGACAGTCGATCTTTGCTACTCGGCACAAGCGTCATTGCACGCTGCGCTTCGTTGAGGGCTGGGCCCTTCTCGTCGAGTATGGCGTAAGCCACAGCCAGCGCTGCCGCTACGAAGGCGTTGTCTGGTTGATCCTTGCTGAGCGGCTCAAGCGTGTTGCGCGCCTGTTCGGCGAAAGCCTTTGCTTGAGCGGTGTCGCCGGCTACGCGGTGGATCAACGCCAGCCCATTTTGCTTGATGCCCTTGTCGATGCCAGAAGCAGAGTGGAGTCGAGCTTGTCGGGATTGCACGAACCGGATGGCCTCAGTTTGATTTCGTTCAAGTTTCAATTGGGCCACCTTGATCCGAACAGCCGCGTTCGAATTCGTTTGTGCGTTTACCTGGACCAGTAATTTAGCGGCTTCTTGCAGGGTACCTTCGGCCTGGTAGATGCTGGCTTTTAACGCCATTAAAGATAACTCATCGGGGAGGATATCCAGTGCCCGATCGTAGAGCCTTAGCGCTCTCGGGAATTGCCGAAGCGCGGCGTAAGTCCATGCCACTTCAATCAGTAACGCCGTGTTCCGCGGATCCAGGGCGAGACCTCGCTCCCAGTAGGCTTCACTTTCACCCCAAAGTCCCTCGCGTCGGGCAATTGCGCCAAGGGCGTATAAGACCTGGCTGTTACCTGGCAACATTTTGCTGACGCGCCCGAAGGTCGCTTTGGCCAGCCCGTAATCGTGCAGCACCCAATATTGATAATAACCCGTGAAGAGCAGGGTTTCGGGCGAGTTCGGCTGCAGCCTCTGCGCATTTTCTAAAGCCTCTTTAGCTGCGTCGCGACGAGCGGCAGTTGCGTCGCCGCGGTTAAAGTAAAGAAGCGCGTGCGCACCAGAAAGTCGCGCCCAAGCGAGCGCAAAATTCGGGTCAAGCTGTACGGCCAGCCCATAAAAATCGATGGCTTTAAATAGGGCATCGCTCGAGTAGTTGCTACGTGCTTCAAAAGCCAGCCCGCGTAAATAGGCATCGTAAGCTTCCGGATTGTTTGTGGGCTTAGCAGCCAACGCTTGCTCTTCACGACCGGTCAGCTTCGCTTGCAACGATTCCGCTATTCCTTTAGCGATCTCGCTCTCGACGACAAAGATATCACTCAACTTTCGATCATACGTCTCGGCCCAGAGCTGCGAACCGGTTTGCACGTTAACCAAATGAACATTGACTCTCACCTGATCGGCTGCTTTCTGGACGCTACCCTCAAGGATGTTCGCTACCCCAAGTTGCTTCGCGATCTCAGCAAGATTGCCCGGGTTGCTCTGAGACTGCTGTGTCGAAGCGCGTGAAATCACTTTCAAATCCGCGATCTTAGCCAGGCGCGTCAGGACTTCTTCCTGAATGCCATCGGCGAAATAGGCGTTCTCTGGATCGCTGCTCAAATTTTGAAAGGGCAGGACCGCGACTGATTTGTCGATTTTATACCCGACGGCACGTGGCCAAAGAAAAAATCCAGCGGAAGCGGAGACGATGACACCAGTGACGATAAGCAAAATGAGATTTCGTCGACGATGGGCTCCTGGCGTTTTTGGCGTGCTCTGAATCCCTTGCGGCGTGATGTCGTATGCCCAGGCGAGGAGGAGCGCGATCGGAAACCCGATTAACAAAAGCGCGATCACGAGCCGCAAACTCCAATTCGGCAATTCCCATGCTGGAAACGCTGCCGAGGCGATTTGAATCAAGAATCCCGCGGCGACGATGTAGGCGGCAGCGACGCGGTAAACCTTCCGTTGTTTCAACTCACTGAAGAATGAGCTCATCCGATCCCCTCGCAGACGTGGTGTCGAATATGCAATGCACGACCGTCGAGCTTGCAATGGGACTACGTCAAATTCTCTACCCGTTCACATTGTGATCTGATTCGCGTTCACGATGCCGCTGCCCATGTGATCGAAACGCACGAGCACGCGGGCCATTGCAAAGAGTGGTGAGCGGTTTGTTCGCATCAGGTCACGCACGCTATCAAACACCTTTTCGGCTTGCTCCCGCCGGGACTCGTCGCTAAAACGCTGCTACGAAATAATTGGGGGAGGCCATTTGAGCATGAAGACACAAATCCCAAACATCAATATGGTTCGATCCGCTTGGCGCCGAGTCAAAAAGAACATAAAGGACGCCATAATTCGTGACCTAAAGCCAGTAAAAGACGTCAAAGGTGGCGGCGGTGTTTCGGGCGAATCCAAACCCACCACAGGCGAGGGCACCACACGCGACCACTAATAAGGATAAAATCGCAGCATCGTTCGGTACGTGAAATCCTAATTCAAATTAGGACGCTACCGATCTGATTTCCGACGCGCTGCGATTCGGTATGCTGTGGTGCGGCGAGCCGGGTGCAATCAGCAACGCGATTGAATACGCGCAGTTTCGCAGTCGCTCACAGGATGCCGCGATGGTCAGCAATCCAGATCGTTCGCCCTTCACGATCCACCGCTGAAACGTAGCGGAAACTCCAACCCGCTTTCTTGAGATTGTTCAGCGATGATCTTCTATAACTTCACGCGCAGGAGTTCTAACCACTGAGATCCTACGGCGTCAGGAAAATTTTGCCTGTGTAAGGATCTTCTACTGCGGTTGCCGGCGGGAAACCGGTCACATCGACGTAACCGCTATCTGGCGCGAACGGACTGGTAACTAAGCCTGGTTTACCGGGGACGGGAGTTCCATACGGTAGCTCGGTTTTTTGCTGGCTCGCACCCGAGGCTGCCTTCGCCCACCGGATATCGCGCTGACTCGGAGGCGCAGGCACCGGGCTGACTGAAGTCTGACTATTCGAAGCATCGCTCGGCGGAGTCTCATTATGCTTATGACTGCTCCGACTGCTGCGACTGCTCCGGTGCGGTCGCGGCGTCTCATGCGGGTGCGCGACTGCGCTACGTAATGCTCTAAAAAAATCTCGGAAGGGCCCTGCGCTCGCTACATTAGCCGAACTGATTAGGATGGCGATCAATAACGAGCCTACGATTGCGCGGAGCGACCGTTTCACTAGGACTATTTCGTATCAGCCGTTCGCCGTGCGCGCCTCGGACTTTGCGGATTCGCCTTTTGCGGAACCCAGATAGTCTTCGATCTGTTTTCCAGGAAGTCATTTGCGAACGAAAGAGCGAGACGTGTCATTCGGTGCGATCTTGATCTTCTCGAAGCCCGGCCTTTCGCAGCATCTCCTCCAATCAAAATTAAACCGGAGAAGCGATCTTCGCGGCTATGCTGCGCGGGAGATAGATCCGGTGATGAGACGCCAAGTATTCGATTGCCTTCGGCACGGGCAGCCATTACCAGACAAATACGATCAGGGAAAAACCGCGCCAAGGCGCCCTGAACAGCGCGCGATCTGCATCCGCAGCTCTTAGCCGTTGTTGAGGACCGTTTGCCCTACAGGCCGACTCA
>Ga0193730_1000385_pt1 | contig 13353 bp, 12 predicted proteins | sample U1a1metaG_FD_144919 | JGI IMG/M metagenome (GOLD analysis project Ga0193730, IMG submission 144919) | Soil microbial communities from a riparian zone of the East river system, Colorado, United States - U1a1 | ecosystem: Environmental > Terrestrial > Soil > Riparian zone | place: USA: East River...
AACGATTTCCCGGGACAATTTGCACAACTCGGAAAAACGTCCAGCACCCGCCCTTCGATCAGATCGATCTTCTGCAGGGACCCGACGTTATTCGCGGAGTAGACGTGATGGATTTCGAAAGTCTCCACCGAGTCCTCGCCGGTCTGCAGCCAGATTACGTCGTCAACTGCGTTGGCATTATCAAACAGCGTGACGAAGCCGCGATGGCCCTTCCGAGCATCACTGTCAATTCCCTGTTACCCCACAAGTTGGCGGCAATGGTCAAAGAATGGGGCGGCCGGGTGATCCACTTCAGCACCGATTGCGTATTCAGCGGGAAACGCGGTGGATATACCGAACAGGATGATTCAGACGCGGATGATCTCTACGGCAAATCCAAGTTCCTCGGCGAGGTGACGACGGAAAATGCGCTGACTCTGCGCACGTCGATCATTGGACGCGAACTGGTCGAGCACAAATCGCTTTTGGATTGGTTCCTTTCCCAGAATCACAAAACTGTTAAAGGCTTCAAGCGTGTGATCTATGCCGGCGTCACCACCAATCACATGGCCGACGTTGTGACCGAAATTATTCGGAAGAGCCGGCCAATTTCCGGGCTCTATCAGGTCGTTTCTGATCCGATATCCAAGTATGATTTGCTTTGCCTGCTCAGGGACGCGTATCGGCTCGACATTGAAATCCTGGCGGATGAGACAGTAGTGTCCGATCGCAGCATGCAGGGCGACAAACTACGCGCCGCGACGGGTTATGTGTCGCCGGCATGGCCGTTACTGGCCAAGAATCTCGCAGACGATCGAACACCGTATGACCAATGGATAACAACCTAAATATGCGACTTGAGGGTAAAAAAATACTTATTACCGGCGGCACTGGATCGCTGGGGAAAGTTCTTACGCGGCGGCTCTTGTCAGGTGAAATGGGAAAGCCGGCGAAAATCATCATCTTTTCGCGCGACGAAGCCAAGCAGCATTTTATGCGCATTGAGTACCAGCATCGCGTCGCGGCCACCGATGAAATCATCTACCATAATTTTCAACAGCTGCTTGAATTCCGCATTGGTGATGTCCGGGATTTTCATAGCGTGGCGAATGTGTTGCCTGCGGTAGACGTTGTCGTTAATGCGGCGGCAATGAAGCAGGTGCCGACCTGCGAATATTTTCCCTTTGAGGCAGTACGCACCAACATCGAGGGCGCGGAGAACATCGTGCGGGTGATCCAGGAGCAACGCCTGCCGATTGAAACGGTCGTCGGTGTCTCTACCGACAAGGCCTGCAAGCCTGTGAACGTGATGGGGATGACGAAGGCGATTCAGGAGCGCATCTTCACTCAGGCCAATATGCGTTGCGACGGGACGCGCTTCGTATGTGTACGCTATGGCAATGTGCTGGCTTCACGCGGCTCGGTGATTCCGTTTTTCCATGAGCAGATTCGCAGGGGTGGACCGGTGACTATCACCACCCCGGACATGACGCGCTTTCTGCTCAGTCTTGACGACGCGGTTGACACCGTGTTCGCGGCGATTAATGAAGGTAAGCCGGGGGAGACGTACGTGCCGCGCGCGCCTGCCGCGCGCATGGTGGATGTGGCCACCGCCTTGATAGGCGACCGCCCCGTTCGCCAGGTAGTAACCGGTATTCGGCCCGGCGAAAAAATTCACGAGATCATGGTCAGCGACGAAGAAGCTCATCGTACGGTAGAGCGCGGCAAGTGGTACGCCATTCTGCCAATCCTGCCCGAAGTATGCGGCGAGCGTACCGGTACTGGGTGCTTGGAAAAAGAGTACAGCTCGAATGACTCAGTATTGAGTTTGGAGGAAACCGCCACCATGCTCAAGACTCGCAGTCTCATGCTGGAGGATACGCTGGTTGAAGAGGGAGAGTTGTTGCGATGAAAGTCGTCACGCTCTTCGGCACGCGCCCGGAAATCATTCGCCTGAGTTGCGTGATCAAGCACCTCGATCTTTTTTGTGATCAGGTTCTGATACATACCGGTCAAAACTACGATAGAAACCTGAGCGATATTTTTTTTGAAGAGTTGGGATTGCGATCGCCGGATATTCACCTGGGTATTCAGGCGACGGCCTTTGCGGATCAGGTTGGACAGATCATCGCCGGGGCCGGCGAGGCGTTGGCGCGGATCAAGCCGGATCGGCTACTTCTGCTCGGGGATACTAATAGTGCCTTAACGGCAATTGCCGCGGCGCGGATGGGCATTCCCGTGTATCACATGGAAGCCGGCAATCGCTGTTATGACGATCGCGTACCGGAAGAGATTAATCGGCGCGTTGTGGATCATTGTAGTAACGTCCTGATGCCGTATACGCATCGCAGTAAGGATAATCTGGTTCGCGAGGGCATTGAGCGTCAGCGAATCTATGTCATCGGCAATCCGATCTATGAAGTGCTCAATACTCATGCTGAGCACATCGCAGACAGTGATGTGCTGACCCGGTTGAACGTCGAGCCGCATAAATATTTTCTGGTCACGCTTCATCGCGCGGAAAACGTAGATGATCCTACGCGCTTGGAACAACTGCTTCGTGGCCTGGCTCTAGTCGCGGATAGCTATCAAGAGACGATGGTCGTCAGTTTGCATCCGCGCACGGCCGATAAGATGTCCCGATTCGGTCTTGACGCGCAATCAGGGCGCGTGCGGCTACTCAACCCGATGGGATTTGTCGATTTTGTAAAGCTGGAACGCAACGCGCATTGCGTTCTGAGCGATAGCGGCACAGTGCAGGAAGAGTGTTCGATCTTTCAGGTGCCAAATATTACGGTGCGCGACGTAACTGAGCGCGCCGAGACGATCGAAGTCGGCAGCAACATGTTGACCGGCGCGGCCCCTGAAACAGTCTTGCAGTCGGTCAAAGTCGTGCTTGGCTCCAGTCAAACATGGAGTCCGCCGCCAGAATACGTGGAGCCGCACGTTTCAAGCACCGTGAGTAAGATCGTGCTGGGGTACCAACACTTCCCGAAATAGTGCATCGATGAGAAAGGGCAAGTTTTCGCAAATTGTACGCATCTTTTGGCAAGCGGGTATTTGATTTGGTGGTGGCTCTTCCGGCGCTGGTTCTGTTGCTGCCGTTGCTGACTCTAATCGCAATTTGTGTCCGACTCAAGATCGGTTCACCCGTGCTCTTTCATCAGCAGCGACCAGGCTTCCACGGGCGGCCCTTCACATTGCTTAAGTTCCGCACCATGACCGAAGCTCGCGAAGTTAACGGAGATCTCCTGCCCGATGGACAACGGATGACGGACTTCGGGCGTTTCCTGCGTCGCAGCAGTTTGGACGAATTGCCGGAACTCATAAATGTGTTGCGGGGAGAGATGAGTCTTGTTGGTCCGCGCCCACTCCTGATGCAGTACCTAGCTCGTTACACACCTGAACAGATGGGACGGCATCAAGTTAAGCCGGGTATTACTGGATGGGCTCAAGTTAAAGGTCGCAACTCACTTTCTTGGGAGCGGAAGTTTAGTTTAGATCTATGGTATGTTTGTCACCAATCGCTATGGCTCGATCTGAAAATTGTTTTATTAACCTTTTTGGGCGTCTGTAAACGGACTGGAATAAACCAAGAGGGTCAACCGACCATGGAAGAATTCAAGGGCCAGGCTCCATCTGGGCCATCGATTTGAAAAGAATCTAGATTAGAAAGCGGATTCGATTATGGAAAAAAAGGACTTCCTTCTACTACTTGATGAGATAATGGAATTGGAGTTGGGGACTTTGACAGGCGAAGAGCAGCTTAAAGAGCTTGAAAATTGGAGTTCCTTAGCGGTGGTAGAGTTTATTGCGATAGTAGATGAGAAATTTGAATTCACAGTGTCTCCCAAGAAACTTTCTGAAGCAGAGACAGTTAATGATTTGATCCAGTTGCTGGATGGAAAAGTAACGAACTAGGTCAATGGGTAGTTAACTATGACATCCGGTGCTATTTCGGGCGCGAAGATAGTTGGAATCTCGTGCGCTGTACCTGATCAAATTCAAACGTTAGAAGATGCAATTAAGGTCTTCGGTGAAGAGAGTGTCAGAAAAACAAGTGAGAGTACAGGTGTAAAAAACCGATATGTGGTAACAGGCAGTCAATGTACGTCGGATTTGTGCTTTGCGGCGGCTGAAAAATTATTGGCAGACTTAAGGTGGGAACGGGAATCAATTGACGCACTTATCCTGGTAACACAAACACCGGACTATTTTTTGCCGGCAACAAGTTGCTCCCTGCATGGTCGCCTTGGTTTGGCTAAGCATTGCGCGGCCTTTGATCTTAATCTGGGATGCTCGGGATATGTCTACGGCTTATGGGTCGCCTCCACTTTGATTTCTAGTGGGAATATTCGCCGGGTGCTTCTGTTGGTTGGCGACACAATTAGTCGGGTTGTGTCTCCCCAGGATCGATCCGTTGCTTCGTTGTTTGGGGACGCGGGCACAGCCACAGCGATTGAAGGGGATGATAAAGCCCCAACGATGTACTTTGAGATGGGAACCGACGGGACCGGGCAGAATCACCTGATTGTGCCGGCGGGTGCTTTTCGTCAACCTCATACGGAGAACACGTCTAAGCAGATAGAATGCGAAGGAGGCAATGTCCGAAGTGCTGCAAATCTGTACATGGACGGACCAGAGGTATTTGCTTTCACTTTACGTGAAATCCCCTCTTTGATTAACGCTGTACTCGCAAAGGCAGGTTGGACGGGAGATTCATTTGATGCATTAGTTTTTCATCAAGCCAATCGATACATGCTTCAATACTTAACCAAGCGCATGCGTTTGCCTCCAGAGAAAGTTGTGATGGCTATTGAAAACTATGGCAATACCAGTTCTGCCTCCATTCCGCTGGCGATAACGCATTCACTTGCAAATCAGCTCAGGTTAGGTGAAATGCGATTGGTGTTAGCTGGATTTGGTGTTGGCTTATCCTGGGGGGCGGTAACTTTGACCTGTGGCCCGATGATAATCTCGGACTTGATTAAGGTATCGGAGAATAGTAACGCAAGCCGTGCTGGGTGAATAAGTAATGTGGGACCCGATTAATCTAAGTGGGCGGAGCTATTTAGTTACTGGGGGATCTTCTGGCATAGGGCGCGCTTCAGCTATTCTGCTTAGCCAGCTTAACGCTCGACTAATTGTAGTCGGGCGTGACCGCGCCCGTTTGGCGGAAACGTCAACTATGCTCAATGGCACCGGCCATCAGTTGGAAGCTTTCGATTTATCATCTTTCGAGGATATCCAAGGCTGGCTGAAAAAAGTCACTTCAGTGTCAGGGCCTTTAGATGGCCTGGTGCACAGCGCCGGGAGCCAAAAGATACGTCCATTACGATTCTTAAAGGCGAATGATGTAGAGGAAATGATGCGGATAAATGTATCCGCGGCGCTTGGTCTAGCCAAAGCTTTCCGTCAGAAAGGTGTTTGTACTCCTCGTAGCAGTGTCGTTTTACTATCATCTGTGATGGGGCTCGTTGGTCAGGTTGGACAAGCTGCCTATTCTGCGACGAAGAGCGCGCTTATATCGTTAACAAAATCTTTGGCGCTCGAATTAGCACCTGAAGGAATAAGAGTAAATTGTGTTGCGCCCGGTGTTGTTAAGACGGACATGCTGGAGAAGATGCAGCAGTCTCTAACTGCGGAGCAATTCAAGGCAATCGAGGATATGCATCCTCTTGGCCTCGGCACACCCCAGGATGTAGCTTTCGCCATCGCATTTTTGTTAAGCGATATGGCGCGGTGGATAACGGGAACAACCTTGGTTATTGATGGTGGATATACTGCACACTGACCACGCCGAGCAAGCGTCATAAAGAACGCGTCGTGAAGACAATACCTACAGAAGTTTGCTCTCGTGTTTCGCCTCCATACAACTCGAGAGTTGAACTCAGGCCAATTCCATAGACTGAACTCAGCTTTGAAATGAAACCTTGTATACCCACCAGCTTCTATCACGATCCGCAGATATTCTCCCTCGAGCAATCTGTGTTCGAAAATGTATGGCAGTTCGTGGGGTTTACGAAGGATCTCCAAAATAATAATGACTATATCTGCCGTCAAGTCGGGAGAAGTTCTGTATTAGTTCAGAATTTCGATGGTCAAATAAAAGCCTTCCAGAATGTCTGCTCACATCGTTTCAATCGTATCCATCAAAGTTGCGCCGGAAATGGTCCTCTGCGTTGCCAATATCATGGATGGACTTATGATCGCGATGGCCGGCCCTTTTCGATCCCTCAAAAACCAAGGTTCAAAGATCTTGACCGTTCAGAAATTGAAGTACTTAGATTGGATCGATGGAGCGTGGACTCCTGCGGGCCTTTCATATTCGTAAAGCGGCAGGCAGATGATTTATCTCTGAGGGATTATCTCCAGGGCAGTTATAAAACCCTGGAGGCCATGGGCTACGCGTTAGGCAAGCCGATTGACTGTAACGAAATGATTATTAAGGCTAATTGGAAGATATTAGTCGAGAATACGCTGGAGAGCTATCATGTAAGTTCCATTCATCCAACGACCTTTAACGTGCTCGGTGCATCAGGATTAGAGTTTACGTTCGAAGGGCCGCATTCCGCCTGGAGCGCCGCTTTAAACCAAAAAATGAATGATAAATGGCACAAGATGGATCGTCTTCTTGACTCAAGACCATTGAAGTTTGATGGGTATTTCCATCAGCTAATCTTTCCCAATCTAACTTTGGCTTCCACCTATGGAATATCGTTTAGTATTCAACACTTCGAAACTATTAGCCCATCAGAAACAAGATTCACAAGTTATGTGTTCGAGACAGAGACGGATAGTGCTAGCCAAAACACACGAAGCATCCTTGAGTTGCTTGGCAGCTCAATCATTGAATTCAATCGAGCGGTTTTCAATGAAGACAAGGCCATCTGCGAACAGGTTCAACTTGGAGTATCGGAGACTTCCAAGAGTGGGATTTTAAGCGACGAAGAAGGTCGCGTATTTGACTTTCAACGCTCCTACATGAATATCATGAATGTGAATCAAGGGTAAGAACTGTGCCGGCTGAAAATGAAAGACTAGACTTGGTTTTCGGACAAATGTTCTACTGTAGGTTATGGATCTTCGTGCTCGACTTCTAGTCTCCGCTTCGTGAATTGTAGAGCCAGTTTGTCTTCCTAACATTAGACAGAAAGGAAATCAAATGAAGCGTTTGATCATAGTTGGAGCTGGAAGTTTAGGGCGAGAACTTTACTCCTGGATCAGAGGGGCCAAAGAATATCAAGCGGAATGGTCATTTTACGGATTCATCGACGATAACCTCAAAAGCCTGGAGGGGTACCCTTATAAAGCAGAAGTTATCGGTAGCATTCAGAGCTACCTACCGACCAAAGATGATGTTTTCGTATTAGCGATCATGCAGCCGAAATTAAAGCTGCACTTAGCCGCTCAGCTTGAGCAACGAGGCGCGAATTTTGTGTCTATCGTTCATGAAACAGCCCTTATTGCAGATAACGTAACCATTGGCAAAGGTTCTGTGATCTGTCCACGGGTAGTTGTGAGTTGTGATACTCGTATCGGTGATTTTGTGACGGTAAACTTATCTTCAACTGTTGGACACGATGTAAAGATAGGCAACGGCTGCACGATCAATTGCCACGTTGACATCACGGGTTTCGTTCAACTTGGTGAAGGTGTGTTATTAGGAAGCCATGCCTCAATATTGCAGAGAGTTGTCGTACAGGATTTTGCCGTCGTAGGTGCTGGAAGTGTGGTGCTAAGAACAGTAGAAGCCGGCTCGACTGTAATGGGGGTTCCAGCCAAGAAACTATTAGGTTTCAATAAGTAAGGCAAGTTAAGGTTAACATCTTTATGGGCGCAGCAATTAAGGCAATTGAATATTATTTGCCTCGGGAGGTCTTATCGAATCAGCAACTGTCATCCGAGTTTCCTGAGTGGACGATGGACAAAATTGAGGAGAAAACTGGAATCCTAGAACGGTCCATAGCTGCAAAGGAAGAATGCTCCTCCGATTTAGGAATTGAGGCCGCCCGGAAGTTGTTTGCCAGCGGTGCTTGCCGGTCCGATGAGATCGATTTTTTGTTGTTGTGCACGCAAAGTCCCGACTTTTTTTTGCCAACTACTGCCTGTCTCATGCAAGAGCGCCTAGGTATCCCTCGTGATGCTGGAGCGTTGGATTTTAATCTGGGATGTTCAGGGTTTATTTATGGTCTTGGATTGGCACAAGGCCTTATTGAGACTGGTCAAGCAAAAAACGTTTTACTTATTACCGCTGAGACATATAGCAAATTCATGAACCCGGGCGACAAGAGTGTCCGAACGATCTTCGGCGATGCTGCTGCTGCCACTTTAATAAGAGAGTTAGATTCAGGTCAAAACCCGTCTCTTCCTAATATCGGACCATTTATTTATGGTACAGATGGCAGAGGCGGCGATAACTTGATTGTCCGAAACGGAGGCATGCGGAATCCACGTTCAGGATGTCCGGCAACTCCTGATAATCAAGGTAATTACCGTTCAGATGATAATCTTTACATGAACGGATCAGAGATTTTTGCCTTCACTTTGAGGGTTGTTCCTAATTCAGTAAGTAGTTTATTGTCACGAGCTGGGAAGAGACTCGAAGATATTGATCTTTTCGTGTTTCATCAAGCTAATCGATACATGCTTGATCATTTGCGCAAGAAGCTGAACATTCCAGAAGAAAAGTTCTATATTGCCCTTCGACACTGTGGTAATACCGTTTCATCAACGATTCCCATCGCCCTTAAAGAGGCGCTTGAGGAGGGCAAGCTGAAAGCGGGTAAAATCATAATGCTGGTAGGCTTTGGTGTGGGTTACTCGTGGGGAGCAACTTTGATACGCTGGGTTTAAAGGGTCATTATGAATTGGAATCAGAAGAGACAATCGCGCGTTTGAAACCAAGCTCCCGGGAGTTCGAGACATCCTAAAGCGCCCAACCCTGATTCATCTAAGCCCGATGAGCAATGTACGATGAGTCTATTTCCCGCAGCGGAGAGGTCGCAGTCCGAGGTGGGCATGCCGTTTAGACAGGTTACCAGACATGACCGCTGTTACTAAAGCAAAACGCATCTTGCTTTCCGTGCCGCACATGGGCGGGGCTGAGGAAAAATTTGTACATGAGGCGTTCGCCACAAACTGGCTTTCGACAGTCGGGCCGAATATTACTGCGTTTGAGCGAGATTTCAGTCAATTGATAGGCTGCGCTGCGGTTGCGCTTTCGAGTGGAACGGCGGCGATGCACCTGGGTTTGCGTCTGCTCGGGGTCGGACCAGGAGACGAGGTGTTTTGTCCCACGCTAACGTTTGTCGCGACCGCAAACCCGATTGTTTACCTGGGAGCGAAGCCGGTCTTCCTCGATAGCGAACGTTCGAGTTGGAACGTGGATCCGCAGGTGCTGGAGGCAGCGCTGAAAGACCGTGCGCGGCGGAGTCGTCTTCCCAGGGCCGTGATCGCTGTGCATCTATTTGGTCAGAGTGCTGATATGGATCCGATCATGGCCCTCTGTCGTGAATATGAAATTCCCGTGCTCGAGGATGCGGCAGAGGCTCTCGGCGCCGATTACAAAGGGAAACCGGTTGGCGCGATTGGCGACATTGGCGTCTTTTCATTCAACGGCAACAAGATTATTACCACGACGGGCGGAGGTATGTTGGTCGCGCGTGACAAAGCATTGGTGGACAAGGCCCGTTTCTGGTCAACGCAAGCGCGGGACCCTGGCATCGCCTACGAGCATTCCGAGATGGGAAACAACTATCGGATGAGCAACGTGCTGGCCGGAATCGGTCGCGGACAGTTGATGGTTTTGCGGGAAAGGGTTGCGCGACGGCGGCAGATTGCCTTTACATATCGCGATGCCTTTGCCGCCCTTCCCGGAATCGAATTGATGCCGCAGGCGGATTACGGACTTCATATCAACTGGTTGAGTTGCTTTCTTGTCGAAGAGCAGACTTTTGGGATTAGTCGAGATGAGCTGATTCAAGCGCTCGACGAAGCAAATATCGAGTCCAGGCCAATTTGGAAACCGATGCATTTGCAGGGACTCTATAGCAACGCCGAGCGATATGGGGGAGACGTCGCGGAGGATCTTTTCCGGCGCGGCATCTGCCTGCCTAGTTCGAGTAGCATGTCCGAGCAGGAGCAAGGCCGGGTGATCGAAGTAGTTCAGAGGGTGGCCCATCCGATCACCGAGTCCCGATATCACGCGTGAACTGATTAATTTTTGTTGTTTGTGGACTCGGCAAATTGATGCTTGGCGAGCCCGGACAAAGGATGTTGAATTTTGCGAATGCAGGTCGCTTTTCCGTTTAAGGATATCTTGAGAAATCAAGAACCTCACTGATGAACTCATTGCCCAAAGGAAATTATAAGAAGCTCTCATTTGACCGCGTTGCCGCGCGTTTGCCACATCGCTGGCTCACGGCCGGCACGCAAACTATTCTGGATCTTTCTTTATTCACCGCGGCGTTGTTGGTTTCATATCTGCTGCGATTTGACTTTCATATTCCTCGTGGCCATTTTCACAACTTTGTCGTACAGGCGCCGCTGATCGTGTTGCTTCAGTTGATTGCTCTAACTGTGGCCGGTGGCCGAAATTTCATCTGGCGTTACACAGGCATGGACCACGTAAAGCCCTTTATCTATGCCGCCGCAGTGTTTATCGCTTGTGTGGCCAGCATGCGACTGTTCTTCTCGGACTCGCACCAAACATGGAGGGTTCCGCTTTCGATAATTCTCTTCGACGCTGCACTGGCTTTCGGGGGGGCTTTCCTCCTTCGCGTCCTGCGACGCTCGATTTACGAACGACAGAAGCGCCGCGGACAGATCCGCGCATACACAACTAACGGAAAAACCAGACGGCCAGTCTTGTTGATTGGCGCTGGACAAGCAGGTGTACTCGCCGCCAATGAGATCGAGGGGCGCGGTGATCTGGATCTGGAAATCAAAGGATTCATCGACGACGACAGAACAAAAGTTGGCAGGCGGGTAGTCAAGGGCCACCGGGTATTGGGGACGACGAAGGACATGGGGCGACTCGTTCGGTCGTTGGGAGTTGATCATGTAGTGATTACCATCGCGCAAGCTTCACGCAGCGACCTGCAACGTATAACTAAAATCTGCGAAGAGATCCCAATCAAAGTAAGAATCATTCCCGGCCTTTATGAGTTGCTGGATGGGCGCGTCGAGATCAGTTTGATTCGCGACGTTCAGATAGAGGATTTGCTCGGCCGCGACCCGGTGCAGCTTGACGCGCAGTCGATTAGTAATGAGCTGACCGGTAAGACGGTCATGGTGACGGGGGCCGGCGGCTCGATAGGTTCTGAGCTGGCGCGACAGGTGATTCGGTTTTCTCCGGCCAGGCTATTGCTGGTCGAGCGCGCTGAGTTTGCGCTGTTCAATATCGATCGGACGCTAAAAGAATGGGACTCGACTGGTTCGCTCGTCCCGCTGGTTGCAGACATAGGCGACGCCCCTCGCATGCGCGCGATATTCCAAACGTATCGACCGGATGTCGTAATCCATGCGGCGGCTCATAAACATGTTGCGTTGATGGAGACGAATCCTTGCGAGGCGATGAAGAACAATGTTCTGAACACGCTTCTGTTAAGTGAACTTGCCTCGGAATTCAAAGCAGAGGCTTTCGTCATGATTTCCTCTGATAAAGCCGTGCGGCCAACTTCGATTATGGGAGCCTCCAAGCGGGTGGCGGAACTGATCGTTCAAGATGTAGGCAGTCGAAGTAAAACCCGATTCGTTGCGGTTCGCTTTGGGAACGTGATCGGGTCAAACGGATCGGCCATTCCAATATTTCAAGAGCAAATTCGAAACGGCGGCCCAATAACTATTACGGACAAGCGCATGCGGAGATACTTCATGACGATCCCGGAGGCTGCGCAGTTGGTTTTGCAAGCCAGCACGATTGGCAATGGCGGTGAAGTGTTCATTCTCCATATGGGCGACCCGGTCAACATCCTGGAATTAGCGGAAGCGCTCATCTCGCTGTCGGGCATGAAGCCGCACGAGGACATCCAGATTGTTGAGATTGGAATTCGGCCCGGCGAAAAATTATGCGAAGAACTTACCTTCGAGAGTGAAGCGGCATTGGCCACATCCCATCCTAAGATTTTTATCAGTAGACTCGCGCCGATCGACACTGCGATGATTCAGTTTGGGGTCAAGCGCTTGCAGAAATTGGTTGACGAACGCGATGAAGTTGAGCTGCGAAGATTTCTTGGTGAATTGATTCCTGAAGCGCAGTTAAATTCATCTGCGAAGAACACTGCAGAGTGGCAGGCAGAGTTGTCCCGCGCCGCGCATGCCATCTTTTAAGTGACACGTCGTAGTTCGTAGTTAGCAATCAATCTGAATAGGAGCAATCTACCCTGAGCGATACAGTACCCGCGACCGAGACTGGTGACGGCCTTCGCTCGGCCGGACGATCTGGCTTGGTCAACCGGTTCGCCCGGATGGCAAATGCTCTCGTTTTCTGGTGCTTGCTCGGAGTAATCGCTCTCGCCGTCTTTCCCTATGGAACCGTGGATCCATGGTGGGAAGCTGCATTCGAATGCTCTGTGTTCTTTCTGACAGCGGTCTGGATTGTTGCGTCTGTCGTCGCCGGCGATTGGCAAATCAGAGGCGTGTCGGTGCTGCTGCCAATGATGGCGATAACGGCCTACGCCTTTGTGCAAGCCATTCAGTGGCCGGCCTGGCTCACCACATCTGCGACCCGACACATGTTGAGCATCGACCATTATCAGACGTATATCACCGCGCGTAAATCGCTTGCCTTGACTTTATTCCTCACGCTACTGCTGGCTCACACATCGACCGCTAAGCGCTTTCGCTGGGTTGTCCGAGCTGTCATAGCCGTAGGGGCAGGTAGTGCTCTCTTTGGAATTCTGCGTCAATTCTTACAGCCGTCCGACTCGACCGTGGGATTCTTATTGCCGTTTCTGTTTTACGGAATGGGTTACGCGCAATTCATTTCGCCGAATGCTTTTGCATATTTGATGGAGATGACTCTGGCCCTTTTGGTCGGTCTGGTGCTGGGCGGCGGAGTGAGCCGAAGGCGGGTGATGATCTATTTGGCTGTGGTTGCAATCGTGTGGACCGCTCTTGTTCTATCGAACTCGCGCGGCGGTCTTCTAAGTCTTGTCTGCGGATCGATTTTCGTTCTGTTCGTTGCGCTAAATTGGTATTCGGAGCGGAAGCTATACCGGGGCGATGAGCCACAGAAATGGATGACGCTTTTTCGTACGTCAAAACTAGTTCGCATCGCGGTCATCGGGTTGGTACTCGCGACGCTCATGGCGGGCGTTTTATGGATAGGCGGAGACAGTCTGACGAATAAACTAGAGGGCCAGGCTGCGT
>Ga0193730_1000387_pt1 | contig 13332 bp, 14 predicted proteins | sample U1a1metaG_FD_144919 | JGI IMG/M metagenome (GOLD analysis project Ga0193730, IMG submission 144919) | Soil microbial communities from a riparian zone of the East river system, Colorado, United States - U1a1 | ecosystem: Environmental > Terrestrial > Soil > Riparian zone | place: USA: East River...
TTAACGATGGCCTGGCTATCGAGTTGTATGACCTCGAATAGAAGGGTGAAACAATCGACCCAAATCTCCTCTTGACTAGACCCGGCTTCATAGAAGTTGACGCGGCGGCGCGATTTCATTCAAGCATCGCCGGACCAGTTAAGGTACGAAACACGCTCCCGCCGCTCGCGTCCAACGATTTGTTATGCGGAACGTACTTAGGCAAGTGTCTACTTACTTGCTTAAGTCGGCGGTTGCGCTACTCCTTCTTCTTCACGATGGTTGTCGTGAGTTGCGTAAAAATCTGCCCTCTCTCATCAACAAAATCACTCGCGACTTGCTTAAAGACCGCTTCAAGGGTCATGACATCCGTCTTCGTGTTTTCGCTCATCGACTCAGGCTTGGAGCGAGCGACAATTGTTATGGTCGCGCTCGTTTTTCCCGGCAAGACCCCCAGATGACATACGATAATATTATTGGCTTCCTTCTGCTTGCAGTAGCCTTGATTTGAAGTGGCCGAGATATATTCAAGTAGGTCGAGTACCTCCTTGAAATTTACCTCAGCTGCGGCGCTGGTTCCTTCGTTTGTAAAAGTGATTGTGTGAATGACCTGTTCGCCCGCCTGAACTGGCTCAGGAGAGCTTGTCGCTTTCAGTGTAACTTTAGGAAAGGGTTCCAAACGTTCAGGCTCGGACTCTGGAGCAAGAGCTATCGCAAATATCCCAAATTCATCTGTAATGCCGACAATGCGCTTTGATTTAAAATCAGGCTGCACGCTATCGTAAAGCCTCTTGGGAATGTAATGAACGCCTTCCTGCCAACCGCCCGGATATACAGTAGCGTCCTCCCACGAGAAGTTAGTCGGACTCAACGGATCATATTTGAGGTGAAGAACGTCGAACTTTCCGAACTCGGCTTCGTTATTCGCCGATGCAACTCTGAAAACTGTCAGGTGAGAACCCGCGACCAAAGCTTGAGTCTTGACTTGAAAAACCAAGTCCTTGAACAGAACAAAGCCGGTAGGCAACGACGGCGCGTTTTTCAAGCCTCTAGCACCGAGGTAAGTATATTCCGTAGGTTTGAACGGAGGAGATAGTCCCCCGAAAATTATTTCGGCGATGCCGTCTTCGTTCTCACCGAGCGACTCTGGCACCAGGTTCATGTGAGACGATCCGTCCACCATTTGTTTGGGTTTTTCTTGGGCACAGCTAGACCCACCCATCGCGCAGAGCAGAAGTTCGACCAATAAGCAAAGCGCCACCTTATCGATGATTATTGTTTTCCTCACTCCCGACAGACACCATTCGTCACGATTGTTCCGCATAACTATGTATTATCCGAACGGTCTATACTTATCCGAAATTGAATTCGCATAAGCATCCTATACGGCGTCTTATACCTCGCGTACTTCCAAAAGGCAAAAAAGAGGGCGAGAGAAAATCTCGCCCTCCTCTAAGGCGCATAAGGCGCAATGCCCACCCGCTATCGCAGGTGTACTGACAGATCACATCGCCATGTGCGAACTCGGATCGCTCCAGTCGGATTGCCCGGTTGAGCCCCCCAACGCACGCACTTCGATCGTGTAGTTCGTCCCCGAGGTTAATCCGAGGAAGGTGATGCGCCGCGAATCGCCGCTGAAGATGCTTAACAGCCAATCGCCGTTGGCGGGTTTGATCCGGCCTTCATACGTGTTCGCGTTCTTGACCGCATCGACGCGCGCGACCAATTGACCGGCCACGCCGTTCTTGATACTGAGGCCTTTTGGCTTTTCCAAAGGTGTAGAACTGCGATTGGTGCTCTGCATCTGAAAGCCAGAGCTAAGTAGCAATGCCGGATCCTCGTTGCACATCATCTGTACATAGGCAGCCACTTTTCGCAGCAGCCCTTCCAGCATGTTACGAGAATTATTCTTCGCGGCAGTGTCAAAGACTCCGCCGTTTTGCGCGGCGGCCATCTTTGCCGTGTAGTCGTCGAGGGCCGCTTGCAGGTTTGCCAGCGTCACGGGTGGCGTTGGATAAGTGGCGTTACCGGTCAGTGCAGCGATAACACCCTGCGCAAAATTGTCGAGTTGAGTATCCGACAATTCTCCGAAGCTCAATGAGACTTTAGTACTCATGGATATTCTCCTTTGTGGGGCGAGAAGTTGAGGTTTATCCACTCGGGCTTTGCCGGTGGTATTGAGCGTTATCCGTCAGCTTTAAGTTCTGAGAAGCTGGCCGGATTCCCCTGGATCGAAGGCTGTCTAATAGCCCGGCTGTGAGATTACTTGCAAGACGGCTTATATCGCATTTTTATGCGCTTTGCAAGACTTTTTCTCCGGTATTATTGGGCATTATTGGCGCGCGGACGAGGTTAAGTCCAGACCAGATGAGGTTAAGTTCGGGGCGAACTAGATTTAGTTCATTGTGGACGGAGTTTAGTTCAGACCGGACGAAGTTTAGTTTGAGTCGGACGGAGTTTAGTTCAGACCCGACGGAGTTTAGTTCAGGGCGAACGAAGTTAAGTTTAAGCCGAACGAGGTTAAGTCCAAACTGAACGAGGTTAAGTCCAAACCGAACTAAGTTAAGTCCGGGCCGAACTAAGTTAAGTTCAAGCCGAACTGAATTAACTTCGAAACGGACAGGGTTAAGTCCAGAGCAAACGGATTTAAGTTTAGAACGAATCAGGTTGAGATTTCACGGGAGCGGGGCCAATCCGTAGTAGTTCCAGCACACACTACAACCGAGCGAGATCCCTCCACTTGGAAGTCTGTTGTCATTTCGGCGGAGTGAGGTCAATCCATGGCGAATTGATATGACGATCGTGCGGAGCCTTGTGACTCCGCATTCAGGCCAGATAGGACTTCCTCGGAATTAGGCCAGCCCCGCGTGATTCAATTGGTCTTGACGACGAAGGAGCCGGCCAATATCGGGAGCGCAGGCGAAGATTAGATTTCGATTGATTCTTTCGCGACTCTTCAGGCGTGCCTGAAAAGTTGTGTTGCCGGGAAACTAGCTCGACCGTCAGGGAGCGCTCGGGATTGAATGCATGTGAAATGAGCCCTCCCTAACGGTCGGGCTAGTGCCCCATGATCGACTCTTGCAGGGTGCGGTAGTGCCGTAGAACCATAGATCGATTTGTGGACCATATTCCGGTCTGCCGAAACGGCAGTAAGCGCCGGATCATGGCAACGAAACATTCGACCTGGCGGTCAAAGCACTCTATCGTTTGGATAGACGCACGAGGTAGTCATGAGTATCTATCTAATCGCCATCGCGCTATTGAATCCGGTTACCTGGTTAATCAAACCAGCCGATGCAGTATTCCAGGATGTTCAGCGCATTCGGGTAGAAGTCCTGCCCAGGAAAGCGGAAACGGAAGGCGCAGGCAAAACATACCAGCTCAAGAGTGATGCTTCGGTTCGGGTCATCATTAGGAATGACACTGATCAACGAGTGAAAGCCCTCGTCTTCGACAAGTACTATCAAAACCGGCCACGGTTATTCAAAGATGGAAAACTTGTGCCTTATCGTGAAACTGTAAAGAAGCTGGTTGCTGCCGAGGACAACGATCCAGAATTTGTTTCAACGGTGTCAGGTGTATTTATTGCGCCGCACTCATCGCGTGAAATTGGAGGGCTGAGTTTGAGCGATTGGTATGGTCCGCTACAACCAGGGTCGTATGAATTGACCAATCGTTACCGATTGACGGTCGAGGGGCCTTGGACCGCTGATTCTCCTGAGCTTCGCTTCGAGATTAAGGTTGAGTGATTTCTCTGAGAAAGCCGCCGCTTTTGGCTTTATTGCGATAGGCCAAACAGATGACAAAGCATAAATGGGTCAAGGTTCACTTGATGTGCGGAATGAAAACTAATGTCGTCACGGCGATTGAGATCACCGACCGTTACGCCGCTGACTCTCCGCAGTTTGAGGGACTGGTAAAAACTACGGGTCGCAACCTCACTATGAGCCAAGTGAGCGCGGATAAAGCCTATCTGTCGAGCGACACTCTACAAGTAGTAGCAGACCATGACGCGCAGCCTTTCATCGTGTTCAAGGCGAACAGCACGACGAGCAAAAATCACTCTGCGATCTGGAAGCGAGCTTTTCATTTTTACTCGTTCAATCAAAAGCGTTTCATGGACTGCTACCACAAGCGGTCAAACGTCGAAACGACTTTCCATATGATCAAGACCAAGTTTGGCGACCGTCTCCGAAGCAAGACGCGCACGGCACAAATTAACGAAGCTCTTTGCAAAGTCCTTGCTCATAACCTTTGCTGTCTCATTCAATCCATGTACGAACTCGGCATCGAACCAACCTTCTGGGAAGAAGCGGCTTAGGCCGTTTCTTTCCTTAATACAAGGAACTTACAAAAGAGAAGGCCCCGTAAGAAAACTCACTTTTGGATTCCCTGCAAGGGTGACCTTATCAAATCCCTGTCGGGCCTTGTGTCAATCTCAATAGTTTTCTTGATCCGATCAAGCTCGTTTAGACCTTGGCTGATATCCGACTTCAGAACGCTCCGATCAAAGTCCGTACCTTGCAGTGGCAGTATCCGTCTGCTGCGAGTTGAACGATCAAGCCTGCTTTTATACTCGGTATCAACACCGAATTGCCTCATTCGATTATCAACCTTTCCAAGCACCACCGAACACTTCTCAGCCCATTTTGCGTAACTCGTCGCCGCCGCTTCATAATCAGTTACGTCGATTACGCGGCCTTCATCGATTAACCCTTGGACTTCATCTAGTAATTGTGATGCCAACTTACGGGCCTCAACGGATTCCTTCCAATCCGGGGACAAAGAAACAGGCGGCGGTGACAGTGAAGGTCGGGGTCGTTTCCATTCGATAAAGCCCACCTCGCAAGCAATAGCTATTAGTCCGACGAGAACAAAAACAACGGCTATTGCCCCTCGATTTTCTTTATTCCAATTGGCATGAATGCCCTTTGCGAAAAACAGGGCGATCCCTATTGCGAATAACAGCTCTGCCATCGACCAAGAAGATAAGGCCAAGGCTACGCCACCCCCAGCCAAGAAAGCGGCTGCGATGTAATACAAGTGTGGGGTGTCCCAACAATAAGCGAAAAACTCGCGAACAGCGTGACGCGCGTCCGTGTGAGGCTCGCGCTTTTTGCTGGGAGGCCGCGGAGAAAGGCGCGACAGTTCAACTCCTTCAGGTGTTCGACGAAACTCCAGCCAGTCCTCAGCGAGATAGTCGGGCGGTTTGGTATGCCTCTCCAAATCCTCCCCGAATTTCTCCATCCGTTTCCGGTGCTCTTCTTCTTGTTGCTGAAGATACTTGCCCATCGTCCCGCCAAAGTCGCCGATAAGCTTCTGATCTTTCTCAGCCTTGTCGCTGATAACCTTTGCCATCTTGAACAAATCGACGCCTTTTGGTTTTTCGGGTGTCCTAGATTCTTTGGCGGCATCTTCCGCAGCTTGACGAATTTTTTCAGCCATCGGCGTGAATCGCTCAATGACGTTTTCGCACCCATTCGTCAAATGGCGGTAGGCTTGCGGGCGGCTCAAGACCCGCAGGTAGAACGTTGTGATCGCTCGCCTGCTTTGGCAGTTAGCAGATGACACTCAGACGGGCTAGCGTTATCTGAGTTCCTTGCGGGAAGGGGAAGCCAGCGGGTTGCCATGCTCGCTAGCGCACGCGGTAGGGTAAGGCTGAAACTACCTCTAAAGGCTCTGTCAGAAAAGGCAGAGCCTTTTCATTTACTGCTACGCGTGATCGGTGATATAAGCCTGTCGTTCTTCTTCCACGATCATGCCTGACGAAGATCAGAAGCCAAACCCACGTGAACCACCTCCCCTCTCGGCTCCATATCATAGAGCTCATAAACAGCTAATTCTATGGTCCGCCATTCTGTTGTTTTGGGAACTTGCCGGGGTGGAGACGGAGAAATTGAGTGAAGTGTCAGGTAACCCGCAAATAATTAAGTCGTTCAAGAGCCCCCAAGCGATTCCATGGGCTCTCTTACTGATAATGACATACTTCGTGTTCAAGTTACGTCTTGAATGGGGCCAGTGTAGCGTCGGCCGTCGTCAAATTAGAGAAGCCAAGGCAGATTACCATTCGGCCTTGATCCTTGCGGTCATTGCGTTTGTTGTCTATCTCATTCAAGCAGGTAGTCGCGTTCAACTTGCAAACCTTATGATCTCCCCAAAAGCAAAGGATGTCGAATGGGGAATGCTCGTAGGTCTGGCTATCATAGTGGGCATTTTTGCAGTGGTGATGCCTGAATGGACCAAGCCAGCACCGACGGGTGTTAGGGGCGTCAAGTTTAGCAGAGTTTTTGTTTCCATCTTGGCTACCGCGGCTACGACGGTGGCTATTGTCCAATCATGGAGCAAACCGTTCGTCCTAGTTGGGATCTCAATCAGTACCGGACTTGGAGTAGTTACAAAGTTGGTCACTTGGCTTGCCAAGAAAGAGAGGATCTCGGTTCTAGTCGAAAGACTCCGTTTGCGGAAAAAGTAAACCCCTCTGCCCAAGAAGCCCCTCGCCGGAAAACGACTTTTGCATCAGCCTTTCCCTTTTTGCATCAAGATCGACTTTCGCAGCAAAGCCGAACCATAGGGCTTTGCCCCAGAAGCGCATACCCGCTTCACGCTTACGGGTCAGCCAGCAAGGTTATGGGTCAAGGCGGCTTTTTTGTGTATCGGGAGTGGGCTGATTGTCCGCCTTATCTTGTTGGCGCTTCTCTCTGAGGTGTTTAAGCTTGCTGATAATTGCTCCAAGTTTCTCGTGTTGTTCTTTGCCTAATAAATGGTCTGCCTCAATGAGCAAATCCAGAATGCCGTGTGCGATTGCCTGGACATGGGCTATTTGATATTCAGTGCCGTCATGCAGTTGAAGGTTCAAGTCAAAGAGTTGGCCATAGGAGCGCGTCAGGACGATTAACAGCAACGTGATCACCATCCAGAGCGGAATAATCAGAAGGCATGCAGCAAGAACGCCTATGAGTAGCACACGAGGGCGAGACAATGGAGCATTAGACCGTAATTCATTTATGAGTAGCACTAAATCTATAACGAGTCCCACAAGCGGCAACCAAAAGCCAATCAACGGTCTCCTGTCGCGTATAGCTTTAGTTTTCTTAGGCGTTGATGTGGGGTGGCTCTTAAATAATCTAATCAGCTTGAGCAGCGGGTCAAAGGCGACCGCAATTGCGAGTATTAGCGTTGCGGCTGCAAGTGCCATTGTCGCGATAGCGATAGGCGTCCATGTGGTTTCAGGCATAAAACGCTCACTAGGAGAGGACTGAGAGAACGAGTGGGCCTTATATCACCGGATTACACGAAACGGAAGGAAAAACGCGCCAGTGGGAGTGGCGCGCGCCAGCTAAGCGGCTTGTTCCCAAAACGTCGGTTCGATGCCGAGCTCATACATCGACTGAATGAGAACGCATACGTTATGCGCCAACACTTTACAAAGGGCTTCGTTGATCTGCGCTGTGCGGGTCTTGCTTCTCAGGCGGTCGCCAAACTTGGTCTTGATCATGTGGAAGGTAGTTTCGACGTTTGAGCGTTTGTGATAGCAGTCCATGAAACGCTTTTGATTGAACGAGTAAAAATGAAAGGCTCGCTTCCAAATTTCAGAATGCTTCGCACTGGTCGTGCTGTTCGCCTTGAACGCGATGAACGGCTGCGCGTCATGGTCTGCTACTACTTGCAGATTGTCGCTCGACAAATAGGCTTTGTCCGCGCTCACTTGGGCCATAGTGAAGTTGCGTCCGGTTGTCTTAACCAGTCCGGCGAATTGCGGACAATCGTTCGCGTTGGAGTCCGTGACTTCGACGCTGGTAACGATGTTGGTTTGCGTTCCGCACATCAAGTGAACCTTGATCCACTCGTGTCGTTCCATCTGTTTCGGTTCGGAGTATTTCGCCTTAACCCATCGAGCAAAGCGACAAGTCGAAAAGCCAGACGAATCGACCGCGAACGAAGATTCGACCGCTTGCAAAGGCAAACTGCTAGTCTCAATCAACTGTTTCAGGAACGGGGTCAGTGTTGGATTTTCAAGGTAACGCGAGATCGAATTGTAGTGCGGCGCTCGCGTCAAGAATCCCTTGCCGTACGCGTCTTTCAGGTCGCACATGAAACGGCGTCCGCTCACTGTCGAATAGACCTTGAACGCGCTGGCGAAAATCATATCGGACAGGGGCAAGCGTGGCCGCCCGTTCTCTTGGATCGGTTCTTCGATGCCTTTGCACAACTCAGCCAGCAATTCCAGAAAGCGATCCTTCTCGTTAGTCTGCGCTCTGTTGTAGGCAGTCCATTCCTGCTTGTAGGTTTGCTTGACCGTGACCGTCTCAGTGAGAGTCTGAGTCTGCGTTTCTTCGTCGAAAGTAAATTCGCGCTGGGTCACGATCTCAACCGCGTAAAGATGCTTGCACCTGAGTTGCCGGGCTGCGAAATCGGGACAGGTGCAATGCGGCTTAGCAGGGTCCAGGTTTGACCGTATAGGTATTGGGGCAACCTGCGGTCTGAGACGGGACAAACCATCTGTTACCGTCATCGCTTCGCTGAAGTTTCGCTCTGGCGGCGATTACGAGGCCGCGCTGTTCTCTTTCCTGTTGTTCGTCAATCATTGCTGTGCTCCTATTTGTGAAACACAGCCAGAGCGGTATACTTTCGGTTGCTTAGGCCACGTAGCTCCGGCTGTGTGGTTGAATGTTCCGGTGAGTGTTAGCGCACTCACCGGGACTGCATCGTTGGCGGAGAGGGTGGGATTCGAACCCACGGGGGCGCATCCTTTGCCGGAGTCCCCGCTGGTTTATAAGACCAGTGGCATAAACCACTCGCCCACCTCTCCGTCAATTCAAAGAACCCTACTTCTTAAGTACATTCCATTTGTAGACGGTCTTGCCGTCCCTTTCTCTAGTCAGCACTTCGTTCTTAAGCTTAAGGCGTTTGAGAATCGTGTGGATGGAGGCCAATACGTTTTTATATCCCGACATGTCAAACCCCGCCTTTTCCATCCTATTTCGCACGTGAATCGGAGAGAGGGACGTGCCCGGTGCCGACTGGAGCGCCTGACGGACTGCATCGGTCATGCCGATATCGGGGTCGATCATGTCAGGGAAGAGTTCCGGGTTTTTGGTTGTAATTTCGTCGATGGACTTGCCGCAGAGGCCGCCAAGGCTCAACGCCGCTTCTCGAAACATGCTGATCCGTCGGTCGTTATTAAAAACATCCAACTCCAATGTTTCCCGCGTTTCCATGGCTTTAGACAAGTCCTCAATGGCTTGCTGAAAGGCGTCTTTATAAGGTGTCGGTGTCGTCATGAGAGAGGAGATTAGCACGTGTCTAATAAAAAAGATACAGGTATTTTTAGACATTCGTCCAAAGCTACAAGTCCTTGGGATGCAGCAATTAAGGATGCTGAGCAAATGATCGCCGAAGCGAAAAAGCGGATCGCTATTTTGCGGAACGCGATTAGGGGGTTTGAGACTCTGCGAGACGAGGGTCATCCGTGGCCGGGGACTTTTGAGTCAAGCGAGGGTACTTATGAGTCAACTCCGACTTCTGGGGCAAAGCCGAACCATAGGATACTCAGTGCACAGTGGATACTCAGGTGGCACTTGGGTATCCAGTGGCACCGATGAGAACACTTTCGAGGGAGAGGGGCATTTTTCCTCAGTGATTCCCTTACGTGGGCCGTCCAATCTCCCCGCTAATCCTACTTGTAGCTCCGCTCTTACCAATCTTGGATATTCAGTACCCACTTACCTGTTCATAACTTAGGACCACCGCTTCACGTTCTTAATACGCTGCTAACTTGATAAATGATTGGTCTTAAGTGTGTTTGCAGAACGATTAGTTATCAATGGCACGCCTATTGTAATGGAAAGGGTCATTCAAGGTAGTTCGCAGTAGTAGAAAGAGGAAGAAGAAAATGATTAGCCTAGTATCAGCCAGCACCGCAACTCCGGAAAACAAATTCAGCACTACCGAATTGGTCGCATCGATGATGCACAAGCTTTCGCCGGAACTTATCAACACGATTTGTTCATTGGGCGTCGAGAACCGTTACTCCGCGATGGACAATTACGCAGACTTCTTGAGCGGTGCGCCGATGAATGCTAACAGCTCGACCACCGACCTCGGTGTCAACGCTACCCGCAAGTGCATTGAAGAGTCGGGTGTCGACCCTTCCCAAATCGGTTTGTTAATCGCCGCGACGAACACCCCGGACCAGATGCTGCCGTGTCTTGCTTCCGAAGTGATGGGCCGCACGCATGGTTTGCTGCCCCGCTCGTTGAGCACCGTCAGCATGCAGTCGCAGGGATGCTCAGTAATGTTGAAGTCAGTGGAAGTCGCCCAATGGTATCTGGCCGCCAACCCGGGCAAGATGGCCATCGTGCTAATGTCCGAAGCGCACACGCCTTTCGTCGCTCCGCTCGTGCGCGATGAATACTACGGCTTTCGCGAAATCGCTCGGATGCGCAAGAACAACAAGTTGACGGACGCCGAGTTCGAACAACAACGCACGGAAACGACACTCGCGATTCAATCGATGTTGTTTGGTGACGGCGCGGTGGCTTTGCTGCTGGGCCAGGACATCGCGGGCAAGCCGGCGTTTGGTCCTATCTCGCACCTGACGAACGATTCGCCGGAAGACGTGAACCTCTTGACGATGATCAGCAACAGCTCGCACCCGGCGTTGAATGGCAAGCCGCAATATTTCATGCGTCCGGCGGTGCCGGCCCGCGGCGCGCACTACGCAGTCACGACCGTCAACGACGTTCTGCACAATCCAAAGTCGGTGGTCTCTGACCTGAGCCAGGTTGACGATTGCATGATTCACACCGGCAGCAAAAAGATTCTCGACGGCGTCTGCTCGCAACTGCACCTCGACGCTGATTCGACCAAGGTTGAAAAGTCCTATGACGTACTCGAGAACTTTGGAAACCTTTCGAGCGCTTCGACGGGATTCATGCTGGCCGGCAAGAAGGAATGGACTGGCCCGGCCATGGTAGTGGGCTTCGGAGTAGGCTTCACCGCCAGCGCCGGTCTGATGAGCATGAACTAAGAACGAGAGCCAATACGAAACCGAATAAGGAAGGAAACGATGATGACAAACTCAAGAACAACCTCAATGAGCGGCACGAACCACACCTTTGCTCGCGCTGATCGCAAATCTTCCGACGCGGCCCCGATGGTAATCACTCGGCTCTCTGGGTGGATCGACGTTAGCGAAATCAAAGCCGAGTCGCGAGCCTGGATTGTGCCCACCAGGATTCATCAGACGGCGAGATAAACATGAATCAGAATTCGCGCAGCGTGGTGCTCTCATACCCGACGAAGTTTAAAGGCCTCGCCACAGAAGCCGGTCTGCTTGGCAGGGAGCGCACAATGAACTTTGAGGGTGTCGGAGAAATAATTGCGACGCGACAGCTCTATTATCTCGACGAGACAAACAGAAAAAGAATCGTAAGTATTTTTGTTGGGAAACCTCAACCCTCAAGTGACTCTGAAGATTATCAATGCTTGTTTCAGGTGATCGGCCTGGGTCATCAGCAGACTCAGGTCGCCCGTGGTCATGATTCCGTTCAAGCACTGCAATCTGCGCTCATTTTAGCGGCCGCCAACTTGAATCATCTGAACGACCGGCTCGGGCGTAAACTTACTTGGGAAGGCGGCGCAAAAGGTGAGCTGGGGTTTCCGTAAACCGTTCGCAGAACTACTGGGCCGTCAGGACCGGCTCTTCGGCTAAAGTCTCCACTTCGTTGCAAACCCTCGCCAGTGTCGCGGTCACCTGATCAAAATCGAAAGGTTTGCCGATTATTGCAGCAACCAAATCCTGCTCGCCCGAAGGGGGCTGCGCGGTCGCTCCGTAACCAGTGACGAGCACTACAGGCATATTCGCCTTTTGCTGATGAATCGCTCTCGCAGTTTCCCAACCGTCCATTTCCGGCATCGCCAAGTCAGTAAAGACGACATCGAAATCTTCGGCGGCGATCTTCTTAAGCGCGGCGGGACCGCCATCGACAGTCTGCACCCGGTGATCGAGAGCGGCGAGCATCTCGGCCAGAGTTTCGCGCACAAATTCCTCATCGTCGATCACGAGGACCGAAAGCGAGCGTGTAGTGAAGGTCTTTTGCGCTTCGTGTTTCGACTCTTCCCGGTTCTCTGCAAACGGCAAGTCGATATGAAAGGTCGTTCCTTTACTGAGTTGGGATTCAACGCTAATCATCCCCTGGTGGCGTTCAATAATTCCATAGCTCACCGCTAATCCCAGACCCGTGCCATGGACGCCTTTGGTGGTATAGAAAGGCTCAAAGATTCGCTCACGAACTTCTTCCTTCATACCCGTGCCGGTATCGGCAAATCTCAGTTTGATGCGCTCGCCCTGGCGCTGGCAGCAAATCTTCAGGCTTCCGCCGTGCGGCATTGCATCGACCGCGTTGACGATCAAGTTAACGAATACCTCGCGCAGTTCTGAGGCGTTGCCGGCGATGAACGACTCAGGTTCGGCATTCAACACGACATCGATATTGAGCCCGGCGGCCAGCGCTTCGTTCTGCCAACGTGTACGCGTGATCTCGATCGCGTCGCGCAAGAGGTTACCAACGTCGAGCAGCTCTAGCTCAGTTGCGACCGACTTTCGGGCAAATGTTTGTATGCGGCGCACGGTCGACGCTGCGTCTTCAGCCGCTGTGACAATGATGCCCAGGCTGCGAATCAGCTCTTCATCTTTGACCCGGCGCAGGATCAATTGGGCGCGACCCAGAATCGCGGCCAGCGAATTGTTAAAGTCATGCGCCACGCCCGAGGCCAATTGGCCCAGCGCCCGCAACTTATCAGCCCGCTGCGCGCGATCGCGCTCTTGCTTCTGTTCCGTAATGTCGTGCGCGATTCCCAGCACGCCCGTTGTCTCACCATCAACGATGATGGGTGCGGTGTTAACTGCGGCAAATCGAACGCTGCCATCGCGAGCAATGTAGCGAGACTCAAAACTCTGAGCCTCACCGTTGAGGGCTTCAGCGAAATGCTCCTGGCGCATTTGCCGATCATCTTCGTGTGTCCGTTCCAGAAAGCTGTGACCGATTATCTCTTCCAATCTGTAACCGGTCATTTCCAGCATCGCATGGTTGCACCACTTGTACCGGCCTTCGGAATCGAGCGCATAGATGGCTTCGCGGGCGCTCTCCATGATGTTCTGGAGCAGTGATTGCCGTTCGCGCGCCACCGCCTCAACTTTGCGCAACTCCGACAAATCACGCGCAGTGCAAACGGCACCGACAGTCTGACTGCGTTCATCCAAAACTGATTCGACGGTTACCAGCACCGGACGATCGAGATGCACCGGAACAATTTCGACGTTGATGCGTTCGGGCTGTCGCAAAGCCTGCT
>Ga0193730_1000391_pt1 | contig 13255 bp, 10 predicted proteins | sample U1a1metaG_FD_144919 | JGI IMG/M metagenome (GOLD analysis project Ga0193730, IMG submission 144919) | Soil microbial communities from a riparian zone of the East river system, Colorado, United States - U1a1 | ecosystem: Environmental > Terrestrial > Soil > Riparian zone | place: USA: East River...
AGTCAAGCGAGATATCGAGACCACGGTGACTCAACAAAATTTTACCCACGGAGAAATCGTATCGTTAGTACCGCCACTTCGCGACTGGACAACTTCGATGTGCAAGACGACTGTTCGCGTCTCGTGAGTACCCTGTTTTTCAAACAGTTTTTGAAACGGCCGTTTCAGATCGCATCGATCGTCCCCAGTTCGAAGGCGCTGGTGGAACGTGTGGCTAGCAAGATGGATTTTAGCCAGCCACGCGTCATTGCCGAGTACGGGCCGGGCGAAGGAGTACATTCGCGCGAGATTGCGCGACGGATGTGTCCGGATTCAAATCTGCTTCTATTCGAGTTGGACCGAGCGTTCGCGCGCGATCTGGAACGCCAGTTTGCCCCCGACCGGCGTGTGCATGTGATTCATGGCGATGCAGCCTCGTTGCCACACGAACTGAAACGTCGCGGTATCGATTCCTGCGACTACATCCTTTCAGGTATTCCGTTCAGCATCCTTAAAATTGAGAAGAAACGCGCGCTCCTGCAAAAAACGTATGACGCGCTGGCGCCGGGTGGAGGTTTCATCATCTATCAAGTCACCAACGAATTGAAGCAGCACGCGACCCACTTCGAACGCGCCGAATCAGAGTACTTCCTGCAAAACATACCGCCGATGTTCATCACTGTTTTCCAGAAGGCGCCTCCGCTCGATCGCCATGAACGTCGGCCCCTGCCTGGAGTTGACTTTAGCTTTAGCGCACACCGTTCGGCATGACGGAGAAGCCGACCCGAACAGAAAAAGATTCGATGGGCGACTGCTCTCCACGGCGCATCGACGCACCGCGCAGTGCTAAATTTTCCGGTAAGCGGTTACCGGTTTTCACGGCCGTTCATTCGCGCGCTTGGCTTGATTAAATGGGCCGCGGCGGAAGCGAATCATGATCTGGGGCTGCTTGATGCGCAGCGTTCAGCGCTGATCGTGCAGGCGGCTAAAGAAGTTGTTGAAGGAAAACTCGACGACCATTTTCCGCTCGATATTTTCCAGACCGGTTCGGGCACTAGCACAAACACCAACGCGAACGAAGTCATCGCGAATCGATGCGCCCAGCTCGCAGGCAAGGCAATCGGCTCGCGCGAATTAGTGCATCCCAACGATCACGTCAACATGGGTCAGTCCAGCAACGATGTGATCCCATCTGCCATTCATATCAGTGCGGCGGAACAACTAAAGAACTGCCTCATCCCGGCTCTCGCAAATTTGCACAACGCACTTGCGGCCAAGGCGAAGGAGTTCTGGAATATCATGAAGATCGGTCGAACCCATTTAATGGATGCCACCCCTGTTCGGCTTGGGCAGGAATTCTCCGGTTATGCGCAACAGATTACTTATGCTAAAGAACGCGCGCAGAAGTCGATCGAAGCCTTGCGTGAGCTCGCACTCGGCGGGACCGCAGTGGGCACCGGTCTAAACCGTCACGTTAATCTTCCAGAAAAAATGCTGCGACATTTGCAGCAACACACTGGCATCGCTTTTTATGAGGCAAAAGACCACTTTGAAGCGCAAGGCGGAAAAGACGCGGTCGTTGAAGTGAGCGGTCACTTGAAAACGATTGCGGTCAGTTTGTTTAAGATTGCAAACGACATCCGCTGGCTCGGGAGCGGTCCTCGATGCGGGATCGGCGAAATCCAGCTTCCCGCGACGCAACCCGGCAGTTCCATCATGCCGGGCAAGGTGAACCCGGTAATGTGCGAATCAGTGATGATGGTCTGCGCACAAGTGATCGGCAACGACACGACCATTACCTGGGCCGGAGCCAATGGAAACTTCGAGCTCAACGTTATGATGCCAGTGATGGCGCATAATCTTCTCGAGTCGATTCTGCTGCTGGCAAATGTGGTCGACGCTTTCTGCGACAAATGTGTTCGCGGCATCGTGGCGAACGAAGAGCGCTGCCGTGAATTGATCGAGCTGTCCATGGCGATGGTGACGAGTCTCGCGCCCAAGATCGGCTATGATCGCGCGGCCGAAATCGCAAAAGAAAGCGCAAGAACCGGCCGCACTGTGCGCGAAATCGCCCGCGAGAAAAAGGTCTTGCCCGAAAAAGAACTAGAACGCGCGCTGGATCCAGTCAAAATGACTCAGCCTGGTGGAACGGGCTCGGAGTGATCGAGTCGTGGAGCATTGAAACAAGTTAAAAGGTTAAAAGAGTTGCAACGTATCGGCGGATCGCTGAGCTGAATCTTTACCCCTTTTTAACTTTCTAACCTCTTAACTTTCTACCGGCTCAAAAGTATGGTTGCAAAGCTCGAAGGCCCGCAATTCTCCGGCGGAGCGAACATCGCGATCAAATGCCCCAGTCACACGTATGACCAGACGGTGTGCTTTTATCGTGACACGCTCGGGCTACCTTTAATCGAGGAAGAAAAAGACGGCTGTATTTTCCAGTTCGGCCCAAACCGGCTCTGGATCGATAAGGTACCAAACCTGAGTCATCCGGATATCTGGCTGGAGCTGGAAACAAACGACAGCGAAGCGGCCGCGTCTTTTCTCAAAGTGCATGGTGTCACGCGGTGCGATGAAGTTGAGCAGCTTAGCGAGGACTTCAACGGCTTCTTCATTTCAGCGCCGAACGGTGTGATCCATCTAGTCATCGGCCCCGAAGCCTAGCCGAATGAAAACGTTGAGACCGTTGCAACGTTACGGTCGGTGCGATCTTCAACGTCTAAGCTTCTAAGGAACAACTTCACCGTTGAGGGCCACGCCAGCGTCCGACCCATGTGCTCCAGCCGTAAAAGCCCAGTGGCTGCAAACAACCCGCCGTGGTCAGCGAATCTACGTCAGCTCGACTTGGAGTGATCTTTGCGTTGGCATCAGTGCCGTAATAATCGTCTATCACCATCCAACACCCGTCTGCAAATCTTTTGCCGTAGCATTCGATGTCGCGCCGCTTGGCTGCATCGGCGTCAAGAATCAGGAGACCAATCTTGTCTGCACCCAGCATTTCATTGACTGCGGCGATTGTTGTCCGGTCAAAGGAACGGCCCTTGATAGTGGTGACTAATTCCGATACGCGCTGCCTGGCAAGGTTCCGTTCCAAGTCGCGGAAAATATTGCGCGTACCGAGCCGCTTGTGTTTAACGCTGCCGCCCGGCTCGATGGCGATGAGCTTCTTCCGTGTCCCCGAATCGCGTACGCCGAATGCCGCAGCAATCGTGGCTCCACCGACGAAGGCGCCGATCTCGAGAATATTGCCGGAGCAAATTTTCGCGAAGTGATAAATGAGAATCAGCACGTCCAGATGCAACATGGAATATTTGTCGCGGATTTTAAGTAGCTTCGAATGAATCGGCTCGTGCCGGTACTCCATAAGCGTATGCATCAGGTTCAAGCAGTCGTTGAAATGGTTGGCGATTTGTGATTGAACCCGCGATTTCGCGATTGCCGGGGAGCGTGTGGGACAATGTCGACCCATCACTACGAGATCGCGCTCGACGCCATCGAGTTCCGCTATCCCCGGTAAAAATGCCCAGCGCTCAAAGCTGAGACGCTGAAATATTTTCAAGCTCGGCTCGTTATGCCCGAAGAGGAGACCGACTAGGGCCGTGATGCCCAGCGACGGTGCGCGGGCAATCGCGTGTTCTAACAATCGCTGCCCCACACCGCGACGCCGGAATTCTTCATCGACATAAACGCTGATCTCGGCCGTGCCGCGATACGCGCAACGCGATAGGAATTTTTTGAAATCGAGCCAGGCAATCACGCGACCTTCCAGCTCTGCGACCCAGAAGGGATATTGCTCTGGTGAATGTTCGCGGAACCACGGCAATCGCGCTTCGACCGTGGTTGGTTCAAGCTCGGCCGTCACCATGCGCGTTGGCACGGTGGCGTTGTAAATCTCGACGATGGTCGGCAGATCAGCCTCAACAGCATCACGGATGATCATTCGTAGGAGGTAATGGTTTTGAACCGCGGTGAAGTTAGACAGCGCAGCCCGTATTCGACGTTCACGGCTTGCGTTTCTTCTTGATCGGGCTTCGCGTTGCAGCGGGTGAACTCGTCGGTGCAAGCGTCGAATTAGGCGGTGTCGTCGCTACTGGGCTGGGAACGGGGAACGCAAATGTTGGCGATAGTGAAGCAGAAACTGTCGCCGATAGACTTGATGAAGGAGACGCTGTTGCACTCGGCGACGCCAGGGGACTCGATACCGGACTGGGAGTAGGCGAAGGCGGGATGATATTCTCCCAGCGATGCAGCGGTACGCTTGCTCCACCGATTTCTTTGACGAGCGTTTCGCAGCGCGCCTGAAGCTTTTCCAAGTCCGGAGGACCAAACGGCTTGTCAGCGGTATCAGGAAAGATCAGATAAGTTACCTTGAGATCGCTTACCGGGCGATTGTACGGCGTCGAAAGCGTGTTGATCTCTTTTGCAATACGCAGCGATGCCTCTCCGACTTTGTCATTAGGCCCAACATCACCAACGAGGGCCGGGTAAATCGAGTTGCCGAAAATGACGAGCGCGTAGTCCCCAAGTTTAACCGAATCGCTGCCATGCGTAAATGCACCTGGTACCACGATAAAGGGGTCGGTTGCGCCGATCAGGAAGCTATACTTTTTTAACGTGCCGACTTCCGCACGCAACTGAGCGATCATGTTGCGCAGATCACGTTTGCGGGCGGGAGTCGTAGTCGAAAGCGCAAACTCAGCTTCCGCGTGCTTCAATCCGTCTTCCGTAGCCGCGAGATATGGATTAGGCGCCGATGCCTTCTTTGGCCAGCGATAACTTGTCGACGGCTTGAAATTTGCCGGTGTGCCAGTGCCAATGGGCGTCCGATCCGCGTCAGAGCCGTCAGCGTCCACATCCATATCCGCCTGGAGCAGGAGGGTTTTTCGGTGCGTCTGGGGATGCTGAAGCTGCAAGACGGTTTGGCAATCGAAAAAGTTATGCCGCGAAAGAAGCACATCGAGGCGACCGAGGTTTTCGCGTAGCATTCTGACTTTCGTATCGTACAGCTGGGTGTAAAGTGGTGAAACCGGATCGGGTGGCAGCATCGTCGACAATCCGGGCAAAAGCGCTGGTAATTGCGGAGTGACCCCCGCCAGCTCTTCAATGGTCTTGTTTGGCGAAGGCACCCGTGCCTGCAATTTAAGGTCGAGCACATAGCTGTCTGCCTGGCCCCGCTCGGTCATTGCATCGGCGCCAGGTATCGTCTCGACTGATGAATGGAGTGTGATGCCGTTGAACAATTTCGCGGTATCCAGTTTTCCAGTGATGAGGGGCGGCCGCGTCGGGGTGGGAGTGGGTGTGGTAACGACCTCCAACGGGGCAACGTGCTGCAGGCGTTCGAGTGAGATCCAGCGATAAACAATCGCAGCGAAGAGCGCGCCGAAAATCACCAGCACCAGCCGCCGCCACGTCCGCAGACGAATTCTTCCCACGCGATTACTTTTTTACCCAGGCAACAATAGCCGCTATGAGCCCGATCACACTTAGGATCGACATCATCCCTGCAGGCATGACTCTTCCGGTTCGTATGAATTTGGGAACAAACTGCGCGGCGAGTAAAAGCGAGATAATGAACGCGGTTGCTAACCCGATTGCGCGATGTTCGGGAAACAGAAATACGGCAACCAGTAGTAGTACCCCAGTGATTGACCCGGCGATGATCGACGCCATGCTGCCTGCCCTGACGTAGCCGACAATGCCGCCGGCGATCGTCAGAACGCCGAAAGCAATAAAATAAATTTTCGCTGCTTCCATTTAACTACGGCTGGCGCATTGGTAAGCTAACACCTCTGCGCTGTCCAGTGGTCGTTGTAACCGGCTACAGCGGGCGTGGGCTTGCGTCATTGTAGAATTCGATCTGCCGCCCCCCGAGACGACGTATCACACGCCAGCCGTGACTTTCTGCAAACTCTCTAACATCCGCCTCCGACATTTCTCGAAGAATTCGCAATTCCGCAGGCTGTGTAACCAGGTACTCCGGCTTGATCGACAGTACCTTTGCGATCTTCGCGGCGAGAGCTGGCAGGTGCTCGTGCATGGCGATGACTTTCTAACGACTCGCCGCGGGGCCTGTGGTTGTGAGAGTTTTCTTCGCAGGCAGGCGTGGTGGTCGTTTCGGTTTTCGATTTAGAACCTGTCCCAGCGCGCGATGCGCCTTGCGACTCGGCGAAGGACCGCGCGCGCTCGGTTTTTCCATATCGGAAGAGAAATTGAACCATGGGATCGGAAATTGCGAGCAGGCTTTCTTGCACAACTGGCGCGGTCACTCTGATCGGCTAAGTTTTACAAATGGTTTCGGAAACGATCGAGTTACGCGGGCAATTATTGATTCCCTCATTTTGCCGAAGGTTCTGGATCAAATTCTGACCCATGGCGCGAATTTCAAGATCGGCGAGATCAAGATTGGGGAACGACGCGCGGACCAGAGCTTTGCGCGGATTGAAGTGTCCGCCGAAACAAGCGAAGCGCTTGACGAATTGATGCTGCGCCTTCGCCAGCACGGCGCCGAAGTGATCGAGCGCGCAAATGTGCAACTCGCCAGTGCGCCTGCAGACGGAGTTTTTCCCAGCGATTTCTACGTGACGACCAATCAGCAAACGTTTGTTCGGTTCGGCGGCAAGGAAATCGAGGTGCGCCCCGCAATGCTCAACAGTGCGATTGCGCTTGATCGAAAAAAAGAATCCGCCCGGGCGGTCAAGTTTTTCGACGTTACCAAGGGAGACGAAATTGTGGTCGGTCATCAAGGGATCCGCGTCGTGCCGGTGCAGCGTTCAACCACCCGCACTGATATCTTTCAATTCATTAATACGATTGTTGACGCCGACGAACCAAAATCGGCCATCATTCGCGAACTCGGTGAGGAATTGCGGCGCGCACACACAGCGAAGGGTAAAATCGCGATTGTCGCCGGCCCTGCAATTGTACGAACTGGCGCAGATCACCATTTAGTGCGCCTCATTGAAGGAGATTATGTCAATCGCCTTTTCGCCGGAAATTCATTTGCGGCGTATGATGTGGAACGCGCTCTGTTTGGAACCTCGTTGGGAATGAATCCCGATCTTGCCTTTGCGCGAGGTGGACATGAGAACCATCTGCGTGCCATCAATACGATTCGCGAGGCCGGTGGGATTTCCGCCGCCGTGCGGCAAAAACTCCTCACTCGCGGCGTCATGCATGCCTGTGTCCGCCACGACGTTGATATTGTACTCACTGGCGCAATTCGCGACGAGGGACCGATTCCTGGGGTAACCACCGATGTAATTGAAGCTCAAAAGGTCATGCGCCAAAAGCTCGCCGATGTAACTCATGTGATGCTGTTGGCAACAGTCCAGCATTCGCTTGCCGTGGCGAGCATGCTCGCGCCCACGGTAAAAACAGTATGCGTCGATATCGATCCAACTGCCGTGGAGAGAGCGGTCGAACATCAGCCTCTGCAAGCGATCGGCCTGGTCACGGACGTGGAACCGTTTCTGCAAGAGTTGGCCGATTATCTTACTGAGTCCCGCATTCGCGAGTAGATTGCCAGTCCTATGCGCGAGCTGCTTCTCTGTCCGCCCGATTACTACGGCATCGAGTACGAGATCAATCCCTGGATGAACCGCGCACACGGCGCCGAGGCAGGTTTGGTCCAAGAGCAGTGGAAACAATTGCATGCGCGACTCTCGAATCTCGATTGCGAGGTTCATTTGATTCCACCTCAGCCCGGACTTCCCGATATGGTTTTCACAGCGAACGCCGGGTTGACGGTTGGCCGCAAATTTATTCCCAGTAATTTTCGGCATAAGGAGCGTGCGGGCGAACAGCCGTTCTTCGCGAAATGGATGGAACAACGCGGTTATGAAGTGAATTGGTTGCCGGAAAATCTCTATTTCGAGGGTGAAGGCGACGCGCTTTTTGGCGGTGATGCACTATTTTGCGGTTACAAATTCCGGTCCGACATTCAGTCTCATCGCGCCCTGGCGGACATCCTTGGCTGTCTCGTAATCTCAGTGGAATTGGTCGATCCGCGCTTTTATCATCTCGACACCTGCTTTTGCCCGCTGCCGGATGGTGGAGCGTTTTGGTTTCCGTCCGCGTTCGATGAATACGGCCAACGCGCAATTCGCGAACACGTCACTGGTTTGATCGACGTTTCGCCGGAGGAAGCAACGCACTTTTCTTGCAACGCGGTCGTCATCGAGCGGGATATTGTTCTACCCGAAGGCGCTCCGCGGCTCGTCGCGGCGCTTCAAGATCGCGGCTATCGCTGCCACGAATTGCCGATGAGCGAATTCATCAAGGCCGGCGGGGCCTGCAAATGCCTCACCATGTTTATGCCGCAAAGAGAAAAGTGTTAGGCTTAAAGCCTAATTATCTAAGACTTTTCTCGCTTCGCTCGCAGCGCGCTCTCGATCTTGCCAAGCGGTAAGCAATTCATCACATCCGTTTTGGTCAGCCAGCCTTTGCGGGCGATCCCGATTCCAAACCACAAATCCTGCAGTCGCTCTGTGCGATGCGCGTCCGGGTTAATCACACATTTAACACTCTTTTGTTTCGCCAATGGCCACCATCTCCAGTCGAGATCGAGGCGTTTCGGCGCAGCGTTGAGCTCGATCCATGTCCCGGTGCGCGCTGCTGCATCGAGGATTTTCGGGATATCAATTTGATACGGATCTCGTTTCAGGAGCAATCGGCCAGTTGGATGCGCCAGCATCGTAACAAACGGATTCTCCATGGCCCGGATCACGCGCCCGGTCATGTCCGCTTCACTTAAATTGAAAACGGAATGAACAGATGCCACCACATAATCGAGCTCTGACAAAATTTCGTTTGGAAAATCAAGCGAACCATCGCGCAGAATGTCGCATTCCACACCCGCAAAGAGGCGAAAGCCGCGCAACTGCTTATTCAGCGTCCGAATGCTGGCGATTTGGAAGCGCAGCTTCGCTTCGTCGATTCCATGTGCCTGAGTCGAGCTGCGGCTATGGTCGGCGATTCCGAGGTACTCAAGTCCCAGTTCTTGTGCGGCGTTCGCCATCTCTTCGATGGAGTTGTGCCCGTCGCTCGCAGTGGTGTGACAATGAAATGCGCCGCGCAGGTTTTCCTTTTCAATGAGTTTTGGCAACGCATGGTTCTCGGCGGCTTCGAATTCACCCCAATTCTCCCGTAACTCCGGCGGAATGAAATCGAGATCGACTGCGCGATAAACACCTGCTTCATCGTGCACTTGTGGGATTTTCTTTAACGGCCTTTTCTTTTTTGCTTTCGGATCGACCGGAAGCGGAGCGAACCGATACTCGTTAAGCGTCCAGCCACGCTGAAGCGCGCGGCTGCGTAATTCGATGTTGTGTTCCTTGTTTCCGGTGAAGTAAGCCAGCGCGAAAGGGTATTCTATCGTGCTGACCACTCGCAGATCGCACTGCACGCCCGATCGCAGTCGCACGCTCGATTTGGTGGGCCCTTGAGCAATAATCGATTCCACCAGTGGATGGGAAACGAAAAATTTTGTGATGCTCTCTGGTTTCTTTGTCGCCACCAAAAGATCCAAATCGTGTACGATTTCCTTTCGCCGCCGGTAGCTTCCAGCCAGATCGACCTGCAAAGCGTCGCTGTGCGCCGCAAGATCAGACCGCAATGTTTCCGCTTCCGCGGCGACCTGTCCAAATTGGAATGAACCGGCGTGCGCCGCGCGTTTCGCAATGATATCACAAAGCTTTTGCTGGGTTGTTTCGCCAAAACCAGGCAGTTCGGCGACACGCCCGGTTTCGCAGGCCTTTCGCAGCTGCTCGATGGAACTGATCTGAAGTTTGTCGTGAAGAGCCTTGATCTTCTTGGCGCCAAGCCCGGGCAGTGAGAACAATTCTAAAATTCCGGACGGGAATTCTGTGGTCAATTCCTCCAGATATTTCAGCGAACCATTCGCCGCGAGTTCCTTGATCTTAAGAGCAATGCTCTTCCCGATTCCTGGAATTTTCGACAGCGCTTCTTCATCCTGAAAATTCGTGACATTCCCCCCAAAGGTTTCGATCGCACGCGCGGCATTGGTGTAAGCCCGGATTTTGAAAGGGTTTTCGTTCTTCAATTCGAGCAGCGTCGCGATTTGCTCCAGCACGCCGGCGATTTGCTCTTTAGTCATTAACAAAACCGTTAACCCAGATTGCCGCGTCGTCGATAGTCAACCGGTGCACGCGCTCCAAGATGGCACGGCAAGAGCGGCACGTGCGCCCGCTAAAAGATAAAGACGCTTAAACCAAGCGGCACCGGTCTCAGGGCGCGACCAAGCTCCAGCCGGCTGGAAGAGTTGGGCCATACGCGCCACCAACGTAAATGTTGTTGTTCAGATACCAGATTGCTGTTTGTCGCGTGCCGGCATTGTAAAGCACATAGTCCGGATTGCCGCCGCCGTTAAAGTCTCCTGTCGCCACCAACGCCCAGCCATTGGGAACTCTCGGCCCATAAGCGCTCCCAATGAACGTTGGCCCAGACAAATACCAAATCGCCGTCTGCCCGGTGGCGGAATTAAATAGGGCATAATCTGGATGTCCGTCGCGATTAAAATCCGCGTTGCCTGTCAAATTCCAACCAGGGGGAAGACTTGGGCCGTACGCGCCATTAATGAAAACGTTGTTGTTTAAATACCAGATGGCTGTTTGGCGGGTATTCGCATTGTAAAGCACATAGTCCGGATTGCCGCCGCCGTTAAAGTCTCCTGTCCCTACCAACGCCCAGCCACTGGGAACGCTCGGCCCATAAGCGCTCCCGATGAGTGTTGGTCCAGACAAATACCAAATCGCCGTCTGACGCGTGTTGGAGGCGAAGAGTGCATAATCTGAATGGCTGTCGCGATTGAAATCAGCGAGTCCCCTTAGTGCCCAACCAGCCACAAGAGTCGGACCGTAGGCGCCGCCGATATAAAAATTGTTGTTTAAATACCAGATGGCTGTTTGGCGCGTGCTGGCGTTACGGAGCACATAGTCCAGGTGGCCGTCATTGTTGAAATCACTTACCGTTGCTCTGGCAGCACCTCCACCTTGTGGCCCGTTCACTAAATCGTAACCGACAACATCAAGATTGATACCTTCCGGCGACGTCGCTGCGATGTCGGAATATTGCCCCGCGCAAACGAATGCGTTCTGGACGTATGGATGCGCCTGTGGGCAGGCCGTGCTCAGCCAATCACCGAAATCGCGGTCCGGATTCTGATTGAAATTGACGATATTCGTGGCCCCGCCATTGATCGAGAAATAACGGGTACCGCTGGAGGTAATATTTCTGACGCCAGGCGACGACCAACTGAACAAGTCCTGCGGATGAACATCGTTCCCATTACGGCCAAGGTGGGACCCAAGACCAATGACCTCGTCCACTTCGTGCTCCGTTGAGCGCTGGGCATCCAGATTGCCGGGGGTGGGAGGTCGGGTGAACCGATAAGGCGCCGAGGAATTTAGGGTAACAATTCCATCGTATGGTCCGCCTTGGCCGATGGTGCCGTTGGGGAGCATCGCCGGTGGCGTGTCCAATCCAACTGCACGTCCGCCCGCACTTCGTGATTTGATGTTTGGCGATAACGCTGTTACTGGGAGACTTGCGTTTGCGACGCTATCGTTGCTGGTTCTGGCATCCGCTGTCAACGCGTCGATGTAAATGCTCCAGGGAACCTGGTAAATAACAAAGGTACTTTGGGCGGCAGCGCCGGCCGGCAGAGGGGTACCGTCTGGACCAGTGGTCGAATAGCGGAAACGGATCTGGATTGTGATCGGATCGCTAAAAAGCGATTCGTGAAACGAGATGGCCCGGTTAATCATTGCTTCGATGGCCGCCGCGTTTGGATTGCCGGTAATGGAGCTGTCAAACGTCGGGTTAATGATCAGCCCGGTAGTAGGCTCCGTCGTAATTCTCATTACTGCGGAGTAGCTGGCGGGATGAGTAGCACCGTAAGCGCGCACCCGGTAGTAGTAAGTCGTTCCCCGGTTCAACCCGGCCACAACTCGAGCGGTCACGTTGCCTACGTCCAGGTCGTGGTAACCATCCACGTAACTGCTGAACGAGTCGCTCGTGGAAACATCCAACATGTAACCGAGCGCACCGTTCACACTAGGCCAGCTTGCCATAAAGGTGCTGCGCGTCGGTGCCGGTATTTCAATTTCACCTTGTGCAGGCATTTCGGTGGCGCTTGGAAAACCTGGGGCTGTTTGGAGCTCAATAGCCGTTTGGTGCGTCGCAACGCCTGCCTCGAACGCAGGCGATGCGCCGGAAAAATGGTTTTGTCCCGGCAAGTTTGTGTTGGACGCGCCGAGTGCCAACACAACGCCACCAGCAAGAATAATCGCACCCCTTACGGAAAAACCCATATGCAGCATTGTGTCACTATGAAAGGCGCGAGTTTAGTGGACAATTCTTACCGCACAAGCCGAAAAATTGTGTCGCCGCAGGCTTTCGGAATCTGGCTGTGCGTGCGCGTTCAGATTCGTCACATTTGCCCTCGCCGCTGGTAAAATTGGTAGCGCTCGATAATTGAGTCCACGTACTTCCGCGTTCCGGGAAAGTCGATGTTCTGTAGGAACTGCTTTACCGGGATGTCAGTGGTGCTTCCGCCGCTCCACCGTTCCGCACGACTGGCGCCCGCGTTGTATTCGGCCAGCGCAAAAGGCGTGGGATCTGACTGCGCTGCCCAGCGTTCAAAGGCGCGATGCAAATACCATGTGCCAGCCTCCAGATTGGTTTTCGGGTCAAAAAGTTGGTCCACTTGGAAAGTGGTAATCTTGCTTTCGCGTGCCCATTCGCTGGCCGCTTTTTCGCTCACTTGCATGAGTCCCCGCTCTCCGTGGGTCCCATGTTTTCTGGGGTCGAAGCGGCTCTCACGCCAAACGACCGCTTTCACAAGCATCGGGTCGAGATGATGTTCGGCTGCGACAGCGCGAATCAAGCGATCGTACTGATGAAACCGCGCCGGGCTCATCCATTCGTAAAACGTGTAGACCGGATCGCCTGATCGCACGGCGAGATAAGCGAAACCTGCGGCCAGCGCCAGCATTACGCAGAGGAGCAGTTTGAATAGGAATCGTATCACTTCTGCATCAAATCTCGTGCTCCTGCTCTCCCGAGCAATTAAATTAACGCGGTCTCCATGACGAAACCCAGTTACGTTCGAGTCATCATTGATCGGGCAATTCACCGCGAGCTCGACTATGCCGTGCCAGAAGGCTTGATGAACCGAGTCGGAGTCGGCTCCCGCGTGCGCGTGCCGTTTCGAGAGAAATCCGCTCTTGCAACGGTAGTCGCTGTCATAGAACAGAGC
>Ga0193730_1000393_pt1 | contig 13220 bp, 10 predicted proteins | sample U1a1metaG_FD_144919 | JGI IMG/M metagenome (GOLD analysis project Ga0193730, IMG submission 144919) | Soil microbial communities from a riparian zone of the East river system, Colorado, United States - U1a1 | ecosystem: Environmental > Terrestrial > Soil > Riparian zone | place: USA: East River...
GTTTGACCAGAGTCGGCGCAATCCTGGGGACGCCGTTATACATGTCGCCTGAGCAATGTCGCGGCGAACATCTCGACGCGCGATCGGATATTTACAGCCTGGGCATCATTGCTTATCAGATGCTCACCGGCTCGCCGCCTTTTACCGGAGAGACCACGACCATAATTCGCGCGCACAAAGAAAGTTCGCCAGCTCCGGTTCGTCAGTTGAATAAGAAATTGCCGAAGCGCGTAGAGCGAGTAGTGATGTCCGCGCTCGAAAAAGATCCCGCTGCACGCCCGCAGACTGCGAGCGCCTTCGCGAACGCGATGCGCGCCAACGCGGACGGACTCGGCGTTCTCTATCGCCGGGCGTTTGCGCTTTACAGCGAGTATTTTCCGAAGTTTCTGCGGCTTTCGTTGGTGGCCCACATTCCCGTAATTGGGCTGACGGTACTACTGGCAGCACTGTTCATCGCGCAACCCCACCTGCCAAAACTCGGGTTTGGAATTAGCGCCGGAGTTGTCGGGTTGCTGCAAATACCCGCGACGCTGTTTGCCGCCTGGATGATTTCCGCGGTCACTGCGGTGCTCGTGGCGCAGTTGGCTGCCGCCCCGCTCAAACCTGTGGAGCTGCGCACCGGGTTTGATGTGTTACGTCAGCGCTGGCGTCCGTTCCTGCGCACCGGCCTGCGTGTGTTTCTGCGGATTCTCATCGGATGGATTCTGTTCGTCATTCCCGGGTTTGTCATGACGATCCGTTACCTGTTTTGGTCGCCGGTTGTGTTGCTGGAAGGAATTCAAGGAAAACCCGCAATGAAACGCGCGCGTCAACTGGCATCCCGCTCCTGGTGGACTGTCATTATCGTTTGTATCTTCCAGTTAATAACACCATCGATCGTAAACGTACTCATGGTGCGCTTGCTCGGTATCAACCGCGCCACAAAAGTAGGCCGGGGCATCAGGGTCACGGGCCAATTCACGTCGTTAACTACGATCTTCGTGATGCCGTTGATGTCGATTGTGCCGGCGTTGCTTTACCTGAAGATGAGGCAGTTAGGTGGCGAGACTCTGAACGAAGTAATGGCCCAAATAGAAGACGCGGAAGGCACGCACAGCAAGTGGCAACAACGGATGCGCTCGCGCCTTACGGTGACTCCGCAGAGTCAGCCGCCAACTTACTGATTTTCGCGTACTAATCGAATTACCAGGACTAGTGCTTGCTAAGACCATCACGCGGTAAGCCCCGCTGCCGCAAACTTTCACGCCCTCGATTTCGTGTGCGAAGATCAGTCCCGCGGTTCAAATTCCCGGCGCCAAGAATGATTGACAGTTTCACCGCCAGGAAGGCGCCCCGGCAAGGTGAGAAGCCGCAGACTTACAGTGGACGGTGGAGTTTGTTTGACACTCGTTAGCACCACGTCGTAAGCCCAGCGACCAAGGTCCGCGTGCCTTGGACCGTGTACCTTAGTCCGATATCTGAAAACATTGCCGTATCGATCATTGCGGCGTGATTCCTTGTAATCGAGCGACAGCGATTCAACGCCCATTTCCGGGAGCGTGTGCAACTCTCCTGGCTCTGAAATGCCGTTATGATTTACGTCCTGCCATAATCGCAGCTTGCCAAACACCGCATCGCGGCTATCGATGATGCCGTCACCGTTGCCGCCTTGCGCTGGCTGGTCGTACAGGGCTAGTGCAAGAAATCCTAATCGACCCGAACCAGCTTGCGGGGGCGGTTGAGGAGACACGTTACTAAACATCTCCTCGCCGTTATCGACCTTCTCATTGCCATTGCGATCGAGTACCAGCCAAGCGTTATCCGAACCTGGCGCTGTCCAGGATACTTGACGGGGCGAACCATGACCAAAGAAGTCAAATGTAACCCCGGTCGCGGCATCCGTTAGATCAAAACCCCGCCCCGAAATGTCGATCAGAATCGGGTCAATGTACTGGCACGAGTAGCCGTCACAGTAGTCGCATTCACAATCCCAGTCCCAATCGCATTCATGTTTGCAATCGTCGCCGCCGCCGCCATCGCAATCGGTCTCGTCATCATAAACCTGCCAATTCCCCTCGGCGCCGTTTGATCCGGATGCGCCCGGCGTCCCGGTATTAAATCCGTTTGAGCCGATTGCGCCCTGGCTATTTGATTGTCCGGTTGCTCCACTGTTTGTGCATGAGGCGTCAGTGGCGCCTCTTCCAGGCGACCCGGGATCACCGCCTTGACCGCCATTGCTGGGTGATCCTGCACCGCCACCCTGGCCACCCTGGCCACCGTCGACATCAATACTATAGGTCCCGTAGAAATCGCAGGGGATTGTTAGATTCACCTCACCGCCCGGGCCACCGTCTTTGCCGTCACCTCCGGTGCCGCCGGTATTCCCGCCACCGCCTGGCCCTCCGGGCGCCGCACGGCCTCCGTCTCCCAATCTTCCGCATCCGCAATCGGCGCCGTCCCCACCATCGCCGCCCTTGCCTCCGGTACCACCCAGAGAGGCGTCACCGCCCCTTCCGCCCTGACCGCCCTTGCCGCCGTGAGCGGAGAAACTGAAAGTTCCGGAAACCTGATCTATGCTGGCATTCAATACGTGTCCTTCCCCACCTGGTTGACCATTTTGACCGTTACCACCGTCTCCGCCGTCAAGCCCGTCGTAACCGGTTGTTCCCTGGCCACCATTTGCGTTGTCATTGCATGATCCGTTGTTACCTTTAGGAGCTTGGGGCTGTGATCCTGCCGGTAATCCACCCGACCCTTGATTTCCGTCGGCCCCGGGGGACCCGTCCTCCTGCATAAAGAATTTTCGGGCCAGAGCGTGATGGTTAAAGCCTGGTTTCGATTTATCGAGCAAATCCTGCAAGGCTTTTTTCTTTTGCAACCATTCGTCTCTGCCTTCTCCATCAACGCGGATTGTTAGACTTTCGAGAGGTCTTGACTGAACCGGCCCAGCAATTCGTGACGTATTTCCATGAAAATACTTTGCCTTGGTCAGACTGTGCCTTGATGACCCAACGGCTACAGAGGGGAACTCAGCATAAGCTACGGGGCCTAAGATAAAAATGTGCAGATCGTGCGGGCCTTTGATCTCGGCATTCTTGCCCGCGAATAGGAGTTGATTGGAAAGAATAACTGTGTCTCCGGTCAACTCCACTTTTTCCGGTAGGTAAAGAGCATCGGCAATTTGCACTCCCTCAAGCTTCGATGCGCCCTTCCTCGTCTCTTTGAATTCCGGCATTTGTAAGATAGCGGGCGCGAGCTGTTTCTTCCAGTCTCTTTTAAGCAGCAAGTCCGGATCAAAAGGTACACCATGAGCAGAAAGGAGGTTGCGGCCAGACTTAAAGGATTCGCGTCTGCGCTCCAATGCTTCTTGAGTATTCGATCGAGCGTTCGCAGTTGCGTTTCTCTCTCTCGTGGTCTTTACGGTCTTAGGAACTTGAGAAAATGTAATCCCAATGACAAATAATAGCGTTAGGCCCATAAGCCCCAAGTGAGACGACTTCATTGCTCTCCTCCTTAATTAATTACGCAACTTTCTGCGACAGCCGCAACAGTTTACGAGCTAGGCCGTGAAAGCTTTCAAGATCGTTATATTGGCGAGTTGTGATATTTATTGGCTAGATGTGATTCCTAAAGAGCGAATTCTTGCTTTTTCATTTTTATACTGCCTAGGTGAATATCCAAAGCGCTTCTCGAACTCACGCACAAAGTGGCTCATGTCATGAATTCCAACATTCATGGCGACTTGCTTAACACTAAAATCCGGATAACTCTCTGCCTCCAACATGCTCCGCGCTGCCTCAAATCTAAGGTCCCTTAAAAAAGTCATAGGAGAATAGCCCGTCTCGGCCCTGAATAATCGTCCAAAGTGTTCGCGCGTCATGCCGATGCCGTCCGCAAGGCTTTGCTCCGTGAGCTCTTCCCCAAAGTGCGCTTTGAGGAATTCGATTACTCGGTAGATGCGGAAGTCCATGCTCCCTTCTCGGGAACCTGTATCACCATTTCCTTTGACAGTCTGGATCCTCCGATCCATGGGAACGGTTCTTTCGGAGAATTTCATGAGAGTACTCCTATGTTGACAGTTGTTTGCGGGATCAGCGAAGCCGGCTGCTGAGGCATCGGAAGCCGGCCGAATGGGGCTGATAACGACAACCTTATAATACGAGATTTATGGGAAAGTCAATAAGAAAGCAAACGATTGCCATGACGTATATTCACCGGTCTGGCAAAAGTTTACGCCAACGCTTTTCCGGCATCTCGCCAGGGAACTCCTTTGAGACTTGCCGATCGGAACTATTGATTCTCCGCAGTCTTCTCGACTCTGCGCGGCGGCGCGTTCTTCACCCACTTATCGAACCAATTGATTCGCTCAGCGAGAATGTGCAGCAGCGTTTCCCGTCCCGCATAGCCGTGCGCCTCGAATGGCAGCGTCTCGTAACGGACCGTCGCTCCGAATCCTTTGAGCGCCATGTAGAAGCGTTCCGACTGAATTGGAAAAGTCCCCGAGTTGTCGTCGGCCTCACCGTGCATCAGCAGGATTGGATCCTTGACCTGGTTCGCATACCAGAAGGGCGACATCTTTGCGTAGAGATCCGGCACTTCCCAGAAGGTCCGCCGCTCGCTCTGAAAACCGAACGGAGTCAGCGAACGATTGTAAGCGCCGCTCTCAGCAAAGCCGGCCCGGAACAGACGGGAGTGCGCCAACAGGTTCGCCGTCATAAACGCGCCATAGCTGTGACCGCCGACGCCGATACGATCGCGATCGCCAATACCCATGTCGACAACTTTGTCGATCGCGGCTTCAGCGCTGGCTACGAGTTGATCGACGTAATGATCGTTCGCCGTTTCCCCCGGTCCAACAATCGGCATCGTCGGATTATCGAGGACCGCATATCCCGACAACAATAAAAACAAATGTGAGTATCCGCTCACGATTGTGAAGCGATTAGCCGAGCCGGTGATTTGGCTGGCTGAATCAGCATCGCCGAATTCGCGCGGATAAGCCCACATGATCACCGGCAGACGAGTTCCCGGTCTGTAACCCGGCGGCAGGTAAAGGGTTGCGGACAACTTGACGCCATCCTTACGCTGATAAGTGATGAATTGATGAGTCACCCCACGAAGCTGCGGCTGCGGATCTTTGAATTCGGTCACCGCCCGTCGCGAATTACTACTGAGATCGCGCACGTAATAGTTGGGTGGATCCGTTGGAGTTTCGTAACGAGTCAGGACGGTCTTAGCGTCATCATCAAGCGGTGCGACTATCGTCTCATAAGCTTTCGCGTCGCTACGAAACAATCGTGTAGTCTCCAGTGTCTTGAGGTTCAACCGATCGATGAAGGGACGATCGCCTTCAGGCGACGCGCCTGTTCCGGTGAGGAAAATGTAATCGCCGGTCTGCATAACTGCGCCGGCGCCTCCGCCACCGCCAAAGCCTCCGCCACCACCGCCGCCAAACCCACCGGCGCCGCTGTCGCGACGGACGATCGGCGTACCCGGATTTTCATAAGCAGCGTCCTGCCGGCGGTCCCAAAGTTTGCGCGGCGGCGCACCGGGATCGAGAATCCATGTCCGAACATGGCGCGAAGCGCGATCAGTTTCAGTCAGCAGCGCGATGCCCTTTTCGGTAAACGAAATATTCGCATACCGCCATTCAGTCTTCGCGATTTCGGCGGGCGCGCTGAACGGCGCACTCAAACCCAGGACCCGATCGCGAAACGGAACTTTGTTTTTAAGATCGCCACCGTCGAGCGCTTCAACCCAGAGGACTGTCGCCGGCTGATCTTGCCGCCAGTGAATCCCGCGCGGACCGGCCTGCACGCCAGTGAGCGAAACGCCTTCGCGCGAAGGAATGTCAGCGATTGTCTTGGCGACTTGTCCGGTTCGCGACCACACTTCTATGTCTTGCGGAAATCCGTTCATCGGAATCAGGTGCGAAAACGGCCGCTTGATTTTCGTGACCAGCAAATACTCGCCGCTCGGTGAGGGCGTAACACTATCCAGGATTTCCGGCCGGCCAATCAGCGTCTTGCGACCGGTGGTGGCATCGATGGCCGCCAGCTGGCTGGTAAAATAGTATTCAAACAGCGCTTCGTCGTGCGCGGTTTTGATCATGTCTTCATAGGTCGCGGCGGGTGCTGCTTTGCCGCTGGTTTCCTGAATGTTCGGGCCCATCGGCACGGTTGATTCAGCCGGCGCCGGCCCTCTTCCCGTCGGCACAAACTGACAAACCAGGGTCTTATTGTCGCGCAACCAATCGCACGGATCGCCAGTCGTCGCATTCAATCGATCGAGTCCACTCAAGAGTTTCGCGCGGCCCGTGGCCGTATCAGCAATCCACAATTCGATGCGATCGTCTTTGCGATTTAGAAAGGACAAGTGCGTGCTGTCCGGCGAAAAATGCACATTTGAAATATTCGCTTGCGGCGGGACCATCACTTTGACTTCACTGCCGTCGGCGATCTTCTTCAAGCTGATCGCGTAAATGTCGGTCGCGCGCTGTGGTCCATTATTTCTTGGATTGACGCGAGCGCCCGCGATCCGCAGGATCGGTTGGGCCAGTTCCGCGATCGTCGGATAGGGATGACGCCAGGTAAGTGCCAACATTTGTTTCGACGGGCTCAGGACTGCTTGCGGCAGCGGCGGAGCATCGAACGCGTCAATGATTTCCTTCGGCGGCAATTGATAGCGCGGTGCGTCGGGCGTCTGCGCGTAGCAGAATGCGTTGGCCGCAACGATCAGCAAAGCAGCGAAGACAAAGTTAATTTTTCGCACGGGGAACCTCCAGAAGACCTTCGGATTAGTTCGTTCGCAGAACGCGGATTCTATCAGAGTTAGAAGCGGGTGGGGTAGTATCGAGGCAACCGAATTATCCGACGTTTAGAAGCGGGCTACCGCCCGCTAAGTCGGGCAGTAGCCCGACTCTAAACCATCAATGGCTTTACCCCTTCACAAATTCGTAAATGATGTGAAGCGTAACCGCCGCCGGCGTAACCTCGGCTCTAACTTCTCTGGCTCTTAATTGCAGCGCGCCGCCTGCGGGTTGAATGTCTACCCGGGTTGAGAGCTTCTCCAGCGTAAACAACTCAACCGGGTTGTAACGACGATCGATTGCTCCCTGCACCATCCCAGCAAAGGCCCGTTCAGAATCGCCGGCGCATTGTTCAAATGAATCTCGCGCACATGAAATCGCGCGACCAGTGCGCGCCGCGACGCAACATAATCAAGATTGACATCCGTATCAGCCGATCCGGTAAATTCGATGCAGCCCATCAGACTCGCACTGTAGGCGCCCGCGAACGCCAGCGAGCCGACGATCTTTCCACTCTCGAAATGAACGGCGGTACGCGTTCCGTTAACTTCACGCTTCAAACGAATTTCACTCGGGCATTGCGGAGTCGATTGCGCGCCGCCCATGGTCAGCGGCATCGACGGTTCATTCAGGTTGTCGAACATCGCCGTGAGAAACGAATTCAGAAACTGTTCGTTAACTGTGATCGTGGCTTCGGCAGCCGGCGCGTTGGCGGCGCGGCGCTCGCGAGTTGTGGTTTCCTGAGCGCGGATACAACCGAATGAAAGAAGAAGGAAGAAGCTGGTTAAGAGTAGTCGCCTGAGATTGATTAGTGATATGTGTTTCATATTGGAAAATGTTTTCAAGGCCCAAAGGGCCGTCATTAAATAGCCATGCCCGTCAGGGCGTGGGTGGAAGAGTTTGAATTGGAATCGAGCGCCGAAGGTGCGGCATTATATCGGCCCTTAGGGCCTGCGATCGTGCTCTGCCTTTATTCCCCGCCCTGACGGGCGGGGCTATTACATTTCGCCTCTTCGAGGCTAATTCACAATCCGCTGCGCACAATGTCATGTAACCGGATCAGGCCAATGCACCGGCGATCGCCATTGACGACGGGCAGAACGTTGATCTGTGAGGGCCGATCCTCCATCAAACGCAGGGCATCAAACGCAAGCATCTCAGGCTCCGTCACGATCGGATCGCGGGTCATCAACTCATCGCATTTGAGGTTGGCAAAACCAATCTCGCCCGGGCCAATCCTTTGCAGCGATCGACGCAAATCACCATCGGTAATGATGCCGGCCAGCTTGCCGTCACCATCGACAACGTTCACCGCGCCCAGGCCGAAGTGCGAAATCGTTGAGATGATCTCCATCCAGGCGGCGTCCGCCGCAATCGTCGGGTTTTTCGGGCCGCTGTGCATGAGGTCGGCAACCCGCAAAGTCAGACGCTTGCCAAGTTGTCCCGCCGGATGATTCGAAGCGAAATCACTTTCCGTCAGGCCCTTCGCACGCATGAGCGTCATCGCCAGCGCGTCGCCAATCGCCAGCGCTACGGTCGTACTCGTGGTCGGCGCCAGATTGAGCGGGCAGGCTTCCTGATCGACCGATGCATCCAGCACCGCGTCGGCGCGTTGCGCGATTGTCGAATTCAACTTTCCCACTATCGCAATCAACGGCACTTCCTTCCGCTTCAGATAGGGCAACAGCTCGACCAATTCATCGGTCTCGCCACTGTTGCTCAGCATCAGGATAGCGTCATCCTCAGACACGATACCCAGACCCCCATGCAAAGCGTCGGACGGGTGCAAGTGGATTGCGGCAGTTCCGCTGCTCGTCATGGTCGCCGCAATCTTTTGCGCGATGATTCCTGATTTGCCCACGCCCAGCACGATGATCTTCCCTCGGCAGTTCTTGAAGATCGAGAGCACGCGTTCAAGCTCCGGCGCTTGCAGACGCGAGGCGGCTTTGGCGATCGCGTCGGATTCGACTCGTAGCAGTTCGACGACGTGTGAATAGTCTGTCGGCTCACTCATGACGTTGTTGATATACGACTCGTGCATGCAATTGCAAGCGCCAGGCACACCTTTGCCGAGCTTGTTTGTAACATTAAGTTAAGATTGAGCACATGGACTTCTCGCCGCCCTTCGACTATAGTGCGGGCCTTCGCAGTTGTCGCAAACAATCATCGTTCGCAGGAGTTGATTAATGTTCGCCAAGCTATTACCGCGTGAAGAACAATATTTCGCGCTCTTTGCGCAGATGACTTCGTACATAAACGACGCGGCCAGGACGCTGGTTGAGATGATGGCCCATCGCGACGGCGACTACACGGAATACGTGCAGCGCATCAAGAGCATCGAACATGCCTGCGACGATCTGACTCACAACGTGGCGACGCGTCTGAATCAATCGTTCATTACGCCCTTTGATCGCGAAGACATTTACCTGATGTCCAAAGCACTGGACGATGTGGTCGATTTGATCGACGGCGCCGCGCGCGCGGTCGTCATGTACGACATCCATGAAATGACTGAACCGGCGCGGCAACTTTCCGGAGTCATTCAGCGGATGGCCCTGCAATTGAATGAAGTCGTCTCGATCTTACAAAAACCGAAAGGCGTGACCGAGCGCCTGGTTGAGTTGCACCGCCTCGAGAATGAAGGCGACGACATCTATCAGCGAGCTGTGGGCGCATTGTTTCATGAAACTCGCGACCCGCTGGAAGTGATCAAGTGGAAAGACGTTTATGAGAAACTTGAAGAAACTATCGATCGCTGCGAACAGGTAGCAAACATCATTGAAGGCGTGATCATCAAGCACTCATAAGTAGCGCAAGCTGTTCGCTTGCGGCTTGCAAACTAACAGTTTGCATTACAAAACCACCCTGGCCCCATCTTGCTGCGCTATGTTATTTTTGAATAGCCCCATGCCCGCGTAGCTCAGTGGATTAGAGCGTTCGCCTCCGGAGCGAAAGGTCGCAGGTTCGACCCCTGCCGCGGGTACCAACTCTTGCCCAATCCTCCATACGAAAACAATGGACCAGACTGTCTCAATTGCCGGTACCCCTTTACCTACGATCTTGCTGGTTGAAGATTTCGACGACACGCGTCTGATGATGAAGATGTGGCTCGTCAAAAACGGCTATCGCGTCATTGAAGCTGAAACTGGTGAAGAGGCAATCAGCCTGGCGCAAAGCGAGCGGCCCGATCTCATCATCATGGATGTAATGATGCCGGGAATGAACGGCCTTGACGCCACTCAACGAATAAGACAGGATCGCGCTCTGCGTCGCACGCCCATCGTTGCGGTTTCCGCTTACGGCGCGGAAGAATATCGAAGTCTGGCACTCGACGCCGGCTGTAACGAGTATGTTTCGACACCGTTTGAACCGAAAACGCTGGCAGATCTGATCAAGGATTTACTGCAGCATGAAGAATCAGCCCATTCGCAGCCACCCGATCTTGAACATTAGAATTCTGCTCTCACTGCTGTTGGCGATCTTCTTTACCTGCATTGTCGCGGACGCGCAATCAGTCACTTGCTCTCTGAAACCGGATCAACTGGCAAACGCGCCGGATTTGTTTGGCGTGCGCCTGGGTATGACTCCGCAGGAAGTGAAGACCCTGTTGCCGCTGGTCCAGTTCGGCCGCAATGATCCTTTCGGTGTGATGAAAACAAGCTTTAATCCTCACTTCGATCCGCGGGTTGACAAGACCGCCTTCGCGGACGTACGCACAATCTCTCTCGACTTTCTTGACGGCAAACTCGTCACTCTATGGATCGGGTACGAAGACACATTCAAATGGCCGAAGTTGGATCAATTTGTCACCAACTTCAGCAAGTCTCTGAGTGTGCCCGCCGGTTGGCCCGTGAAAAGAAATGGCAGAGAGTTGACCTGCGACGGATTTTCACTCTTCGCTTCGATCATCGGCGGTGGCCCAGCTCTTCGTATCAGTGATGACACGGCCCCCGACTTAATCACGGCGCGGGTCGAAGCCGCCCTCGATGCCGAAGAAAAAGCGGTCATTGGCGATATCCGTAGCAAGAGCTATTACCCGGCCGATTGCGGAGCTCGAGACCAGGTGCCTCAGGCCAGTCGCGTGACTTTCAAGAACAAAGACGAAGCCGAGAAAGCCGGATACACGTTGTCGAAGGACTGTCACTAGTGGCTACAAATATAAGAACCGAACTTCGTTTAGCGGCGGGCTCTAAACTTCGCCCGTCAGGCTAAAGGAGACCATAATGCTGAAGGAATTCAAGGAATTCATCGCGCGCGCAAACGTAGTAGACCTGGCGGTCGGGGTAATTATCGGCATCGCCTTTGGAAGAATCGTCACTTCGTTGGTTGAAGGAATCATCCTGCCGCCAATTGGTCTGCTTCTTGGCAAAGTCGATTTCTCCAGCTTGTTCCTGGTGCTCGATCACACGAAGGGCGTACCTGTTTCGCTCGCCGAAGCCAAGGCCAAAGGCATTCCGGTCATGGCGTACGGCGCCTTCCTCAACGATGTCGTCAACTTCATAATCGTCGCACTCGTAATTTTTATCATCGTGAAAATCGTCAACAAGATCCGGAAGAAGGATCCAGGGAAAAAGGATTGCCCGCGTTGCCTGACGGCAATTCCGATCGCCGCCACTCGCTGCGCGGCGTGTTGCGCTGATCTGAACGCAGCCTAACTGCAAGTGAAAGACAGCAGATGTGCTAATTTGCTTTTCTCTGTGACTCTGTGGATTTCTCGGTGACTCTGTGGTGAGTGTTTGCGGCGATTTCTTCACCACAGAGGCACAGAGAACCACTGAGACACGGAAGAAGAACGACCGCCAGGACACTACAAAAAGACGAGTTCCTTGACGTCCCGGTTGTGCGGTTCTTAGAATGAACTTCTAACCCTGCGGAATCGTACAAGAGTTCTACCGAATAAGGAGCATATTCATGAGCACATCTTTTCCATCGGAACCAAACGGATCGGAAAATAGAGACGAGTTACTAGTAAACGAACATGAAGTCGAGCATGATGATGACCGCGCAAGAGTAGGTTCATCAGTGCGCGACATGGCCTCGCGTATTCCCGAACAACTATCGGCTATTGGCAGGGACATCAGCCGCACGATTGAGCGCGCAATTTCCGCCAAGGACGACTACATGCTGGCAGTGAAAGTATCGCCCGACGCGCAGGTCAAGTTGGGCCAACTGGTCCAGGCCGGCGTCTTCGGCACCCGCGCTGAAGCGGCAGCCTTCTTAATCGACGAGGGCATTAAAACTCAGAGCGCCCTGTTTGAACGTGTCGAGCAAAAGCTCGCAGAGATCGAACGATTGCGCGCTGAATTGCGCGGGATGGTGGGCGAGCACAAAGCTTAGTCTCCTGGCGGCGCATCAATAGCGCAACAAACGAATCCGCTCCATTGTGGGCCAATAAGACAACACAATGGAGCGTCTTTGTTTATCGATCGATTCCGCGTTAGAATCTCTTCTTACATTCCCCCAAACGATCTTCCAGCAACCGCAACGCGCGGGTTGAATCGAGCAGCTTGTGCAGAAAACTTTTCACGTTCCACACACACCGATCGAACAATTCACTTTAAACAACGGCCTGCGAGTAATTCTGAACGAAGACCATTCCGTCCCGGTGGTGTCGGTTGCGGTCTATTACGATGTCGGCTCGCGAAACGAGCGCGAGGGACGCACAGGTTTTGCTCATCTGTTCGAGCACATGATGTTTCAAGGGTCCGAGAATGTGCCAAAAGCCGCGCACTTTCAATACATTTCGAACGCCGGCGGAACGATGAATGGCACCACTTCGAGTGAGCGCACAAACTATTTTGAGACTTTGCCGGCCAGTCAGTTGCCGCTCGCACTCTGGCTGGAAAGCGATCGTATGCGATCACTGGCCGTGACGCAGGAGAACCTCGACAATCAACGCGAAGCCGTGAAGGAAGAAAAGCGCCTGCGTTATGACAATCAGCCGTACGTCAACGGTTTTCTGCGGCTGTTCGAGATGAGTTTTAGAAACCCTGCGAATGCGCATTCGACCATCGGATCGATGGAAGATCTCGACGCGGCAACGGTCGAAGACATCCAGGGGTTCTTTCGTGTCTATTACGCGCCGAACAATGCGGTGCTATCAATCGCGGGCGATTTCGATCACACAGAAACGCGATTTTTGATCGACAAATACTTCCTGACAATTCCCAGCCAGCCTTCTCCGCCGCCAGTGGATGTCAGCGAACCGGCCGAGGTCGCCCAGCAGAATGATGTGTTCCTCGACAGGTTAGCGCCGGTGCCGGCTTTCGCCCTCGGATGGAAGATCCCGGCGCGACGAACTCCTGAGTTTTATGCTTTGTCTCTGGCGAGCCACCTGTTGTTTGAAGGAGAGAGTGCGCGCCTTTATCAGAAACTGGTGAAGGGTGAAGAGTCCATCGTGCAAATCCAGGGCGGCATCGACGAACGTCGTGGG
>Ga0193730_1000394_pt1 | contig 13214 bp, 9 predicted proteins | sample U1a1metaG_FD_144919 | JGI IMG/M metagenome (GOLD analysis project Ga0193730, IMG submission 144919) | Soil microbial communities from a riparian zone of the East river system, Colorado, United States - U1a1 | ecosystem: Environmental > Terrestrial > Soil > Riparian zone | place: USA: East River...
CCGCCGTCGTCAACATTGACACTACGCAGGCCGCCGACACCGAGAGCGATAACGAAGACAAGACTGATCGCTCACCCAATCCTTTCTATGACATGCTGCGCCGTCAGCCGCCGCGCCCGACACACGGCGTCGGCAGTGGTTTCATCATCGATCCAAAGGGCTTTATCCTGACGAACTATCACGTTATCGACGGCGCCTCGCGGATCACCATTGGCACGCTAAACGGCGAGCGCTTTCGCGCGCGAGTGATCGGCGTCGACAAAGAGACTGATTTGGCCGTGCTCAAGATTGACTCGGATCACGAGTTGCCGATCATGAAGTTTGGCGATTCGAATGCGGCCCAGGTCGGTGACTGGGTGCTCGCGATTGGTTCGCCGTTCGGTTTGGATCAAACCGTGACCGCGGGAATCATCTCCAAGAAAGATCGCGACACGACCACGTCCAGCTTCCAACGCTTTCTGCAAACGGACGCCGCAATCAATCGCGGCAACAGCGGTGGCCCGCTGGTGAACATGCACGGCGAAGCGATCGGTGTGAACTCGCAAATCGCGACCCAGACCGGCGACTACAACGGAATTGGTTTTGCTTTACCATCCAACGAGGCGAAATTCGTCACCGAACAGATCCTGGCGCAAGGCAAGGTGCGGCGCGGATTTCTCGGGGTGTCGCTCGATTCAGTGCGCGCCGAGTTTGCCCGCGTGTATCACTTGCCGGATGCGAAGGGTGCAGTAGTCGTGGACATGCCGCCCGACCGCGGCGGCCAGGTTACGCCCGCCGCTAAAGCCGGAATCCAGATCAATGATGTGATTGTCGAGTTCAATGGTCAGCCGGTGCGGGACTCGAACGATTTGATCGCGAAAGTCGCGGCGACGAATGTCGGCCAGAGCGTTTCGCTGACATACCTGCGCGATGTCGATGGCCAGTTGGAGCGTCGCACCGCGGTTGCGATGCTGGCGGATCGATCGGAATCAATCGCGAGTGACAACGACGTCGCGCCGCGGGAAAAACCCAATAAGGACAAGAGCAACAGCGCGCGGCTTGGCCTGACACTGTCAGAACTCACGCCGCAAATAATCGAAGACAAGCACTTGAACGGCTTAAAAGGTCTGTACATTAAGGACGTCGATCCGAACGGTCTGGCAGCAGATGTGCGGCCGCAGGAGGTCCTGGCCGGCGAAGTAATCACGCGCATCAATCGTGTGCCCGTAAACACGCTGGCGGATTTTCAGCATGTGGTCGAATCACTGAAACCGGGCGACGCGATCGTGCTTAATCTGTCCAGTTATTTTCGCCAGCAGAATCGGATCATCCCGCGCATTGTCCAGTTTACTTATCAGTAGGAGAACGGGTGTCGGGGTTAGGGTGTTGGGCGTAATTAGATTGAACCATTGACTCATTAATCCAGTGAATCAATGAATCAATCACTACCCTTCACCCAACCTACATCCTCACCGTCATGGCGCAAGCAAAAAAAGCACTCGCAAAAAGATCTCGCTCGACTGCCGCTAAAAAGCAATCTCAACCGTACACTAACTACATCGGCGGGCGCTGGGTGCCGAGTTCCAGCGGCGAATGGATCGAGAATCGAAATCCAGCCGACACTCGTGATCTCGTCGGCCGTTTTCCCCAGTCCACTGAAGCCGATGTCGATGCCGCCGTGGCTGCGGCGACGAAGGCCTTCGACGGTTGGCGACAAACACCCGCACCGCGGCGAGCCGAAATTCTCTTTCGCGTCGGCGAAATTCTGATCCGCGACAAAGAAAAATATACGCGCGACATGACGCGCGAAATGGGCAAGGTTTTGAAGGAAGCCGGCGGCGACGTGCAGGAAGCGATCGATTGCACTTACTACGCGGCGGGCGAAGGCCGGCGCCTGCACGGATTCACGACTCCGGCGGAAATGCCGAACAAGTTCGCCATGTGCGTGCGCCAGCCGGTCGGCCCGTGTGGATTGATCACGCCCTGGAATTTTCCGATGGCGATTCCTTCATGGAAGTTGATTCCAGCGCTGGTGTGCGGCAACACAGTTGTCATCAAGCCCGCCGAAGACACGCCGCTCTCAACTTACAACTTGATCAAAGCTTGTGAAGAAGCCGGTGTGCCGGCGGGTGTCGTCAATCTCGTCACCGGTTATGGCGAGACTGTCGGCGCGCGCATCACTTCGCATTCATCGCTGCGTCTGATTTCGTTTACCGGCTCGACTGAAACAGGTCGCATCGTCGCGTATGCGTGCGCCGAACGCAATGCGATTTGCTCGCTCGAGATGGGCGGCAAGAACGCCATCATCATAATGGACGACGCCGACGTAGATAACGCAGTTGAAGGCGCGGTCTGGGGCGCGTTCGGAACCTCGGGCCAACGTTGTACAGCCTCATCGCGCTTGATTGTGCATAAGAAAGTCTACAAGAAGTTTAGCCAAAAATTAGTGGAGCGGGCAAAGGCGCTGCGCGTCGGCAACGGCGCCGATCCAAAAGTCGAAGTCGGCCCGGTAATCAACGAAGACGCGGTTGAAAAGATCATGCGTTACATCGACATCGGCCAGAATGAGGATCGCGCGACGCTCGCCTGCGGCGGTAATCGATTAATGAAAGGCGATTACGCGCACGGCTATTTCATCGAGCCGACGGTTTTCACTGATGTGTCGCCCGACATGCGCATTGCGCAGGAAGAAATCTTCGGACCAGTCACCTCAGTCATCCCGACAAAATCTCTGGATGAAGCGATCGAAATCGCGAATGGTGTGCGCTATGGTTTGTCGGCCGCGATCTACACGCAGGACGTCAACCGCGCGTTTCATGCGATGAATGAAACCTACACGGGCATTTTTTACATCAACTCTGCCACGATTGGCGCGGAGGTCCATCTTCCTTTCGGCGGCACCAAAGCCACCGGCAACGGTCATCGCGAAGCCGGCACACAAGTCCTCGACATCTTCTCAGAATGGAAATCGATCTACGTTGATTACAGCGGCACGTTGCAGCGCGCGCAGATCGACAATCAGGAATAGGCATGAAAGTATTAAAAGCCATCGTTCTACTTCCGTTATTCCTTCTGTTGGCGAATAACGCAATTTCGTTAGGTCAGGAGGGTCCTCAGCCATCTTCCAGACCAGGAATCGATGACATTTTCAAGGGATCAGAGGTCACCAAAAAGGCGCGCGTGTTGAAAAAGCCGGAGCCCGCATACACGACCGCTGCCGAAAATAGTGGGGTGGGAGGCATAGTAGTGATTCGATGTGTTTTTGCCTCGAATGGACAAGTGATGAACATTCATGTTGTTTCCGGATTGCCGGATGGATTAACGGAGCGCGCAATTGAGGCCGCAAAACAAATCAAGTTCAAGCCTGCGATCAAGGATGGCCATCCCGTCTCAATGTGGATGGAACTCCAGTACCACTTCCACCTCTGAACTCCGCGACGGCCCGGCAACCAGTCTTCACTTGCTGAAGGGCCCTGCATTCGTTTGCAAAATCCTCTTCGTTCCCATTAACTAACTACTGACAACTAACGGCGAACAACTGACTACCGAAAATGGATCCATCCCGCATTCGCAACTTCTCGATCATCGCGCACATCGATCACGGGAAATCGACTTTAGCGGATCGTCTGCTGGAACTGACCGGCGCGGTGACTGGCCGCGAGATGGAAGCGCAGGTGCTCGACGATATGGATCTGGAGCGCGAGCGCGGGATTACGATCAAAGCGCATGCAGTGCGGCTGGATTACACGGCGCAGGATGGACAAGCTTACCTGCTCAATTTGATCGACACTCCTGGTCACGTCGATTTCTCTTACGAAGTTTCGCGTTCGTTGTCGGCGTGCGAAGGCGCGCTCCTGGTGGTTGATGCTTCGCAGGGCGTGGAAGCGCAAACGCTGGCGAACACTTATCTGGCAATCGAAAACAATCTCGAACTGATTCCAGTAATCAACAAGATCGATCTGCCTGGCGCGGAGCCGGAAAGGGCCCTTGAAGAGATCAAGCACTTTATCGGACTGGAAACTCACAACGCGATTCTGACCAGCGCGAAAACCGGCACCGGGGTCGCCGAAGTCCTGGAAGCGATTGTCCGCGACGTGCCGCCGCCGAAGGGTGATCCGAACGCTCCTTTGAAAGCCTTGATCTTCGATTCATGGTACGACTCGTATCGCGGCGTGATCGTTTTGTTTCGCGTAATCGACGGCGTCATTCGTCCGGGAATGAAAATTCGCTTCATGACGGCGGGTCGCGACTATCAGGTTGACACCATCGGCGTGAATCGCCCGCGGCCGACGCTCATCGATCAGCTCGGCGTCGGCGAAGTTGGCTTTCTGACTGCTTCAATAAAGACCGTTGCCGACGTGCAAATCGGCGATACGATTACTGAAACTGCGCGGCCCACCACTGAGCCCTTCCCCGGCTATCAAGAAATCAAGCCCATGGTTTTTGCGGGACTCTATCCCGTGGATACAAACCAGTACGAAGAGCTGCGCGATGCGATGGACAAGCTGCGCTTGAATGATGCGTCGTTCTTTTACGAACCCGAGTCGTCCACCGCACTCGGTTTTGGATTTCGCTGCGGCTTTCTCGGCCTGCTGCATATGGAGATTGTGCAGGAGCGCCTGGAACGCGAATTCGATCTCGATCTGATCACCACGGCGCCGGGTGTGCGCTATTTGGTGACTACCACTGACGGCAAGGTCACAGAAATCGATTCGCCGGCCAAGATGCCTGATCCCGGCCGGTTGGTGAAGATCGAAGAGCCGGCAATCCGCGCGACGATCCTGACTCCTGAAGAACATCTGGGCGGAATCCTGGCGTTGCTGGAAGAAAAGCGCGGCTCACAAAAAGGCTTTGAGTACATCACGGCGAATAGAGTGATGCTCACCTATGAACTGCCGCTGAATGAGATCGTGCTCGATTTTTATGATCGCTTGAAATCAACTTCCAGGGGGTACGCATCGCTCGACTATCACCTGGCGGGTTATTGGGAAAGCGATCTGGTGAAGCTAGACATTTTGGTGGCCGGCGAACCCGTCGATGCGCTGTCGCTCGTCCTTCATCGCGACACTGCGGCTGCGAAAGGCCGGGCCCTGGCGACCAAGATGAAGGAACTGATCCCGCGCCAACTTTTTGAAGTTCCGATCCAGGCCGCCATCGGTGCGAAAATAATTGCGCGCGAAACCGTGAAGGCGATGGGCAAGAACGTGATCGCAAAATGTTACGGCGGCGACATCACGCGCAAACGCAAACTGCTGGAGAAACAGAAGGAAGGCAAGAAGCGGATGAAGAAAGTCGGCCGCGTCGAGATTCCGCAGGACGCGTTTCTAGCGGTGCTGAAAGTGAATGAGTAAAGAGATCGGTCTCCCAGAATTTGCAAAAGTGGTTAAGCTGAATGCGTCCAAACCGTCTGTTTCATCGATGAAATATCGTTTGACAGTAACTACAGAGGTAGCATATCTTGTCCGCCGACGCTGCAAGCGATAACTCGGTTTCCGGATAGACGCTCCTTTACGCTATGTAGCTATTACCTTCGATCCACCGACGAGTGCCATGAAACGGCGTTAGGCCTATCGATAATGTCCGCCGTAGTTGAACAAAAGGTTAAAGAGTTCGGCGCGCATTCATCACCGGGTTCGTGGTTTCTTTCCAATGAATCTGACATAGAAAAGTATCCCGAACTCCTTCCGTATTCGCATTATCTCCGCCAAGCTTGGAGGGAATTAGATCTTAGCGGCGTGTTATGTGTTGATGCGCGTCCCGCAGTCTATCTCTGCGGCGGCATCGAGTTTACAACACAGCAAAAGCGTCAACGTCACCTCTTCGCATGGAACCAAGGCTTGGTTCCGCTTCTTATCTTTCTTACAGAGAATCAAGTAGAAGTTCATAGCACAGTAAAGAAGCCGGAAAAGGATTCACAACAACTTTTCGATTTACCGAGTCTCGTGGAGAGTCTCGATAACGTCGCAACAACACTTCGGGCTGCCCGCCTGGTGCGCTCGATCGAAACCGGTCAATTCTTTCAAGACAAAGCTAGTTTCTTTCCACCTAAGGAAACCGTCGATCGCTGTCTCGTTGAGAATTTAGTTCATACGACCCGCAGACTGAAGGACGCTGGCTGGGATTTGCCACGGGCCCATGCGCTGCTGGGTCGGGCTTTGTTCGTCTCCTTTCTGCACGAGCGTGAGTTCATAAAGCCACATTACTATCCAGATGGAACGGCGTCCTTGTTGGATATCTTGAATAGTGCAACGGTGGAGCGCCAAAAGCATCTGCTATACCGAGAGTTTTTTCCGCGACTCAAGCGCGAATTCAACGGGACAATGTTCGATGATGCACTTGCTAAAGAAGAACGCGAGGTTCGTAAGATCCATCTCGATATCCTTCATGATTTTCTGAGCGGTCATGACATGGAGTCTGGTCAAATGACTCTTGATTTCTGGGCTTACGACTTTAGTTCGATTCCAGTTGAGACAATTAGTGCGATTTATGAAGAATTCATGAAGGATAGTGATCTAAAAAAGAGACGGAGTGAGGGCGCTTATTACACTCCTCGTCACTTGGCAGAAACAACTCTGCATGTGGCGCTCGAAGACCACTATTGCAAGTTTGCAAGTTGGCGCGTGCTCGACCCCGCGTGCGGTTCTGGCATTTTCCTTGTGGGGATGTTTAATCTTCTCGCCGAGCAATGGCGACGCGAAAACTCAAACCGCCGAAGGCAAACTAAGGCACAAGCACTCCTCAACATTCTCCAGACGCAGATTAGAGGTGTGGATGTTAACCCCGATGCGTGTCGAATTACGGTGTTTAGCCTGTACCTCGCACTTTTCGAGAAACTTCGCCCCATCGATGTCGATGAGTTTAAGGAAACCGTTCGCTACGCGGACTTCCTTCCGCCTCTCTTTTGGGACGAAACCCTGCCGAGTCAGCAGCTCGAGGCACCCGTAATTCTTTGCGCCAACTTCCTTGGTGATGGCCTCAATCTAGAAGCAAATTTTGATCTGGTCATTGGAAACCCTCCATGGGATAGTCGAGGTGACAAGCAGATCGGCCTTCATTTCGCACACCGTTCCGCTAAGTTTCTTCGGGATGGCGGTATCGGCTGTCTCTTGTTGCCCTCGACAATTCTTGTCAATCGCTATGGCACTTTGAACGGGGCGTGGTTCCGAGCCGTAACCGTACAGAGACTTGTGCAGCTTGCCGACTTTCGACGGCTACTATTCAAAGCGACACATCCATGCTTCATAATCCGCTACACTAAAACGACGCCTGAACCAGACCACAGAATCTTTTATGAAACTCCTAAACTAAACCGTTTCGAATCTCGAACTGGCATTTTTGTTATTGAACCTGACGACCAGAAGCTAATTCCACAACACGATGTTCTCGAGGCAGATTTAAGAGATTCGTTGCAAACGATCTGGAGTCGCAAGTTCTGGGGCACCCCGCGCGATGAAGTCTTTCTTCGGCGATTAGATTTCTTTCCTCGCCTTTCAGACCTGGTCGGACTGCGCGGAAAACAAAAACGATGGCTGGGAGGCACGGGATTTCAGCCCCACTTCGAAAACAGGAACTACGAGAATTATGAACCCGTAGATAATCCGTATCGTTTGAACGACGCGTTCTTAGATGCTAAGGAGAGAATCGACCTCGTTGTATTCGAAGACCAATTTGTCACCGTTGGAAAGAAGCTGAGGAGTCTGGGAGCCTCGACAGCTAAAGTACTATTCGCGCGAACCGATCAGAATTTCCAATCCCCGATGGTCATCTATAACAAAGGCTTTACGAAACACGCCTTCAGCAATCACGCAGTTAAATTCTTTGACGGATTGCGTTCAATCACAAGCGAAGGCGAGCAGGATGCTGACTTGTTGCGTTTTCTTGCGGCCACCCTCGGCTCTCGGTTGTTTCGGTATCTGGCTTTTCATGGTGGCTCGAACTTCGGCATCGGACGCGATCAACTTCACGTGTACGAAAGCCTGGCTTTACCGTTCCCGTTACCGACTGATGAACTCGCGCCGGAGAACGCGAATGAGATTGTTCGCGAAGCGGCGCGGATTGTCAGAGATTTGGAGCATGAAGCGAAAGCCTTATCGCGTGACGAACGAACAATAGTGATGCGCAAGGCAATTGCCCACCTTCAGCCGTTGATAGAAGCTTACTTTTCAGTAACCGACTTTGAAAACATCCTTATCGATGACACGATTACTCTCTTTCAGCCCAGCATTCACCGTTCGAATCTTAAGACTAAGATTCCGTCCCTTGCATTTCCTGAACCTGACGATCGAAGGCGCTATGCCGAGACACTTTGCGACGTACTTAATCGTCGAGCGCGCAAGCAAACTATCAAGATCTCTGCACAAGCTCACGTGTCTGAGCCAATGAATTTGATCTTGCTTACCGTTGTCTTTGCTGAAGAGCGCAAGCCGTATCGCGAACTGTCAGGTGAAGATAGTTTTTGGAAAGCACTTGAGAAAGTCTCCGATGCTGCAAAACGGAAGAGTGGGCCGTTCAGTTACCTCAGAGGCTTTAGCTATGTAGAGCGTCCCAATCGTCTGCATTTACTGAAACCTGCCACCATGCGCAACTGGTGCCGGACAGCAGCGCTAAACGACGCCGATGCAATCTTCGAGCACTTGGTCACTGAAAATGCATGAACTCAAAAACTCTCATCGGCAGCCTTGAGCCTAAGTTCAATCCATTTGATGAGGACTATCTCACTGAGATTCTCGCGGCTACCGCGCTCGCGTGGGCGAGAATGAAGCCACCAAGTCCCAACGAGATTGAGGACAGAATTACAGAACGTTTGGCCGGACGTTTGGCAAACGATCCACAATTTGCCGAACTTCCCTACGACATTGTCCCTCAATATTGGTTACTAGGATTGAACGGCGAGCGGCTCGGAAGACTAGATCTTCGTTTCAAGCACCGCAATTCACAGCGAGACTACTTTGCGTTTGAAGCCAAACGGCTGCACGTAAAGTATCCGGGTGGTCGGTTTTTCTACAGAGTACCCGACCTACGCTGGGGCAAATGGAATGATGGCTTTTATCGGTGGCTATTATTCTAAGCGGCTTCCCGCATGTGGGATGTTAGGGTACGTGATGGACAATAAACCCGAAAGAGCATGGACTGGTCTTGAGAAGAGAATCGAAGCCCGACGCATGCAACTTGGACTCGTTACAGGATCTGGATTTGAACGATCAATCTTGTCAACCACCGGTTTGTCTAACCCAGGGGACTCTTACTTGGGGGAAACTCTGCATGATCTCGGAAGTCATAGGTTGCGTCTCTTTCATTTATTGCTCCCAGTGATTCGTAGGATTGCTAATAGCAAGCGCTAATCACACCCCTCGTCGTCACCAGGCTCCACCAGCCGCACCAGTCCAACATCTTCGTTGAGCAACGCGGCGCTTTCTCCTTCCGTTTCTTTTCCCATTAGATTCGTGCTAAAACCGCACAGATTCGCTGGAACGATCCGCCTACGCGTTGGAGATCTAAAGATGAAGTCCATAGCTTTCGCGTTCATATTTGTCTTCTCAATAACCGTCTTCGCCCAACAATCAGACCCGATGAAGATGCCGGAGCCAAAGCCGGTTGAAATCTATTCCGGCCTCGGTTCGTGGCATCACGCGACTTCGACAAAGAATCCCGAAGCACAAAAGTTTTTCGATCAGGGATTACGCATGACTTACGGGTTCAATCATGAAGAAGCCGTGCGTTCGTTCAAGCGCGCCGCCGAACTTGATCCGCAGATGGCGATGGCCTGGTGGGGTGTGGCGTACGCGCTGGGGCCGAACATCAATCTCGATGTCGATCCCGATCGTGAAAAGGCCGCTTATGAAGCTACGCAGAAGGCGTTGGGGCTGGCCAAGACCGCGCCAGCGAACGAACGCGACTACATCTCGGCGTTGACGAAGCGTTATTCAAATGAGCCGTCAGCTGACCTGAAGAAGCTCTCTGCGGATTACAGCAAGGCGATGGGAGAGTTAACAAAAAAGTATCCGGACGACCTCGATGCCGCGACACTTTATGCTGAGAGCATGATGGACCTGCATCCGTGGCAGCTTTGGAGCGCGGATGGAAAGCCGAACGAAGGCACCGAAGAGATCGTCGCAGTGCTCGAATCGGTCCTCAAGCGCAATCCGAATCATCCCGGCGCGATTCATTACTACATTCATGCCGTCGAAGCCTCGCCGCATCCCGAGCGCGCACTGGCGTATGCCCCCAGTCTGCCGAAGTTGATGCCCATGGCCGGGCATCTCGTTCACATGCCGGCACACATTTATGAACGGGTGGGAAACTATGACGCCGCCGCGCGCGCGAACGTCGATGCTTCAGCCGCCGACGAAGCATACTTCAAAGCGACCGGTGTGCAGGGCGTCTACTCGATGTACTACGCGCACAATCTGGATTTTCTGGCGATAGCCAACAGCATGCAGGGCAATTACGCGCAGGCAATCGCGACGACCAGGAAGCTGGTCGATTTCTCAGCGCCAATGATCAAGATGATGCCGATGATCGAACCGATCGCGGCGAAGAACCTCCTGATGTGGGAGCGCTTTTCGAAGTGGGACGAGATCATCAAACAACCGCAGCCTGAGGCTTCAATGCCGGCGACGTTGTCTTTCTGGCATTGGGCGCGGGCGATGGCTTTCGTTGCGAGCGGTGACTCAGGCAATGCAGAGTCAGAGGAAAAAGCATTCCTGGATGCGGCCAGGGCTATTCCCGCTGATTCAATGTCATCGTTGAATCCCACGAGTAAGGTGATCGCGATTGCTGACAACCTGCTGCGCGCGCGCGTCGCCGAAGTGAAACATGACAACAAAGCGGCCCTCGATTTCTTTAACCAGGCGATCGCTGCCGAAGACGCGCTCAGCTACGACGAACCGCCGCAATGGTTTCATCCCGTGCGCGAATCGCTCGGCGGTTTTCTCTTACGCAGCGGAGACTTTGCCGAGGCTGAAAAAGTCTTTCGCGCCGATTTGGAGCGAAACAAAAACAGCGGGCGATCCCTGTTCGGCCTGATCGAAAGTCTAAAAGCGCAGAAGAAAAGTGTCGACGCTATGCAAAGTGAATTTCAAAAGGCGTGGAAGAACGCAGATACGAAATTGAGCATTGCTAGTTTGTGAAGTGAATCGGCCGCTGTATTCGTTTAGAGGCGGGCTACCGCCCGCCATCACCCTATTAATCTAAACGATTATCCAACTAGTAAAGCGCCTGGAAAAGAAAGATTGACCGACAAGAATTCCAACCGCCGCCCAGTGAAGCTGGTAACTATCTTCTGTGACGGCTCAAGTCTCGGCAATGGCCGCGAGGCGACGCGCGCCGCGGCGGTGGCGTTGCTTGGTTACCAGGGACTTTGGCGCGCCTTCGGAAATTACCTTGGCAACGCTACAAATCAACAGGCTGAGATCGCCGCGGCCGCGCTCGGCCTCGAGGCTCTCAAGGAACCCTGCCGGGTGCGGGTACACACTGATTCGCGTTACGTGATCGAGACGATGAAAGGAAATTTTCGCCGCAAGACAAATCATGATTGGTGGAAGCGTCTGGATGAAGCGACCAGCCGGCACCAGGTCGAGTGGGAATGGTCGCAAGGCCACGCCGGCCACGTGATTCAGGAAGCCGCCGATCGCGCCGCGCGCAAAATTGCGGCGCTGGGCCATGTAGAGCCGGCAGTACTTCAGGATGCAGTTGACAGGGTTGGCGTGATTGAACCGGGCGATGAAGATGGGTCCGATCTGTTTTGAGGGCAATGAAGTCAGTACCACCCGCGTAAGCGGGTGGGTTAATAGCGCAACTCCCGATTTGACCGTTTAACCCACCTGCTGACGCAGGTGGTACTGATGTTATGAAGCAGCGCCTCCCCGCCTTGAGTAAACTCAAGGCTCTCTTTGACGGAGACTGAAAGGAGGCGCTATGGAGACAATATATATCGGCGTTGACTTTCATGCACGACAACAAACGATCTGTTATTTGAAAACTGAAACTGGCGAACTCGTCACCTGTGAACTGAAGCACCAGGACAAACAAAAGGTGCGTGGTTTCTACGCCCAGTTCGGCGGGCGTGTAATCGTCGGCCTGGAAGCTAGTGGTTACAGCCCCTGGTTCGAACGATTGCTCGAGGAGCTGGGTTGCGAAGTTTGGCTGGGCCATGCCACCGAGATCCGCCGCCGGGCTCGTTGGCGGCAGAAGAACGATCGGCGCGACGCCGAACTCATTTTGGAGTTGCTGCTCCACGATGAGTTTCCCCGTTTGCAGCGACCGGCAATGCAGAGTCGCGAAGTATTGCGCATGCTGCGTTACCGGCAGAAGCTGATCAAGATTCGCACCATGAGCAAGAACAGCCTGCAGGCCATCGCGCTGCAGTCCGGCCTGGCCAGGGGCAGCCGCTTGTTTACCAAAGAGGGTCAACAGCAACTCGGCACGGCTGAGATGTCCCCGGTCATGCACTGGCAACGCGAACACTGGCTGCAATTGATGGCGCCGCTCAATCAACAGCTGCTCGAGACCATGGTGTGGTTCAAGGCTGAGAGCAAAGGCGATCTTAGTGTCATGCGCCTGCGCACGCATCCCGGCATCGGGTTACTTACTTCCCTGTGTCTGGTGCACACGCTGCAACCGGTCAGTCGCTTTCGTAATACGCGCAAAGTAGCGGCTTATGCCGGCTTCGATCCGGTCGAACGTTCTTCAGCCGAGCGCAAATGCTTTCTGGGAATAAGTAAAGCCGGCTCTCGTTTACTTCGTTACCTGCTGGTCGAAGCAGCCCAGACAGCTGTTCGCAAAGACGAGGACTTAAAGCGTTTCTATCAACGTCTGGCAGACCGTCGCGGTCGACCAAAGGCCAAGGTGGCTGCTGCCAGAAAACTTCTCATCCGCGCTTACATCATGTTGCGTGATGAGATCGATTATGCGGAATTCCGCCATCGAGCCGTCGCAGCTCGGCTTGCCCGCCGAGGTCAAAGGCCGGAAGTGCCTGAGGTACTGATTGGGCAGCCAGCCTCTCCTGAGCAATAAGCCCAGGAGAGAGCGAACTAAACCTCATGGACGATAACCGCATAGATGATTGATCGTGGCTCGCTAGCCTTGATCAACTGAGGACCGCTAACGGCGGTAAACTAAACTATCAGTCTCATGTCAAAGAGCGAACTACACACTATTTGAAAATGGCCCCTTTGGCGCCAGGGCGGAGTCTTGTCTTAAAACCTCTTGACTTCGATCAGCGCTTCATAGATGAC
>Ga0193730_1000395_pt1 | contig 13100 bp, 8 predicted proteins | sample U1a1metaG_FD_144919 | JGI IMG/M metagenome (GOLD analysis project Ga0193730, IMG submission 144919) | Soil microbial communities from a riparian zone of the East river system, Colorado, United States - U1a1 | ecosystem: Environmental > Terrestrial > Soil > Riparian zone | place: USA: East River...
CAGCACCGTGCCGTCGTTGTTCCGCCACGGCGCGTCGCTGTTGTCATCTGGCGGTGGCCACAGAACATCAATTGCCACCTCACCGAAATACAAAATATCTCCAGCCCCAATTCTTTCGATCGGAACACCTGCGGCCTTCATTGTGTGCGCGAACCGCACATATTCGGATTCAACGGCAGGAGTGCGCGACACAATCGCTCCGCGCACTTTGAAGTTCCGCGCGACGTCATTCAATCCGTCAATGTGGTCCGCATCTGCATGCGTCGGGAGAATGTAGTCGACATGATCCAATCCGCGAGCCCAGAGATATTCCGAGACGACTCGCTCACCAATGCTGCGCGTGTCGCGCTCAAATTTTTCGTCCGTATCGACACCGTCTGAAGTCTGCCAATCAATATTCGGACGGCCCCCACCATCAATCAGCAACATCGCTCCATCTGGCATTGTCACTAAAGCAGAATCTCCCTGACCAACGTCAAGGAAATCAACGTGCAGCCTTCCATCCGCACGCGCGGCGCTGAAAGGATGAAAGATAATAGCTGAGAGGAGTAAGCCAAAAACCGTAATGACCGACATCAAATGCGAGCGCCTCAGAAAGGTGGTTGCGCCGGTAATCACTGCCGGCTGCAAGGGATTCCATCTCAAGAGCGCGAACGCAATCAAGGCCAGGCAGACAAAATAGATGACATAGATCGACGCCGCCCATCCGTGATAATGCGGCAGGCGAACCGAAGCCAGGCTCAGTCGGGTGAATGGATCGATCGCATGGACCATCAGCCATTCGACTTTTTCCGACAGGAAAATGAGCGGCGCTGCGACCGTCGAAGCGAATTGCCCGACCAGCGTCGCGGCCAGAGCGACAAAAACCAACACAACCATGGCCACACCCACAAAGATATTCAGCAGCAATCCGGCAAACGATAGTCGATGAAAATAGATCACCAGCAAGGGAAGCATGCCAAGTTGCACACTGGCTGACACGATGACCGCCGCGACCGAAAACCGCAGCAGCCTTTGCAAATGCCATCGCTCAAACCTGCCGGCCCAGCGAGTCTTAAACAGTCGATAGCTGACGTTCGAAGCCGCCATTTCGGCTTTCCACGCTCGCTCGCTCCAGAAAATCGTTTCGGACAAATCGCGGAACCACGGCCCGCAAGATGGTGGGTAAGGCGTCTCATGGGTCGGTCGCCACGATCCGACCTCTTGCATCCGCATGATGATCGGCACGGCGAGGGTAACGATTGAAATCACCGAAAGAAATGTGAGCTGAAACGATGGATCGAAGAGATCACTCGGCCGCCAAACGAGCAGGACCAACGCCGCCGCCGCGATTACATTCAGAGAATTTGCGCGGCGCCATACAAGCGGCGCGAAGAGTCCAAACGCAAAGACCAGCGCGGCACGCAGCACCGGCGTCTGCGCCCCAACGGCGAGCGAATAGCCAAAGAGCATCGCGACGAGGCAGACAAACTGAATCACCCGGTTGCGCGTGATTCGCTTCATCAATATGTATAGAAGGCCGGCGATGAAACTGATGTGCAGGCCCGCGATCACGAGGACATGAAAAGTTCCGCTTTCGCGAAAACGATCCGCCACCGCGCGCGACACTTTGTGCCGATTGCCAAGCAACACCGCGTCCAGAACGCCGGCGGTTTCTGATGAGAAGTGCCTGTCGAGCTCCGCTTCCAGATGCTGTCGCCACTCGGACAGCCATGCGACCGGAAGAAACACGCGCTCATCGTCAAGACGCTCTATCAGCAGCGGACTTTTGATCACGCCGGTTGCGTCGTAACCCTGCCGCTCCAGATATTCAGTAAACGGCAGAACGCCCGGATTGCGATAACCCTCGTCGCGATCCAGCACGGTCATGACCCGAATGCGCGCGCCATGACGAAGCTGCAAAGCGTCGTAATCCGATTGAAGAGATTGATCGCGCACATGCGCGAGCAGCAAAACCTCTCCTGAGGTTTCGTGCTCACCGTCTCTGGTGCGAATGCGATCGGCGCTCAGTGTCAGATAGAAACCGTCCGTGCCAGCTTCCGGCTGACCGTGGATGATGCCGGTCACTTCAACGGGTTCATCAGGCAGCAGCACACCTCGCTCGAACATCTGCACAATACGATTTGGCGATACGCTTCCCTGCTCAACAAGAGCGAGTAAATAGCCGGTCGCAACAAATGCGGTCAGAAGGAAAGCCATTGCGATGGCCAATGTTGTCCGCAGAACCAGTGCGACAACGATCGAGAGAAGAACGAAAACGATAGCCACGAAAGCGATCGATAGTCTCGCCGCGCCGGAATATTGGAAAAGGAAGATGCCAACAGCGAGTGATAAGACGAGTGCGACCAGCGGGTTGTTTGCGATGCGAGTCTGTGGGAGACCGCTCATGTTTTCAAGGTCCAGTCAACTTCGCGATCGTCTCGACGTGATGGGTCTGCGGGAACATATCAAATGCGTTGAGAGAGTCAAGAGAATATCCACCTGCAATTATTTTGCGAAGATCACGCGCGAGCGTTGCCGGATCGCAAGACACATAGCAGATTTGCTTTGGAGTAAGTTGCAAGATTCCGTCAATGACGCGCGATTCCGCGCCGGCGCGCGGCGGATCGAGTAAAAGGAAATCTATTTGGAGTGCGGCGGTTTGACGCCGCTTTTCAGATCCGGGTACGCCAACTTCTCCATTTAGCCATTGACCAACATCTACGTTAGCAATCTCTGCATGCGTCAAACCTGCATTAGCAAGATTCTCTCGCGCAAACGTTGCCGCATCGGAATTCTCTTCCACGGCAATAACCCGCTTGAATCGTCGTGCTAAAGGCAGGGTGAATAATCCGACCCCGGAATAAAGCTCGATTGCCGTATCACCTGACGCGTCGCCGATCGCTGCTTCTATTAATTGGCGCAGTAGATCAATATTCGTTTGAAAAAAGCTTTCCGCGTTGAGGTTGTAAGTTTCGCCATTTACCGATCGGGAGATGTTTCGGATCGTGCCCTCGCTAACGCTCGGGCTCCTGACACCGGAGGCGACTGAGACGCCCTGGTCCCCGACGACTGCACCAAAATACCTTGCGTCATCCGGAAGCAGACCTTCGCTCATTTCGTGACGCAGGCTCTCAAGGCTCTGCTGTAACTCGGGAACCAGCACTGCACACTCCGAGACATCGCAGACGTTGCGCGAAACACTTTCGAAGTATCCCAAACGTTGCCGGACGGAATCGTATTGCCACTGTGCGCGGGAGCGATAGCGCCACTGGTTGGGTGCGGGTGTGATGTTGAAGTCGGGTACGGTGTTGATCCGCCCAATCCGGTGCAGGCAGTCCCGAATGATCTCGGCTTTCGCCGACAGTTGCGTTTCGTAGGTTAGCTGTTGAAAGTCACAACCACCGCAACTTCCGAAGTAAGGGCAAGGCGGCGCAGTTCGCGCTGGTGAGGGTTCCAGGACTTCAATGATCGAAGCGAATCCGACACTTCCCTTCACCCGATCGACTCGCACGCGCAGACGATCACCCGGCGCGGCCAGGGCAACCATCAAGGTCTTGCCTTCAGCGTGCGCGAGGCCAAGGCCGCCCGGCAGAATGCGTTCGATCGTTACTTCCATCTGTGTGCCTTTAGCGTCGTGCTACTGCCCGACCACAAGCGGGCGGTAGCCCGCTTCTAAACATCGATCAGGACTACATAAAAAACAGACTCAGCCGCGGCACCCCGAAGTGCTCGCGCATCCGTTTGCGCATCAGGTGGTCGCGGGTTTGAGCGAATGCGGCTTTGTCCATGTGTCGCTTGTAAGGCTTAATCTGTGACTCGATCTCAGCGGTCGTCAATTCGAGATCGCGCTCGCTAATTACCAGGCGCATCGCACTATCAAGCAGCCGTTCGATACCGGTCAGCGACTCTTCAAGCTTGCGCGAATCGGGCTGCGAGGCGGACTCATAATCATTCTTGATTTCTGAAAGCAATCCTGACGCTCGATCCAAAGCTTCGCTCAATTCGTCCTGCTTTGCTTTGTGCTCCCCGGACAGGTTTGTCAGATCTGCCAATGACTGCTCGAGGTGTGCTAGCACCGCGGCGCGCGGAAACGGCGCGCGGTCATTATCTGGTTCCGTGGTATCAGCGTCATGACTGCCAACCCGTGACTCGAGCCACTCCGCGTACTGCGCTTCAACTTCCTCCTGACAATAAAGCAGCGTCTTTACGGTGCGCTTCTGCTTCTTCGCATCGTAGGAATCGAATGAGTGTTCGATTCCGCGCAACGCCACGTGAAGAGGCACGCCGCGCTCTTTCCAGCCTTCGATCAGTGCCCAGTCCATGGGACTGAGCATCAGGTGCTTGCCGCGGCGGCGAATGAAAGTGTCTTCGATTTCTGAGAAGTACGAAAAATAGTTCAAATGTAAGTTTCGGGTTTCGGGTTTCAAGTTTCAAGTTTCAACCCGAGCAAACTTGAAGCCTTAAACTTGAAACTCGAAACTATCTTGTCCTTTCGTAGATCAAACGCAGCCCTTCCAGAGTCAGATTTTCATCAACCGCTTGAATGAACTCTGAGCCTTTGGCGATCAGCGGCGCGAGACCACCGGTGGCAACTACTCTCGGCGAACCGCCGAGCTCATCGATCATCTTCCGCAGAATGCCGTCGACCAGACCGACATAGCCGTGGTACAGGCCTGACTGCATTGCCTCGACGGTCGCGGCGCCAATGACTTGACCCGGACGCTTGATTTCGACGCGCGGCAATTTCGCCGCCCGTTCGAACAAGGCATCAGCAGAAATTGTGATGCCCGGCGTAATTACGCCGCCGACATATTCGCCGGCGGAGTTGATCGCGTCGAACGTGGTCGCGGTCCCAAAATCAACCACGATGCAGGGACGTCCGTATTTATGAATCGCGGCCACTGCATCGACAATCCTATCGGCGCCGACATCTGACGGCGGCTCGTAGAGAATCTTCACCCCCGTGTCGATCGTGTGATCGATGAAGAGCGGCGTTAACTCAAAATAAGTTTCAGCCATCCGCTTCAAAGTGAAATTGAGCGGCGGCACAACCGAAGCAACCGCAATCGCGTCGATCGATTTGAAATCAAAACCCGCCAACGCAAACAGGTTGCGCGCGAGTACACCCCATTCATCAACCGTCCGGGAGCGTTCCGTGGTCAGTCGCCAATGCGCAACTAAGTTGTCGCCGTCAAAGACTCCCAGCGACGTGTTGGTGTTCCCGATATCGATTACCAGTAGCATCCGAATTGATTCTTTGTCAGCTCGCCTTCAAGACCTTTTCAATTTCATCAGCAGCGACGCAGGCCCCTTGCTCCTGACTCACTGCCTTACCCACTTCTGTGGCGCGGTCGCTGTAGCTCTGATCATCAAGCAGCATTCGTAATTCATGAACGGCCGTCTTTGCATTGTAACGCGGGCGCGGCAGAACGCGACCACAGCCAAGACGCGCAACGCGGGCCGCATTATCAAACTGATCGTGCGCGTGCGGCACAATCAGAACCGGCCTACCCGCACGCAATGCCTGGCCCGTGGTGCCTACACCGCCCTGATGAACGATCGCGCAAGCGCGCGGGAGCACTTCACTGTAAGGCGCGTATTCACAGGCTGCAACTCCATCCGGAAGCGGCGTCGTGGGCAGGTTACGCGAATGACCGATGAGTAGCAGGGCGCGCCGGCCCGCCGCCCGCGCGGCTTCGATTGAATCGCGATAGAAGTCGCGCGCCACCCAAAATGCTGATGAGCCCAAAGTGAAGATAATAGCCGGTGCTCCGCCATCGAGAAACTCTCTGACGCCAATTGGCATTTCAGTCTCGCCAAAAAAATCACGCCGATCATAAAAAGGAAAACCGGTCACGCAAGTATTAGCAGGCCAGTCCCGCTGCGGCTGCGCCATGACCTTCGAAAACAGCGCGAGCACTTTCGCCGGAGAGTGTTGGCCGGCCAGGATCGGTTGCTCGCCGCGTGGCAAACCCAATTCAGCCCGCAATTCATAGACGGGCTGCATAAGCTTGTCCAGTTTTATCTTCGCCAGCGCGAGCACGGCGCGGCCTACCAGGGGACTGAGCCGCATGAGGTTGTAGAGCCAGGGCCATTGTGGCGGCACAATCGGATCGTAAACGGAGATAAATGACGCCGGGGCCAGCACGCTCGAAACCCATGGCAGCTTCCTAACCTGAGCAACGATTGGCCCAACGAGCGGCAGCGGATGTGTCAAAAGCAAATCTGCTCCTTCGACGGCTGCATTCAGATCGTCGTAGATTTCACGCAAATATGGCAGGAGCATTTGCATGACTCGCTCGCCGCCCTCGCGCGGATCCATTGCGCCTTCGATCAACCGGACAAGTTCTTCCGGCTGATCGTAAGAGGGCATATCAGGCCTCACTGGATGAAAGTCAATTCCGCGCAGCTCGATCTTTTCGCGATACACCTCAGAGGTCGCAACTACGGGATGATGCCCGCGCGCTTTCAATTCCAACGCGATAGCAAGATATGGATGAATATCGCCGAACGACCCGAAGGTAGAAAGCAGGATGCGTTTACTCTGCATGACGGGTCGTTAACTCAAGAGGTCGCAGTGCGGTCACATCACCAGCTCGGACGATTTTGATTTTACCGTCTGCAGTTTCAACTCGCAGCGCACCATCGGTTTCCAAACCGCGTGTTGTGCCAATGAAACTATCACTGCCGAGCGACACCCGCACTTGCCGCTCAAAAGCGAACGATGAATTTGCGCACCATTCGCGGAGTGTGTGCTCGGCGCCGCCTGCGCTTTGCAGCACCTCATATCGCTCAGTGATCGCCTCCAGGAGTTCAGTCATGACTCGCTCAACGTCAGGTTTACGGTGTGCGATTTCCTCGATCGACGTTGCGGTAGAGGGCAGGTCCTTTGGTACAGCTTCGTTTGTGAGATTGACGCCGATGCCCACGATGGCTGCCGGTGCATTTGCTGTTTCAACCGTCTCAGCAAGAATGCCGCACAGCTTACGATCGTCCGCGAGGATGTCGTTGGGCCATTTGATGTCAGTGCGCAGTCCGGACGATTTCGTCAGCGCATCTGAAACAGCGAGCGCCGACATCAATGGCAGCAGCGGCCACAGATTCATTTCCAGCGTGGGTCGCAGCACGATGCTGAAATAGAGTCCGGCGTCCTTTGGCGAGTGCCAACTGCGATCCAATCTCCCCCGTCCGGCAGTTTGCTCGCGGGCAACGATGCATAAACCCTCGGGCGCGCCGGCTCGCGCCTGACGCATCGCTTCCAGATTGGTCGAATCAATTGATTCAAAGCGAAGGATCGTTGGCTGCAGCAGGGTCATCGGATTCATTTGGAGTGCGCTGACTTGTCAGCGCTTTGGAAAGCGGCGACCAGTCGCCGCACTCCAAAATAATTTATCTCGGCAGCGTCTGCGGCATGTTCGCGAGGGTGTAGGCCAGCGCCGCAACCAGGGCACAGTTTTCTTGCAGCTCTTTAGGATTGACTTTGTCGAGCGTGTCTGCGGCAGTGTGATGATAATTGAAGTACGTGCGCGCGTCCTGAATGGGCGCGAACGTTGGAACGCCGGCTTCGCCAAGCGGCGCTACGTCGGTCCCTGTTTCCTCAACCATACGCGTCACGCCGGCGCCCTGGCTTTGTAGAATTGTCGACAATGGCTGTAGCACAGTGAGAAGCTCAGGCTTGCCTTGCGCGTAAAAACCAAGCGGATGGCCGGCGCCCAGATCGCTTTCGATCGCCGCGAAGTGGTTCAGAAGGTCCGTCTTGTGATCGTCAACATAGGCGCGCCCTCCTCTCGCCCCGTTCTCTTCATTCATCCAGGCAATGATGCGAACCGTTCGTTTCGGACGCAGGTGTAACTGCTTCAGTAACTGCGCTGTTTGCATCGCGATTACTACGCCGGCGCCATCATCGATTGCGCCCCGGCCAAGATCCCAGGAATCGAGGTGGCCCGATACGATGACGATTTGTTCCGGATGTTCACTTCCCTTCAAATCAGCGACGACGTTATAGCTGGGCGCATCGGCAAGCGTTTGCGGCGTCAATACCAGATGCATTCGCACCCGGCCTTCGCTGGTCAGTTGTGCGATCAAGTCTGCATCTTCAGCCGCCACTGCTGCGGCCGGAATCTTTGGCGCGTCGTCCGCGTAACGCAGCACTCCCGTGTGCGGCAGACGATATTCTGCTCCACCGACAGAACGATTCAAGGCAGCGACTGCGCCCAGTCTCGCCGCCGCGCTCGGCCCACCGCCACGATAAGCGACTGCTTGTCCGTAAGCCTGACCCGCGAAACCATTATCAGCGAGTTGCTGATCGAACTTTGCATTGAACAGAACGATCTTTCCCGCTACACGATCGCGACCGAGTGCTTGCAACTCGTCAAAGTTGTTCACGGTAACGACTTCCGCGGTTAAGCCTTGGGCTGGAGTGGCAACGCTGCCACCCAAAGCTGTCAGCACAATCTTCTGGGTCGTCCCTGGGGCCATACCCGGATAGTCCGTCAACGCGGCGATCTCATCTCCGCGAACCCAGTGCGGTACCATCACTTTTTCAAGCTTCACTTCAAGACCGAGCTTTCGAAGTTCCGCAGCTACGTACTCGACCGCGGCCTGTGCTTGCGGAGAGCCGCTCAGACGAGGACCGATGTTTTCAGTGAGATGCGCGAGCTGACGATAAGCATAGTCACTCTCCATCGCAGCCTGCTGAGCTTTTTTGATTTCCGAAACGAGTTGCGCAGAGTATTGCAGCGACGGTGCCTGCGGCGGACGTGAAAGCTGAGCCGGGGTAAGCCCGCGCGCTGAAAAAAGCATGGCAAAGGCGAAAGTAAGCGAAAGGAGCTCACATCTTTTCGGGTGAATAAGCGCAATCATTATGTCGAGCCTCAATATGAAGTGTAATTGCTGTTTCGAATTTGCAGGATAGACGAAACCGCGGACGCATGCCACTCGACCTAGAGAGATCAACTCTAGAGTCAGTTTGGATGTGCCAGGCGCAGCTTGCGCGTGTCTTTGTGGGCAGACGCGCTGCCAGAGTCACTCGGACGTGACTTGCCATTCTGCTAGCTTCGCGCGCACTTTCGCCGCATTGGGATCTTCGATCTGCTCACGAATATTAAGTGCCTCTTTAGCGTAAGCAATCGCATTGGAACGCTCGCCGAGTACGTACAAGGCTAGACTAGCATTCCATAGCGCATTGGCTTCGCCGCGTCGATCACCTATCTCACGGGTGATCGCCAGTTGTTGTTCATAGAGCTCGATCGCTTGTCTGGTCTCGCCCAGTTTCCTGTAGGCCACACCAAGGTTGCCGAGCGAATTGCCTTCGCCACGGCGATCACCTACATCGCGGTCGATTGCCAGGCACTGCTTATAGAACTCGATGGCTCGGTTGATTTCGCCCAGGTCCTTGTGCGCTATACCAAGGCTCCCCAGTGCATTAGCTTCGCTGCGACGATTACCGATTTCACGCGCGATAGCGAGACTGCATTCATAGAACTCGATGGCCCGGTTGGTCTCGCCTAATATGGTGTACGCATTACCCAAGCTGCCTAGATCGGCGCATTCCCCACTTCGGTCGCCAATCTCGAGGGAAATGATCAGTGCTTGCTCATGGAACTCGATGGCTCGACTAGTCTCGCCCAAATTCGTGCAGGCAATCCCTAGGTTGCCCAGAGCATTGCCTTCGCTGGCGCGCCGTTTTAAGCGACGGGCAGCGCCTACTGCCCCTTCCAACCAGCGGACGCGGTCGCGAGGGTGTTGGCGCAGACTCAGTACGTACGCGCCGACATCAGGGTAAGCGATGCATAGTGTCGCAGCATCTTGGTCAGTGCTAGCTTCGGCTTCCGCCCAGGCATGACCGACCTGGATGTTGGCCCATTCAAGGTCGAAGAGCGCCAGACCGCTGGTGAGTAACTCGCCACCTTCAAGATACAGCTCATCGGCGGCAGACAGCACCGTACAGTAATGCGTGGCGTGGAGTCTCTCCGCTTCGGTCCGCTCCTTTTCACTCAAACGAGCATCCGCAAACAACCGCCCCAAGTCGTGCAGACGATAGCGCTTCGTGCCTGAGTCGTAGATCACCATGCTGCGTCGCACCAAATCGCTGAGATGAACGTGGCCGGTATCGGCACACACGACTTCTTCCGCTCCCACGTCGAATGTTGCGAGAAACACGGCCAACTGCCGAAAGACACGCGCGGCTTCGGAACCCAAGCGCGCATAGCTCAGATTGAATGAAGCCTCAAAGCCGATCTCGACCCCTTCAGTGCCAAGCCGTTCCAGGCGCGTGCGCTCATCTTTCAATTGTTCGGCGTAGTCAGCCGGGTCAAGGTCAATCGTCAAAGCCAACAAGCTTCCGGCTGCGCGAATCGCCAGCGGCAAGTATCCGCAGAGATAACAGACTTGATCGGCAACGGGATCAGCGCGTGGCGCAATTTCGAGCAACAGTTGCCGTGCTTCAGGTGGGGTGAGCGGATTGAGCATTAAAGGCGTCATGCCCGGGACAGCTAGTGCGTGCCGTGACGTAACGAGCACTGCCGATCCACTTGGCGGCAGCAACGGCCGCACCTGTGCCTTGTCAGACGCGTTATCGAGCAAAACCAAAACACGCTTGCCGCTCAACTGACTCAGATAAAGTTGCGTTAGCTGGTTGAGGTCGTCAGGCAAAGCGGCTTCAAGGCCGACAAAAGCGCGAATAAAAGTGGCGAGCACTTCCTCAGGCCTTCGCGGATTCGCGTCAGTCCCCTGAAGATTGACAAAGAATTGCGCATCGGGATATTCATCGGTTAGGCGCTCGGCAACGAACAGTGCCAACTCGGTCTTGCCGATGCCGCCCATACCGCTGATGCCGCTGATCGAAGCGCGGCGACCACTGCGTAGCGCATTGATTAGCGTTTGGATTTCCTGCTCGCGTCCGACAAAGTCGCCAACCGGAGCGCGAAGCTGATGTAGCGCGGTCTCAGTGGGACTCGTAGCTTGATAGATCTGCGTAATTTTGTCGCGTGCAACAACGTCGCCATCGACTTTGCTGCCGACGACTGTCGCGTCTTCAACTCCAGTGATGATGTTGCTGCCGCTCACATCACCGCCTATGGCTACGCTTCTCTCACCAGATGCGATCGCAGTCGCGCCTGCGGCCTTCGCCTTTTCAAACCATCGCTCTGCTTCTCCGGCCAATGCCTGATCTTGGCTGAGCAGCTTCTTCAGTTGCACGCGCAAGATCGCCTGAACGTCCGCATCGTCAGGCGTCAACGCAACTTCGTGTGCGGCCTGAAGCGCAGCCGGGTTGGCTTCGACTTTCGGCCGCAAACGCGACCAGAGATCCTTTGCCCATTCCCAAGTATCGCCGCCGATCTTTTTTGCGGCTTCTTCGCCAGCTTTCCCACCCGCTTTTAGCAAATAAGGAAGGGCCGGCGCGAGCGTAGTAGTGACGGCATGAGTTAGGGCAACGAGATCCATATGCGTTGACTCGCGTTGGACTCTGGGCTTTGTGGCCGCTCAAGAATGTTAGAGAAGAGAGCGCCCGTAGTTTCTTAGCGTCTCCATCCTAAACCATGCGAAAGACACAGCACAAGAATTTGGTACTGGTGCGATCTGGTGTGGCGCGCGCATCCTACGCGTGTCTTCACGGGCGGGACGCCCGTGCCACTCTTTCAAACTGCACCACTACCAGAAAATTGGTTTTGGAATATTAGGCTAACAAAAACTAACGGCCACTGCTCATGACTTTGAGCAGTGGCCATGTGAAACTATCTGCGATTCGTTTACCCCAAAAAACCTCGAAACTTTGAGGCACTAAGTTCATAACCCGGAAACACCGCGTTCATGTTGGTCGCGCCGAGATGCTTCTGAGCGATCTCTCCAAACACATTTCGAAAGTCAGTCGTTAGCGCGAGATCACGGCCCTCGTTCAGCTGATCGTTCTTAAGGCCCGGCCAGTCGCCGTAGACTTTGCCACCGCGAACGGTGTTGCCCAGGACGAACATTGCGTTCGCGTGACCATGATCGGTTCCGCGATTGCCATTCTCTTTAACGGTGCGTCCGAATTCTGACATTGTCAGGATCACCACGTCATCCATGCGCGTGCCCAGGTCAGTGTAGAGTGCAGCGATCGCCGTGCTGAACTGTCGCAGCAAGTTACTGAGCTGTCCCTGCTGGTTCCCTTCATTCACGTGTGTGTCCCAACCGCCAATGTCGGTGAAAGCCACTTCCAGGCCCACTCCCGCTTTGATCAATTGCGCGATTTGTCTTAGCGAATTGCCGAACGGAGTCTGAGGATAGGCGGCGCCATTCTCAGCTTTGTATTGAGCCGGATTCACCTGCTTCAAATAGTTAATCGCTTCGAAAGTCTCTTTGCCCGTGCCATGCAGTGCATCGTTGACAAACTTGTCGTCGTACATCGCTTCGAATCCACCTTGCACGGTGGCAGAACTCTGGCCCGCGCGAATGTTGAAATCCGCGAGATTCGACATCGCCAGCGTTGACGCTTTGCCTTGCATCGCGCGCGGCATGTTCTGGGTCATCGATACGGCGCGGAACAGGGACTTCTGCGGATCTGATTTCGACTGCAGGTAGCGATTCAGCCAACCATCCTGCGTCGACTTCACGCCCGGAGTAGCCGATTCCATATAGTCCTGCGCGTCAAAATGCGAACGCGTGTTATCAGGCGAGCCGGACGCATGCACAATCGCGAGCCGTTTCGAATCCCACAGCGGTTTGAAGGACGCCAGTGACGGATGCAACCCGAAAAAGCCGTCCAGATTGATCGCTGATTCCGCTCCGCCGTTGGGTTTGGCAACCGCGATGTTCGGACGCAGATCGTAATAGTTGTGCTCGCCGTACGGGACAACGACGTTGAGTCCATCGACCGCACCGCGTTGGAAGATGGCGATTAGTGTCTTGCGGCGCGCGGTGGCGCTGAGCGTATCGGCCAATGCTCGCTTCAGAAACGAAGGCGCAGAGGCCATCACTCCAAAAGAAGCCAATGCGATGCTGCCTGATTTAACGAAGTATCTTCTGTTCATGCTCGTTTACCTCTGGGATTTTCGTTTGGATGCGGCACTTGTGCCGCAGCAACCGGCGGACAAGTCCGCCGTCTAAACGATTCAATTATCTACTGTCTCTGAAACTCC
>Ga0193730_1000397_pt1 | contig 13053 bp, 12 predicted proteins | sample U1a1metaG_FD_144919 | JGI IMG/M metagenome (GOLD analysis project Ga0193730, IMG submission 144919) | Soil microbial communities from a riparian zone of the East river system, Colorado, United States - U1a1 | ecosystem: Environmental > Terrestrial > Soil > Riparian zone | place: USA: East River...
ACCTTTTCATTTGTCCTCAGGCGTCGGGAAAGTCCGCGTCCACCGTCGTCTTCTCCCAGGCGTCGAAGTCCCTTTTCAGCAGCTCGAGCTTGCCCCGCGCTCCTTTGAGCGCCGCTTTTCCGAGCAGTAGCCTCAGCGGCGGATTCGGGGATTCCACGGCCGCGATGATCGCCGCCGCCGCGCGAACCGGATCGCCGGGCTGCTTGCCGCTGTAGCCGCGGATGGTCTCCAGATTCTGGCCGGCTGTCTCCGCATAATCGGCGATGCGCGTCTTGCTCTCGGCCGCCGAGCGTCCGGCCCAGTCGGTGCGGAATCCGCTGGGCTCGACGATCGTGACCTTGATGCCGAGTGGCGCGACTTCGAGCGATAGAGACTCCGAGAAGCCTTCGACCGCGTACTTCGTCGCATGATAGTACGCGAGCGTCGGAAAGCTTCTCAGTCCGCCGATCGAAGAGATGTTGACGATGTGGCCGCTCCGCTGCCGGCGCATGATCGGCAGCACCGCGCGGGTCATGCTCGACAGTCCGAAGAAATTGATCTCGAACATCCGTCGGACTTCCTGTTCGTCGCTCTCTTCTACGGCGCCGAAATATCCGATGCCCGCGTTATTCACCAGGACGTCGATGCGGCCGAAGCGCTTCTCGGCGCTCTTGACCGCGACATCGACTTCCACGGGATCTGTAACGTCCAGCTCCAGCACCAGAGCGCGGTCACCCTTCCCCTTCGCGATGTCCTCGGCCTTCGCCGGATCGCGCGCGGTGACGACAGCGCGGTAGCCGCGGTCGAGGACCATCTTGGCGAGCTCGCGGCCAAAGCCGGTGGAGCAGCCCGTTATGAACCAGATTCTTTGGCCGTCCGATCCCATACGCCCGCCTCAGTGTTTTGGATACTCGCGCATCCCCTGTTGACCTAGGGGAAAGACCTGATCAATATTCGGCTCAACTACGCGGGTCTGCTACCTCTCCGAGTTTTCGTTCGGAGGTTGGGACCAGCCGCATGCCTGTCGGGTGAAAACCGCGCGTCCCAGGGTTTAACACCCGACCTGCAGAGGTCGCGCGAGCCCTTGCTCGCCACCCGCTAGCGTCTTTGCGACAGGCTAGGGGGTCCACCGCGATGCCGACAGCTCAGCTTTTCCCTTTCGTTCGGCGAACAATCGCGACAGCCGTACATCCGACTCCCGCCTCGAGCAGACGCTCACGCGCGGCAGCGCTGCGACACGCTGCCGGTGCGCCGCCAGACATCACGCGGCGCGATCCGTCCACCCACTGCGACAGTGGGCGTGACATGGAGGAATCATGATCCAGCATTTGGTAAGGAAGACCCCGCGATTGTCGATCGCCGCCGGCGCTCTGCTGCTCTCGATGGCGGCGACGGCCCGATCACAGGACGCGGGAGTGATCACCGGCGTCGTGCGAGACGCCACGACGCGCGCGCCGATTGCGTCGGCGCAGGTGCAGATCGTCAACACCACCCGCGCAACCATCGCGGGCGATGATGGGACGTTCCGCATCGCCAATGTGCGGCCAGGACAGTATCAGATCCGGGCGCTGCGACTCGGCTTCCAGTCCTCGACCCAGCCAGCACAGGTTACGGCCGGCGGAACGACTGCGCTCGAGTTCGCGCTTGCCCCGGCAGCGGTGAGCCTCGAGGAAGTCGTCACTACCGCAACCGGCGAGACATCACGAAAGCGGGAGATCGGTTCCGCTGTCGCGACCATCGCACCCAAGCAGCAGGAGCTGGCGACGGCGCAAAGCGTCAGCCAACTGTTGACGGGCAAGGTGGCCGGAGTCGACGTTGCGAGCTCTGGCGGCACGGTTGGATCGGGATCGCGCATCCGCATCCGCGGCGCGAACTCGCTCTCGCTCACCAATGAGCCGCTCATCATCGTCGACGGAATCCGCTTCAACAACAGCGTCGGCGTCGACAATACCAGCGGTGCCGGCACCATCGGCGTGGGCGGCCAGGTCCCCTCGCGCTTCAACGACATCAATCCCGAGGACATCGAGTCGATCGAGGTACTCAAGGGTCCGGCCGCAGCGGCGCAATACGGAACGGCCGCGGCCAACGGTGTTTTTCAGATCAAGACCAAGCGTGGCCGATCTGGCAAGGCACGATGGACGACGTTCGTCGAGAGCGGCTCCATCAACGATCACACCGACTACCCGGCGAACTATCAGCAGATCGGCATCAACACGCCGGCGGGAACTCGCGCCGCGTTCTGCAGCCTCGACAGCCAGACGAGGGGGCTCTGCACACCAATCGTCGACTCGCTGATTTCATTCAACCCTCTCGTGCAGGCTAGTCCATTCCGGTCCGGGGTGCGCAGGGCATACGGAGCCAGCGTAAACGGCGGCACGGATCAGATCACCTATTACATCGCCGGCAACTACGACAAGCAGCGCGGAGTTTTCGTGACGAGCCAGGATCAACGCGCATCGGGCCGCGCCAATCTCTCGGTGCAGCTGCGCGACAACTGGAACTTGTCGGTCGGCACCAGCTATCTCGCCAACCACCTGCACCTGCCGCAGAACGACAATAACACGCTGGGCATCATCTCGGCGGCACTGCTGGGGACTGCGTCTGACGATCCCGTTGGCCACGGTTACCTGAACGGCCTCGCTCCGCCGCAGATCTACAACATCAACACCCGGCAGGATGTGCAGCGGTTCGAGAACTCGATCAACTCGTCGTTCCAGCCGCTTTCATGGCTGACCGCGACCGGTGTGGCCGGGCTCGATTACCTGAATCGATACGACAACGAAGTCATTCCGCCGCTAAAGGTGCCTTTCGGGTCGCTGCCCGATGGTCAGCGCACGTCGAATCCATATCAGATCTACAACTACACTGCCAACGGCACTCTCTCGGCGTCGTTCACTCCATTCGAGGGACTGAAATCGACGACCAAAGCGAGCGGACTCTTCAACAAGGAGCTGATTCGCGGCACCCGTGCGTTCGGCGCCAAGCTCGTAGCCGGCACGCTGTCGCTCCAGGGCACGACCGCGCGATTTGCAGTTGGCGAGACGAGCACTGACAACAAGACGGTGAGTGTGCTCGGGAGCGAAGACCTGGCGTGGCGCGACCGCATATTTCTCAGCGGCGCCATCCGGAACGACAAGAACAGCGCTTTCGGCCAGAACTTCGGAAGCATCAACTACCCATCGGTGACCCTATCGTGGGTGGTGAATGAAGAGTCCTGGTTCCCCAGGAACAACATCTTCAACTCGCTAAGGTTGCGGGCGGCCAACGGAAGATCGGGCCAGAAGCCGACGTTCCGCGACGCGATCACGTTCTTCAACGCGCAGACGGTGACGGTTGGCGGGACGGATGTCGCCGGAATCACAGTCGGGGGCACCGGGAACAAGGACCTGAGGCCGGAAAAATCCCGCGAGACTGAGCTGGGCTTCGATGCCGGTTTCCTGGGCGAGCGTATCGGGTTCGAGGTAACGCACTACGACAAGCGGACGGACGATCTTCTGATCGCGGTGCCGCTCGCGCCGTCTCTCGGCTTGACGACAACACAGTTCAAGAACCTTGGATCGGTGAGCAACAAGGGCTGGGAGCTCCTGGTCAATGCAAAGGTCATCGACATCGAGCGTGTGGCGTTCGATTTCGGAATCGCGACCTCGACCAATGACAACAAGCTGCTATCGCTCGGATTTCTTGCGCCCGGCAAGCCCGTGCAGCCGATCGTGGTCAACACCCAACAGCAACACCGCGAAGGCCTGCCGCTGGGTGCGTACTTCCAGCGCAGCATCACGTTTGCCGACGCCAACGGCGATGGCATCATCGCGCGCTCGGAGATAACGCTCAGCGACACCGCCGTCTATCTCGGCAATCCGCTGCCGCGGCACCAGCTGTCGTTCTCTCCAAACCTGACGCTGTTCAAGCTGTTCCGCGTGGCCGCGCTCATCGATCACAAGGACGGCTACAAGCTATTCAACAACACGCGACGTTTCCGCTGCAGCTTCGGGAACTGCCCCGAAGCGTACGTCAGGACCGCACCACTCGCGGATCAGGCGGCGGCAATCGCGATCGCGCTCGGCACCGATGCGGGCTACATCGAGGACGCGAATTTCACCAAGCTTCGCGAGCTGTCGTTCACTATCGCCGCGCCAGAGAGGTTCAATCAGGCATTCGGCGGACGAAACCTCGAGCTCACGATTGCCGGGCGAAACCTGCATACCTGGACCAAGTACACAGGGTTCGACCCCGAAGTGAACTCCAGTCCCGGAGCGAACTTCAGCACGTCGGACTTTCTTACTCTTCCTCCCACACGCACGTGGACCGCGCGGCTCACGATGAGCTTCTAGTCCTCGACCTCAACTGAGAGATACTCATATGAGAGATAGATATTTTCCGCGCGGACACAGACTGAGTACCGCGCGCGTTTGCGCCGCGGTGGCAGCCGCCGCGCTCGTTGCATGCAACACAGACGAGGTTCTGCAGGTGACGGATCCCGATGTCGCACGCCCGGAATCGCTGCAAGGCGCGACCGCGCTGCCGACCTTGCGAGCCGGTGCCATCGGCAATTTCGGGGTGGCCTACAATGGCGGCAACGCCGATGTGGAGCAGACCCATTTGTCGGGACTTCTATCCGATGAATTGATCAACACTGAAACGTTTCCGACGCGTATCGAGATCGACCAGCGGGCGATGAGTCTCAGCAACACCAGCCTGGTCGGCACGTTCTTCGATCTCACGCGCGCGCGTGCTTCAGGCGAGCTCGCGATACGCACGTACCAGGAATCAGCGGTTACAAAGGCGGACAGTACGGGGTTCCCCGAAGTTCTCGCGCTGAACGGGCTAACATACGTGTTGTTCGCCGAGAACTACTGTGGCGCCGTGCCGGTGAGCGTACAAAATCCGGACGGTACGTTCACGTTCGGTGCCGCTGAAGCGACCAACACCCTTCTCGACAGCGCGGTCTCGAAGTTCGATCAGGCGCTGGCAGTTCAGGGCACGCCGCTGACTGCGACATTCAAGTCATTGGCGCAGATCGGCAAGGGTCGCGCGCTGCTGGACAAGGCCGATTTCGCCAACGCAGCTCTGGCCGTGGCCGGTGTGACCACGACGTTCCAGTACACTTACCTGCACTCGGAGACGACGGGCAGGCAGAACAATGGAACGTGGTTGCTCACTGTCAGCGTGGCCCGGTTTGGCGAGGCCAACATCGAAGCGGGAGTAGGTCTACCATACCAGACGGATGGCGATCTAAAGAAGACGACCGGAACTCCGGATCCGCGCGTGGCCGACAGCCTCGCCCGGCGCGGCGCGACTAATAGTCCTCGTGGATTCGATGGGGTTACGAACCAATGGGTCCAGGCCAAGTATCCCGCGCGTTCTTCGTCGATCGTGATCGCAGATGGCGTTGAGGCGCGTTTGATCGAAGCCGAGGCCGCACTTGCCAGCGGCGACGCGGCGGGCGCCCTCACCATTCTCAACGCGCTCCGCAGCAACGCGGCGCTGTTGTCTCTACGCGGGTACCCAGCGGGATCGCTTCCACCGTTGATACTCCAGGCGACGCCGGATGCGCAGATTGACCAGCTGTTCAAGGAAAGGGCGTATTGGCTCTACCTGACATCGCACCGCCTCGGCGACATGCGGCGTCTCCTTCGCCCGCCCTACGGCCGTGCGGTCAACGCCGTGTTTCCGAATGGCCCGTATTTCAAGGGCGGCACGTATGGCACGGATGTGAACGTGCCGGTGCCGTTCCAGGAGCAGAATAATCCCGAGTATGTAGCTGGTTCCTGCAAGCAGAACCAGGCTTAGGTTTTTTCTGCTCGGAAAGTGTGCTCGCCGCAATCGCGCGGCGAGCACATTTTTTTGTCAGCGCTCCGACGCTTCCCAGGTATGGATGTAGATGACGCCGGCGGCGGAGTTGGTGCCCTGTGATGCGGTCCCTTTGATCCCGCTAAGAAGCTCGACGCTCTCGATCGCGTTGCACGGAAGATCGCGCAGAGTGGTGAGGTCGATCAGGCGCGCGCCGTCCACAAGAATCATCGGCGTATCCGAACCGGCCATATTGATCGTGCTGCGTCCACGCCGTGTTCTGATGGCACGAGGACGGCCGGATACATCCTCGGAAAAGTCGTAGCGCCTAGCCTTGCCGCGGAGGAGATCCCAGGCGTTGGTGTAAGCCGACCTGGCGATGTCATCCGAGGTGATGACCTCTCGATTGACGCGGGATTCGGCGGGCGGGACGCCGGAGGTGACGCAGGCAGCGAGCGCAGCTGTGACGACGAGACGTGTGAATGAGACCGGGCCGGCTTGCCGCATCCACCCTCCGGGGAAGGAGCGGTCGTTCACATCCGAAGGTACCAGCGGTACCTGAGGCGTGCCAGTGTGTTGCTGGCTAGCGCGCTGAGAGGCCCTGTACGACTCCTTTCGCCTCCGCCAGCGCCGGCAGATCCGCGTCAGCGCGCTTCCAGTTCGCCAGCAGCTTCGAGTATGCGTCTATTCCACCCTTGGAATCGCCAGAAGCAAGGCGCGCCCGCGCCAGGCCCAGCAGCGACTCCGAGCGGTTGCGCCTCAACTCCAGCTCCTTCGTAAATGCAGCGATCGCCTCCTGAGGTTTGCCTGCTTCCAGCAACACATTACCGAGCATTTCCAGTGCGGGCGGGAGAAACGGCGGACCCTGAGGGGACGTCTTCGATTCCAGATCTCCCGCGGCTCTCAGCAGGTCGATCGCTGTCGTCATGTCTCCCGCTTTCTTTGCGACGAGTGCCTTGGCGACGCTGAGCCCACTGGTGTAGCTCGTCGCCCCGTAATCTCCCGGCAGCCCGGAATCCGCCCTGCTCTGGATGCGAGTGATGAGCGAGCGCGCGTTATCGGAGTCGCCCTTCATCGCTGCCGCGATCGCTTGTTCGAGCAGCATCGTGCTCGTGAAGCCGATTGCCCTGGGTGAGTGACGATCATCCTGACGGCCGGCGGATGGGAGACCGGTGTCGCTCCAGTCGCCGCTCGCGACACGATACCTGAAAGTGAAATCGGGACCCACCAACGAAGCGTCAGTGAATTGGCTTCCGAAATCCGCGCCACGAAACAGCACGGCAAGCGTGTCGATCAGACCCTTCGCGGCACTGTAGCGGCCCTGCTGGATGTAGGCGTACTGGAGCCAGGTGAGACTGTGAAAATCGTTTTCGGTGGCCGGCAACTTGTTGCGCGCGACCCACGCACGGGAAGCTGCCCACGCGCGCTCGTTCGAAGCCACGACATCATCCCACAGTCCCAGCTGCAGAAAAATGTGCGACGGCATGTGTACCGCATGCTCCGCATCGGGCGCGATCTGGGCGTATTCCCTGGCGAATGGCAGTCCGCTCTCTGCGCGCTTTGGATCGTCGTACGCGTGAATGAGGTAGTGCGATGCACCCGGGTGTCTTGGATTCCTCTCGAAAACGCGCTGGGCGTATCGGATTGCGGTTTCCACCTGCGCCGGCGCGGAACCCCGACCCAGTTGCGACCAGAGTCCGAGCGCACCGCGGCGGCGAAGGCCGAGGCTTCGAGATCCTGCGGGTAGGCGTCGGCGACTCTGCTCATTCCGTCCGCAAAACCACGCACGCGGTCGACCTCGTCACCCTGCGCGAACAGCGTCTCCACTGCCTCGCCATAGGCGCGCTCGCGGTCAGTTTTCGCGCGGGCGAGACGGGTAGTGCGACTCGGCCCGAGGCCAGCGAGCGCGCCCCGCGCCGCGTTGAGATCTTCCTGTCCCCAGAGGGGATGGCGGTAAGTGAGCGCCTCCATCCAATACGCCAGTGCGAAATCCTTGTCGCGCTTTTGTGCGGCCTTGAACGCCTTCGCCGCATCCTCGTACTCGAAGCTGTGAAGCAGCGCGACACCGCGAAGGAAGTCGGCTTGCGCTTCCCTGGCGCCCGAGTTCGCGAACACAACGTTTCCCAATCGCGAATGCGCGTCGGCATGGGAATGGGAATGGTCTTCCTGCGCGTAGGCGAGATACGGCGCTGCGACGAGGGAGGCTGAAAGAATGAGCGCGCGAGCGATCATAGCGACATCCGGAAGTTGTGGTGGATCGATTATTCTGGGGGCGCAACCTCCGGGACGCCAGCGCCGCCGCGCTGGACGGGGCCCAGGGGGAGGCAGTTAGCTTTGCTGCACGCCCAATGAGCTTTTCATTCGAGATCGAAGCCACTGCCGGCGCCGCACGGGCCGGCGTTTTTGTCACCCCGCACGGGCCAGTGGAGACGCCGGCGTTCATGCCGGTCGGAACTCTGGCGACGGTGAAGGCGCTCGACCCCGACGATCTCGTGCAGATGGGCGCGTCGATGATCCTCGGGAACGCGTATCACCTGCACCTCCGGCCCGGCGACGAAGTTGTCCGCGAGATGGGCGGCCTTCACAAGTTCATGCACTGGGATCGACCGATCCTCACGGACTCAGGCGGATTCCAGGTGTTCTCGCTGGCGCAGCTCCGGACGGTCAACGAAGACGGTGTCGAATTCCAGTCCCACATCGACGGCTCCCGCCGCTTTTTCACGCCGGAGTCGGTGATGCAGATCGAGCGCAACCTGGGAGCCGATGTGATCATGCAGTTCGATCACGTCATCCCCGGTCAGGCCGACGAAGCCTCGGCGCGCGACGCCAGCGAGCGAAGCATCCGCTGGCTCGCCCGCTGCCTGGCCGAGGTGAAGCGTCTCGATCCGCGTGATCATCAGGCTCTCTTTCCCATCGTTCAGGGCGGGATCCACTCGCATCTCCGGCGCGAGGCCGCGAAGGCAATCCGGGAGATGCACGACTGGCCGGGCTTCGGAATCGGCGGCTTGTCAGTGGGAGAAGAGAAAGAAGCGATGTACGAGATGATCGAGGTGGTGGATGACGCTCTCCCGAAAACGCACCCCCGTTATCTGATGGGCGTAGGTTTCCCCGAAGATCTCATCGAGGCGATCCGCCGCGGTATCGACCTGGTCGATTGCGTCGCACCCACCCGGATGGGCAGGAACGGAGCGGCCTTTACCCGGGACGGCCGGCTCAACATCAAGCGCACCGAGTTCCGCACCGATCCGCGACCTCTCGACATCGACTGCGACTGCGCTGCCTGTTCGCGATTCAGTCGAGCGTACATCAGGCATCTGTTCGTCTCCGACGAGATACTCGGGCTGCGCCTCCTCTCCCTGCACAATGTACATTTCCTCCTGTCGCTTGCCCGCAATGCCAGGGAGGCGATAAAGAGCGGCGATCTCGAGCAGTGGGCGCGCGATTGGCTCGCGCGCTATCGCTCGACGTCGGAGCTCATTGTCTGAACACAGTCCGCCACCACTTCCGGTTTTTCACATATGCCCAGCAATCCGATCCTTGGCTCCATTTTCATGTATGGAGCGATCTTCGCGATCTTCTATTTCATTCTCATCCGCCCGCAAGCGACCCAGCGAAAGAAGCACGACGAGATGGTGAGGAATCTCAAGAAAGGTGATGAGATCGTGACGACCGGCGGCCTGGTCGGCGAAGTGCTTTTCATCAAGGAAAAGGGCGGCGAGGACAAGACCAGCGGGATGGAAGACCGCGTTACCATAAAATCGGGTGAAACGCGCGTCATCATCGAGCGCGGGCGGATCGCGCGCATCAACAGGCCGGTCTCGGCCTCCAACGTTTCGGCTGGGTGAGCATCCTGGACATCCGGGTGCTGGGTGACCCGGTTCTACGCAAGCCGACAAAGCTCGTCACCCAAGTCACCGACGAGCTGCGCAAGCTGATCGCCGACATGTTTGAGACGATGTACGCGGCCGAGGGAATCGGACTCGCTGCTCCGCAGGTGGGACGCAGCGAACGGCTCGCCGTCGTCGATGTCGAGGGGAAGAAGTTCGCGCTCATCAATCCGGAAATCCTGGCGACGTCCGGCGCGCCGGACAAAGCGGAAGAGGGATGCCTCTCGATTCCGGACATCTACGGCGATGTCGTGCGGCCGCTCGAGGTGACTATTCGCGCCATCGATGAGCAGGGCAATCCGTATGAAGCGACTGGAACCGAGCTGCTAGGCCGCTGCTTTCAACACGAGATCGATCACCTGGACGGCAAGCTGTTCATCGACTACCTGAGCCCGCTCAAACGCAAGGCAGCGCTGTCGAAGTGGGAGAAGGCGAAGGAGTTGTACCCGAGCTACATCCGAAAGGTGAAATCCGAAGTGAAGGGCGAGCACCACCACGAGACGGAGATGTAGTGCGCGTTCTATTCTGGGGTACTCCTGAATTCGCCGCACCACCGTTGCGCGCCTTGATCGGTGAAGGGTTTGAGGTCGTCGGTGTCGTCACGCAGCCCGACAAGCCACTGGGAAGATCGCGCACGATCACTGCGCCTCCCGTGAAGCAGATCGCGGCAGAGGAAGAGATTCCCGTTCTCCAGCCGAAGAACGCCCGCGATCCAGAGTTGGTCGAGAAGCTCGAGGCATTGAAGCCCGATATCTCGATCGTCGTCGCGTACGGCCACATCCTGCCGCAGAAAATCATCGATCTCCCGCCAAAGGGGACGCTCAACATTCACGCGTCGCTGCTGCCCGCTCTGCGCGGAGCCGGTCCGATTCAGGCGGCCATCCGGCAGGGACTCACTGAAACGGGGGTCAGTGTGATGCGCGTAGTACCCGCGCTCGACGCGGGTCCGGTGCTGCTTCAGGCGAGCATGCCGATCTTCGACGACGAGGCATTCGGCGAGCTCCAGAACCGTCTCTCCGAGCTGGGCGCGCTCACGCTCATCGAAGCGCTGACGCTGGTGAACCTTGGCAAGGCGAAGGAGAAGATTCAGGACGAATCGAGAGCCACCTATGCGCCGAAGGTCACTCGCGAGTCGTCGCGAATAAACTGGCGGGATAGCGCGGTGGAAATATCGCGACTGATCCGAGCGACCGATCCCAAGCCGGGGGCGTTCACCAGAACTCCAAGGGGAGACGTGAAGTTGTTCGAGCCCAAGGTGATGGACGGTATCAAGGGCGAGCCCGGCGAAGTCCTGAAGGTTACGGGTGAGCTGGTGATCGCGTGCGGTCTCGATGCACTGCGCATCAACGAAGTGCAGCCTTCTGGGAAAACCCGGATGTCGGCGCACGAATGGGCGCGCGGGCGAGGAACTGCGGTTGGGGACAGGTACGGGGAATGAGAACAACCCCGTTACCCGTTATCCGTTTCCTGTTGTCCGTTGCCCGTTGCCCGTTGCCCGAATGACAGCTCCGCTGAAGGCGCCCATCGAGGAATTGCCGCGGGTGCATGCTGTCACCAGTGACGAGATCATGCTTCGGCCCGGGTTTCTCAGGAAAGCCATGGCCGTTATGCGCATCCTCGGCGACAAGGGTGCCATTCACATCAGGTCCCAGCTGCTCGACTCACCGACGCTGTTTTCGCTCACGCTCGCGCTGCTCGAGCTGAACGCGCAGACGAAATGCTGGTGCATCGTCAATGACCGGGTGGACATCGCGCTCGCGTGCGGAGTCCAGGGTGTCCAGCTCACCCACAAGTCGATCTCCGTGCCAGACGTGCAGTCGATCGCGCCCGCTCTCCGAATCGGAGCGAGCGTTCATTCCCCCGAAGAGGCGCGCGACGCCGAGCAGGCCGGCGCGGACTGGTGCGTCGCGGGACACGTATTCGAGACGCCCTCACACCCCGGAGTGCCGCGGCGCGAGAACAGCTTCATCAACGAAGTCGTTGCTGCGGTGAGCTTTCCGGTGATCGCCATCGGGGGAATCAGGCCCGAGCACGTCCGCTCGCTCGTCCACCGGGGCGCGCACGGCGTCGCCGCCATTCGTGGAATCTGGAACGACGAGAATTCCGAACTCGCTGCCAGCCGCTATCTTTCACAGGTATGAAGCTTCGCCGTTTGGGCAGAGTTTTTCCCGCAGCTACAGAGGGGCGGTGAGTTTTGTGACGGAGGCAGTTGCAGGTGCGGTCGTACTAAGTGTGAACGGAACTCAAAAGCCCGTTCCAGTTGGTTCGACGCTGGCAGATCTTCTCGCTTCACTCGGGCTCGACGCGCGCACAATCGTCGTCGAGCACAACGGGATCATTTTGCGCGACCGGTCCTCCTTTGCGTCTCTCGAGCTCACGAGCGACGATTCGCTCGAGATCGTCCACTTCGTCGGCGGAGGCTGATCGATGGCGCACGCCGATTTGCTCTCGCCAGGCACACTGACCGATCCGCAACCATTCGTTATTGCGGGGCGCGAGTTCCGCTCGCGCCTGATGGTCGGGACAGGAAAGTACGCGTCGAACGCGCAGATGATCGAAGCGATCGATGCGTCGGGCGCCGAGGTCGTCACTGTCGCGGTGCGACGCGTCGATCTCGACCGGTCGAAAGATGAAGGCATTTTGCATCACCTCGATCCGGATCATTTCTTCCTCCTCGCCAACACCGCCGGCTGCTATAGCGCGAGCGAAGCGGTCCGCTATGCGAGGCTCGCGCGAGCGGCCGGATTCAACGAGTGGGTCAAGCTCGAGGTGATCGGTGACCAGCAGACGCTGCTGCCCGACACAATCGGACTCCTCCAAGCCACGAAGACGCTGGTCGACGAAGGGTTCAAGGTCCTCGCGTACACGAATGACGATCTCATCACGGCTCTCAAGCTGGAAGAGGCGGGAGCGGTCGCCGTCATGCCGCTCGCATCTCCGATCGGATCGGGCCTGGGGATGCTGAATCCTTATGCGATTCGGACGATCAAGCAGCGGCTCTCTGTCCCGGTAATCGTCGATGCCGGAGTTGGGACCGCATCCGATGCGTGCATCGTGATGGAGCAGGGTGTGGACGGTATTCTCATGAACACCGGAATCGCGGCGGCCCAGGACCCAGTGCGCATGGCAGCGGCGATGAAGGACGCAGTCGAGGCGGGACGTCACGCGTATCTCGCGGGGAGAATGCCCCGACGCGAAGTCGCGGTGCCGTCATCGCCGACTACAGGCATGCTGGACGCCGGCGCATGAACGCCATCGCCACATCGACGGGCGCGGTCACCGCGTCGCGCGCTGTTGCAGCCGAGATCTGCACGGACCTGAGGCGAGGAGAGTTTCTCGACCACTCGTTCGAACGCCGCATCGCGCCGCTCGATGCGCGCGACCGACGCTGGACGCG
>Ga0193730_1000401_pt1 | contig 12928 bp, 13 predicted proteins | sample U1a1metaG_FD_144919 | JGI IMG/M metagenome (GOLD analysis project Ga0193730, IMG submission 144919) | Soil microbial communities from a riparian zone of the East river system, Colorado, United States - U1a1 | ecosystem: Environmental > Terrestrial > Soil > Riparian zone | place: USA: East River...
TTCTTGACAGCATAAGCGCGGTCACGGCATCATGAACCCTGATTCTCGAACGCAATCGCCGTGCCGACAACATTCGTAGTGGTGGTTTGGCATGAGGTGAGCCGCACGGTGGTCGCGAAGAAAGTGATGGTGTCCCATTTCACAGCGTGTGTTGTCCAGGAGGCATCAGGATAGCTCGGCAGAAAATATATGCCAACACAGCCAGACCCGACGGGAGAAAAAAGCACCTGCTTTGTCGTGATGGGCTTTGGAAAGAAGACCGACTTCGAAACCGGCCGCGTGCTCGATCTCGATCGATCATACCGATACCTCATCAAGCCGGCCGTCGAGGCGGCAGGTCTGAAGTGCATTCGCGCGGATGAGGTCGTGCATTCAGGAATGATCGACGTGCCGATGTATGAATTGCTGCTGGAGGCGGATATCGTCGTGGCCGATCTGTCGACCTCGAATCGCAACGCCATTTACGAACTCGGGGTGCGGCACGCGCTTCGTCCGTACACGACGGTCATCATCGCCGAGGAACAGATGCTGAAGTCGCCCTTCTTCGATCTGAACCACATCGTCTTTCGCGCCTACCGGCACCTCGGTGAAGACATTGGCGTCAGCGAAGCGAACCGTTTCACGAGCGAGCTGACGAAAGCGATCAAAGATATCCTGGCTATCAAGCCGACACCTAAGCCGGACAGCCCGATCTACACTTTGATTCAGAACCTGACCCCGCCGTCGTTGGCCAAAGCCACGAAGGAAGCGCTCGCTGCCGCACAAACCAGCAGCCTACCGGCGAGCGGCGAAGCGCATAGCGAACGGATGCAGCGTGTCGACGCCGCGCAGAAGAGCGGCGACTGGCTGAAGGCGAGGTTCCTTCTCGAAGAAATCCGCGGCGAGCGCAAAGCTGTCAGCGGCGGAGAGAGCCCGAGCGCGGAGGATCCTTACATCCTTCAGCGGCTCGCGCTCGCTACTTACAAAAGCAAGTATCCCTCGGCCGAAGAAGCGTTCAAACAAGCACGCGATCTCCTGAGCCTGCTCGATCCGCAGGTGTCGAACGACACTGAGACACTCGGACTCTGGGGCTCACTACACAAGCGGATGTGGGATATGACTAAAGAGCGAAGCTATCTCGATCAAGCTATTCGCGGGTACGAACGCGGCTTCTATCTACGAAACGACTTTTACAACGGTATTAACTATGCCTACCTCCTAAACGAGCGCGCAGCCCACGCCACGGATCTCGCCGAGTCGATCGCGGACTTCGTCCAAGCCCGTCGCGTGCGACGGGAAGTGATCGAGATTTGCCAACAATGGCTCAGCGATAATCCTCCAGAGACCCCGTTGGCGGCGCGTGCAAAGCTCGGTCTGGTTCAGCCGGAGAGCGATTACTGGCTTCTAGCTACAATCGCCGAAGCCTACGTTGGCTTGGAGGAAGAATCGTTAGGGCAGCAAAAGTTGGAGGAAGCTTTTGCCGCCGCGCCGGAAGAATGGATGAAGCAATCCACCCAGGAGCAGGTGACCAAACTCAAAACGCTCCTGACAGCGTCTCCGCTGAAGAAACTCCCACTCCCTATAACCCAGGGTTAATCCTGCCGCGGCGTCTGCCGTCGCAGCCCTCAATCGCCGGTTTAATCGCCTCGTTGTAGATTTGATCGAAATCGACGACCACACCGCTTTTGAGATCCGACTTCTGCCCAAACGGTATGTCCATAAAACAGAGCGCCTGGTAGTTCTTGGGTTTTAATTACGTCAATTCGTCTTCAGTTCCAGTAAGTTGACTACTTCGTCGCGCAATTGCTTAACTTCGTTATTGTCGGGAGCGAGCTTTAGTGCACGGCTTGTTAGACAGTCAGCTTCTCCTCGCGCGCGCCGGGCTTCGTCAACATGACGAGCGCAAGCGAGCAAGTCAACTGGCAGCGGGTCAGTTCCCCACCAGTGCCACCGATGGGTTCAGGCTGGCAACAGTCGGGCTAGGACAAAGGCACATTTCGGGTCTTCTCCTTTATGGGACGCTCGGACTCGAGTGAAGCCGAGACATATCTCAAGCACGGTTCTCTTCCTTAGGCGGTTTCATCATGGATTGCGCCCACTCAATGTTCTCCTTTGACAACAGAGCTTCCACGCGCTGAACGAGAAGATGGAAGGCATCATCCTTATCGTAGGGTTCCGTTTGGGTCAGAAACAGAAATTTCTCCCTTCTGAGCGACTCCGCTGTGGCTCGATACTCAATCCAATGTACTTGAAGCTGCAGTAATCCGAGGAGGGATGCGACGACGGCAACGAGAACACCCAACGCGCCGATCGCAATCTTGATCGGGAGCGAGTTGCCTGCGAAGCCGGAGAGGAACGGAATCGTGGCAGCGGCAACGATCTCGGCAAAACGCAGCCGCTTGAACCAGCGTTGATTCGTGCTGCTCTTCCGGTCATACCAGACTATCTGATCGTTCAGACGCTGTTCGATGTATTCCTCGGGCGCCATCATTTTTCTTAGAGCCTAACAAGTCTCTACGACTTTCAGGCCAAATTCGAGCATGAGTTAGCGACTGGCTTAAGTAAAGCAAAACCGTCGGGTAAGCCGTTCCCGATCCCTGCGACTCGGCTTATGCAATCGACAGAGAATTGGAAAAGAAATTAATGACAGGGACAGAATTGTGGACTGCGGCTATCTCTCGGATAATCTTTCAGACTTTTTTTAGACGGATTCGTCTTCATGCATTAACTTCGCGCCAACAGCCCGCTCACCACGATGCCAAAGTATTGGATGATCAATGATCGCAGCCAGGGTGGCGTTGGACCGGACGTCAGTACCGATGGGATGACTTATTGGGTCAGCGATAAACAACCGCTGACTGATATTAAGAATTGGCGGCAAGTCACTCGTGCCAATTTCCAGAAGCTTCTGGTCACTGCCGCCGATAAATTTCCTGCGCATGACCCGGCGGAAAATGAAAAGCAAAGTCATGTCACAATCCTTGTACACGGCTTTAACCAAACCTTTGCTAAGGCCGCGAGATTTTATCAGGACCTTTGCGACAAGTTGTTCGACGGTCCGAACAGTCTTGGCCTCTGTATTCTGTACGACTGGCCGTCACGCGGCAGCAGTCTGGGCTATGAGCCTGATCGTTCACATGCGCGCCTGTGTGCTCACGATCTAACGGACGTGTTGAGCGCGCTCTTCGATTGGCTGGTAGGTAAACAGCAACAAACCATTGATAACCCTGCAAAGGCCTGCAAAGCGAAGGTCTCCTTGATCTCCCACAGCATGGGAAACTATGTTGTGCAAAAGGCAATGGCTGCCGCGTGGACTCGTAAGAACCAACCTTTGCTCGTTACTCTCATCAATCAGCTTTTAATGGTCGCGGGCGATGTCGATAGCGACTTATTCGATGCGGGTGCACCGGATAACAACGATGGCAACGCTGTGGCTAATCTCACTTATCGGATCACAGCGCTTTACAGCGGACGCGACTCCGTTCTTGGCGCGTCTGCCGGACTAAAACATTTCGGTATGCGACGCCTGGGCCGCACTGGGCTATCGACTCGACCGCCTTTGGCAGATCCGTCCTCGCCAACGGACAATGTCTGGGACGTCGATTGCTCGAGCTTTTTCCCGCGCGAAGTTGATGGCGCGGCGATTCACGGCGCATATTTTCTCAATGAAGGCACGTTGAATCTGATGCGCCACGTTTTGCGCGGCCTCGATCGAGGCGTGCTGAACACGCTCGGATACACAAAAGGCACCGCCTGGCCGTAAGCGCGATGAGTGCAAGCGGAAAGACCACGCACGAACTGATCAGACGGACGGTAACGCGTTGTCTTAAGTAGAGGAGCGAAATCTCTTATGGCGAAAAGCCGGAAGGCGAATGTCTGACGTGATGTCGGAGAAGCCTGCTCCACCGAAACGGCTGCGAAGACCCGATGGCACTGCAAATTTCTTTTGGCATCTCGAAGACCTCTATCACGAGCTCAAGCCCTGCCGGTTCGTGTTCATCGTCGCGATCATCGGCGCGATTGTATTTGTCGGAGTCGAGCAAGGGCGGGAAGTCTTACGCGCGCTCGCTGAGCCGGGCGCAAGCACCGGTGTCACCGGCGCAGTGCGACTGACGATGTTCGGTACCGGGCTGGCGATTTGGTCGCTGGCTAGTTGGTACTCCGCACGCGTCCTTTTGTATTTCGATTTTCCGAAATCGCATGAAGCCCGCCCGCGACGGACGGGAATTTGGCGACGCTTGGATTCATGGCTGCCGAGAAACGTCCCGAGAATTCTCGGCGTGGCACCAATGGCAATCGTGGGCTGGAGCTTTCTGCGCGTGCGCGGCACGTACGAATCCGATCCTCCGCCGTCGCTGTTGTATCTCGGGCTGCTGATGCTTGGCGGCGGCGTCCTCCTGTACGTGTTTTTCGTTTTGCGGAGGCGCTGGATCGAACGGCATGATCCGCAAGCCGCGCGCCAGAAATATCAGCAGCTCTCGCAACTGCCGCGCGATTCCGCGGCTGTGCTCACGCTCATGACTGGCCTCTCACTCGCGTTATGCGCCATGTTCGTCGTCGATCCCGTCTATTTCGCGGGAGCTATCGGTACCGGCGCGGTGTTAACTTTCGCGGCGGCGTGTTGGGTTTTCTGGGGCAGCGCGCTGGTTTATTTCGGAAGCTGGAAACGCATACCGGTAATCACGCTCATCGTTCTCCTGGTTCTCATCAGCAGTCTGTTCAATGACAATCACGACGTGCGCGTTCTGACGCGCGACGAATTTTCGCGCCCGACGTTGCGCCAGGCGCTGCTGGATTGGAACTCGCACATCACCACCAAATATCCCGAGCGACCCGTGCATCCACTCTTCATTGTCGCAACCGAAGGTGGCGGAATTCGTGCAGCCTACTGGACGACAACCGTGCTCGGCACAATCCAAGATGTGGATCCAAGTTTTGCCGATCACGTTCTTGCAATCAGCGGCGTTTCCGGCGGAAGTTTGGGCGCTGCGGTATTCGATGCCTTGGTCGCTGAGGGGGTGCCGCAGGGCGAATTCGCGAAACGGGGCCAGAGCATTCTCGGCCAGGATTTTCTTTCGCCAGCCATCGCCGCGATGTTTTACCCGGATTTGATCCAGCGATTTCTGCCATTTCGCATTTTGTTTCTCGACCGCGGCCGCTGGCTGGAGCGCAGCTGGGAAAATGCGTGGCGTAACACCATGCACACCGATCGCTTCGCCAAACCGTTTCTCGATCTCTGGCAGGATCGACATCTCTATGTGCCGTCTCTGTTCCTCAACGCCACCTCGGTCGAAAGCGGCAACCGCATCATCGCATCAAACACCTTGATCGACGCCAATTTTCTTGAGGCGACAGATGCCACGGGAAAGTTGTTGCCTGTATCACAACACACAGAGCGCCGGCACCCGAAGATCGACGTGCCGCTGAGCACCGCCGCGCACATGAGCGCGCGATTCACTTATGTGAGTCCTGCCGGGCGTTTTGCCTCGGACGGCACGCACGTCGTCGATGGCGGTTATTTCGAAAACTCCGGCGCCGCGACTGCGCTGGATATTTTACGTCAGGTAAACAATGAACTGCGTCAGAATGCCGGGCTGCGCGCCGTCATTCCTCAAATCATTATGATCAGCAACAACCCCCTCGGCGTCGCTTCCGGCAGTCGCGATCTGACGATGACAAAGCAAGCGCTCAAGAACGTCGCCCGCAGCGCAGCTGCAGAAGCCGCCCGGCGTGAACCGGGAACTTTTCTCGAAGACGCGCTCGCGCCGGCGTATGCGTTGCTCTCCACGCGCGACGCGCGCGGCGAGTACGCGCAGAAGGCCATCGGACAGGCGCAGCGAGAATTTTGCGACGCGATCAAAGCGCAACTAGGAATTCAAGCGGCCGGGCCGCAGTGCTCGTATTTCTTTTCGCTCGCGCCGGCCACCGTTCCCTTGCCGCTTGGTTGGATGCTCTCAAACCGCGCAGCCGAGGCGATGCAAAAAGAAATGTTCGATTCAGGATTGTCAGCAAAAGCACCGGTCCCAACATGGAATCAAGCGATGCTTAACCAAGTCATCGCCGCGCTTCACAGCGAAAGGCATTAGCGAGAAACCAGCGCTCGAGAACAATTAAACGAACCGGTGAAGTTATGAATTTCAAAACGATAAGAATCGGTCACACAAACGAAGTCACCCGGAAGATGTCGGAAGTTTTGCTCTTCAGAACGGCTTCCGATCCAAGAGACGCAAACAGCGGAAGCTGGAAAAAGCCTTTACTCGGCGTGCGAAAAAAATATCATCACCGAAGAGCCGAAAATTCGTATGAGAAAATAGGTACAAATAACGGCCTCTGATCTAAATATATGACCGTTCCGAAGTTCACTGCTGCCTTAGCCAAGGAATACAGCGATCTCTTTAATCGTTGCAAAATAGCACCAAACAAAATGGCTGAAGTCGAAGATGGTACGTGATTGCCGTCATTCACAATATGGAATGCGGTCTCGATTTTACCAAGCATTTGCATAATGGCGACTCGCTCAAGCGCCGCACAGTCAACGTACCGGCGGGCCGCCCGAAAACCGGCCAGCCGCCTTTTACCTTCGAAGTGAGCGCGCTCGATGCGCTCAAGTACGACAAGTTGACCGAGTGGAAGGACTGGAGCATCGGCGGAATTTGTTACACACTCGAAGGCTTTAATGGCTGGGGGTATCGCGCGCACAAAATCAATAGCCCGTATCTCTGGAGTTACTCGAATCTTTACACGGGAGGCAAATATGTTGCCGACAACAAATGGTCGGGCACAGCTGTTTCGCGCCAATGTGGAGCCGCCGTCATCCTTCGAAGCATGAGCGACCATGGCGCTATCGATCTTGCCTCACCGCCTTCATCCAAGCTTGCTGATGCCGCAACGCTGGCCGAGGTTCCTCGGCACTTATTCAATGGTTAGTGAAGCGAAAGAAATAGGTATGCGTCTTTCAATAATTATTGGGCTTAGTTCCTTTATTATTGCGTGTGCTCAACAGCCTCCGACGCCCCCACATCCGATCACATGCCCAGGGGTAACTTCACCGGATCAGCAGCTGCGGGCTGGTGTGTTATCGGTTGGACGACATCCTAATCCTCCATTCAACGAATCCAGTGTCGAGATTCGTGACATGACAGGCGCCGTCCTGGCGACCAAAGGCTTCAAGTCGCCCGATGGTGAGCACGGCCGCAACGTTCAGAAGACCGAGTGGTCGCCCGACTCGCAGTTCTTCGTTTTCAGCACCGCGAGCTCCGGTGGGCATTCGCCGTGGCATTGGCAGACATATTTTTATGATCGGAAACGGAAGGTGTTTAAAGAAGTGGACGATTTTACCGGACCTGTCATTAAACGAAACTTCAAATTGAGTGCTCCCGATTGGATCGAGGTCCAGGTGCAGGGCACGGCCAGTGATCCGATGGACATTGCCAATGGGCATCCCGAGAAGCGGCGTCTAAGCGCGTTACATTAATGAATTTCAAATTCGTCCGAACCAAGCAACCATGAAATAACGCATCCTATGCCAAAGAAGAAACCGCAGTTAAAACGTCGCCGCGCAAGAGCAACCGCTTCCGGAAAAGCAAAGCGGAAAAAATCAGCGAAGGCGAAACCGACTCTGAAGCAAAGCCTGGCGCGGGCAAGGAAGCTGGAGGCGTTGGATGCAGGGAAACCTTCGTTTAGGGTCTCGCGAGAGAAGGCTCTGACCTCTCAGCCGTTGGCTTTGGCGTCGCATCCGTTCCGCAACGATGATTTCCCGCAAACACACATTCAGCAAATTTCGGTGAGACTGGACGATCCTGATCACCCTCTCACGCTTACTTGGACTGGACCTAATGCTGGCAGTCAAAAGACCGGGCCATTCAGGACATCACCCGGTGCGGGGTTAAGAGGTCTCAATTGCGATAATGATGCCACGAGTCGGCGATCGGGCTCGAAATGCACACCGAAAGGGACATACCCCGTGCAAGGCTTTCAGGGGAGGCTTAATAGTGATTCTCGCGCTACATATGTCACGTGGTTCAAGCAAAGCCGGGGCATCGCGCTTCATTATTTCCCAATTGTCCCAAAATACGCGGCTTCCCATGGCTGTGTGCGGATTCAGTCGGTAGATGTGGCGCGACTTATCCAAGACAATTCACTAGTGAGCGACACCCAGGTGGTGGTGAGCGGAACCTGGACAAAGCCGCCAAAGCAATGGAGCTAAACTTTCGCTCTTATGCTTGCGGGAGATACTCCTGCCACTGATTTAGTCTGGCAGTAGGATCGATTAAGTCCTTTCGACGCATAAACGGAATGCCGTCGGACCTTTTCTTCGATCTGGATGTATCTGTGATTGTCAGCGGTCCCGAAGCACTCTTGTCGTACAGCTCAAAGTGCAACATATCGCTTGGGACTTGAATACCGATCAAGTGTCCAACCTTGGCGATTTGCTGTCCCGCTCGGACCTTGTCTCCCTGTTTCACGGTCGTTTTTGCCTGGATTTCTCCGTAACGCGCCAGGAAGTCGCCGTGATCGACTTCCAAGGCGAAGGTCTGGCAATAAAAGGGATACGGTCCGCGAACCACGGTGCCATCACTGATGGCATGAATCCAAGTGCCTTTTGGAAAATACAAATCGCAACCGGCATGGGCACGGAGGCCGTTGTTGCGATTAGAAGCAAAGGCGCGCGGCGAGTGAATCCAGTCGGCCGCGGGAAGCGTAGGAAACGGGAAAACGAGTCCGTGGGGCTCGCTGGAAACATCCGGCTGATCCAGCTCGCCCGCGGCGTCCAGGAGTGCGTGCCATGTCTGACTTTCCGGCGCAATCAGGCCATCCACTGAACTAGTGAAACGACTTTGAAAGGCTTCGATTGCCGTAACCGTGTTCGAAGTCGCAGGAGGCCGTGCAATTTTTCCATCAACTCCTTTCGGATCAAGTTCGGGAGCTTGTAAGGCCTGCGCAGCTGCCTCCAAAAGGCGCTGCACAACTTCTACATCGGGTTGGAGGTTGCTTGCCCCTTTTTCCCAACGCCCGACTGATCTGGAGATTTGTGTGCTCAAGGGATTAGATTCAGGCAGCCGGTTACGTTCACGTTCCGCCCGCAGCTTGTATGAGTGCCTGCCACGTTTGGCTGTCAGGCTCAGTTAATCCATCAATCGAAATGTTGGAACGGCTCTGAAAAGCTTCGATTGCAGCCACCGTATTCGACGTCGCAGGCGGCCGCGCAATCTTTCCATCAACGCCCTTCGGATCAAGCTCAGGAGCTTGTAGCCTTTGCGCCGCCGCTTGCAGGAGGCGTTGTACAGTTTCCACGTCCGCTTGAAGATTGCGCGCACCTTTTTCCCAGCGGCCGACAGACCCGCTAATTAGTGCGACCGAAGTGCCGGCGCCATTATTAGACTCGGGCGTCGTTTCGGCTTCCTGGTCCGGCGTGTCTTCCGCCCCGAGAGCGGCGCTCTCATTTGCATCCAAAAAAAGGCCTTTGTCCTTGCGGGCCGTCAGAATACTCACTGCCTGATCGACATTATCCTTCACCGTTTTGAAATCGGTCGGGGTAAAGAGGAGCTCCGTTTGATACCACTGGGCGACTTCTGGTTTCTGAAGCTCCTTTTGGAGGTCAAGTAGCCGGTTGTAGGTTTTGGAATCCATGTGGCTGATCTTTTCCAGGAGATGGTTGGTCTTCGCCGAGTTGCCGCTGATCAAGCCAGCGTCGTTGTCCTTCATAATCATGCGATTGATAACAACTGCTTCTGGAGGAATCTTTTTCAACTGTTCGGCGGCCTTTGTGGGATTGCTCTTCTTGGTCTTGTGCTTTAAAGCACCGTTTTCAATCCACACGTAGATCTTCTGAGAATGCATGTTTCCACTAAAGCGATCAGCCTGGCTCATGATAAAGTCCATGAGCACCATGTCGGAGAGATCCCTAATCTGTACGATCTGCTGAACAGCGGCCTGATTGAGTTTACCGCTCGCATCTTTGTAGTCTAGCTTGAGTGGGTTTTGGTTGGTTACCTTGGCAAACTCAGACGAACCTGCAAAAGCACCGGCTCCTGAAAGGTCGCTCAGGTGCGGATAACTTCCTTCACCGGTCGGGTTGGCTTGCAAAGCGCCGTAAAGCTGCCTCCCATCTTCGGTATAGAGTTTGGAATTATTGTGCGTCTCATCGAGCGCCCTTAGCTCGGTCCACTGTTGCCGGTTGTTCGATCCGGTTGCCTTTGCCTTGCCCAGATCAGCCAGAGGCTTGTGTGCGGACACGTCCATCGTGCGGACGATGGCAGGCTCGACATGGCCCGTATCGAGGAACCGCGACAAATGGTAGTAACCGAGAATTGAGGGGCTGTAGGTGAAATGCGTCGGAATCGACTGTTTATATTTCGCTATGACGTTGTCATCGCTTGAATGAGCCTTTCCTGTGTGAGTTGCGGCGTAACCGAGATGGCTTGTTCCTGCTGGCAACTTGACCGAGTGAATATTGATCCCAGGCGAAGTACTGTAGGTTTTGGGGATCAGAACGATGTCGAATCCTTCTTTAGTTTTACCATTATAAAAATCGATCTCGGCCAGTTCCCTCTCCTTTTCGATGTCTTTCTTGCTATAAATCTCGGGATGTCCAGGGAAGGGCGCGGGGCGGATCGCGAGCTCAACCGTGCCGTTGGGGGCGGCGTGGCTGATTGTCTCCTGCCCTGTGGGGATTTTCATGTGAAAATCAACACCCGAAAGTCCAGATAACAGCGTTGGTGTCGCATTGGATCCGCAACACTTTTCGAAGCCTGCTGTCGGTCGTTCTAGCCATTACGCTTTCTGACAACTGCCGTGCCGTTAATTTTGCGGGGCGGGAGATGACGTTGCGCTATCTGGAGAAGGCGAAGGCACAACGCCTTCTGGTTCGGCATTCTTCGCCAAAGCTGCTTCGATCTCTTTTGCGTAAAGTTTCTTCATCGTTCCCTCAAAATCCAGGTCGAGCTGAATATCTTTAGAGTCCACTCTACTTTTGAGCGATGCCGCCTGTTTAATGAGGCTGGCCTTCAGCTTGTCATAGTTATCGCCTGAGATATGGACGGCGTTGACAAAGTAGTCCTTTATCTTCGCGTCTGAACCTGGCTCGCTACCTTGCATTAAACCTGCCAGCCATTGCAACCTGTTGTAGATCGTCTGATCGATGTGATGAGTTTCATCGAGAATCGGAGTAACGGAGATCGAATTCATCCCCCACATCATTCCATCGTCGTTATCCTTGTACATGATTCGCTTTAACGATTGAATCGGACTAACAGCGTCAGCCTTGTCCTTGTCACTCAGTTTGTCATCCCATTTTACTTTACCCTTCGTGGTAACATAGTGCTGGAACTGGGCAATGCTGATATTACCGAGGCGATCGACCTGCCGGAAGATTGAATCCAGGATGACGCCGCGGGTCATGTCCTGGGCAAGCGCAAGATCCTGAAGACACTTCGCATCGTTCAAGTTTAAAATGTTTGCCACTGGCGACTTTGAGGACAGCACTTTGTAAAAGCTATGTCCTCTAATCGCATCGCGTGTCCAATAATCTTCGGGACTACTGTTCTCCCCGCGCGGGTTCTCCGCCAGGGATCCAAAAACGAGCTTTCCACCTGAAAGAACTACTTTCGGATTGGCCGACTTTGCCATCGCTCGTAGATTAGCCCAAGCTTCTGTGCAACTGGGATGGCCAGTCGTTCGCGCCTGGTCGCCAACTTTCTGAAACTCTTGGATGTCCATCGTCCGATACGTCGCCGGCGGCACCTCGACAAGATGGCCCAGGAGTCGAGACATGTGAAAGCAGGCCAGACCGGACTGCGCCATGGTGCCCACCTTGAATTTGGCAACTTTTTTTCCAGACCTTTTGTTACTGTACTTTTTGGTTATGCCTGGGCGGTACGGGCCTTCCGTTTTTTCGAATGTTTGTTTGTTCAACGGTGGAGGGAGCTCATAAATCTCTATTCCCGCTGAGGAGTTATGAAGCTTCGGGACAACACCTACGCTTTGGGGTCCGCTCGAGGCGAAGAAGTCGAGACTGTCGAGCTTATCGATTTCATTCTTGTCATGCTTGGTGAACCAGTCCTTCGAGCCCGAGAGAGCCTCTCCGTCCTTGAGCTTCACATCAGGAGGAGCGAAGGGAAACTGGATCAGTCGCTGCGCGATTTCGGTAACGGCATTAGGCGTCGGGTGTTGTATCAGTGGAGGGTCCCCGAGTGGCAGCGACTCACCGGATTCAGAATTCATACTTCAATCCTCAGTTGCGCGTTTAGAAAACGCTGATCACACAGTGTTCACGAAAATCCCCGAAAGAAAAGTAAAATTATCAATAAAATACGGCGAGCAAAGGCTGCGCCAGCATATGCGTTTGTTTGGTCATTGATAGACAGCCTGTGGTGTCAACAAACAGTCTTGTTTTGTCAGCGCTATGTGCCGGAAGTATCTAAGATTTGTGAAAGAATCGATTTACTCTAAGAAATGATGGCTACAGATTTGAACGAATTGCTGTGCTTCCGAAAATGAAACGCGCGGCAAAGTAAGGGCGTCGGTATGTCGAAGGAATGGTACGTTAGTTTTCACGGCGGCGAAGAGCAGTCCTCGCTAAACAATATTCACGTCTATTCGACTGACGGGACGAAATTGCGAAAGGCTTTAAACAAAAAGAGTCTTCCCGAGGGTACCAAACTCCGTGAGCTACGCGGATTCATATTCGGGCCGGACCAGAATCTGTATGTGGTCAACGCATATTTCGAATATAGCGAAGTCCTGAAGTTCAAGGGCGCGCTCAATGAAAATGGACAGCATGATTTTGCCGAGGTGTTCGTAAAGCGCCACGCGGAGGTGAATCCCGGGATCGACCACCCCTTTAACGTAGCGTTTGATTCTGAAGGCGATCTCTACGTTTCGAGCCAGAATACCAGTCTCATCGCAAGATATCACGGTCCCGCAAGCAAAACAGGTAAACAAGGGACGC
>Ga0193730_1000402_pt1 | contig 12914 bp, 12 predicted proteins | sample U1a1metaG_FD_144919 | JGI IMG/M metagenome (GOLD analysis project Ga0193730, IMG submission 144919) | Soil microbial communities from a riparian zone of the East river system, Colorado, United States - U1a1 | ecosystem: Environmental > Terrestrial > Soil > Riparian zone | place: USA: East River...
TGGCAAGTACGATACGGTTTGGCAGATAGCGCCGCCGCGGATTCCTCAGAACCTGTCCAGCCTTCCACGTCCCAGCCTGCGGCATGGAACAAATCCGCCGTCGCTTGCCCGACATAACCGCAGCCGGCGATCAAGATTCGCGGCATGTCGCTGTAAACACCTCGCTGCGTCGACGCGCACCTTGCGCGTTGCATCCGGTACGGGTGCCTCCGCCTTTACTGGGCTTCGGCGTGACAGGCAGCGCCGAGGTTACAACAGCCGCTTGCATAATCGCCAGCGCCTCACGCCGCGGCTGCGATTTCAATTTCTTCAAACATGTTTTTCTGGAGAGCGCGGACTTGTTTGAGACGAATGAGCTCCAGGAGCGCGAGAAAAGTTACTACCACTTCCACACGCGACACGGCATTCCCAAATAAATCGGAAAAACGCAGCCGCGCGCTATTTGCGACTCGTTGCAAAATAATATCAATCTTCTCCGAAACGCTAAAACGTTCGGCGAAAATTTCCTGCACGTCCTGTCGCGCTTCGATCCGTTTGAGCACCGTCTGGAATGCGTTGATCAGCTGAAAAATTCCAACCTCTTCCAGGCGCAGCGGTTCCTGCAATAGCGACGATGCGCTGCCTTCTCGCGCGAAAATCCGCTCCTGTTCCAGCTGCCGCAAATGGAGTTCCGCTGCGGCTTCCTTGAACTTTTTGTACTCGATCAACTGCCGGATTAAATCCCAGCGGGGATCATCTTCCTCAGCGTCTTCTTCGGGCGGCTGTTGATCAATTGGCAGCAGGCTGCGGCTTTTCAGGTAAATGAGGTTCGCCGCCATGACGATGAATTCGCCGGCCAGTTCGATATTCAATTCTTTGAACGCTTGAAGATATTCGAGGTACTGACGAGTGATGCGTTCAAGTGAAACGTCGTAAATATCGATCTCATCCTGCTTGATGAGGTAAAGCAGTAGATCGAGCGGCCCTTCGAAAACCTCCAGCTTGACCTTGTAATCGGCTTCCATGTGCGGCTTCGCCACGTTAAAGCGTTGAAAGGTTAAAGCATTAAAGCGTTGCGGAGCCGCAAAGGTTCCCAGAGTGCTTCCGATGTAACGATTTAGTGTTGTAACAAATCACGTGAGCTTGCCTACGCGGGAATTTTTCGATGAATCCAAACGCTGTTCACAAGCCCGAGGCCAAACATGATCATTAGCACGAAGGAGCCGCTGTAACTGATTAATGGCAATGGTACACCGGTGATGGGGAGCAGAGCGATCGTCATTCCCATGTTTTGGAAGATATGTGTGAAGATGAGCGCCGTGATTCCGATAACCAGAAGCAGCCCCAACTGATCGCCGGCGAAAAAAGCGACAAACAGACACGTCATCAGGAGCAAAGCGAACCCACCGACAAGGAACATTCCTCCAATAAATCCCCATTGCTCGCCGATGGCGGAGAAAATGTAGTCGTTGTGTACGGCAGTGGCTGGGAGGAACCCAAGCTCGATCTGCGTGTTTGGTGCTTTGAAGCCCTTGCCTGACCAACCACCCGAGCCGATAGCGATGAGAGATTGATTAATGGCCCATGCCGAGCCCTGTTTGTCGATATCCGGATGCGTAAACGCGGTGATCCGTTGTTGCTGATACGGTTTTAGACCGAAATTGATAGCGATGGGGATAAAGGCAACTGCGATGAGAATCACGCAAATCAAGTACCGCAGCGGAACGCCACCAACGAATAGCAGCGCCAGGAGGACCGGCCCCCAAATAATCACCTCACCCAGATCCGGTTGCATGAGGATGAGCAAGCACGGCGCAGCGGCAATCGCTCCGCAGAGCAGTAGCCGCAGCATCGGATGCATTTCGCGAAATTGGGTCAGGAACAGCGCCAAAACCATGATTCCGGCCACAACGGCAAGCTGTGCCGGCTGAAAATTGACGGGTCCCAAATGCAGCCAACTGCGTGCGCCGTAAACCTTTGTGCCAATGAACTTCGTCATGATTAGGAAGATGATGCCGGCCAGATACATCGGCAGCGCGCCCCAGCGAATCCAGCGGTAGTGGATCAAACTTGTCAGCATAAAGGCGAAGACACCGACGACGACCCAGTTTGCCTGTTTTCGCCAGAAGTCGGCCGCATACGCGTCTGCGCGCGTGGAAGTGGCGCTGTAAATCGCCACGACTCCAAAGACAGCGAGAGCAAGCATGGTTAGCAGCAGAAGCCAGTTTTGGCCGAGCAACTTTCGAAGAAACGGCGTCATTCGATTCGAACTCGATTAAATCTCCCGCACATCCGCATGGAATTGAGGACAATTACACGCGCATTGCAATCTTCGCAAAAAATTGTGGCGTGGCTTTTTCAACGTGTGCCCTTTTCAATCCAAGAAACGCGACAGAATTGGGGCGGAATGTGACCAAGTTGCGAGCGATTTTTCTGCTAAAGGCCAGATGATCTGGGAATTACGTTGGCCGGCCTAGTGGGTTCTGGAATTGATCAGTATAACAAGTTGATTTTCAGTTGGTTAAGAATTTTTGTAGCAAATATTGGCGCTTCACTTGTCTCCAGATTTGAAGGCCACTAAACTACTTCGGGCGATCTCGATTTTTCTGAAGGAAGACACAAATGGTTAAGAGCAAAAAGACAAAGAAAAAGACGAAACGAAAGCTCGCGCACCCTAAACTGCCAATGCAAGGGCAGTTGAATCTGCTTCACGAGGGGGCGCATTTTGATCTGCGCACAATGTTTGCCGACCTTAACAAGCGGTATTTTCGCGGGCGTGTTAGTGGTTACAAAGTGATGTGGGGTCGCCGGCGAAAGCATCGCCCTAAGGAATATTTCATCTTTGGTACAATTCAGGAGCAGGATCGTGTTATTCGAATCAATCGGGCACTGGACCAACCATTTGTACCGTCCTGGTTTCTGCGGTACGTGCTTTATCACGAGATGCTGCATTCAGTAGTGCCCGACAAGGCGCTCTCCCGCGGTCGCCGGCGGGTTCACACGGAAGAATTCAACCGTCGCGAGCGCGCATTCCCGGGGTATCGGCGCGCCCGTCGCTGGGAAGAGGAAAATCTCTCGCGTTTTTTGCGCTGAGAAGATCGGATATCAGGCTGCCAGCCTGATATCCAAATCAGCGCGTTTCCGTGATGGGTGGCGGAGACGGCCTCTCAGACGGCGAGGGCGTCGTCGCTACGTTCTTTTTGATCAGGTACCAAAGCGTTGTCGCGAGTAGGAGAGAGATCAACTTCGCGCGCCAGTTTTTCAGTATCAGTCTCTTCATATTTGCTGTGCAACAAAATCTCCGCGATCCGTTGGCGGAACGTCTCCGGAGTGAAATTGCGCTCAATTCGCCGCCGATGGCAAATGGAAATACCGCCCGTTTCTTCGGAGACGACTACTGCCACCGCGTCCGATTCCTCAGTAATCCCGAGCCCGGCGCGATGACGTAATCCCAGGCTGCGGTCGAGCGTCTCCCGCTGGCTCACTGGAAAAATACACGCTGCGGCGGCGACTCGTCCGTTGCGAATGATCACTCCGCCATCGTGCAGCGCGGCCTTTGGATGAAAAATGGTCAGGATGAGCTCGACGGAAAAATCTCCGTCGATCGTTACCCCTGTTTCCTCGTAAACACGAATCGATGTGTCACGCTCGATCGCGATGAGCGCTCCGAATTGCTTATTTGCCAATTGCATGACTGCCTCGGCCAGATCATGAACCGTTTCGCGCTTTTCGCTCGTCAGAGAGAAAATGGGGTGACCGCCAAGCGCGGCGAGTCCACGTCTTAACTCTGGCTGAAAAATCACTACCAGCGCGACTGCGAGGAAGACTGAGAAACTTCGAACGATCCAGCCGATCACAACCAAATTGAGCAGCGTGGAAATCAGGGTCAGTGTCAAAAAGACGATCGCCAGCCCGGTAAGCACCTTCGCGCCGCGTGTTCCGCGGAAATAAAGGTAACCGTAATAGATCGCCACGCTCAGCAGAAGGATTTCAACCAGACTGCGCCATCCTCGAAACCAGAAATCGATGAGCTGATGAATCATTTTGCCCTCTGAAAAATTGCTTCTGTTACCTTTAAGGCGTTTACGTTTTCTTTGACATCATGAACGCGAAGCACGTCTGCCCCGCGCGCACGCAGGAGCGAAGTCAACGCCACCGCAGGCGCTAACCGATCGCTGATCTGCGCCGACTTAATCAGTTTACCCAGAAAAGATTTTCGGGAAACGCCAATCACGATTGGTCGATCACACGCGCGGAGCCGCTCAAGCTGCGCGAGCAACTCGAGATTGTGCTCCAACGTTTTCCCGAAACCAATGCCCGGATCAAACGCAATCGCCATGGGGTCAATACTATAAACTATGGCGCGTGCATATTGTTGTCGAAAAAAATCAGAAATTTCTGAGACAACGTCCGTGTATTGCGGCGCAATCTGCATGGTCTGCGGAGTTCCCTGCATATGCATGATGATGAAAGCTGATTTGGTTTCGGCAATCAGCGGCATCATTTCCTCGTCGCCTCGCCCTCCGCTAATGTCGTTGACGATCGAAGCTCCCGCTCGAACCGCCGCGCGCGCAACCTCCGCCTTCGACGTATCAATCGAAATAATGACTTCGCTCTTTCTGCGCAATTGTTCGATCACCGGAATCACACGACGCAATTCTTCCTCCGCGGTGACAGCTTCGGACCCCGGGCGAGTGGATTCGCCGCCGACATCGATGATGTGGGCACCTTCTACGGCCATCTTCAGACCGTGCTCCACGGCCCTGTCCACCGCGAAAAATTCGCCACCATCGGAGAATGAATCCGGAGTGACATTCAATACACCCATGATCAGCCCGTGCCGGGAGAGATCGAACATGCGGTCGCCGATTTTCCAAAGTCTCCCACGCATCATGGATGAGACTATCACCGAACGTGGATTATTCGAAAAGGGCTGAAGCGGCGCTCTATGAGCGCCGAAATTGCATTATTCGGCGGTCGCAGACCGCCGCTACAGTTATTTTTTTCGCGAGTAGCGCCCCATTAACTCCCCCTGCGCAACAACGTGCCCTTTCATTGCGGCGTCCAGCTGATTCCGCTTTGTGCCAGAGGGCAAGTTCAGCTCGCGATCGAGCGCGAAAATCTTGAAGTAATAGCGATGCGTGCCAGAGGGTGGACAAGGTCCTCCGTAACCCGATTTGCCGAAGTCACTTGTTCCCTGCACGCCTTTGGGCGCGCTTCCTTCCGCGATCGCATTGGTCTGGGGAGAGATGTTCCAGACTATCCAATGCGTAAACAGACCGCTCGGCGCATCCGGGTCATCTACAACCAGGACCAGGCTTTTCGCGCCTGAAGGAATCTCCGCAATCTGCAAAGGTGGACTGCTGTCGCCGCCGTCACATGTGAATTTTGACGGAATGTTCCCACCTTCTTGAAAAGCAGAACTTGTGATCTTCATCTTAGCTTCTCCTGCGGCAAATGAGGCGAGCGCCACCAGGGCAATCGCCAGTGCACCGGCATTGATTGCTTTTTGCATTATTCGACCTCGGATTGAAAATCGCGTTAAATCGATAAACGTGGCGGTATTGTTTCGCTTACATGGCTTCGAACGGACGTAACATTCGAGAACAAATCCTGGGTCTGCTGGCGCGGAAGGACTACCGGCCGCTCAACAAGATCGACATCGCCCGCAAGCTCGGGTTGACGGGGGCCGGACAAGTAGCGTTACGCAAAAGCTTGCGCGAGCTCGAGCGCGCGGGCGAGATCGCGCGCATCCGGAAGAACCGATATGTTCTGCCCGCCGAGGCTGACCTGGTGACTGGCAAACTGTCGATTCATCAAGCCGGCTATGGTTTTCTCGCGCTAGAACCGCCGAGCGGAACGGACGTTTTCATTGCGGCGGAAAACATCGGAACGGCCATGCATGGCGACCGTGTGGTTGCGCGCATATCGCGCGATGAACCTTATCGCCGCATCAAAGGACGGCGCGAAGGGCGCGTAATTCGAATCCTGGAACGCGCTCACGATACGATTGTTGGCACCCTCCAACGCTCGCGGAACTTTTATTACGTAGTCCCGGATGACCCGCGCATCGTTCATGACGTTTATGTCGGGCAAGTTTCTAATTCGCCACAGGACGAACGCGCCGTGGCAGGCCTGCCTCTCGCAACTTCCAAAGTTACGCCACAGATTGGTGATAAAGTTGTAGTTCGCCTGGAGGCGTGGGAATCGCGCCACGTTAATCCCGAGGGTGAAATCATCGAAGTACTCGGGCCGGCTTCGGCTCCGGGCATCGACATGCTGTCGATCATCCGGAAATATCATCTGCCAACGGAATTTCCCATGGATGTTCTGGACCAGGCGAAGGGAATTCCCGAGACGGTTGATGCCCGGCAATTCGAAGGACGCGAAGATTTGCGCGGGGAATTCATCGTCACCATTGATCCCGATGACGCGCGCGATTTCGACGATGCAATTCAAGTTGAGAAGATCGGGAGCGGTTGGCGCCTCGGTGTACACATCGCTGACGTCGCCGCTTACGTGGAGCCAGGCAGCCCGCTGGATCGAGAAGCGCGCCGGCGCGGAAACAGTGTTTATCTGCCCGATCGCGTGATTCCGATGTTACCGGAGCGATTGAGCAACGGTGTCTGCAGTCTCAAACCTGGCGTCGATCGCCTCACGCATTCGGTCTTTATTCAATTCGACAAACGCGGATCCGCGAAGAGCGCGCGGTTTACACGTAGCGTGATTCGAAGTGCGCACCGGCTCACGTACAAGCAGGCTTACACGATTTTGACCGCGCCACCTGCCGACCAGTTGGGCGAACGACTGCATCTTGCCTGGGAACTCGCCGCGGTGCTACGGAAGAAGCGATTTGAGCATGGCGCCCTGGACCTCGATTTTCCGGAGGTAAAAGTCTGGGTCGATAAAGATGGGCGTCCCGTAAAATTGGAGCGTGTCGAGAATGATGAATCACACCAGTTGATCGAAGAATTCATGCTGGTCGCGAACGAGGCTGTTGCGCGCGAACTGAAAAAGCGCGCGATACCGACCGTCTATCGGATCCACGAAAATCCAGACCCGGAAAAATTGGGAGAGTACCGCGAATTCGTACTCGGCTTTGATTACCGGGTTGGCGATCTGACTCATCGCGCTGAGCTCCAGCGATTAGTGGCGTCATTCCGTGGAAAACCGGAAGAGCAGGCCCTCAAGGTCGCTTTGCTTAAAAGTTTAAAACGCGCCCGTTACTCTCCTCAACCCCTCGGGCACTACGGGTTGGCCAAGGCGAATTACTTACACTTTACCAGTCCCATTCGGCGTTACGCCGACTTGGTTGTGCATCGTGCTCTCGCCAGGGATTCCGCAGGCGCGGGAGGCCGTCCGGCGCGCTCGGCGAGCGCGCTCTACCAGCCCGACATGGCCGAGATCGCTTCGATCGCCGAGCATGTTTCAACTACCGAACGAACTGCAGCCGAAGCGGAAGGTGACGCGATCCAGATGAAGAAACTTGAATTTTTTCAACGGCAACTCGATGAGCGCAAGCCACAGACCTTCCGCGCCAGCATTGTCGATGTCCGTAACTACGGTTTGATGGTGGAACTACCGGACGCTCTCGTGACCGGTTTAGTCCACGTCTCCTCGTTGATGGACGACTTTTATGTGTTTGAGCCGGCTCGACGGCAGCTTATCGGGAGACAGTCGCGCAAACGCTTTAGCGTAGGAGACGAGTTATCCGTGTTTGTAGTCCGTGTTGACGCTTTCAAACGACAGGTGGATTTCGCAATTGGACTCTCATCGGACGGCGCAAAAGGCCGCCGCAATAGAAAGAGATCCAGAATCGCTCCTCTGGCCCGCTAAAAATCGCCATTTCGCGTAAAATTGTTTTGCAGTTCGTAAGGCTGGTCGCCACAATTCGCGTCGCTCAAAACAATAAATCCGATGAGAATTACAATCGCCTCCATTCTAGTTTCAGTCGCAATCTGCCTGGGTATATTCGCTGCTGCCCCAGGGAATCTCCACATCTCCGTTCCTGCTACGGGAGAGAAAAGGCCCGAAAACCTTCAGAGTAAGGATGCTCCCTCGGCGGTTGGCGATACACGCTCGCCAATCCGCCACCTTATCGTGGTAGTCGGGGAGAATCGTAGCTTCGATAACGTGTTCGGTACTTACGTGCCACCAGGCTCCCAGACAATATGGAACCTGCTTTCCAAAGGCATCGTGTTCAACAACGGCCAGCCGGGACATAACGTTGCTCTGGCGGCGCAGCAACAAGCGACCGACACCGCCACATATGAGTTGAGTCCCACGCAGACAGGAGCGTTTGGTAATCTGCCGCAGCCGAACACTACTCTCAGTGCATTGCCAGTCGGGCCGTGCATACTCGCCGAACTTTTTTTTAAGAGTGATGCGTTTTGCAGCGATGTGGGACTTGATGCAACGTCCCAAGGGCTCCTTCAGGCCCTTGGCACGGGTCAAAGTCTCTATTTTCCTCCGAACCTACTTCCCGTACCGGATTGCCGTTATCCATCGAATTTGCCCAATGCGCCTTACTCGCTGATAGGCGCCTCCTTGCAGCTGAACAACTGTGTGCCGTTGCCACCCTTCCCGGTAACCAACCCGAATAACACGAGTAACACAGGTGACCCGGTCCATCGTTTTTATCAGATGTGGCAACAGTCGGATTGCTCTGTTGCCAACATCACGCCGGAGAATCCGAGCGGCTGCAAGGGCGACTTTTTCACCTGGGTTGCAATAACCGTGGGCTGGGGGTTTTTTAACCCGCCGATGACAGACCAGGACACCTATCAAGGTGGCGTAGCAATGGGCTTCTATAATATGGCGCAGGGTGATTTCCCGTACTTTCTGGATCTAGCGGAGAACTATGCCATAAGCGACAATTATCACCAGCCTATGATGGGCGGCACTGGCCCAAACTCGCAGTTCTTGTTCACTGGTGACGTGTATTACTTTACCGACGCGAACGGAAATCCGGCCATGCCTGCTGCTGATCTGATCGAGGACCCTAATCCCAGAACTGGCACGAACAATTTCTACAATAACGACCGCTTTAACAGCACAGACCCAGGTAACACAGGTGTCGCTTTCACTAACTGTTCAGATAACACGCAGCCTGGCGTTCAGCCGATCATGAGTTACCTGCACGCTCTGCCGTACCCCCCGTTCAACAACGGCAACTGTGATTCGAACCATTGGTACCAACTCAACAACGATTATCCCTATTACACCCACACCGGCACGATAATCAGCAACCAAGATACGAACGAATTCCCGGCAGGGCCTTCTTTTTCGATCGGTCCGCAGACCCTCCCGACCATAGGGGACGCATTATCAGCCAACAACATCTCGTGGAAATACTATGGAGGCGGCTTCGATGTGGCGGCTCATGACCTGCCAGAGAACGAGCTTTACTGCGCGATTTGCAATGGTTTCCAGTATGCCAAATCGATCATGACGACATCTTTGCGGCAAAACTTGGTCGATTTAACCCAGTTTTATACCGATGTTGCCAACAACCAGCTGCCAGCCGTATCGTTCATAAAGCCCGATGTGCTGCTCGATGGTCATCCTGGCAGCTCGACACCGGCATTGTTCGAGGCTTTTGTCCGCAAAATAGTGAACGGCGTAAAGGCGAACGATGAGCTGTGGAGCGATACAGCAATCCTAATCACATTTGACGAAAGCGGTGGCCTCTATGACTCGGGATACATTCAGCCTATCGATTTCTTCGGTGACGGGCCGCGCACCGTGTTAATCGCGGTTTCACCGATCGCGAAGAGGGGTTACGTCGATCACACCTACGCCGATCATGCGTCGATTCTGAAGTTCATAGAATGGAATTGGAATCTGCCGCCGTTGTCGTCGCGTAGCCGGGACAATTTGCCGAATCCTGTCTCTGCGCCCAATCCGTATTTTCCGATTAACAGCCCTGCGATTGGCGATCTTCGGGCTTTGTTTGCCATTCCCCAACCGACTCCAACGCCTCGGCCTAGCCCGACACCACGGCCTCGACCATAACGCCGGTACCCGGAACTCGGGTTTCTGATACCGGTCACTGATAAGAATTTCGCACTTGTCAGACCGGAACTGATTTTCTTCGACGCTATTCCTGAGTTTACTTGAATAGTGGCGGACAAACTGGGCAGGCAGTCGGAGAACGCGCCTGGACAGTGGTATGTGGATATCAGCTGTGCGTTGTGTCGTCTCTGTCTCGAAGAAGCACCGAATCTTTTGACGTACAACCACGATGAGACTGCCGTCCATTTTGTTAAGCAGCCCGAAACATCCGATGAAATCGCGGCCGCGCAGCGCGCCATGGATGTTTGCCCTACGCTCGCGATTGGGAACGACGGATGAATATTTGCGGGCACCAGAGATTGCCGCTACAAAAACGTAATGCATGCTGACGCTTCTGTTGCCGCTCCACCGTATTCACGGGCAAACCCGTTTCCCGCCAAACTTTTGGTCAATCGGCGTCTGAGCGGGCCGGAATCGGAAAAGGACACGCGCCATTTCGAACTCGACCTGACCGGATGGGGATTGAGTTTTGAGGTCGGCGATTCGTTGGCGGTGTACGCAACAAACGATCCACAGCTCGCGGAGGAAATCATTCACGCGCTTGGTGCCACCGGCAAGGAAGAGGTTCCTCGACCGAAGGGATTGCCGACAACATTCCGCGAGGCGTTGCTGCGCGATTACAGCATCACGCAGCCAACGCCCAAGATTTTGAGGGCCATCGCCCATCGTGCGAACGCTGCGCCGCTGCTCGGCGATCTTCTCGCTCCTGAGCGCAAGCAGGATCTCACAACTTACCTTTGGGGCATGGAGGTAATTGATTTTCTAACCGAGCATCCCTCGGCCCGTTTCAGACCGGAGGAATTTGTCGGTTTGCTGACGAAACTTCAGCCGCGCCTCTATTCAGTGGCCTCGAGTTTAAAGGCGTATCCCGAACAGGTTCACTTTATCGTGGACGTGGTCCGGTATGAAAGTCACGGCCGCATACGAAAGGGAGTTTGCTCATCTTTTCTTGCGGAACGCGCTGATGACGTGCCAGTGCCAGTTTTCCCCAGCATAGCGAAGCATTTTCACTTACCGGAGGACCCTGACGTTCCAATTATCATGGTGGGCCCCGGAACCGGAGTGGCGCCGTTCCGCGCGTATTTGCAGGAACGCAAGGCGACCGGGGCAAACGGGAAGAACTGGCTCTTTTTCGGATCGCAGCATCAAAGGTGCGATTTTGCTTACGGCGAAGAATTCGAGGCATTTAAGAAGGAAGGGCTCCTCGCACGGCTCGATTGTGCCTGGTCACGCGATCAGGCCAAAAAAATTTATGTCCAGCATCAGATGGGGGAGAATGCCGCTGAGATTTGGAAGTGGCTCGACGCAGAGGGTGCCCATTTCTTCGTGTGTGGCGACGCGAAGCGAATGGCGAAAGATGTCGATGCGATGCTGCGGAAAATCGTACAGGAGCAGGGTGGCAAAAGTCTCGATCAGGCCAACGAATACGTTGAGAAGCTCAAGAGCGACAAGCGTTATAAGCGCGATGTGTACTAGGAATGACGAAATCCGAATGACGAATGCCGAAACAACTCCGAAGGTTTGAATGACGAATAGGGTCGCCATCCGCACTTTTGGCATTTGATCATTCCTTCGTCATTCTGCATTCGCGCTTCGTCATTTTCTTCTTTTGTGGCATAATAAGGAAACCACTGTTAAGGCCATGTACGAGAACACTGAATTCACATTGAGTCGCGATTGCGAGGCGATCCAGATTCCGAGCGGGCAAAAGACAAAGATCCCTGCTGGAACTCAGGGAGTGGTCACGCAAAGTCTGGGTGGCAGTTATACGATCGCGACGTATCAGGGGCTGGCGCGAATCGCCGATAAAGATCTCGATGCTCTGGGTCTTGAAAAACCCCAGGCGCAACCAGCTCAAAAGCCTGTAAGCGCAACAAACGGCGAGGTCTCAGACGAAGATGTCTGGAACCAGCTTCGGCAGTGCTACGATCCTGAAATCCCAGTCAATATTGTTGATCTTGGTCTCGTTTACGATTGCCGTTTGATCAAAAAGGATGGCGGCGGCGCGCGGGTGGAAGTGAAAATGACGCTCACCGCGCCTGGTTGCGGCATGGGACCAGCCATCGCGCACGACGCTCAGAGCAAGATTTTGTCGATCGACGGCGTGGATGAGGCTGATGTCCAGCTCGTCTGGGATCCGCCGTGGAATCAAAATATGATCAGCGAAGCGGGCCGCATGAAGCTCGGAATGATCTGAGGCAGCGCGAAGTCGCTTGTTTCTTCTTTCGCGTGTGGTCGCAGGCCAGTGACATGGTCGATCGATAGGTTTTCTATAATTGTGAAATTTTTTATTCTCGCATTGACAATGCCCGCTTGAATTTTACACTCGGCATCCCCGGAAACGCTTCAGGGTTGAAAAATTCCGAGCGCGCTTTAGAAATCGATATGCCTTTGACTGAACTTATCTTGACGGAAAACATTCCCGGTCTGGGTGCCGAGGCGGACGTAGTCAAAGTGCGTCGCGGCTATGCGCGCAATTATCTTTTGCCGCACGGGAAAGCATATGAGGTCACGCCAGGCGCCAGACGCCAACTCGATGCGCTGAAGCAGAAGCGCGCCGAGCGTGAAGCCCGTGAGTTGAACGAAGCGGAAGAACTGGCGCGCCGAATCGGTAAGGCGCGGTTCATCTTCACGCTGGAGACCGGCGAGACTGGCAGGGCGTTTGGATCCGTTACCGCGCAGGATATTGTCAACCGCGTCAAAAACGAACTCGGCGCCGAGATTGACCGCCATAAAATTGTCCTTGAACGGCCGATCAAAGATACCGGCGAACACGAAGTCGCGATCAAATTGCATCACGACGTGACTGCGCAGCTTGTTTTTCAGGTGAAATCCGCAGAGGAACCCCGCGACCGCGGGGC
>Ga0193730_1000404_pt1 | contig 12885 bp, 9 predicted proteins | sample U1a1metaG_FD_144919 | JGI IMG/M metagenome (GOLD analysis project Ga0193730, IMG submission 144919) | Soil microbial communities from a riparian zone of the East river system, Colorado, United States - U1a1 | ecosystem: Environmental > Terrestrial > Soil > Riparian zone | place: USA: East River...
CTCGCAATTGCAGAATCCAACCCGCGAATGGCGGCAACAATCTTGAGGACGGAACAAGTTGCGGATGGGGCTCGGACAATGGCTCAATGAGCAGTCTCAACCCCATGCTTGGGGCGTTGGGTAACTTTGGCGGCGCTACATTAACAATGCCTTTGATTGGCAACAGTCCGGCCGTCAACAAAGGCAACACGGCCGTTTGTGCGGCCGCGGTCGGCGCTCCCGATTACGGGGCCGGAGCGGTGGACCAGCGCGGGTTTGTGCGACGCAACGGTTTCTGCGACATCGGTGCCTTTGAGGCACAGCCGTCGAATATTTCGGGCCAGGGTTCAGGCCAAAGCACTCTGGTTAACACGCCTTTTGCTTCCTTGTTGCGAGTCCAGGTCACGGACTTCTTCGCCAATGTCCTGGGCGGCGCGAGCGTAACGTTCTCAGGACCCGCAAGTGGCGCAAGTATAACCAGCGGCGGAACTGTCGACACCGATGCGAACGGCAATGCGAGTTTTGCGGCAACCGCAAATGGTATCGGAGGGACGTACAAGGTTATTGCCGGCTTTGCTGGAGGACCTTTGGTCAATTTCGATTTGACCAACATCGCGGCCGCAACGCCTACACCAACGCCGACGCCAACGGCCACGCCAACACCGACAGTCACGCCAACACCGACAGCCACGCCAACACCGACGGCTACGCCAACACCGACGGCTACGCCAACACCGACAGCTACGCCAACACCGACAGCTACGCCAACACCAACGGCTACGCCAACTCCAACGGCTACGCCAACACCAACGCCGATGTTAATTCAATTCAGCGCCTCAACTTACCAGGTGGGCGAAGCAGATGGGCGCGTCGACACGATTATCACTCGCAGCGGAGACACAAGTGCGGTCGCCAGTGTTAGTTTCGCGACTTCTGATCTCGCTGGGGCGCAGAACTGCAATCTTGCAAATGGCGTTGCCTCTGCCCGGTGCGATTACGAAACCAGGCTGACCACGGTGCGGTTTGCCGCGGGTGAAACTGCAAAGGTCGTTTCGGTTTTTATCGTAGACGATTCATATCTGGAAGGACCTGAAACTTTTAGTGTCAATCTGAGCAATCCCACTGGTGGCTCCTTAGGCTCAAACGCGAATGCCAACGTAACCATCATCGACAATGACATTGCTACCGGCGCGACCCCGCTAGACCAGGCGAATTTCTTTGTGCGGATGCACTATCTGGATTTTCTGAACCGGCGACCGGACAGTGATGGCATCGTATTCTGGACGAATGAGATCCTTTCGTGTAGTTCGAACCAATCGTGCATTGACTCCCAGCGCACCAATGTCTCGGCAGCCTTCTTCCTGTCGATCGAATTTCAACAGACTGGTTACCTGACTGAGCGGGTATATAAGAGCGCTTACGGTGACGCCACCGGCACATCAACCCTTGGCGGGACGCATCAACTGTTGGTGCCCGGCGTGCGCCTGAATGAATTTCTTGCTGACTCACAGCAGATCGCCGAGGGAGTTATTGTCGGCCAGGTCAATTGGCAACAGGTGCTGGAGAACAACAAACAGGCGTTCTTCGCTGACTTCGTCCAGCGCCCCAGATTCACCAACGCATTTCCAGGTTCGCTGTCTGCTGCACAATTTGTCGACACGTTGAACACGAATGCCGACACTCCGCTTTCACCTTTAGAACGGAATCAATTGGCCGACGATCTGGCGACGGGTCGGAAGACCCGCGCGCAGGTCCTGCGGGCCATAGCAGAAAACTCCAATCTGGCGAAATCCGAAGTCAACCGTGCTTTCGTGTTGATGCAGTACTTTGGTTACCTGCGGCGCAATCCGAATGAGAGTCCTGATGCTGACTACACGGGTTATGATTTCTGGTTGACCAAGTTGAATCAATTCAACGGTGACTACAGCGCCGCCGAGATGGTGAAGTCGTTCATCAGTTCAACTGAGTACCGCCAGCGCTTTGGCACGCCGTAACCTGGGATCGGCGAGGAAGCTTTTCAAGCAAAGAAAACGGCCATCATTTTGGTGGCCGTTTCTGTTTTCTTACGAGGCCTATCCTGAGAGGGGCCATAACCTTCATGCGCACGGTAACTCAAATCGCCGCGGGATTCGTCAGTCGACCTGCTAATCGGCCCTCCTTGATCCTGACGACTAAACTGATTAGCCTATTAATCCCCCCTTTTAATTCAATAAGTATTCATTCTTGCGCAATCGAAAGGCGAATTATGACTTCAAGAGTAGAGCGGGCCGAAGATCGGCTTGCCGACTTCACGCGAGACAGGCGCATTCTAATTCTGTCGTTAATGGCCGTCATCATCGGCGCGTTGAGCGCGGTCGTTGCTAAGATCCTGGTATGGCTAATCGCCGTAATTACCAACTTCGTTTTTTATCAAACCTATTCTTCTGAGCTTGTTTCACTATCAAATCATCGTCTCGGTCTGCTGGTAATCCTCGTGCCGATTATCGGCGGCCTGGTTATTGGTTTGATTGCTCGATTCGGATCAGAAAAAATTCGCGGCCACGGAATCCCGGAAGCATTGGAGGCGATTCTGTTTGGCCGCAGTCGCATGGAAGCGAAGATCGCCGTGCTGAAACCTCTGTCATCGGCAATTTCCATCGGCACCGGTGGGCCGTTCGGAGCCGAAGGCCCGATAATCATGACGGGCGGCGCGGTTGGCTCGCTGTTCGCGCAAATGTTTCATCTCTCGCCCGCTGAACGAAAGACCCTGCTGGTGGCGGGTGCCGCGGGCGGCATGTCGGCAATCTTTGCTTCGCCCGTCGCCGCGGTTCTGTTAGCAGTCGAACTATTGTTATTTGAATGGAGGCCGCGCTCGTTCATCCCGGTTTCGATCGCCGCCGCGGTTGCGGGCGCACTGCGAATTCCGCTGATGGGCAGCGGACCGATCTTTCCCGTGACCGCGCATGCGCCCCTGGGCAGCGAGGGATTAATCCTGGCTTTGGTCGTAGGCATCCTCGCCGGACTCGCATCGGGTGGGCTGACCACTCTCGTTTACTTCTTCGAAGATCTCTTCACGAAACTGCCGATTCATTGGATGTGGTGGCCGGCGATCGGTGGATTATTTGTCGGCATTGGCGGATGGCTGGATCCGAGAATCCTCGGGGTCGGGTATGACACGATTCACTCGTTGTTGCGCGGAGAGTTGATTGGACCAATGGTCGCGGGTCTCTTGATCGGGAAGGCGCTGGTCTGGTCCATCTCCCTGGGGTCAGGCACATCAGGCGGAGTGCTGGCCCCGCTCCTGATCATGGGCGGCGCGCTCGGCGCAATCGAAGCGCGCTGGATGCCGATGGGTGACGCCGGATTGTGGGCCATGCTCAGCATGGCCGCGATGATGGGCGGCACCATGCGATCGCCGTTGACGGCGATGGTTTTCACGCTGGAACTTACGCATGATCTTAATCTCCTGCCGGGATTGCTGGTCGCCTGCATTGCCGCGCATGCCGTGACTGTGCTCTGGTTGCGACGTTCAATCCTGACCGAGAAAGTTGCGCGCCGCGGTTTTCATGTGAATCGTGAATATATCGTCGATCCCTTGATGGGTATGCGTGTCGGTGAAGCGATGGATCGCGAAGCGCCCACGATTCCCGCCTCGATGAAAGTGACGGAGCTTTCCGATCGTCTTGCCAGGCGCGATCGAAAACTTTCTCGACGGCAAGGTACTTTGATTGTTGACGAGGCTGGGTTGCTGGCGGGAATCATCACCCGCGGTGACGTGCTGCGGGCGATTGAGGAAGAAAATCCTGATCTCACCGTGCTTCAGGCAGGCAGTGGAAATCTCATTATCACTTTTCCTGATGAGATTCTCTACGAAGCGATTGAAAAAATGCTGCGCAACGACATTGGCCGCCTCCCGGTTGTCAGTCGCGAAAATCCGCGCGAGGTGCTGGGCTATTTAGGTCGTGCCGCGGTGATGACGGCGCGGCTGCATCGCTTGAAGGAAGAACACGAGCGTGAGCCGGGTTGGTTGCAGGGTTTGGCGTGATCTCCTCCCTCTCCCTCTGGGAGAGGGCCCGGGGTGAGGGCGCGAAGTGTATTGAGCGTTTTTATTCTAATCTCTTTCTGCGCGAGGCTGCGCCTCGCGCAGAACTAAACTAGAAAAACCTTAGTTTGGCGTAAACCCTCACCCTAACCCTCTCCCAGCGGGAGAGGGAATAATCGTCATTACATCTCGTGGCGATTGGTGAGCGCTTTGTCCATCGTCACTTCATCGACGTATTCGAGATCGCTGCCGACGGGCATGCCCATCGCCAGTCGCGTCACCCGCAGACCGAGCGGCTTTAATAGACGGCTGATGTAATTCGCGGTCGCTTCGCCTTCAGTGTTTGGGTTCGTGGCGAGAATTACTTCGCGCATTTCCACGCCGTCGTTGTTCTCAGGTTTCAACCGCGGCAGCAGATTATCGAGCCGCAAATCGCTGGGCCGAACTCCGCGAATCGGCGAAAGCGATCCGTGCAGCACGTGATAGAGACCTTTGTAGCTGCGCGTTTTTTCGACCGCGACCAGATCGTAAGGCTGCTCGACAACACACACGAGCGATCGATCGCGCGACGGCGCTGAGCAGAAGCGGCAGGGATTAACGTCTGTAAGATTGTTGCAAATAGAACATTCAGTAATGCGCTCTTTCACTTCGTGGAGCGCCTGGATCAATCGTTCGACGTCGCTCTCAGGCGCGCGCAAGATGTGAAACGCCAGACGCTGCGCAGACTTTTGACCGATACTCGGCAGGCGTTTGAACTCATCGATCAGTTTCGTTACTGGCTCGGCGTAATCAAGCATTCTGGTTTTTGTACTTTGGGCTTTGTACCGATGTCTGGGTTAAGGTAATCGCAGTTCTTAATAGCACGACGCCAAGGTGATCGAAGTACAAAGTACAAAATCACTCAAGAGATTTTCTAAAACAGATTTCCCAACCCAGGCGGCAGCATCGATCCCAGCTTGCTCTTCATCGCTTCGTTGACCTTGCGATTGCCTTCGTTGATGGCGGCGATGATCATGTCCTGCAGCATCTCGATGTCGTTCTCTTTCACGATTTCGGGATCAACTTTCAGCGAGATGATTTCGTGATCGCCCTTCATGGTGACGTTAACCACGCCGCCGCCGGCGGAAGCTTCGACGCGCATTTCTTCCATCTCACGCGCCATCTTTTCCTGCATCTGCTGCGCCTGTTTCATCATGCCCTGGATGTTTAGTCCGCCCGGAAACTTCATTGTCGTGATCCTCGCTTGGGTTGGTATCGATCCGAACTGCGCGAAGCAGCATCGTAACTTCCCACGAGAGCGAATGCAAAGCGAACCAGTTGTGCCTTAATTGCAGTTCCTCAGGGTCCTCTGCGATGACCTCGGTTCTTCCTCTGCGGTTTCATTTCGCAAACGGAGGATTAACCGCAGAGGGAATTCAGAGGACTTCGCAGAGGGCCGCAGAGACAACGCAAAGCAGACGCTACTAGGGAACTTCGATTCAGCCAGCGTCCATGCTATAAGCGAACAACATGAGCGCCCCCGACCAAAACCAACCCGTCGAACGAAAGCTAACAGCGCAAATTAATCTGTATTATTACGTGATTGCGCCACGCTCCCGGCCGGCGCCATTGCTCATCGCGCTGCACGGTTATGGCGCGAACAAGTGGCACGCGATGCGGGAAGCGAAGATGATTGCTCCGGAAGGATTCGCGCTCGCATCGTTGCAGGGACCGCATCAGCATCTGCGCGAACCGAAAGAAAAGGGCGGGCCGCTACGATTCGGATTTGGGTGGTTGACGAATTACCGGCCGGAGGAGTCGGTAGCTATTCATCAACGCGCGCTGATTGAAATGATCGAAGTGCTCACCCTTGAAGGGGTGATTGATTCCAAACAAATCTTCCTGCTTGGATTTTCGCAATCATGCGCTTTGAATTATCGATTCGCTTTTACGCATGCGAATATTTTGCGAGGTGTGATTGGAATCTGTGGCGGACTGCCGGGCGATTGGGGGACGAGTGAGCTTTACCACCCGACGGACGCGGCAGTGTTTCATCTGGCCGGCAAGCGGGACGAATACTATGGGCCGGGGCGGGTCGAGAATTACGCCGAACAATTGCGGCAAAGAGCGAACGATGTGGAATTCAAGAGTTACGATGCGGGCCACGAAATCTCGCCAGCCATGCGGGACGATATTGGAGCTTGGATAAGAGACAGATCAACAGTTTAGAGGCCGCACTTGTGCGGCCGTGGAACTCGCGGGACAAGTCCGGCGTCTAAACGATCAAAATGAAGAGACCGCTATCACTGCTCTCTCTCGTGATGCTGTTGCTGATGGCTTCATGCCAGCAGCAAATCGCGCGGACCCGCCCACCTCTTAAACCGCCTGAGCAGCAAACTGAAGTTCACGCGCTGGCGCCGAACAGCTCTCCAATTCTTAAAGCGGTTATCGACGGAGCGGTCGATCAAGTTGGTAAAACGACCGGCTACGATCCTTCATATCAAAAGCTCGATTATCCGAATGGCGATGTGCCGATTGAGACCGGCGTCTGTTCAGATGTAATCGTCCGCGCGTTTCGCAAGGGTGGCATCGATCTGCAAAAAGAAGTTCATGAAGACATGAAGTCGAACTTTTCTCTTTATCCAGCGAAATGGGAATTGAAAAGCCCGGACACGAACATTGATCATCGTCGGGTGCCCAACCTGGAAACGTTCTTTGCGCGCAAAGGAAAGTCGCTTTCCACCAACAATAATAGTGAAAACTTTCTACCGGGCGACGTGGTTACGTGGGACCTCGGTAGTGGCACCGACCACGTCGGCATCGTGGTCAATGTCTGGTACAAACCTTCACAGCACTATCTCATCGTTCACAACATCGGTGGCGGCACACGCATGGAAGATGCCTTGTTCTCATGGAAGATTACGGGTCACTATCGATACTTCTGAAGACTTCTCCGTTCCGCCAGGAACGGTATGTTTATAGTTTCAGCCCCAGAAACAACCTTTACCGCGAATAGGCGCGCCATGTAAGATGGCGCGCCTATTCGCGGAGTCGTTGGGGATAACGACTTACTATAAACATCCGGCTCCTCCGGAGCCGATCTGGAGCCGAATATGAAAGCTGCGTTCGCATCCGCCGTCTTTATTCTGATGTGTATTTCAGCGTCAGTAATAGCTCAAACGGCAACCGATTCAAGATCCCAGTCCGCTATTCGCGCCGTTCTTGACGCGCAAGCCGCAGCTTGGAATCGCGGCGATATCGAAGGCTACATGGATGGATATGATCGTTCACCGAACACAGAGTTCGTGGGCGGCGATAGCATCACGCGCGGCTGGCAAGACGTGCTCGATCGTTATAAGAAAAGATACGACACGCGCAACAAGATGGGTGTGCTCGCGTTTTCAGATCTCGAAATCACGATGTTGAGTAAGGACGCTGCACTCGTCCTTGGGCGCTGGCGTTTGAAGCGCGCGAACGACGAACCGCACGGCACTTTCACATTGCTCTTTCGAAAACGGAAAGCCGGCTGGCGGATAGTCCACGATCATAGTTCGTCTGCGTCGTAGGAAATGGCGGGCAGTAGCCCGCCTCTAAACAATTTCCAATGGCTGAAAGTTCCCAGACAACAGAAACAAATCTCGCCGCCGTCGAGCGCGAAGTCCAGTCGCGCAGCGCCTCGCTCAAGAAAGAACTCGGCCTTTTCGATCTGGTCCTCATTCAAGTGGTCTTTGTGTTTGGTACGGTCTGGGTTGGCTTCGCCGCCACTCTGGGCCGTTCGCAGATGGCCTTCTGGCTCATCGCCATTGTGACTTTCTATCTCCCGCTGGCGGCGGTCGTCATCTATCTCAATCGTCTGGCGCCGCTGGAAGGTGGTTTGTATCAATGGGCCAAGGTCGCTTTCGGCGACTTTCTGGCTTTTTTGGTCGCGTGGAATTTTTGGATCTTCGGCATCCTGGTGATGTCGGGCATCGGGTTGATCATCAAGAAGAATATTGCCTACGCGATTGGTCCGCGCGCGAACTGGATGCACGAGAACAAGTGGATGACCACCCTGGTTTGTGTGGTGTTGATAACCTCTGTGGTCGCGGCTTCGCGCCGTGGTCTCGCTTTGGGGAAGTGGGTCCAGAACTTTGGCGGCGCAATGCTAATCATAACCGTGGCGACGTTGATCCTGATGCCGTTCATTACTGCGAGCCGCGGCAGTTTGGCGAATTACCATCCGTTCTTGTTTAGTTTGCGAGAAATCAAGTTCGACTCTCACAACCTGAACGTGTGCAGCAAGCTCGCGGTCGGTGCGCTTTCTGGTTTTGAGTACATCGCGATCCTCGCCGGCGAATGCCGCGCGCCTTCGCGCAACATCAGCCGATCAGTTTGGATCTCAGCGCCGATCATCGCGCTCATGTTCATTCTAGGCACCGCCTCGGTGCTCGCGTTTGTGACACCGGAGAAGGTCGACTTGATCGCTCCGATTCCGCAGGTGCTCAGCCTCGGCTTCGGCTCGTTCGGCTGGGTTTCGCTGCTGATCTCGCTCACCATCTTCGGAGTCGCCGCCAGACAGATCGCCTTGATGAGTATTTATTTTGCCGGCAACACCCGGCTGCCGATGGTCGCCGGTTGGGACAACTTGCTACCCGCGTGGTTTGCGAAACTGCACCGGAAGTATCGCACGCCGGTGAATTCGATTCTCTTCGTCGGCGCCACCACCCTGGTGTTCAGCCTCGCGCCTTTGATTGGTGTTAAGGAGGCTGAAGCGTTTCAGTTTCAGGACAACGCCGCGAACATTTTCTATGCCTTGATCTACATGGTGCTGTTTGCGATCCCGATCGTGGCGATGAAGCGTTTTGGCGCCACCGCGCCTTTATGGCTGAAGGCCGCCGCGATATTGGGATTTCTTATGTCTGTCATCGGCGCGTTCTTTACGGTGTTCCCCATCATCGACGTCGAAAGTCGGTGGCTGTTCGCGGCCAAGATCATCGCCGTGGTAGTGATCGCTAATGTGATCGGAGCGACGATTTATGTGCTCGATAAAAAGCGGGCGCGAGTAGTGGCCTAATGTCGGGGACCGCCTCAGCGTCGTATGTTAATCGACGTAGCCCGAGATAAATCAATCCTTAGAGGACAAGTTCAAGATGAATAAGATCAACTTTGGCCGCGTCCTACTTGGGGGTATCGCGACCGGACTTCTTATCAACATTGGCGAGGTTGTGCTCAACGGAATCATTCTTCGTCCACACATCGAAGCCGACCTGAAACGGATGAATCTTACGCCGCCCGGCACTGGTTTTGGCTTGCTCGCGGTCGGGCTGACTTTCATTTTCGGAATTCTCGCGGTGCTGCTGTACGCGATGATCAGATTACGTCTGGGACCGGGTCCGAAGACGGCGCTGATCCTCGCGCTGATACTATGGTTTTGCTTGTATGCTTATAGCGGCACAGTAAACATGATGTTGATTTCGGTGCCGCCGAAAATTATTGTAATGATTCTGGTGTGGGGTCTGATCGAATACCCGTTGGGCATGCTTGCGGGTGCCGCACTATACAAAGAGCCGTAACGCCTTGCCGCTCGTGTCGGAAACTCTCGCAATCCTTAATTGTTCGCAGCTGGTAACGCTCGCAGGAGCGCACCGTCCGCGCACGGGCGGTGATCTGCGCCAGCTTGCGATCATTGAAGACGGCGCGATGCTCGTGCGCGGCGAATACATCGAAGCGGTCGGCAGGCGCCGTGAAATCGAAGCACTAATCAACGGCGACTGCGAAGTGATCGATGCCGGGCGACGCGTGGTGATGCCGGGCTTTGTCGATGCGCACACTCATCCCGTTTTCGCCGGCACTCGTGCGAATGAGTTCGAACAGCGGGCCAGCGGAGCGACGTATCGCGAGATTGCGGCGCGCGGCGGCGGCATCAGATCGACCGTGCGAACCACGCGCAATGCTTCCCTGAGCGATTTGGTGAAAGCCGGCAAGCGTTACGCCGATTGGTTTTTGCGCACGGGGACGACGACGATTGAAGCCAAGTCGGGTTACGGCTTGACGCTCGAAGATGAACTCAAGATCCTGCGCGCGATCAAACAACTGAACGAAGAAACTCCACTGCGTTATGTGCCCACGTTTCTGGGCGCGCACGACGTTCCTTCCGAATACAGATCACGCCGGCAAACGTACGTAAGTTTGGTCATAAACGAAATGCTGCCGCGCGTCGCCGAAGAGAAACTGGCTGAGTACTGCGACGTATTTTGCGAACAGGATGTATTCACCACAGATGAGTCCTGGGAGATTTTGTCGGCGGCGCGTTGTCATGGACTCGGCTTGCGTTTGCATGCCGATCAACTTTCATTGTCAGGTGGTGCGAAGCTCGCCGCCGAACTAAATGCCGCGACCGCGGATCATCTCGAGCACACTGACGCAACCGGAATTCAGGCTTTGAAAACAGCGAAGGTGCAGCCGGTGCTGCTGCCGGGATCGGTGTACGCGCTCGGCTCTCACGACTTTCCGGCAGCTCGCGAAATGATCGAAGCGGGACTGGCGGTAGTGCTCGCTACTGACTTCAATCCGGGTTCTTCGCCGACGCCTTCAATGACGATGATCCTGTCACTGGCTTGCACGCAGATGAAGATGACCCCGGCCGAAGCGATCACCGCGGCGACCATCAATGCTGCTTATTCGCTTGGTCGTGGCGACGAGATTGGCTCTCTGGAAAAGGGCAAGCGCGCGGACTTTGTGATTCATGAAGCGTCGGACTATCGCGAGTTGGCGTACTTCTTTGGTATCGAGCACCCGTGGTGCGTCTGTGCGTCGGGAAAGCTGGCGTGGCAGCGCAGTAGCGCAAGTTGTTAACTTGCGATCCGCAACTTAACAAGTTGCGCAAAAATTTTATTGACGCCATCGCAGTTCTTTTTTATTATCACCTCAACACTGGAAAGGAGGTGATCGAAAAGTATATGAGTTCTAAACACAGTGAGGTGGCTGAGACCTAAAACTCAGTTTGATAATCTGTTGTCTGGATTGTCTTCCTGAGAAGTCACTGTGACACCTTCTTTCCGAAGGTCACAGCCGCGGGTCAATCCCAACAGTTCACCGGAAAGCCGCTCTGCGAACGATCGCGAGCGGCTTTCTTGTGCTCGTTGTAAAGCCGGTCATTTGCTTAACTTGACTATCAACCCGCGCGCGTTTATAGACATCAAAGGGTATCCGCAACAAACAATCTTCCCCGTTGCTGGAAGAATTTAATCAGTGCCTCAGAAAGTTCCGTCAGGTTCCCCAGTCTTTTACGATCCGCGCGGCCGCCGTTGGCGGCACGTGCGACGCACCTATTTGGCGCTGGGTATTTTGGCGACGGTTGTTACCGGAATCTTTATCGCCAGCGTTCTGGCAAATCCGTTTCTGCCGCCACTGAGTTTGCGGCCGCTGCAGAATCTCCCTCGAGGGTCTGACTTAAAGCCGCAACCGCGGGCACTGCTGCCGACCGCTCGCGAGGTGAAAGCCAAAAAGGCACAAGCAGAACTACAGAAGGAACTGGCAAAGACAAAGGTGGTTCCCGGACGCCACGCGCAATTTCTGCCCCTCACTCCACCGCCGGCAAACACTCCGCTGCCGGCGCCGGCGAGCTTTGGCGCAAAGCAATTGACGATCGGATTTTATATCGATTGGGACGAATCCAGTTATTCCTCGCTCGAGCGAAACCTGAACAGCCTCGATTGGGTGATGCCGCAATGGGCACATCTGGTTCCGGCGAAGCCCGGCGAAAGCCTGATAGCAGATGACATAACCGGTTCCGACACCTCAGAGATGGAACATGATCAGGCGCTGAAGGCTTTGAACCTTTTGCGTCAACGCCGGCCCGAGATATCAATCATCCCGATGGTGCAAAATCTTAATGATGAGAAATGGTCGGCAGATCTGCTGGCGCGCACGGTTGCGGATGAAACTTCACGGCAACGGTTAATAAGTGCGCTCAGCGCTTTTGTCGAACAGAATAAATTCGCCGGCATCTGCGTTGACTTCGAAGAGCCTCCTCCCGAAGCACAGGCGAATCTCCTGATTTTCATGAAGGAGCTGCACGACGTGTTCAAGCCGCGTGGTTGGCTGGTAGTACAGACAGTGCCGTTTGATTCCGATGAATGGAATTACAAAGAATATGGTGGGGCCATCGACTATCTGATCCTGATGGCGTATGACCAGCACTACGCCAACAAAGATAGCGGTTCGATCGCGGCACAAAACTGGTACGAAGGATTACTTTCGAAGCGAATGGGCGAGCTCGATCCGGCGAAGACGATCATGGCCCTGGGAAGTTACGGTTATGACTGGACGGAAGGACAAACAGCCAACGAAGTCAGCTTCCAGCAGGCACTGATTCAAGCACGCGATTCTGACGCGAAGATCGAGTTCGATCCCGCAACCGGTAATCCACATTACGATTATGAGGAAGAAGACGGATCGTCACACATCGTCTGGTTTCTCGACGCGGTCACGGCGTTCAATCAAATGCGCGCCGCCAGCGGTTATCATCCGGCGGGATTTGCAGTCTGGCGGCTGGGCTCCGAGGATCCTTCGATTTGGTCAGTCTTTGGTACGGACCAACCCAGCCCGTCCCCCGACGCCCTCAAGAAGATGTCCTATGGATACGACGTTGATTTTGAAGGCACCGGAGAGTTGCTGAAGGTAGTTGCGAGCCCGCACGACGGAGAGCGTGGCCTCGCCGTCGATCCGAATACCGGATTCATCAGTTCGGAGTTATACGACAACAATAAGATCCCGACCGGGTACGTTATCGAACGTACGGGAGATCATCCCGGATACCTCGCGCTGACCTTTGACGATGGACCAGATCCAAAATGGACGCCGCGCATCCTGGACATTCTCAAGCAGGAGAATGTGCCGGCGACATTTTTCGTGCTGGGAAAGAA
>Ga0193730_1000408_pt1 | contig 12790 bp, 11 predicted proteins | sample U1a1metaG_FD_144919 | JGI IMG/M metagenome (GOLD analysis project Ga0193730, IMG submission 144919) | Soil microbial communities from a riparian zone of the East river system, Colorado, United States - U1a1 | ecosystem: Environmental > Terrestrial > Soil > Riparian zone | place: USA: East River...
GCGGGTAGCTCGATTGTCAGAATCGGCGGGCAGTTAGTGTCTTCAAATGAGGAGCTAATGATCATGGGAGAGGCGATCTCGCCGCTCGCGCGCTGGGAAAGTTTCTATGTAATCGTCGGTTCGTCGGCCGGAGCGTTGACGGGCCTGCAGTTCGTGGTGATCGCACTGATCGCCGAAGCGGAAGCGGCGGCTAGCATGCAGGAGGTTCGCGCTTTCGGCACGCCAACCGTCGTGCACTTCTGCGCCGTCCTGTTTATCTCGGCAGTCCTGAGCGCGCCGTGGGATGCGCTCTCCGGTGCTGGATTCGTCTTGGATGCCTGCGGGGCGGCGGGACTCGCATACGTGATGCTGGCCATCCGGCATGCGCGGCGCCAGACCGGTTATTCCCCCGATGCGGAGGACTGGTTCTGGTATTCTGCGCTTCCGCTGGTCGGCTACGCATTATTGCTCGCAGCAGGGATTCTGCTCCAGCGGCATCCGGCGATGTCTCTGTCTTTAATCGCGGCAATCGCACTTCTGCTGATGTTCGTGGGGATTCACAACGCCTGGGACACAGTTACTTACATTGCGGTTGAGCGGCGAAAAGAACAGGCAACCAAGGAAAGATGATCTCAGCAACACTTCGTAGTTTCTGTCCACTCTTACAAAGGAGTAATTCATGAAAGGCGTTTCGAGCCTGCTCACGAGTGCAGCCGTCGTTAGTCTCGTCTTCTTCTTCGCTGCATCGAGGGAAGAGTCACACGTGAGCGCGGCGAATAATGCTATCGTCTCGCGTGACGCAGAAATCGATGGCGTCAAGTTGCACTACATGACTGCCGGCCACGGCACGCCGCTTATTTTGCTGCATGGCTATGCCGAGACCTCGCGGATGTGGAAGCCTATCATTCCGTTACTGGCCGAGAGATTTACTGTGATCGCGCCGGATCTGCCCGGCATCGGCGATTCGGCTATCCCAGCAGATGGTCTCGATAGGAAGACGGCCGCAATCCGTATCCATGCGCTTGCCCGGTCGCTCGGTATCCAGAAAGCAGAAGTTGTGGGACACGACATTGGCCTCATGGTCGCCTATGCCTACGCCGCACAATTTCCGGCGGAGGTGGAGAAACTCGTCGTAATGGATGCCTTCCTTCCGGGCGTGGGGGAGTGGGAAGCCATCTACAACAACCCTGGTTTCTGGCACTTTCGCTTTAACGGGCCTACGCCGGAAGCTCTGGTGCAAGGTCGCGAGCGCATATACTTCGAACACTTCTGGAACGACTTTGCGGCCGATAAGACACGCTCAATTCCTGAAGCGGATCGGCAGGCTTACACAGTTGCTTATTCTCGGACCGGACGCATGCGGGCAGGCTGGGCTTACTTCGTCTCCTTCCAGCAGGCCGCAAAAGATTTCGCTCAGCTCTCTCAGACCAGGCTGACGATGCCAGTGCTGGTGATTGGAGGCGAGAAAGCGCTGGGCGAGGCGCTGGCACAACAGATGAAGTTAGTCGCTTCAAGTGTAACCGTCGTAGTGTTGAAGGATACCGGACACTGGGTGCTTGAGGAACGTCCTAAGGAGACGACCGAGGCGCTGCAGAAATTTCTGTGACGGAGAGTTACCGAATTACAAGGTTAAACGGAGACGTGAGGAATCCCTCAATGTTAATGAGATTGATTATCGCCGCCGTGTTTCTTTCAGCAGCTTCTGTCGCACTCGCTCAATCTCTTCCCGAGATGCGAATGACACCGGCGGAAATTCGGGCGAGCGCGCTTGATAACAATCAGATCGGGAGTTCCGGTCTGTCGGGAGTTCATACGAAAGTTGTTTTCGGCGATCCTTCCAAGGCGGGTTTCTACACGATTCTGTTGTTCGTGCCCGCCCATACCACGATCCAGGCGCACTCACACCGCGATGATCGGGTAGCGACAGTGGTGTCAGGCGAGTGGCATTTTGGCTACGGCGATCATTTCGATGCGAAGTCTCTTAAGACACTTCCCCCGGGAAGCGTGTACTCGGAACCAGGTGGCGCAGGTCGCAATCATTTTGCGCGCACGGATGCCGACGCTGTAGTTGTCGAAATCTCCGGCTATGGTCCGACAGACACGCACTACTTCGACGCGCGGAACGACCCCAGATCGAGAGAGCAAAAAGAAAAATTCTAATACGAAAGAGGCTTAAGCCGGCGGCGACAAACTTTGCGAGATAACAAAACGCGCAATCGGAACGATTTCATGAAGGGCTTATGCAAATAAAAGCGATTCTCCTGATCTTTATGTTCTGTTCCACACTGGCAGCGGAAAATTTGGAAAAGACCCAGAAAAAAGAGCTGGAAGCTCAGGTCAGGACGATGACTGCGGAAGCCGAGGGGCTTGCCAAAGCTGGACAGCTGGCGGAAGCGCGCACTAAGTATGCCGAGTCTCAGGCGCTTATCGAAATGAAAGACGTCACCGACGCGCTCAAGCGTTTGGATGAACAAATTCACAAGCGGGTGAAGGACACCTTAAGTGAATCGCACAAACTCTACGACTCGCACAAGTTTAAAGAAGCAGCCGCTGCGCTGGACGAAGGCATGAAACTGCAGGCGTTCCAGCCGGTCTTGGCCTACAATCTGGCGCTTTGCTACTACCAGTTGGGTGAGCGCAACAAGGCGCTCGAATACCTGCGGAAAGCCAGCACAGGGACGTCGGACCCAAAACAAAAACAGAAACTTTTGCAGCTTCTTACGTTCTTCACCACCGGAGAAAACGGCGTGTCGCTAAGCGACAGCGACAAAGATCGAATCAGCCGGATCAATCATCTTTCCGAAAGCGTTGGAGTGGAAGCATTCCTGCAGGATGAGGGAGGAGATGAGGACTCGTTGTCCGAAGCTGACGCTCCATCCTCACAGCCGATTTCTCAAGCGTCTCTGAAGACGAACGTGTCAGCACCCACACACAGCAATACCAACGCGAGCCACAGGTCGAGCTTGTGCAACGCGCTGGGCGAGATCAAGGGCACATTGGTCAGCAGTCCGTCCGCGACCTTCAATCTGGCGAATTGTGCCGAGACCAACGGACGGGCCGCAGAAGCCGTCCGTCTACTGGAAAGATATTTGGAGATGGCGCCTGCTGCGCTTGATGCTGATGAATCGCACGCCCGCATCGCGGATCTGAAATCACTGCTGAGTTTGCCGGGACAGAATGGGATAGAAATTCGCCGGCTGTGTGCGTCGGTCTATGGTGCACTTGCGGAGCGCAAATATGATCGTGCGCTTATAGATCTGAATAAGGCCAGCGAGTTGGCCCCCGAATTTGCCCTTACCAAGTGGAGATTGGCGTTGCTCTATGAAGCTATGGGAGACATCGATCGGGCGCGGGAGAATTTCGTTCGCTATCAGGAGCTGACGTCCGAGCAAAGCGCCAAAGACGAGGCGGCTTTACATCTCACCACCTTAGACGCGAAACGATCCAAATATGACGAGGAGGTGGACGCGGCGGAGGACATCGTCGCCGATTTGTTCAACCGGTCGATGAAGCTGACTTTCAATGGATCCGAGAAACGCAGCGCGTTGCGGGTTAAACGTGCGCGCGTGAAAAAGAAAGAGGAAAGCAAAGCACGGAACCGAGTCGGCGGCTTTGCCATTCCTTTTGCCTATGCGCAGCAGCAACTGGCGCGTGCCAGTGAACATCTTCAGATCGCCTTGGCTCTGTTCCCGCTGGGTGTTGAGGCCAACCAGTTGATGGGACTGATCTTTTTACAGGCAAACGATGGACATTCGGCGACCAAGAGTTTCGATGTGGTCGCCAGTCAAGGCCTGCCGGTTGCGTTTTATGCCGAGATGCGCGGTCATAAGCAGGATCAGGCGGTGAAGTGCGAATTGAGTCGAGATCGGCTGCGGTTGATCTTCCTGTCGTCTTACGATAAGAAAGGGAATCCGGCGCCGCCCAGCAAGCCGGCGGGAGAAGATGGCCTGGGAGACATGGTGATCGAGCCTTCTGCTCCACGCCAACAGGGATTCGATTCCCTCGACTTAACGTTGGGCGAGATCAAGAAAGTCGAGACCGACAAAGGTCTGCTCAAACTGAAACTGGCGCAGCAGGAAATCACGCTGTCTCCAATTTACTTGCCTTCCTTCACACCCATTGAAGGTCCGCAGGCGCGAAGATTTGCCAACAACTACACGCGGTTGTTTGTTCGATATCCAGGGCTGGAGGATTCCAAGCTGGGAACCGAAGGCATGAGCGGCGGCGAGAAGTTCAAGATGGGATACAACATTGCCAACGCCAGCGTGGATATCGCGATGTCAGGGTTCAGCCCGATCAGCGCGATCTCAAGTGTGCAGGACGCCATCGACATTACTCGAACCATCCGCTCAGCCATGGCTTCGCTGAGTGTAAGCTTTGCGACATGGGAGAAAAGTGTGGATGACCAGCAGCACCTCCTCGCAGGCAAGTCTTTCAAGTCGATTCCGATCCAACCGGTGAATCTGGCATTCGTACAGGAGATGAAATGACTGAGACTTAGCCGTCTACCCCGAAGGTCTTCGTTGCCGGTTGAAACCGAACGGCTATTTGCCTCATCATCATTACTCGCGACTTGTTGATTCCAGCCTGTGGGGAAAATCAAAGCGGCTTGACGAAATGCTGTGGCAATGAGTAATGGGCGAAGGCTTAGCTGGCCGCCCAGTCGGAGATCAAGCTAAATGGGATATGGCAGCGTCCAAGCGGTGGAACTCGTTTTCCTGCTGCTCATGCTCTTCGTGGTGGCTTTTGGAGTGCTGGCACGGAGGCTCAAGATTCCTTACCCGATTGTTCTCGTGGTGGCTGGAACGCTGCTGGGACTAATTCCTGGAATTCCGAGAGTTGCACTCAATCCTGATCTTGTTTTTTACGTAATCCTTCCGCCACTTCTTTACTCCGCCGCCTGGGTGACATCCTGGCGCGAATTTTCCTACAACCTGGTTAGCATTCTGCTTTTGGCTTTCGGGCTGGTCTCTTTCACCGTGATCGGAGTGGCGCTGGGTGCGCCGTGGTTGTTTGCGGGATTTGACTGGAAAATTGGCTTGGTGCTGGGCGCTGTTGTCGCCCCGACGGACGCGCTGGCGGCGACCTCCATCGCCCAACGAATCGGCCTGCCCAAGCGTATTACCGACATTCTGGAAGGCGAGAGCCTGGTCAACGATGCCACCGGGCTGTTGGCCCTTGAGTTTGGCATCAGCATCCTTCTGAAGAACGAAACGCCCACCGCGACTGATGCTGTGTTGCGCTTGACCTACTTGATTGTCGCTGGTATCGCCGTGGGTCTGGTCATGGGGTGGATTGTGAATTGGATCGAACGGCGTATTGACGATGGTCCGATCGAAATTGCCATCAGCATCATGGTGCCGTACGCGGCATATTTCACGGCGGATGCGTTGCATGCCTCGGGAGTTCTGGCGGTCGTCACCTGCGGACTTTTTCTCACCCGCAGGAGTTCGGAATTCTTCTCACCGGGCGTGCGTCTGCAGGCGTGGGCAGTTTGGGATGCTTTGACTTATATCCTGAATGGCCTGGTATTCGTGCTGATTGGTCTGCAGCTTCCTTATGTGTTGGCGGGAATCCAGGGCTACAGTTTGGGGAGATTGGTTTTATATGGCGCGCTTTTCAGCGGGCTGGTGGTTGCACTTCGGTTGATCTGGGTTTTTCCGGGCGCATTTGTCGCGCGATTGATCCGCACCCGTGTCCTTCACCAGAGTATTAAGCCACCACCGGCGCGGAGCCTCCTGATCCTGGGCTGGGCTGGTATGCGCGGGGTGATCGCGCTCGCGGCAGCCATCGCGTTGCCCCAGACATTGGCGGATGGTAGTCCGTTCCCCCAGCGCAACCTGATCATCTTTCTTGCGTTCAGTGTAATTCTGGTGACCTTGGTAGGTCAGGGTCTTACGCTTCCGTGGCTGGTCCGCGTTCTTCGCGTGTCCGATCCGGGCGGCCCTAATCTTGAGGAAGAGGCTGCGCGCCGGGAGGTTTTACAAGCTGCGCTCGCATACCTGGAAGAATCGCGAAAGAAAAATGAAGCGGAGTTCGATGCTATTTACGAAGACCTCGCGGGGCATTACCGGCAACGTCTTGCCGCAGTGACAGGGAAGGACGACACGGAGACCGGTGTCAGTCCTAGACATCAAAAGCATCTCTCTCGCTTGTCACGTGACCTGTTGCGGATAGAAAGACAGACCGCAGTCCGCCTGCGCGACGAGGGACAGATCAACGACGAAACCCTGCGGCAACTTCAATACGAGCTTGACCTACGGGAGGCCGGTCCAACCCACGCGGAAACTGTGAGGTCCAGTAGCTGATGAAGGAAGAGGAACGACAATGATTGTGAAATTCTCAGATAAGGTCGTGCTGGTCGCCGGGGGCACCGGCGGATTGGGACGCGCCGTGAGTTCGGCGTTCCTCGAGGAAGGCGCAAAGGTAGTGGTGACGTATCGGAATCAGAAAGAATTCGACGCGCTGCGCAGCGCCGCTGGAGCGAATGGCTCGTCGCTCGAAGGCCGGTCTGCTGATGTGACTGATGAGGCGGCAGTACGCCAACTCATTAACGCCGTTCTGTCTAAATACGGCCGGCTGGATGCCTTGGTGAATACGGTCGGCGGTTACGTCGGCGGCGTGAACTTGTGGGAAACCGATCCGAAACTTTTCGATCAGATGTTGACGTTGAACATACGGTCTGGTTATGTTTTGGCGCGCGCAGTTGTCCCGGCGATGCTCAAACAAAAACGCGGAGCGATCGTGAATATTGCGGCCAAAGCTGCAGTTGATCACGCTGCTGGTGCAGCCGCATATGCTGCTTCGAAAGCGGGTGCGGTGGCAATGATGGATTCGCTCGCCGCCGAAGTTAAGGGCACCGGAGTGCGGGTGAACTCGATTCTGCCCAGCATTATCGATACTGAAATAAACAGGAAAGCGATTCCCAAAGCTGATTTTGCGAAGTGGCCGAAGCCCGAGGATATCGCGCGCGTCATTCTATTTTTATGCAGCGACGAAGCCAAAGTGATTCATGGCGCATCTATGCCGGTATATGGAGAGAGCTGAAGTTCGGTAGATAGCGACGAACTCCCGCCGACGTAATGAAAATGATATCGCGATTGGCAATTCTGCTGGTTTTGATTCCGACCGCCACCCTCCCGGCATGGCAACAAGATTCGCAATCCCACCGCAAGGCGACATTCGAGCCTGGTTGGTCTGAGTTGCTACGGAGCATGGACAAGATGCATGCCGCAATGGCGTCGGTTGAGGACTCTGGCAACGTCGACGTGAATTTTGTCCGACTTATGGTTCCGCACCATCAGGCGGCCATCGACATGGCGAAGACTCAACTGTTGTATGGCAAAGATCCGCAGATGCGCAGACTGGCGCAAGAGATCATCACTGATCAGCAATCCGAAATCGAATTGATGCAGCTTTGGCTGAAGCAGAGGGGAGCCCTTTCCTCTCGGCTGAAGCACACGCCAGACTCTCGCGAGTAAGGAGCAATCCCATGAAAATATTCGCTTTGTTGTTGGTGCTTTCTTTGCATGCCTATGCACAGGCACCGCAGGCGCCCTGGGGACACGCCGACATTTCTGTCTCCTCTCATGATCGCGTTTACGCGGCGGATCAGACTTCGAATACGGTTTCTGTCATTGATCCTGCGAGCAATAAGTTGCTGGGTGTGATCAGGCTCGGCGATCCGGTGCCGGGAGCGCTCAGTCCGCTCTACAAGGGCGAATTGCTGGTGCACGGTCTGGGATACTCGCCCGATTCAAAGACACTCGCGGTTGTCTCAGTGGGCTCGAATTCTGTGACGCTGATCGATACGGCGACGAACAAGGTGAAGGGAAAGATCTACGTGGGCCGCTCGCCACACGAAGCATTTTTTACGACTGATGGCCGCGAGTTGTGGGTCGCGGTGCGCGGTGAGAACTACGTGTCTGTGATCGATCCCGTGCTCATGAAGGAAACGCGCCGCATCGAGTTGGCGAATGGTCCGGGCATGACGATGTTCGCTCCAGACGGGCGGTACGGATTTATCTGTTCCAGCTTCACTCCAGAAGTGGCTGTGGTTGACGCGGCGTCGCATCAAGTTGTGAGCCGTTTGCCACAGGCGAGTCCGTTCTGCCCCAACATCGCGGTGAGCCCGGAAAACGATGAGGTGTGGATCACTTTGAAGGACGCAGGCAAGGTGCAAGTGTTCAGTGCCAAGCCGCCATTTGAACAGAAGGCGCTGCTGGATACGGGACCAATTACGAATCACGTGAACTTCGTCAACAATCGCAATGGCAAGTTTGCTTATGTGACCGTCGGTGGTGCGAACGAGGTGAAGGCGTTTCGCAGGGGCGCGACGCCGGAATTGGTTGCGACTATCCCCGTGGGAAACCTTCCGCACGGCTTGTGGCCGTCTGGCGATGGTTCCCGGGTATACGTCGCGTTGGAGAACGGTGGAGCCGCCGCGGCGATCGATACTTTGAGTAACAAGGTGATCGCCAATATTCCGATCGGACAGACAACACAAGCTTTGGTGTACGTGCCGAAGGCGGTCCCAGACGGTGCCGGTGACGAAAACCTCACGCCGCCCGGAGAGGCTGCGAACGTAGCGCGCCTCCGGCTGGACGCGGCCAGTGCTGTGCTACCGAATGCGCATGCATCGGCGGCGGTAAACTCGCTTGGTCTGTTGGACCTGGTTCAGATTGCGGCTGCAGGGCTTGCGCCAAAATCGCAATACCAGGTGTATCTGGCGGAATCCGACCATCCGCCTTTCGGAAAGATTGAGGCGCTGGCGGTTTTGAAGACGAATCCCAACGGAGCAGGAATTGTTCAAGCTATCGGTCCACTGAAGATACTTGTGAATGGGAGTACAGCCCCTTCCACCGCGCCGTCGTCCCAGCGATTTCTGATCGTTGCCGATATGAAGGATTCATCGCAGGTAGTGTTGCGGCAAAGCAGCGGATCGAGTGCGCCGTAGCGTCGGGCTTTCATATCATGCAGGACGTTTTAAGGAATACTCTCGGTGGTGGAGACCATTATGTCCATTCGACCAGTGAAGCGGCTCGTCAAAGCTAAGCCAACGCTTGAAGGAGCAGGCGTGCATTTGCGCCGCGCGTTTGGTTTCGGCAACACGTCTGACTTCGATCCGTTCCTTTTGCTCGATGACTTCCGCAATGACGTTCCTGAAGATTATCTGGCAGGTTTCCCGTGGCATCCGCATCGGGGGATTGAGACCATCACGTATGTGCTCTCTGGAACCGTGGAACACGGCGACAGCATGGGGAATCGTGGTGCTATCGCTGCCGGCGACGTGCAGTGGATGACTGCGGGAAGCGGAATCATTCACCAAGAGATGCCGAAAGGTGATCGCGCGGGCCGAATGCATGGGTTCCAGCTATGGGCCAACCTTCCTTCCTCATTGAAGATGACCTCACCGCGCTATCAGGAAGTGAAGGCTCCGGAAATTCCTGAGGTGAAAGACGACGACGGCACTCATGTGCGGGTCGTCTGCGGAAACTTTTGGGGGAAGACAGGTCCGGTGCAAGGGATCGCCACTGATCCGATCTATATTGATGTGTCAGTGTCTCCGGGCAGGCGAAAGACGCTTCCAGTGGAAACGACTCGTCATGCCTTCGCCTATGTCTTTGCGGGAAGCGGGAAGTTCTGCAATGCGTCGGGCCCACTCGCGGTGCCGACCGAAGCGATTAAGTGGGCGGACACTACACCTCCCACGGAGGCGGACAATCGTTCACTCATACTCTTCGATCGGGGCGACGAGGTTACGGTTCAAGCCGGGGTCGACGGAATCCGCTTTCTTCTGGTCTCGGGAAAGCCGCTTCAGGAGCCGGTTGCGTGGTATGGACCGATTGTCATGAACACACAGGAACAGCTCCGGCAGGCATTCGACGACCTCGAGCAGGGGAAATTCCTGAAGCAGCTCTGATCGATGTTTTGCCCTTCGAACGATTTACTGCGGGGCGCTCACAGGAACTGTTGTTGCCGGTGGCGCTCCCGACTTCGCTCCCACTACATTCCCGATTACGTCACCGGAAACGATCATTTCCACGCGGCGATTCAACTTTCGACCAGTTGCCGTGTCGTTAGCAGCAATCGGACGCGTCTTGCCAAAGCCACGAGCAACCACGTTGGTGATGGGCACGTTAGCATCGAGCAAGTAATCGCGCACTGTGGCGGCGCGTTTCTCCGAAAGAGACTGATTGAAGTCATCGCTGCCAATGCTGTCGGTATGACCTTCGATTTCTAGTTTCAACTCGGGATACGCGAGCACAATTCCGGCGATCCGGGCAAGGCGCTCGCGCGCGGCCGGCTTCAGTGTGTACTGTCCGCTGTCGAAGAGGACATCGGGCATGCTGACCAGCAATCCGCGGTCAGTGTCTTTGGTCTCCAATACTTGATTGAGCTGCCGCAACAGCCGGGCGCGCATTTCTTCTTTCTGGCGGATCGCTTCTTCTTCGGCGCGAGCTGCTGCGCGAGCGGCTTCTGCCTGGGCCTGATCGCGCTGGGCTTCTGCTCTGGCTCTTTCGGCGGTTGCTTGATCAGCCTCGGCTTGTGCGCGTCGGCGAGCATCTTCTTCGGCCTGAGCCTTGGCTTTGGCTTCCGCCTCAGCGGACGCTTTCGCATCTGCCTCAGCTTTTTCCTGCGCCATCTGCATTCTCTGCTTTTCTGCTGCGACTCTTTCTTGTTCTTTGCGTTGCAAAGTCAATACGCGGGCGTCTTCCGCCATTTGAGTGGCGCCGCGTGAGACTGTGCCAATGGGAGTTCTGCCCTGTTTGCGGCGCAGGTAGTCCTCTGCTCGGGCCAGAAAATCCTCGGCTTTGTGCAGGCTGTCACCGGCGTATTGGCTTGCTCCTGCAGCTTTAGCAATGGCAACGGCGTTGCGCGCTTCCAGAAGATCCAGTGGTGTTTTCGGATCGGCGGTCGCCGATGGAAGTTGTGTGGCGTGAACATCGATGGTGTATTGGCTGCCTTCGAGCATGTCGAACTTGGCGTCGATGGGCTGCTCCCAGCCCTTAGTCTGCTGCCGAATTATGTTTTCCACCACCACCAGGCTGCTGGGGCGGACGACAGCGAAGTAAGGCTCGGCCGTGACAATCATGCCGAATGCCTGCAAATCAGTAGTGACCTGCAACTCTGATCGTCCGTCGTTGAGGAGGACTTCTCCAAGATTTACGGCCCGACCCTCGGGCGTAATTGCCCAAAGCACATAAGTGAGGTACTCGACGCCGAATTTATTCGCAGCTTGCAAGTGATCAAAATTAGCGTTGATCTCCAGGCGTCCGGCTTTGCTGTCTACTTTTACCTGTCCACTGGCTTGGGGCATCAGGCTGGTTCCTTTGAAGTCGAGCTTGGTGGAGCCGCCGCGATGACGATAGTTCACGGCTTTGGTGGAGCGCGAAACCACTTTCACGCGGAATACCGGAGTCTGATCCATCGGCTCAACCGCAGTCGTGCTCTGCTGCGCTACTGCACAGGAAGCTGCCAACATCATGCACATCAGGCCTAGGGACTTCTTCATACTGCCATCCTCTTTTTCAGGTCTTTAGTTTTTGGGCCAGTCTTCTCCACGTGGAGTTTTGCCCCAACTGAGCACGATATAGCGGCGCGTAACGAGCACAAAGATTACGAATGTAACTGGGCGCGTCCGCATTCGAAACTCGGAGCGCTTCGGCATTGCGATCGGATGTGACGGATCGTGATTGATTACTTCCGTAATTTAGCCATCGTGGGGAGCATCCGTCAGAATCGCTAGAAAGTCTTTCAAACGAGGTTCGTCCATTGCTTCACTGCCAACGGCTGACTGTGAATTACGCGTCCGCAACCAAGCCTGCCTTGTGCGAGATTGATTTTGAAATCGGGCCGGGGGAAGTGGTTGGAGTTCTGGGCGAATCCGGATGCGGCAAGAGTACGCTGGCGCTCTCCATTCTTGGTTTGCTACCGGCGACTGCGCGCGTTGAGGGTTCGATTCGGTTTCAGGATCAAGATCTGCTCCATCTCAGCGAGTCGCAACTGCGGACGATCCGCGGCGCGCAGATTTCAATGATTCATCAGGAGCCGGGACTTTCGCTCAGCCCGGTTATGCGCGTGGGTGAGCAGATTTCTGAAGTGCTCCGCGCGCACCGGGCCATGAAAAACTCACGGCGTGAACATGAATGCAAAGTCATGCCGCGCGAAGTGCAACTAGGCGACATTGATCGTATTTATAACGCTTATCCGCATCAGCTCAGCGGCGGTGAACTTCATCGAGTCGCGATCGCACAGGCGCTGATTTGCCGGCCCGAGCTGGTGATCTGCGACGAGCCGACCAGCTCCCTCGACGTCACTATCCAGGCGGAAATTCTGAACTTGTTGCGCGAGCTCAAGCGAAAGTTGGGGATGGCAATGATATTCATCACCCATAATCCCGCCCTGCTGGCCGGATTCGCCGACCGTGTGCTGGTGATGTATGACGGCAAAATCGTCGAGGAAGGACGTGTATCGCAAGTGTTTCGCCGGCCGCTGCATTCCTACACACACGAATTATTGCAATTGGTAACTCCGGAAGACGGTCGCCTGGCTTTCCATCATGAGAACTGAACAAGCAGCCAAGCGAGCGGCAAAGCCGGCTCTGGTCCGAGTGAGCGGACTGAGCAAGCAGTACGTGCAGCGCGGCGCATTCTCGCGGCGCAAGTTCGTGATTGATGCCGTCCGAGATGTGGACCTGGAGATTCAGCCCAGGTGTCTGACGGCGCTGGTCGGCGAATCTGGTTCCGGCAAATCTACTTTGGCGAGATGCCTGGCGATGTTGGAACAGCCGGATAAAGGGGAAATTTGG
>Ga0193730_1000410_pt1 | contig 12758 bp, 12 predicted proteins | sample U1a1metaG_FD_144919 | JGI IMG/M metagenome (GOLD analysis project Ga0193730, IMG submission 144919) | Soil microbial communities from a riparian zone of the East river system, Colorado, United States - U1a1 | ecosystem: Environmental > Terrestrial > Soil > Riparian zone | place: USA: East River...
TTCCTTAGCCGCAGGCCGAAGATCGTAAGCGGAAGCGACTGCACCTAACCGGCGCGCCGTAGCAATGGCCTGCAATCCGGCCACTCCAGCGCCAATAATAAGAACCCGGGCCGGCGTGATGGTTCCAGCAGCAGTGGTGAGCATGGGAAAAATTCGTGGCAGCGTATCGGCTGCGATCAATACCGCCTTGTAACCGCATATTGTTCCCATGGAAGAAAGCGCGTCCATGCTCTGCGCCCGCGTGGTTCGCGGTACCAGTTCGACAGAGAAAGCTGTCACTCCGGTATTCGCGATCTCCTGCACGACTTCCATCGAGCCCAGGGGCCGGAGAAATCCGATTAGAACCTGGTTGCGCCGTAGAAGAGGCAAGTCCGCTTTGCCGGTAATATCGTTGGATCCGTAAGAAAGTACCTGAACGATAATGTCTGAAGTCTCGAATACTGCCGCCCGCTCCGGGATGATCTTTGCACCCTTCTGCACGTAATGCGAGTCGGGATATCCGGCTTCCTCACCGGCGCCCGCTTCGATCACCACTTCGCATCCCGCCTTGGTAAGAATTGGAACGACCATGGGCACCAGCGCGACCCGCCGTTCTCCCGGATAAATTTCCTTCGGAACCCCAATGATCACTCGATTGCCCTCTGCACTTGGTTTAAGAACATTTTAGAACGAGCAGCGAGGAAAGTGGTCAGTGGCCAGAAAAGACGAAGGTTGAATCGAACTGGCCACTGACCACTAGCCACTGCTTTTAGGATTCGCCGCAGAAAGGCTGCACTCATATTTCTCCAGTTCCGCCTGTGCCTCCTCTTTCCGCATGCGCTCTGAAGTGCGGCCACACTTTGCGCAAAACCATTCTCCATTGATTCGATTCCATCGAATGTCTTCATGTTTCATGCTGGCTAGTAATGGTAAAAAAGTTAGCCGTAGAGAATAGCATGCACCCTTTGACAGACGCTGAATTCCCCGGCTGTTTTAAATTCGGCGGAGGAAAAGGAATCTCGATACAGCGATTTCCGATTTCGTAAGGTTAAACTTTCAACTCCACAAATTCTCCCACCACTTTTGCATCGTGGACCAGTAACCGGCCCACGCTTACTGGCAATCGAAATCGCCGCGGGCCGGCGCTGCCGGGATTGAAGTACAACACGCTATTCTTTCTCTCCTGTTTGGGCACATGAGTATGTCCGCAAACGACTGCGGCAAATCCCGCCGCTTCGGGCTTCAAGTCCAGCTGCAGAAGATTATGAATGACATAAATAGAAACGTTGCCAACCTCGAGCACAGCCGAAGTAGAAAGCTTCTTCGCCCAAGTTCCACGGTCGACGTTCCCGCGAACCGCCGTAACCGGCGCCAATTCGCCCAATTGTTCGAGAATTGCCGGCTCATCGATGTCTCCCGCATGAATAATGAAATCGGAGCCGCGCAGCACCGAGACGGCCTCAGGACGCAATAAGCCGTGAGTATCCGCGATCACGCCAATTTTTATGCTGTTCAAAAATGTCTTAGCCCGAATCAGAAAGTCTCCCGCATGGGATTCAGATTGCGTAGGCCCAGGCGACTCGCCTGGGCGGTTTCATCTCAAATCTTATCGACCCGAGCGCTGGTTTGGACAGGCGAGGTCGCCTGTCGCTATGTGAGCCGGGGAGACTGTCGATTTTTCAGGTAGAGCAAAAGCATGGTGAGGCTACCAAACAGGGGAACCATCAAGCCTACTCGCAGACTGCCAAAACGGCTGGAGAGTGCGCCCACCACCCAAGGCACGGTCGCTCCTCCCAGACTGGAAAGTGCGAACATCAACCCACCGATGCGCGAAGCAATTTCTCCGAACCATTGCGACAGCAGCGCGATGTTGATGGGGAACACTGAAGCCAGACCGAATCCCGCCACGCTAGCTCCGACAACAACCAGCGCCATCGTGTTCGCAATCAGCAGAACCGAAACTCCCAATGACGCGAGGACGAGACCAGCGCTGGCCAGAGTAGTTTCACGCACATGACGCAGAATCACAGGTGCCAAGGCACGTCCCAGCAGCAGCGCTCCCCAGAAGAACGACGGGGTCAAGGCCCAAAAAGTACCGGAACTCACATCGATGCGGCGTGCGTAAGACGCAACCCAGCCACCGATAGAATTTTCAGTCCCTACGTAAACGAAAAACAAAGCTCCAAGAACGGGTACAAGGCGGCTCTTCCATATGTTTGCGTCTGCCTCGATTGCAGGCGCTTTCGGAGAATCTCTTTTTGCATCGACCGGCAGGTGAATACAGCCCAGAGAAATGGCGACCAGAGCCAGGCACACCGTCATTCCGAGCAAGAACAGCGAAGTACGCTGCGAGCGCTGTAGCGCCGCCACTACAAATGGACAGCCTACGGCTCCGATCCCCCAGGAAAAATTCAACAGATTCAGTGCCGCCGCCCGCCGGTCGGGATGCAATTCGGCGATGAGCAGATTCGCAGTTGGAATGGATAGTCCCAATCCAAAACCATAGATGCAAACTGAAATCACAGCGACGATCCAGTTCGCTTGAGCCAACACGCCTGCACCCAGGGCCATAAACCCGAGACCCAAAACTATGGTCAAGCGATAACCGAAGCGTTGAACCAGCACACTCGAAATCGCCACCCCAAGAATAGAGCTGGCGAATTGTGCGGTGAACAGATATCCGGCTTGGGAATCGGAGAGCGTCCAGCGCGCAGAAAAAACGGGAAGCATTGGTCCGAGTAGCGTCGTCATTACGCCAGTGAGCACGAAAGCGGCATGCACCAACCCTGTTCCTGAAGCTGCTCGCACCATCACCGGCGCTGGAATTTCCGTGTTCATGCTGTGTCAGAGCAGACCTGGCTATCCTAATCGCTGAGTTCCTCCACTGTGCTGATAAATTGTTTGGTGGTTCGCGGAAATTTGCCCAAAACTTTCCAGGCTTGGCAAAACCACCAAGCGCGCTATGATGACGTCTAGGATGTCCAGGAATGATTAACGGCAAGCGCATCGCGGTTGTACTGCCGGCCTACAATGCGGAAAAAACTCTGGAAGCCACGGTCCGTGAATTGCCGGACCTGGTGGACATCCGCATTCTGGTAGACGATCACAGTTCTGACCGCACGGTTGAAATTGCCCACCAACTGAATCTGCAGTTATTTGTTCACGACCAGAATTATGGCTACGGCCGTAACCAGCAGACTTGCTATCGCGAAGCTTTGGCCGCCGGCGCTGACGTCGTAATCATGCTGCACCCGGATTACCAGTACACTCCGCTGCTAGTCACCGCGATGGCCAGCATGGTGGCTCATGACGTCTACGACGTGGTGCTGGGCTCGCGAATTATCGGAGGCCAGGCGCTTCGCGGCGGTATGCCTTTCTACAAATACGTCGCTAACCGCTTCCTGACTGCCTTCGAGAATCTTTTCCTGGGTGTCAAGCTTTCCGAATACCACACGGGATACCGCGCCTTCAGCGCCAAGGTACTGTTGGATCTTCCGCTGCTGGAAAATTCTGACGATTTTGTTTTCGACAACCAAATCCTCGCGCAATGCGTCCATTTCGGCTTCCGCATCGGAGAAGTATCGTGTCCGACCAAATATTTTGAGGAAGCTTCGTCCATCAACTTCCGAAGAAGCGTGAAATATGGCCTTGGGGTACTGGCAACCACGTTAGAATTTGCGCTGCAACGAACCGGAGTGGCGAATTTTCGCATCTTCAGCGCAAAAGGCCGGCGACTCGAGCCAGGATATGCTACCTACTATGCTCGCCGCGCGGGCGCGCCGGAAGTGTAGACGCCGCAGACTCACCAGGGATCTAATTCTCCACCTCAGCAGGTTGCGAAATTGAAAAATTACAGCAAGAGTCTGGGGATTCTTCTTCTACTCGCAGCATTCGCTATCCTGCTTCATGGCTATCACCCCGGAGTGGAAGACGATGGAGTCTATCTTCCCGCCATCAAGAGGCATTTGAATCCGCAACTTTACCCTCATGATTTCGAATTCTTCACCTTGCAACTTCAGGCGACCGTATTTGACAAGCTGATCGCCTGCTCGATACGCCTCACCCACCTGCCGGTTGGAGTCGGCGTGCTGCTGTGGCACTTTCTTTCTATCTTTCTGCTGTTGTGGGGATGCTGGCAGATCAGCCGGCGATGTTTCAACGAGCCACACGCGCAATGGGCCGCCGTCAGTACGGTCGCAGTTTTACTGACCACGCCGGTAGCCGGCACCGCACTTTATCTCGGAGATCAATATCTTCATCCCCGGCTGTTGGCGACGGGCGTAGTTCTCGGCGCGATTGTGGCCATTCTGGATCGCAAGTACTTGCTGGCAGCCGTTTGCTTGGCCATTGCTTTTGTCATTCATCCTCTGATGGCCAGTTTCGGAATTTCTTATTGCATTTTTCTTGCATGGAAGCAGCACCCGAAATCGAGCGCGTTGCTTGCGCTCTTGTTCCCCCTGGGATGGATTTTCGAGCCCACATCGGACGCGTGGCGAGCGGCGGCGCGCACACGAGATTATTACTTCCTCTCCAACTGGCATTGGTATGAGTGGTTAGGTGTATTCGCTCCCCTCATTTTGCTTTGGTGGTTTCGCCGGATCGCGGCGCGGAACGGTCCAACGGTCGTGGCGCACATGACGTCGCGGCTCGTCGGGTATGGACTGTTCCAATTACTAGTGGCTTTGATCATCATGTTGCCCGCCAGCCTGGAGCGGCTGAAGCCCTTACAGCCGATGCGCTATTTGCATCTGCTTTACCTCATTTTCGTTTTGATTTCCGGCGGCTTGATCGGCCGTCACATTTTGCGGACCCACATTTTTCGATGGCTATTGTTTTTTGTCCCCTTGGGATTGCTCATGTTCTACACCCAGCGGCAAACATTTCCTGTTTCCCCGCACCTGGAGCTTCCCGGCACTGTTTCGCACAATCCCTGGCTTGAGGCATTTGATTGGATCCGGCAAAACACGCCGCCAGACAGTTACTTCGCCCTCGATCCCTATTACATGGAGCGCCCCGGCGAGGACTTCCATAGTTTTCGTGCCTTGGCCGAACGCAGTGCGCTCGCCGATTATGTAAAGGACCCATCGGTCGCGACCCAGGTTCCTCGTCTGGCGCCTCGATGGCTGGAAGAAGTGAAGGCTCAAGAGGGATGGCCTCAATTCCAAACATCCGATTTTCAGCGGCTCAAGAATCGCTTCGGAGTGGACTGGGTGGTGTTGGAGGGCAACGCGGCACCCGCGATGGATTGCCCGTACTACAACGAATTGCTGAGAGTGTGCCGAATTGAGTAGCCATCATAATTGCACCTTCTTTTGGCAACGGTTAGCATCGAATCAGATATGAGCATTGGTTCCGTAACCCGGAGCTTGCGGCCGCGAATGGCGGTAGGTGAGATTCTTGCTTTCGCCTACGAGAACTTTTGCAGTAACAAAGTGCGCTTCGCGCTCACCGCTTTGGGGATGGTGATCGGTACGGCGTCTTTAATCCTGGTGGTCACCATTGGAATGACTGGCAAGCAATACGTGCTGAATCAAATCCAGGCGATCGGCGCCAATCTGATTTCTGCCGAGTACGTCAGTGGTGGCGAGCGCATCACCAACGTTACTGCCGACCCGCTCACCCTCGCCGACATGCAAGCCGCACAGGAAGACGTGCCTGGCATCATCGCCGCATCTCCCGTGATTCCGCTGGGCGAACGCATCCCTATCGGTGGCGGCAAGGAACGGGATATCCAGGTACTCGGGGTTTATCCCGAGTACCGTATCGTGCGCAATCTGGTAGTGCTGTCGGGAAGATTTTTCGATGCCCAGGACGAGCAGGGTCACAATAAAGTGGGCGTCATTACTCAGAAAATGGCGGAGTCGCTTTATGGGTCACAAGAGGATGCTATCGGCAAGGTAATCAAGCTCAGCGGACTGCCCTTCACAATTATTGGAACCTTCCGGGAGCGCGTAGACACTTTCGGACAGTCCGAAGTGATCGACAATACCATGGTGATTCCTTACACCGTGAGCCGGTATTTCACGGACACGCCCACGGTGCGGCAAATCTACTTCTCGGTCGCAGATCCTTCCATGGTGGCTCCGGCGACGGATCAAATCAAGAGCGTAATTCAATCGCGTCATCGTCCCGAGTCGGTATACAACGTGCAAAACCTGACTCAGTTAGTGGCAGTTGCCGAAAAGACCGCGAACGCCCTGACCGTGGTGCTGTTGCTGGTGGCTGCCATCACGTTACTTGTCAGCGGGATCGGGATTATGAACATCATGCTGGCGACGGTAAGCGCCCGAATCCGCGAAATCGGTATTCGCAAAGCGATTGGTGCCACCAATCGAGAGATTCGCTTTCAGTTCCTGTCGGAAGCCATTCTGATTTCCCTGATTGGCGGAGTTGTCGGAGTCGTCATCGGACTTGCTTTGCCTTTTTCGGTGCGATTTTTGACGGAATACCGCATCCCGATTTCTGGACTATCCGCAATCGTGGCCATCGTGGTGTCTTCTCTGGTAGGAGTTCTTTTCGGCACAGTTCCAGCCACACGCGCCGCCAAGCTGGATCCAGTGGAGAGCCTCCGGTACGAGTAACGGCTCACGTAGCGACAGGCGACCTCGCCTGTCCAAGCCAGACCTCGAGTCGATAAGATGGGGTCGACGAGATTTGTCTCTGTCGCCCCTTCGGGGCTTGCCTCTCTCATTGCGAAGAGAACCCACGGCTGGCGCCGTGGGCTGCATTCTTGCGCCGCTTCGCGGCTGGAGTTGATTTTCTCGCGTTCTTGGGCCAGAGCTGGAAACCCGGAACATCGTTGCTAACAAACCCTCCATTCTGGCACTGCTCACGTAGCGACAGGCGACTCGCCTGTCCTAGCCAGCCTTCGGGTCGATAAGATTTGATATGAAACCGCCCAGGCGAGTCGCCTGGGCCTACGCAGCTGATACCAAAAAACAAGAAAGCCGGGCTGGTTGGCCCGGCTCATCTGTCTAACCACCTTCGGGGAGCGACTTGGTTTCGAAGTCCCCGCAGATCTTGTCACCGCTTACATCACCAATGCTAAGTTCTCCAACTCTTGCTGCAGGACCGGCAAAGAGCACCCCGCCATTTCCACACGGCCCACCGCATCCATAGCCGCTTGCGGAGAAACTCCATAACCCCGCCCCATCAGAAATACTTGCAGAAGTTCAGCTGCCTCGCGCGAATCGATCAACCCTCCCTGTAACAGATCGTTCCGCAAGGCGGTTAATTCGGTTGTTGAGAATCGCTCTTTCATGGCCGTCATCACCTCCGACCGTTTACCTTTCCTGCACTATTAGACTCACCCAATGCCCACTTCGTTGCATGCAATTTCGTTGCCGCAACAACGTTCTGTTTCTATATACGTGGGTACGGGTAGATTGGTTTCCTAAACCCTTTACAAAACGCTAAGTTGCGGGCAACCAATTGCGAAGTAATACGGTCGTGGGTACTGTCGGGGCCGTTCTAGGATTGACACGTTGTGTCGTTCTGGGACGCAAAGCGGCGTGGAGTCGCAAGATGGGACGGTCAGGACGGGTCGATAACGGCTTCGTCAACCAGCATGATTGGAATGTTGTCCCGAATAGGATAGACCCGGCGACACTGGCCGCACTTCAAACTTTGTCCTTCGTCCTTCAGGGTGAGGGGTTTCTTGCAGACTGGGCAAACCAGCATATCCAGCAAATCTTGAGAAATCATGGCACCGCTATGTTAACTCCTGCCAGGCAACACGAAGCATGAATTTCTACACGCCGGATAGTCGCATTTTCGCAGATGGGTTACGATAAGATTCGACTTCGATCATCGCTCAAAAATGAGGCTCAATGTCTGCCATCGTTCTGGACGGCAATAAGATCGGCGCCGAAATCCGGGCCGAAGTCGCTTCCGAGGTGAAAACCCTGACTGCGGCGGGGATGCGTCCGGGCCTTGCCGTAATCCTGGTAGGCCATAATCCAGCTTCTGAAATCTATGTCAGGGGGAAAGTGAAGAGCTCCGAGGAAGTGGGAATTTACAGTGAGAAACACACCCCACCGGACACCATCTCAACGCAGGCTCTGGTTGATTTGGTCACTGACCTTAATCGGCGCGACGAGATCGATGGCATCCTGGTACAGCTTCCTTTGCCGCCACAGGTGGATGCCAAGAAAGTCCTAATGACAGTGGACCCTGCCAAGGATGTGGACGGCTTTCATCCAGTTAACGTCGGCTTCCTATCCACACAGCGGGCTGGACTGGTGCCTTGTACTCCGGCGGGGATTATGGAAATCCTGAAGCGAAGCAATATTCCGATTGCCAGTCAGGAGGCTGTCGTAGTCGGTCGCAGCGATATCGTGGGCAAGCCCACTGCCATGTTGTTGATCAATGCCAATGCCACGGTGACCATTTGTCACTCGAAAACCCGTGACCTGCCTGGGGTGTGCCGGCGTGCAGACGTCCTGATCGCTGCCATTGGCCGTGCGGGAATGGTTACTCGCGAATTCGTAAAGCCGGGCGCAACTGTTATCGACGTGGGAATGAATCGTGTCACCGACGCGGAGGAGTTTGCCCGGCTTTTTGCTGGGAATCCAAAACGCGAAGAAAACTTTAAGTCGAAGGGGTTCACCCTGGTCGGAGATGTCCATCCCGAGGTGGTCGAAGTAGCCGGAGCGATTACGCCCGTACCCGGCGGCGTGGGGCCGTTGACGATTGCGATGCTGATGGCAAATACCGTACGTGCAGCCAGGTTGCGCCGGGGCAATCCAGTCCCGGAACTTTCCCGCGCCTGACTCGTAACGGTGCCGCAATTCTTGCAAACGAACTGTGAGTTTTTCTGGTGAAATAAACCAGCGAGGCTGGATTGTTGAAAGTCGGTCTGACCGGTGGCATCTCCTCGGGAAAGTCGGTGGTGGGCGAAATGTTCGCCGCGCTGGGAGTTGCTGTCATCGATGCCGACCACATCGCGCATGAGCTCATGCAGCCCGGCCAGGCAGTCTACGCGGAAGTCGTTCGCCACTTTGGAACTGGGATTTTAAATCCCGACGGAACTGTGAACCGATCAAAATTGGCGGAAGCAGCTTTCGGACCGCCTAACCAAAATGCGCGCTCGCGCGTCCAAGAATTGAACCGGATCGTCCATCCCGCCGTAATTCAAAGGCAGGAGGAGTGGATGAATGAGATTGGACACAAGCAGCCGCAAGGGATTGCCATAGTAGAGGCGGCCCTGATCGTAGAAGCTGGCGCGGCCAAACGCTTCGACCGCCTGATTATGGTTACTTGCCAGCCTCAGCAGCGCTTTCAGCGTTGGGCACAACTGAGGAAAGTGGACCAGGAGGCAGCCGCTCGTGAAGTGACACGCCGCATGGCGGCGCAACTTCCAGATGAAGAAAAGATTAAGCTCGCAGATTACGTGATCGACAATTCTGGGTCGCTGGACGACACCCAGAACCAAGTCAAAGAGGTATATAGGGAACTGAGGCAACAGGCCGAAAAGAGTTGAGTGCCCAGTTCCAATCGCGCATCTATAGCGTTGAGTCAAGCGTTTGCCGAGAGACCATTCAGAATCAGTAAAATCCGTGGCTGGAAGGTTTATCCATGAAGCTGCTACGACCCGTTCTTGTGGCCGTGATTCTTGCCGGCGCGTTCTTCTATTTCACCACTTACAGCAAGGGCCCCCTTCGTTCAACCAACTGGATGGGGCGTCCGAGTAAAGTCGAGATCACCGAAGCCGCCGGGGGTGCAGCGCTCGATGACGAAGAACAGAACAACATCGGTGTCTATCACAAGAATATCGGTTCCATCGTCAATATCACTTCGCGAGCCGTCGCCTATGATTTCTTCTATGGCCTGGTGCCGCAGGAAGGGCAGGGTTCAGGGTTCGTCATCGATAAAGAAGGACACATTCTGACCAACTATCACGTTATCGCCGACGCGCGCCAAGTCAAAGTCACGCTCCATAACGGCAGTTCGTACCCCGCTACCGTGATTGGCACCGATCGCGCGCACGATTTAGCTGTGATCCAGATCAAAGCGCCCAACCTGCCGGCTATGGTTTTGGGCGACTCCCGCAACTTGCAAGTGGGACAAAAGGTGTATGCCATTGGCAATCCCTTCGGTCTGTCCGGCACGATGACAAGGGGCATCGTAAGTTCTATTCGTGAGGTACGGGAACCGGACGGTATGAAAATTGATGACGCCATCCAAACCGACGCCGCCATCAATCCGGGAAATTCAGGCGGACCGTTGCTGAACTGGCGCGGAGAAGTCATCGGCATCAACACTATGATCGCTTCCAACGTAGGACAGAGTGCGGGCATCGGCTTCGCCATTCCGATCAACACCGCCAAAGCTGTGTTGAACGACCTGGTCACATTGGGACGGGTGCGGCGTCCGGCTCTCGGGGTGCGCACAATTCCGATCACGCCCGAGTTGGCGCAGCAAATGGGATTCGCCTCAGACTTCGGTTTGCTGGTGCTTCAGGTCGCTCCCGGCGGGGCGGCGGATCGCGCCGGTTTGCGCGGCGGCACAGAGCGCGCCTATATCGGCAACAGCGCCATTATGCTGGGGGGCGACCTGATCGTTGCCATCGACGGCGAGAAAGTTGAAGATCAGCAAGACTATGCGCAAGTCATGAACAATCATCGGGCGGGAGACACTGTGCGCGTGAGCTTTTACCGCGGGAAGAAAAAGATGGAAGTTGCCGTGACTCTGGGGGAGGCGCGAGAGCAGGTGTAGCGGCGGGATTTACGAATGTCGATTGACGATTTTCGATTGAACTTCCCGAGACGCGGGGTCTTTCCCAGTCATGGACGTAGAATCCATCCGTCACTTCTGTCTTTCCTTCTCTGATGCCAAGGAGAATCTGCAGTGGGGTGAAGATCTCTGTTTCAAAGTGAGAGGCAAGATCTTTGCCGTGCTGGATTTGGCTTCCGTCCCGCAGCGGCTTTCTCTCAAATGCACTCCAGAAAAGTTTGCCGAACTCACCGAACAAGAGGGAATCAGCCCTGCTCCGTACGTAGGTCGCTACAAGTGGGTGCTGCTGGAACGATTGTCTGTTCTCCCTGCGTCAGAGTTGAAAGAGTTGATTCGCGAGTCATACACGATGGTGGCATCCAAGACGAAGGTCAAAACTGCCAGCCGTGGAGCACGCAAAGTCAGCAGAAAAAAGAAGAAGAGATAGTTTGTCACTCTTTCGTCACAACGACACAAGCTCTACGCTAGACGCCCAGTCACACTCGTTGTAGCGTGTAGCCCTATGCGCATCGCTCCCAAGTTCCACGCTACCCGTTGGTTGCAGGCACAGCACTACTGGCCATCGGTGTAACCATTGCCTGGTGGGCCAAGGTGGACATCTCGCCTCTGTTCGAAACCGCCATGATCCGGCGGGGAGAGCTGTGGCGGTTGGTAACGAGCATCTTTCCCCACGGTGGAATTCTCCACTTGGCCTTCAATATCTATTGGCTTTGGGCTTTCGGTACCCTCGTGGAACCTATTGGCTTTGGGCTTTCGGTACCCTCGTGGAAGAGCAGTTTGGCCATCTCAAAACCGCGGCTTTGTTCCTTCTGCTTGCTGTGGGTCCCAACGCACTGGAGTTTGGCTTCTCCGCAGGCGGCATCGGACTCTCTGGCGTCGGTTACGGACTTTTTGGCCTGCTCTGGATACTCTCTCAGCGGGACGAGCGCTTCCGCGATGCAATTGACCGGAGGACCGTTGAGATATTCGTTGCCTGGTTCTTCTTTTGTATCTTCACAACCCTCACCGGTCTCATGCCGGTGGCCAACATTGCCCACGGCGTAGGTGCCGTGCTGGGCATTCTCACCGGATTCGCCATCGCGCAACCGGATCGTCGCGCTACGATTGCCGTCGGTATTGCGACAATTCTCTTGTTTGGACTTTGGACTTCCACTCTCGGGAGGCCCGTAGTCAACCAGTCAGCGAAAGCGGGTTACGATGAAGCGGAGTGGGGCTATAACGCGCTGGTGGCTAACCGGAACCAGGAAGCCGCTAAATGGTTTCGCGATGCAGTTGCCTATCAGCCGAAGATTCCCGGGTACTGGTACAACCTCGGTATCGCATATCAGAAACTGGACAATGGGCCCGCCGCGGTCGCCGCTTACCGTAGAGCGGCCGGTCAGGGGGAACCGAACGCCGCGTTCTATCTCGGCACTCTTTATGCGAGCGGGGGTAAAGGTATACCGCAGGACCATACGCAGGCACTGTATTGGTACAGTAGAGCAGCCATTCAAGACAATCCCGACGCATTGAATAGGGTGGCTTGGACCTATGCCACGGACCCGGATCCGGCGATTCGCAATCCCACCGCCGCTCTGGAATATGCTCGCAAGGCCGTTAGCTTGGAGAAAGATCATCCCGATCCAAACCATCTGGATACTCTGGCTGAGGCCTACTACGTAAACGAGCAACACGGAGATGCTGTGAAGACGGAGCAACAAGCGATCGCGTTGGCACCCTCAGAGAATAGACCGGTTTTTCAGAAAAACCTCGAGAAGTATCAGCTTGCCTTAAAGAATCATAACTATTTGACGGTTCATCATCCGCTACGCTAGCCTCAGAGGTCTGCCCACGGCTCGGGTGTGAGCCAGACTGCGGACGAACGAGTTAGGCTCCGCGTGGGCGGGCCAAAGATCGCGGATCAAAGGTTAGAGATCCGTTCCCGCACAAGTCCCTGACTGCATGCGATTTCAACACAGATTAGTCTCTTTGCTGCTGCCGGCAGCGCTGGCCAGCATCGCGCCAACGCACTTAGCTGCGGCAGTGCATCCGGTGCGTGCGCCGCA
>Ga0193730_1000412_pt1 | contig 12737 bp, 14 predicted proteins | sample U1a1metaG_FD_144919 | JGI IMG/M metagenome (GOLD analysis project Ga0193730, IMG submission 144919) | Soil microbial communities from a riparian zone of the East river system, Colorado, United States - U1a1 | ecosystem: Environmental > Terrestrial > Soil > Riparian zone | place: USA: East River...
CCCTCGCGCAACCCGTCGCGTAGAGTCGCGGCGTGGGGATCGCACACTGGGACGAGGTCGAAAAGGGTCGCGAAGAGCGAGGCCAGATGGCCGGAACATGGTCCTCACTCGGCACTGCTGCCGGGAGTTGGCGTGCAGGCGCGAACCGTATCGAGCTCGCTCCGGGCGAACAACCGACGCCGCCGCACGTGCACGGCGACTCAGAGGAGATCTTCTACGTGCTCGGCGGTTCAGGGCTGACGTTGCTCGACGACAAGGCCCACGAGATCCGTCAAGGCGATTGCATCGTCTACAAGAACTTCCACGAGGCGCACACCATTCGCGCCGGCGACGGCGGCCTCGACGTGATCGCGTTCGGGCCGCGCGAGTACCTCGGCTCCGGCGAGCTTCCACGCGGCCGGACGATGTGGTCGATCACGGGCTTCGTCGAGGTCCAGAAAGGACATCCCTGGGACCGCGAGCCGAAGCTCGAGTGGCCGGAGCCCGAGGCAGAGCGTCCGCCGACGATCGTCAACGTGCAGGACGTCGAGCCGCAGGTGCGCGGCGGTCGCCGCAGACGAGACCTCGCAGGAGCGGCCGACTCGCGCTGGACCGGGCTCAAGCACATCGAAATGGATGCCGGCACGTTGTCGGGGCCGCCGCACGTGCACTCTGCCGAAGAAGAGATCTTCGTCGTGCTCGAGGGCACCGGTACCCTCGAGCTGACGCCGCCGGGGCTCGGCGCGGAGCCCGAGGCACAGTCCGTTCGCAAGGGCTCCGTCATCGCGCGTCCGCCGGGCACGGGTGTCGCGCATGCGTTTCGCGCAGGCGAGTCCGGCATGGCCCTGATCGCGTGGGGCACGCGCGAGCCGAACGACATCTGCTGGTACCCGCGCTCGCGGAAGATCTATTGGCGGGGAGTGGACGTGGTCGGACGGATCGAGCAGCTCGACTACTGGGACGGCGAAGAGCTCGAGTGATCGCACACTGGGACGAGGTCGCTGCGGAGCGGGACCTTGGCCAGGCAGCGGGAGCTTTGAATGTCGGCCTGCGCCGCTTCGAGCTCACACCCCGCGAGCCGGTCGAGCAGGGCGACCCCGGAGCGGAGGAGATCCTGTTCGTGCTCGCCGGCTCCGGCTTCTCGGAGGACCGGGGAAACGCGTCGCCGGTTCGTGCCGGCGACTGCATCGTGCGCCACGTCCAGCACACGGGCCATTCGCTCCGCGCTGGCGACAACGGGCTTACGGTCCTTCGCTTCGTCGGGCCGCTGGCGCGACGGGCGAACCTCGACGACGAGCTGCCGCCGCCCTCGATCGCGAACCTCGAGAGCGTCGCGGTCGATTACGAGGGTGAGGTAGGCAAGTGGGTTGTCCTCGCCAGGCAGGCGGGCGCGGTCCGGACCGGCCTCAACTGGGGCCGGCTCGAAGCGGGCCAGGCAGGCGCTCCGCCCCACAGCCACTCAGCCGACGAGGAGCTGTTCGTGATCCTCGAAGGAAGCGGCACGGTCGAGCTCTGGCCCTCGCCCGAGGCGGCCCGGCAAATGGAGCGCGAGACCCACGAGATCCGGGCCGGCCACGTGATCTCACGCCCGCCGAGCACGGGGATCTCCCACTTCCTGCGGGCCGGCGAGGAGGCGATGACGTTCCTCGCCTACGGCACCCGTGAGCCAAACGATGTTTGTTACTACCCCCGGTCGAACAAGATCTATTGGCGCGGTCTCGGCCTCATCGCCCGGTTGGAGCCGCTGGATTACGACGACGGAGAGCCCGAGGACTAGGCGGTCCTCCGGCGAACTCGTCCCAATCCTTGCTACACAGTCCGGGCACGCCCCAGGCTTTACCCAAGTAGTCCCTCATTCGGATATCCAGCCTCCTAGCCGAGTTCCCGATATCTCCCCGCATGGGGAGAGCTCGTCGACTCGCAGGCTCGCGCAGAGTCCGCATTGGTGTGAACGCCGTCTTCATGACCGGCGCTCTTGCCGCGGCTGCCCTGACGGTCATGCATTTCGTCCATTCCGGCTGGCCACTCGCAAATGCGGATCCGGTCCTCGTGATCGCCGCCGGGATCCTCTTTCTGTTCGCCTACGCCTTCAAGGCCTGGGGCTGGCAGCGGCTCTTCACCGAGGATGAACGGCCCGAAGCGCTGACGCTCGCCGCCGCCGGCGGTGCCGCCTCGGTCGGAGGCGTGGCGCTGCCGGGACGCTTCGACGAGGCGATCCGTATCGCCGTCGTGCGCCGCGGGCCCGGGAAGAAGACCGCCGGTCTCGGCGCGATCTGCCTCACCCTGATCATCGTCGGCCTGCTCGACAGCGCTGCGCTGACGCCGATGGCGTCGGTCGCCGCAGCCGGGTCGGGGTCCGGCGGCGTCCAGGTCGGGTTCGCGCTGGTCGCGGCCGCGGGCGTCGCAGCCGCGCTCCTCGTCCTCTTCCTCCCCCGGATCGCGGCCCTGTCGTTCATCGGCCGCTGGAAGGTGGGCCGCTGGGTGCAGGAGCACACGGCTTGCCGGCGCTCCGCCTCGCAGGCGTGGTTCTTGATCTCGATCTCGTGGGCGCTCCGCGGGCTCGCGGTCTTCGTTCTGCTGAATGCCCTCTCGGTCGGCGCGTCGTTCCCGCTGGCCCTCGCGTTCCTCTGTGCCTCGGCCGCTTCGGCCGCCCTGCCGATCGCGCCCGCCGGCGCGGCCACGCAGGCGGGCGCAGGCGCCGCGATCCTGATCATCGGCGGGGTTCCGAAGGCCGAGGCCTTTGCCTTCGCCGTTGCCGCCCAGGCGCTGGTCATCGTCGTCGGCGCGGCCCTGGTCGCCAGTGCCGGGATCTGGATGCTGATCGTCCGCTTCCGGCCCGCCCGTTCGACGGCCGTCGCGGGCTAAGTCCTTACAGACTTCTTAACTCTGCGTGGTTCCATGACGGCCGTGCACCGCCGGATGCTCGTCGCGCTTTGCGCGGCCCTTGCCCTTGTCTGCGCAACCGGCGCGAATGCCGCGATCGTCACGTCGCACGACGACCAGGGTCGCCAGATCACGTTCGACGTTCGCGCGCCGAACGTCGACACGGAGTGGTACGCGAGCGTGCTGCGCGCGTCCGCACACGGAAACGAGATCAGCGACGTCACGATTCGGATCGTTCCCGAGTCGCAGATCCCCGGGCTCTGTGGTGGCGAAGACGCCTCCGCCTGTTACACGGGCCGGTCGGGCCCACCGACGATCATGATCGCCGCGGGGAAGAGCCAAATTCTCGAAGACACGCTGCTGCACGAGTACGGCCATCACCTCGACACGTACTGGCGCGTCTCCGGCGTCCCCGAGCTGAACGGCACGCCGGTGTGGTGGGCGACACGCGGCATGGCGGCGCTGCTTGCGAATCATCAGGTGGCGTTCGACTACTCCCTCGGCTGGAGCCACGGGATCGGCGAGATCTTTGCGGAGGACTACTCGTACATCCACACCGGCGACCGCTACGCGATCCGGTGGCTGTCCCCGCCCGACGCGGCCTTGAAGGCCGCGCTCTTCGCCGAGCTCGGCACGCCGACCGAGCCGCTCCCCTTCGCGCCCGAGGTGCCCACGGTCCTCAACCGGCGCGGAACGCTCGTCCCGCGCGACCGCTTCAGCATTCCGTTCTCCCTGCTCGGCACCGGCCGCCGCGTCACCCTCGCAGCGACCATCTCCAAGCCGAAGCAGAAGGGCATCCGCGCCCGGGCCCAGCTCGTCTGCGACGGGCACGTCGTCGTGAGCCGCAACTTCGGCAAGGGCCGGTCGAAGAGGGCGTTCGACATCCACAACCTCGGCCCGGCCGACTGCGACGTCCGCCTGGTCAGCAACACCGGCGTTTCACTGAGCTACACGCTTCGGCTCACCCTGGCGGTCGAGGGCACCACCTAGGCCCGGCGACATCCGAGACTCCCGTGATCATGCGGGATATCGGCAGGAAGTCGCTATTCTGGCCCGAAAGAGCGCCACATGGGGCTCTCACGCCTACTTCCGCGTCCCAACACACGCGCCTCGTCCGATAAGAAGGGATCTCCTTTGAGCCGGGTCATTTCGTTCGCCAACCAAAAGGGCGGCGTGGCGAAAACGACGACTACGTTGAACCTCGGGGTCGCCCTCAAGGAAAAGGGTCACACGGTCCTGCTCGTCGACCTGGACCCCCAGGGGAACCTGACGATGAGCCAGGGCTGGAACCCGGACGAGATCGAGCGCTCGATGTTCGACGTGCTCGTCCACAAGCTTCCGATCGAGGAGATCGTCCGTGTCGCCGAGGTCGACGTCGCTGTTTCCTCGATCGACCTTGCCGGCGCCGAGCTCGCGCTCTCGTCGATGATCGGCCGCGAGCGCGCGCTCGAGAAGGCGCTCGTCAGTGTCAAGCCGCAATACGACTACATCCTCATCGACACGCCGCCGTCGCTCGGGCTGCTGACGATCAACGCGCTCGTCGCCTCGAACGGGGTCATCGTCCCCGTTCAGTGCGAGTACCTGTCGCTCCGTGGGCTCGTCCAGCTCGAGAACACGCTTTCGATGATCCGCGAGAATCTGAACCCGGAGGTGGAGATTCAGGGCATCCTCCCGACGATGTACGACAAGCGCCTGCTGCACTCGAAGGAGGCCGTCGACATCCTCAAGGAGAACTTCGGCGACCTCGTCTTCAAGACGAGGATCCGCAAGACGATTCGCTACGCGGAGGCGCCGGTGAAGGGCCAGTCCGTGTTGGGCTACGACCCGAGCGGCGACGCCGCGCAGCTGTACCGCGACCTTGCGAAGGAGGTGCTCAATGGCGCGAAAACGCGCGAGCATGCGTGAGGGCCCCCTTGCGGAGCTCTTTAAGGCAACCGAGGCGGCACAACGCCAGGCCGAACCCGCGGAAGCGCCCCCCGAGGAGCCGCACGAGTCGACCGTCGAACACGTCCCGACCTGGGAGGACGAGATCGATACGCCGGCGCCGCCGCGTCCCGATCCGGTACCCGAGCCTTCGCAGCCGGAGCCCGTGCCGCCGCCGAGGCCGCCGGCCCCGGACCCGACACCTGAGCCGACTCCGCCGCCGGCGTACATTCCCGAGCCGCCCGTCACGCGGTACGTCGAGCCGATGCCCGAGCCTGCGCCGCGCCTGCACCACTCGCGCGCGGGACAGCTCGGTTCCTACCTCGCGAAGATCCAGGTCGTCGGCGTGGGTGGTGCGGGGCTGAACGCCGTCAACCGGATGATCGACGCCGGCATCAACCAGGTGGAGTTCGTCGCGGTGAACACGGATGTGCAGCAGCTGCAGATCTCGGATGCCGAGACGAAGATTCACATCGGCCGCGAGCTGACGAAGGGACTCGGCTCCGGCGCGGAGCCGAACATCGGGCACCTGGCCGCGGAGGAGAGCTACGACCAGATCAAGCATGCGCTGCGCGGCGCGGACATGGTCTTCGTCACCGCCGGTGAGGGTGGAGGGACGGGGACGGGTGCTGCGCCGATCGTCGCGAAGATCGCGAAGAGCCTCGGCGCACTGACGGTCGGCATCGTCACGACGCCGTTCAAGTTCGAAGGCACCAAGCGCCGCGGCCAGGCCGAGACCGGTGTCGACGCCTTGCGTCGCGAGTGCGACACGACGATCGTGATCCCGAACGACCGGCTGCTCGAGGTGCTCGACAAGTCGACCTCGATGCTCGACGCGTTCAAGATCGCCGACGACGTCCTACGCCAGGGCGTGCAGGGCATCTGCGACCTGATCACCCTGCCCGGCCTGATCAACCTCGACTTCGCCGACGTGCGCACGATCATGGAAGGGTCCGGCAGCGCGTTGATGGGCATCGGCTTCTCGTCCGGGACCGAGAATCGTGCCCGCGAGGCAGCGGAGCGCGCGTTGCGCTCGCCGCTGATCGACACGGAGGTCGGCGCGGCGCGCGGCATCCTGCTCTCGATTGCAGGCGGAGACGACCTGACGCTGCTCGAGGTGAACGAGGCGGCGGAAGTCATCCGTCAGACCGCGAACGACGACACGCAGATCATCTTCGGTGCGACGATCGACGACCGTCTCACCGGTCAGGTCTGGGTGACGGTGATCGCCACGGGACTGGGCGACGCAGGCCGGCGAAGCGGGCCGCGCTCGCCGAGCCTCGTCAGCGCCCTCACGGCGCCCGAAGACGAGCTCGAGCCACCTTCGTTCCTGCGGAACTAGCGCCGGATCGTCACGACTGCGCCGGGGCGTACGCCCCAGCGCTTGAACGCGCCACGGTTCACCTCGAGCGCGCCGCGAAACGCAACGTCCGGGTCGTAGACCCTGCACGGGTCGGCGAGGCACGGCGCCATGTCGAGGATGCGGAGGATCTTTCCGCTCTTGCCCCAGAATGCGATCGACAGCGGGATCGTCGTGCCCTTCATCCAGAACTGCTCGCGGACGTCGCTCCCGAAGAGGAAGGCCATGCCGGCCTTCGGCGCGAGCGTCTTTCTGCCGGAGAGACCGATGTGCAGCTGGACGGGTGTCCGGGCAAGCTCGACATTGACAGTGACGGTGCGCTCGCCGGTCCGGATCACCGCGGTGCCGTGCGGAAAGGTCACCGCGACGATCGCCGAGATCGTGGCAAGGAGTTGGAGCACGACTCCATTGTGCGCGAGGCGTCACTCGTTCGAGTGAAGATCGCGGGCAGAGCGAAAGCTGCCGGCCCGTGGCGCATCTACTTGACCACCAGGTCCGACTGCGGCCCCTCGCGCCACAGAAGGTCCGCGCCAGGCGGCTGGCGCGGGCCCTCCCCCTCTGCGAGACATGTGCCAGGGACAGTCCCTGGCACATGTCGTTTCCGGCGGTGTCTGGTGCCAGGCACGTGACGTGTCCCGAATGCGCACGTTCCAGGGACTGTCCCTGGCACAGCGCCTGAGCGGCCATGTCTCCTGGAGGGGGACCCGGATACCCTGCTCGCATGAGAGGGGCAGTCGCAGCCGGTCACCCGTTGACCGCACAGGCGGGCGCGGACGTGCTCGCCGCCGGTGGGAACGCCGTCGACGCCGCCGTCGGCGCGGCGCTCGTCTCCTGGGTCGCCGAGAGCCCACTCACGGGACCCGGCTCGGGCGGATTCATGCTCGTCCACCGGGCACGCGACCGCTCGACTCGCGTCTTCGACTTCTTCGTCGCCGTCCCCGGCCTCGGGCTCGCCGAGAGGGACCTCGCCGAGATGGATCGCGTGGACGTCGACTTCAGCGGCGGCTCCACGCAGGTCTTCCACATCGGCGCCGCCTCGTGCGCAGTCCCGGGCGCCGCCGTCGGCCTCGAGGAAGCACACCGCTCCCACGGCTCACTTCCGTGGCGCGACCTCTTTCAGCCCGCGATCGCCCTCGCGCGGAGCGGCGTCGAGCTCAACAACGGACAGGCATATCTGCACGCGATCCTCGACCTCGTCGCCGAAGACAGGCTGTACCAGCAGGACCTTGCCGGGACACTCGAGCTGATCGCCGACCAAGGCGGCAAGGTGCTCTACGAAGGCGACCTCGCCGACGCGATCTCGAAACACGTCAGCGACCACGGCGGCTCCATCACGAAACGAGATCTCGAGGAGTACCGCGTCATCCGCCGGCGACCCGTCCGCGCGACGTTCTGCGCTGAGGAGTACCTCTCGAATCCGCCGCCGTCGGCCGGCGGCATCCTGATCGCCTACGGCTTGCCGCTCCTCGAAGAGCTCGGCCCAGGTGATCCCGGCACCGCGGAGGCAATCGACGCACTCGCCCGCGTGATGCGCGAGCAGGCGAACTCGCGCATCGCCGCCGGCTCGGTGAGCGGTCTCGCCCGCGCGCTCGAGGAGCGCGCCGCGATCGTCTCGCGCGGCACGACCCACATCTCGGTCGTCGACGGCCAAGGAAACGCCGTCGCCCTCACGGCGTCGACCGGAGCGGGCTCGGGCATCGTCGTTCCCGGAACCGGCATCCACATCAACAACATGCTCGGCGAGTTCGACCTCGCGAAGCCGCCGCGTCCGGGTGCACGCCTGTCGTCGATGATGAGCCCGTCCGTCGTCCTGCGTGACGGCACGCCGCACCTCGTCGTCGGCAGCGCCGGCTCGCTGCGCCTCCGCGGCGCGGTGCTGCAGAACGTCGTGAACGTCGTCGCGCACGACCTCCCGGTCGAGGACGCGATCGATCGCCCGCGCGTGCACCTCGAAGGAGAGGATCTCCACTGTGAGGGTGGGCACGACCCCGTAGAGCTCGACAAGCTGGAGGAGATGGGCTGGAACGTGGTCCGCTGGCTGCGACAGAACCTCTACTTCGGCGGCGCCTCGGCCGTGACGTCGAGCCACGGGGAGCTCGCCGCCGCCGGCGATCCTCGTCGGGGCGGGGCGGGTGTTGTCGTCGAATGATCGTCCGCCGAGCAGCGCCGGACGACGCGGAAGGGCTCACCGAGCTCGGCGAGGCCGTCGGCTCCGAACCGGAGGGCTGGCTCGTCACGACGAACGGCTGGCGCAACGTTTCGGACGAGCGCCGTTACCTGCGCGCAATCCGCCGCTACCCCAACGCTGCTGTATTCGTCGCAGATGACGACGGCTTGATCGTCGGCCGTCTCTCGGTCGCGCGCGACCAGCATCCCGCAAGCCGCCATGTCGCGGACCTCGGGATCATGGTCGCCGCCTCGCACCGCCGCCAGGGCGTCGGCACCGCGCTGCTGCAGGCGGCCGTCGAATGGGCCCGCAAGGCCGACGTGCACAAGCTCGAGCTGCACGTGTTCCCGCACAACACGGGGGCGATCAAGCTCTACGAGAAGTTCGGTTTCGTGCAGGAGGGCTACCGGCGCGCGCACTACCGGCGCGGAGACGAGTTCACCGACGCGATCCTGATGGCGTACCAGCTCTAGCGGCGGATGACGAGGGATCAAGCCGGTTCGCGCGGCTGCAGCCCCAACTCGTCTTCGCGGATTCGCCGCCGTCTCTCTGTCAGCGCCTCGTAGGCTTCGCTCAACCGCCGGTCACGGTCGTCGAGGCGTGCCGAGCGTTCCTCGAACTCCTCCTCACGCTTCTGCACGCGCCGAACTTCCGCGGCTGCGCGCTCGATCTCGTCGGCAGCCTCGCGCTCGCGAGCCTCGACACGCGCAACAGCCTCCGTCAGCCACGCTCCCCGCTCGTCGAGGTCCGCAGCGACGCGATCGAGTGCGCGCTGGCGCTGGTCGAGACGAAGCGCACGTTCCTCCAACACAGGAATGCGTTCCTCCGCCTCGCGCACGTCACGCAACTTGTTCGCGAGTTGTGTCTCGTTGACCGCCTGTTTCGCGGCACGACGTCCGAGTTGCCTCTCGCGCTCGGCATGCCGGGTCGCGCCTTCCTCGATCTCCCGCGCGCGCTCTTCGAGCACTCGCTCTTGTTCCTTGACCGCAGCAAGTCGCGGCTCCAGCTCCGCGCGCGCCCTGGCGAGCTTCTCTTCCTTCGCTGCGATCTCCGTCGCGCGCGCCTCGACCTCGGTCGACCTGGTCTCGAGCTGCCGGAGCGAAGTGCCCTGCAGCCGCTCCTGGTCCTGCAGCGCAGCAAGTCTCGCTTCGAGGTCGGCTTCCTGCTCGGCGACGACCGCGGCCCGTCGCTCCTGTCCTTCCAGTGCAGCCGAGGCGGTAGCGATCCACTCGCCGCGTTCCTCGAGCTCGGACGAAAGGACCCGGAGCTCGCTCGCGCGCACGTCGAGCTCGCGGGCGAGCTTGCGGACTCGGTCGGCCTCCGCGGCGGCTTGCTCGAACTCTTCCTGGCGGTCCTGCACCTGCTCCTCGGCGAGAGTGAGCCGGCGTTCCCGTTCGACGAGCTCCTCCTCCGCGTCCTCGATCAGCTGCCGGCGTGCGTCGAGATCCGCGGCGATCTCGTCGAAGCGCCTGGCGCGCGCGTCGATCTCCGCCGACCTGCGGGCGACCGTCTGCTGCACGAGGCGCTCCCGTTCGGTGAGCGCCTGCCAGGCTTGCTCGAGCTCGTCTCGCTCTTCCGGCATCTCACGGAATCATGCCCTGCGTATCAGACCGCAAGGATCCCACTTGAAAAGCATCTACTTGGACGTGGGAGGACTTCTCGCTTCTGTTGTCCTCGCTCTTGCGGTGGCGTCTCCGGGGCAGACGAACCTGGGCTGCGGTCAGGGGAAGCTCGTGCTGAGCGTGTCGTACCACGTCGTCAACGACGTGGACACAGGCATGCAGGGGAACAACTGGGCCTTCGACACCTACCGCCGGACGGTGCGTGTCTGGCGGAAGGCGGCCGGGCGGTTCTGCTCTGCGAGCACTTACGACGGCGAGTTCACGTCGATCGCCGGAACGAGCCCGGGCGGAAAGGCGCAGCTTCCCGCCGGCATCCGCGGGACGTTCAAGGGCTCCTCCGTGACGACGTTCCGCGGGACGTTCGCCGCGAACGGCGCGGCGATGCGCGGCTTCGTCGGGATCAAGGACTTCGCCTGCTCGAGCGCAGACCAGAAGGGCCAGTGCGGCGGCACGTGGGACTGGCTCAGTACGTACTTCAACGGCATCTCCCGCTTCAAGTACGTGCGTTACACGTTCGCCTACCACGCAACGGAGAACGGCAAGGGCACGTGGACGGACAAGCTCGCCGGCGGCAAGGTGCGCGTCACCGGCGACATTCGTCCGTCGAAGAAGTAGCGACGGAGCCCGAAGGCCCCGTCGCCGTCGGTGCTTGCCGCGCCTAAGCCGTCTGCTTGACGACTCGCTTGGCGAGTTGCTCTGTTGCCTTGATCGCCTTCTCGAGCGTTGCCGCTTCCTGCTCGACGTTCTCGTTCAGCAAGGCGATCACGTCGTCGTCGCCCATCTGCTCGGCCATGATGATGAGGCCGTCGTAGACCGCGATCTCGTGATGCTCGGTCTCGAGGACGCCCTGGAGGATCACTGCATCGTTGAGCGAGTCGTCGACCTCCTTCAGCAACATGTCGCCTTCCTTCTCGAGGCCTTCGATCGCCGGGCACGGGCGTCGGTCGATCGGTTCACCGAGCGCCTCGAACACCCGGTGCAGGTTGTCGACCTGTCCCTGCGTCTCCTTGTGGTGCTGCTGTAGCTGGCGCCGGAGGCTTGGATCATTTGCCTCTTGTTGGAGCTTCTCGAGCAGCTCGAGGATCGTCTCCTCCATCGTCAGCGCGGCTCCGAGCTTGTAGATGAACAGCTCTTCCGGGCTCTCGATCTTGGCGTCTAGTAGCGCCATTCGACCCCCTTTTCCGTTGGGTGACCCGGTCTTCGGCTACCCCGCCTCGGGCGGCCCAAACGGCCGGAGGTCGCAAAGTGCGCCCGATACCCAAATCGAGGGTCTAGCTCTGGGAGGCATCGCCGATCCGAGAGGTATGAGCGTTCGGGAGCCCGCTTCCACCAGCCCGAGCCGCAGGGGCGAGTCCGCCCTCCTCGTGCTCGCCGTCTTCGGGGCAAGCACCACGATTGCCGTCGCAGACGGCCTGGCTCAGGTCTTCGCGGCCGGCGTCCTCGGCGCGCTCCTCACCCTCGCGATCGTCGGCTGGAAGGTCGGCGGCCACGTGACCTCGCTCGTCTGGCTCTGGGTGGGAAAGCAGAAGACCGACGCCGTCCTCAGGCAGCTCGACAACGACTGGTCGTGCGAGCACGACATTCCGCACCGTCGTGGGATGTGGGACCACGTCCTCGTCGGGCCCTCAGGTGTCTACATGCTGGAGTCGAAGGATCTGGCCCGGCCCGCCGATGTCACTGCCGACGCGCTCTGCGCCGGCCGCTGGAAGCAATCGGCCGGGAGGCTGCGCGGAGAGGCAATCGCACTTAAGAACGAGTTCACCGACCTCGGCGTGCAGGCGGCGTACGTGCAGCCCGTCGTCGTCGTCTGGGGCGAGTTCGCACAACGGCGCTGGGAAGAGGGCGGTGTTGCCTACGTGCAGGGCGCGGAGCTGCTCGAATGGCTGCAGCAACGTCCGCGCACACTTCGCACCAATCAGGTCGGTGCTTTGCGTTCCGCCGTTCGCGAGCTAGCCGCGCGCGCCTAGATCAAGCTCAGTGTGAGACCGCCGGCTTCCTGGGGGCGACGTGCAGCTTGCGCGTCAGCGCCAGGACCCGAGGTGTCACGGGGAATCCCAAGCGGCGCTTGCTGCGCGGCTCGGAGTCCACGTGGTGCTTCTGGGCGAGCCTGAGCGACTCACCCTGGCGGTATGTGGCTTCGTTGTAGGTCGAGTAATCCATAACAGCAAGACGGACGAGCCCGGCTTGATCTTCCCCTTGGCTGGACCGGGGCGGACTGGCAGACTTGAGGCATGGCTGTAGCCGAAGGAGTCGTGCTCGACGAAGCTGCGCTCGCGGAGCTCGAAGGAACCTTCCGCGGGCACGTCGTGCCCGTCACACACCCGTCGTACGACGAGCACCGAAAGATCTGGAACGGCTCGATCGACCGCCATCCCGCGCTGATCGCGCGCTGCGCCGGCGTCGCCGACGTGATCTCCGCAGTCAAGTTCGGCCGCAAGACGGGGTTGCCGGTCGCGGTGCGGAGTGGGGGACACTCGTTCCCGGGACTGTCTGTCGCCGACGACGCGTTGATGATCGACCTCTCGCCGATGAAGGGCGTTCGCGTCGATCCTGAAAAGCGCACGGCGAGAGTGCAGGCCGGCGTGCTGCTCGGCGAGCTCGACCGGGAGACCCAGGCGTTCGGCCTAGCCGTTCCGTCCGGCATCGTCACGCACACGGGCGTCGCAGGCCTGACGCTCGGGGGCGGGATCGGCTGGATCATGCGCAAGCACGGGCTCTCGGTCGATCAGCTCGTCTCGATGGATGTCGTGACTGCCGACGGCGAATTCGTCAAGGCGAGCAAGGACGAGAACCCCGACCTGTT
>Ga0193730_1000415_pt1 | contig 12617 bp, 14 predicted proteins | sample U1a1metaG_FD_144919 | JGI IMG/M metagenome (GOLD analysis project Ga0193730, IMG submission 144919) | Soil microbial communities from a riparian zone of the East river system, Colorado, United States - U1a1 | ecosystem: Environmental > Terrestrial > Soil > Riparian zone | place: USA: East River...
ATTCCTATCCTCTTTACTGCACCGCAAACGGCAAGGCCTATCTGGCGCAAATCGACGACCCCGCCGTCATTGACCTGATCGGCCGGAAATATCCACGCCGCACCAAGAACACCAAGACGACATTTGCCGAGCTCGCCGTCGATCTAAAAACGACTCGGCAGACTGGCGTTGCGGTCGATATCGAGGAGCATTCCTCGGGCGTATGCGCCACCGGAGTGGCGCTTCGCGACCCGGCCGGAAACTACGTCGCGATCTCGGTGCCGGTACCCAGCCAGCGTTTCAAGGACGAATACCGGATGATCGCGCGACGGCTGATCGAGACGAAATCGGAATTGGAGAAACGCATCGTTTCGCAAAACCTCTGACCCTCGAACACGCTACGCGGATTATCGCGCTGCAAAAAAGTCCGCCGCCCGAGGCGCCTTGCAATTTCGACCGATATACGATACAGTTGTACCACAATACGGTACAGATCGGCGCGGGGACAACGACTGCCGGCGTCGGGAGGAAATCCAAGTGATCAAAATCCGCGGCATTGACTTCCAGGCCAACACCGACAACGAAATGGGATTGGAGTTCTACAACCTGTCTCATCGCTTCGGCTTTCAGTCGCCGAACTGGCCGTACTTCGAAGACGTCAAGATCGAGCGTATCCATTACATGGCGAAGTCGGGCGTGCTGTCGCAGCGCATCACGACCAGCATGCACAACACGACGCATATCGACGCGCCCGCGCATGTCGTCGAAGATACGCCCTTTATCGACGAGGTGCCGTTACCCCATTTCTTCGGTTCCGGTCTTGTCGTCTCAATCCCGAAGAAGATGTGGGAACCGATCACTTATGATGATCTCGAAAAGGCAGCCGGAAAAGCCGTTCGCCCCAACGACGTGATCATCATTAATACGGGCTGGCACCACAAATACCGGGACAGCGAAGAATACTTCTGCAAGTGCCCGGGCTTCGTCCCGTCGGCTGGCGATTGGTTCGTCGAAAAAAAGATCAAGGTGGTCGGCCACGATACTCAGGCCAACGATCATCCGCTGGCGACCGCGATTGGGCCGCATCGCAACGGTCCCCTCCACCCGCATCTCGCCGAGGAATTCAAGAAATGGTCGGGCGGGGTCGACTGGAAGGAAGCCCATCCCGAATGGGAGCCCGTTCATCGCAAGCTTTTCACCAACGGCATTCTTGGTATCGAGAACGTCGGCGGAGACCTCGACGCCGTCACCGGCAAGCGGGTCACCTTCGCTTTCTTTCCCTGGAACTGGGATCGCGGCGACGGCTGTATCATTCGCCTCGTTGCGATGATCGACAAGAACCAGAAATATCGTATCGAAAAGGGCGAGTCCTTCAACGCCGGCGGCTAGTCGACGAAGGGTGAGGTCGAGATTGGGCGCCCAGACCAGGAGGGACGCAATGCACGTCAAACGCTACGAGGACGCGAAGCCGTATGACGCCCCCAACCATCGGGGTGTCGTCGGGCTCAGGTTGCAGGGCTTCGAGCCCGGCGGTCCGACCAACCAGTGGATCGGCTACTCGCTCTTTCTGCCCGGCGGCGGCGCTGGACCAGATTCTACACCGTTCGAGAAGGTCTATGTCGTTCTCGAAGGACATATGACCGTCATCATTGGCGGGACCGAGACCGTTCTGGGTCCAATGGATTCCTGCACCATCGCGCCCGGGGAAGTGCGCGAGATCGCCAACCGCAGCAATTCCGTTTGCAAAATGCTGGTCGTGATTCCGTATCCGCCGGGAGTGAAACCATGACGTCGGTTCTTGCCAATCCCCTTTCCTTGTTCGACGTGAAGGGCAAAGTCGCGATCATAACTGGCGCGTCCGGAGCCTTCGGCGCGCTCGCGGCCGAGGTTCTCGCGGCAGCCGGTGCAAGACTTGTCCTGACCGCCGGTAAAACCAAAGAGCTTGCGGACATCGCCGCCAGGTGTAGGGAGATCGGTGCCGAGGTCGAGCCGCTCAACAAGCGGCCATCCTCCGAAAAAGATTGCGAAAGTATCGTTGAGGCCGCCAAGCGCCGGTTTGGCCGGGTCGACATCCTGGTCGTGGCGTCTGGCAAAAACGACGTATCGAAGATTGTCGACATGACTCCCGAGCGTTTCCTCGATGTCATGGATGCCAACGTGACGCAGTCGTGGTTGATTGCGCGCGCCGTCGGCAAGCAAATGCTGACCCAGGGTGAAGGTGGCAAGATCGTGCTGATGTCTTCCGCCCGCGGGTTGCTTGGCCATCCCGCCGGCTATTCCGCCTATTGCGCTTCCAAGGCGGCGATCGACGGCATCACGCGCGCGCTGGGCTGCGAATGGGGCCCGACGGGCGTCACCGTCAACGCGATTGCCCCAACGGTGTTTCGATCGCCGCTGACCGCGTGGATGTTCGCTGAGGACGAAAAGGCCAAGGCGACGCGTGCGGGCTTCCTGTCGCGCGTCCCGAAGGGCCGCCTCGGCGAGCCCGAAGACCTTGCGGGTCCATTGCTCTTCCTCGCCTCGCGCGCTTCGGACTTCTATACCGGGCATACCCTCTACGCCGACGGCGGCTATACCGCGGGATGATCATGATCAAGCCGATGAACATCGCTGTCGTCGGCGCCGGGCTGATGGGTCACGGCATCGCGCAGGTGTTTGCCGCGGCCGGGCACGACGTCGCGATCCATGACGCGTCGGCGGTCGTCCTTGCCGGCGTGGTCGAACGCATCCGCGGCAATCTGCGCGATCTCGATCAGGATATGGCCAGCGCCGATCGGGTTACACCGCACCAGGATATTGCCTCGGCCGTCCAGAACGCGGATTTCGTGGTCGAGGCTGCGCTTGAGAATTTGCCGCTGAAGCAGGCGCTGTTCGCGACGATTGAGCAAGCGGCGCCGGTGACTGCCATTCTCGCCAGCAACACCTCTGTGATTCCGATCACCGCGATCATGGAGAAGCTGATGCGGCGCGAACGCGCCATCGGCACGCATTGGTGGAATCCCCCCTTCCTGGTGCCGCTGGTGGAAGTGATCACCACGCAGTGGACCGACGATGCGACGCTGGCGCAGACCATGATGCTGCACCAGGCAATCGGAAAGACCGCGGTTCATGTCAAGAAGGACGTGCCGGGTTTCGTCGGCAACCGGTTGCAGCACGCGCTGTGGCGCGAAGCGATCTCCCTGGTCGAGCGGGGCATCTGCGACGCCGAGACGGTCGATACCGTGGTGAAGGCCAGCTTCGGGCGCCGGCTGGCGGTGCTGGGCCCGATGGAAAATATCGACCTGGTCGGCGCCGACCTGACGTTGGCGATCCACCAAACCGTCCTGTCCGATCTCGAAAGCCGTCCCGGTCCCTCGCCGCTGCTCGAAGCGATGGTCGCGCAGGGGCGGCTCGGCATGAAATCCGGCGAAGGGTTCTATCGCTGGACTGCGGAACAACAGGCCGCGTTGCGGACACGCGTGCTCCAATTTCTGAAACAGGCGCGCGGATGATGCCTGAAGCCATCGCACCCCACGGAGGACATCATGACTCACCGTTCGAAAGTTCTCTCAGCACATAAGCCGGCTCCCATCTCCCGTCGTGTCGTGGTCGGTGCCGGTCTCGCCTCGGCCGCGGCGCCCGTCCTCCTGCGCGGCGGCCCCGCGCAGGCGCAATCGCGCACCATCAAGATCGGGCTGGTCAGCCCGCGCACCGGACCGCTCGCCGCGTTTGGAGAGGCCGACGGTTTCATCATCGACCAGGTCAAGGGGCTTCTGAAGGGCGGACTGCAGAACGGCGGCAAGGCCTATCAGGTCGAGATCATCGCCAAGGACAGTCAGTCCAGCGCGTCGCGCGCCGCCGAGGTGGCCTCTGAGTTGATTCTACGCGATAAGGTCGACCTGATGCTCGCGGCCAGCACGCCGGACACCACCAACCCGGTGGCCGACCAGGCGGAGATCAATGAAGTCCCCTGCATTACCACCGATTGCCCGTGGCAGCCGTATTTCTTCGGCCGCAAGGGCGATCCGGCGAAGGGTTTCAACTGGACCTACCATTTCTTCTGGGGGCTCGAAGATGTGATCGGTGCATTTCTTGCGCTGTGGAGCGGCGCTCCTACCAACAAGGTGGTGGGCGGACTGTTTCCGAACGATGCCGACGGCAACGCCTGGGGCGACGCTACGATCGGTTTCCCGCCGGCGTTGGCGAAGGTCGGGTTTAAGCTTGTCGACACCGGGCGTTACCAACCGCTCAACAACGATTTCACCTCGCAGATCTCGGCGTTCAAGTCCGCTGGCGTCGAGATCGTCACCGGCAATATGATCCCGCCGGATTTCGCGACCTTCTGGTCGCAGGCGGCGCAGCAGGGTTTCAAGCCGAAGATCGTCACGATCGGCAAGGCGCTGCTGTTCCCGTCAGTCGTGACCTCGCTGGGCGATCGCGGCGACGGCCTGTCGAGCGAAATCTGGTGGACTCCCAGCCATCCTTTCAAGTCGGGCCTCACGGGGCAGAGCGCCAGGGATCTTTGCGATGCCTATAGCAGGGCGACCGGCAGGCCATGGACGCAGCCGATCGGCTTCAAGCACGCACTGTTCGAGGTGGCGATCGACGTGCTCAAGCGCACCAAGGATGTCGGCGATCCGAAGGCGATCCGCGACGCGATCGCGGCTACTGATTACCGCTCGATCGTCGGACCGGTGAAATGGAGCGGCGCGCCGGTCAAGAACGTGACCAAGACGCCGCTGGTCGCAGGGCAGTGGCAGCGCGCCGACGGCAAGTTCGAACTGGTCGTTGCCGAGAACGAGACCGCGCCGGAGATCCCAGCAAGCGGAAAGCTGCGCCTACTGGCATAACCGGATCGCGCGCCGATGACCGAGCTGCTCAGACTCGACGGAATATCGAAGCGGTTCGGCTCGATCGTTGTTGCCAATGCGCTCGACCTTTGCGTCCAATCGACCGAGGCGCTCGGCATCCTCGGGGCGAACGGTGCCGGTAAGACCTCGCTGTTCGGCCTGATCACCGGAACGCTGCGGCCGGAGGGCGGACGGGTGACGTTCCGGGGGGAAGACCTCACCGATCTGCCGCCGCAGCAGCGCTGCCGAAAGGGCATCGCCCGCTCGTTCCAGATCCCGCAGCCATTCGCGGGGATGACAGTGCTGGAAAACCTGCTGGTCGCGGCGTCGTTCGGCCGCAATCTTCCTGATGCCGCCGCGTACCGCCATTGCGTCGCCACCCTGGAACGTTGCGGCCTCGCGAACAAGGCCAACCGGTTGGCTGGCGCGCTGACCCTGCTCGATCGCAAGCGCCTCGAGCTGGCGCGCGCGCTGGCGTCGCAGCCAACGCTTCTGTTGCTGGACGAAGTCGCTGGCGGCCTGGTCGAGCACGAATGCGCCGAACTGGTCGCGCTTATCAAGGACGTTCGGAAGGAGGGCGTCGCGATCGTGTGGATCGAACACATCGTCCACGCGCTGGTGGCCGTGGTCGACCGCGTGGTCGTGCTTCACGGCGGACGCTTTATCGCCGAAGGCGATCCGACCGAAGTGATCAAGTCGCCGCAGGTCGCGGAGATCTACATGGGCATCCCAACGGAGGCGTGATGATGACCGGCGCTCCGCTGCTGGATATCCAGGACATCCAGACGTTCTATGGCGATTTCCAGGCGCTGTTCGGCGTCTCGATGCGGATCGAGACCGGCCAAATCGTTGCCATCATCGGCTCGAATGGTGCGGGCAAAAGCACGCTGCTGAAAACCATCGTTGGAATGCTGCGGCCGAAGCACGGGTGCGTCACCTTTGCCGGAGAGAGTATCGAACGCCTTGCGGCGCATCACATCGTCGCAAAAGGCATCACGATGGTTCCGGAAGGTCGCCGACTGTTCTCTTCGCTGACGGTCGAAGAAAATCTCATCATCGGAAGTACGGTGGCCCGCAAAGGCCCTTGGAACCTGTCTCGTGTCTACCGGATGTTTCCCGTCCTCGAGGAGCGCAAGGCCATGCAGGCAACGGCGCTGTCAGGCGGCCAGCAGCAGATGGTGGCGATCGGTCGCGCGCTGATGTCCAATCCGAAACTTCTGCTTTGCGACGAGATCAGCCTGGGCCTCGCGCCGACCGTGATCCACGACATCTACCGGCAACTGCCGGCTGTGGTGGAAGAGGGCACCTCACTGGTGATCGTCGAGCAGGACGTCGTGCAGGCGCTGAAGGCGGCGCAGCGCGTCTACTGCCTGCAGGAAGGCCGGGTCGCGCTGGAGGGCGATACCGCGGCCGTCACGCGGGAAGATATCTCCGCCGCCTATTTCGGGATCTGAAGCGATGGACTGGCTAAATACCATCGTTCAGGGGGTCTTGCTGGGCGGGCTCTACGCCATGTTTGCGGCGGGCCTGTCGCTGATTTTCGGCGTGATGCGGCTGGTCAATATCGCCCATGGCGACCTGATCGTACTCGCGGCCTATTTGGCGCTGGTGGTCACTACGGCGCTCGGCGTCAATCCGCTGCTCTCGCTCGTGATCGTCGTGCCCCTGATGGCCGCGATCGGCTATGCGCTGCAGAAGTTTCTCCTGAATGCGACGCTCGGCGACGATCTGCTGCCGCCGCTGCTGGTGACGTTCGGCATTTCGGTGATCATCCAGAACGGACTTCTGGAAGTATTCAGCGCCGACAGCCAGAAGCTTCAGGCCGGAGCCATCGAGGTGCAGAGTCTGCATCTGGCAAACGGCCTGTCGATCGGCACGCTGCCACTGGCGCAGTTCATTGTTGCCATCGTCGTGATCGGCGGCCTGCAGACGGTGTTCTACCGCACAGCGATGGGCCGCGCCTTCCGCGCCACCTCCGATGATCCGGCGATGGCGCAGTTGATGGGGCTGGACAATCGGCACGTTTTTGCGCTGGCCATGGCGCTATCGCTGGCGGTGGTTGCGGTTGCCGGCGTGTTGCTCGCGGTGCGGACCAACTTCGATCCATCGATCGGCCCCGCCCGCCTCATTTTCGGGTTCGAGGCGGTGATCATGGGAGGGCTCGGCAGTCTGTGGGGTACGCTGATTGGCGGCATCGTGCTCGGCGTGGCGCAGGCGATCGGCGCCAAGGTCGATCCCGGCTGGCAGTTGCTCGCTGGGCACATCGCCTTTCTGGTCATCCTGGCGTTCAAGCCGAGCGGACTGTTTCCCAAGGTGCAGCACGGATGAGCGCGACATCGTTTCTCGTCGTGCGGTCGACCCGTTTCAGCCGGGTTGGCCTGCCGCTCGTCGCCGTGATGGTGTTTGGCCTCGGCCTGGCGCCCTATTGGGCCGACCGCGCCGAACTGCGGTTGTTCGCCGAGGTCTTTGCCTATCTGGCGCTGGCCAGCCTGTGGAATCTGCTGGCCGGCTACGCCGGATTGGCTTCGATCGGACAGCAGGCTTATGTCGGGCTTGGCGCCTACCTGTTGTTCGGGCTCACCATGCTGGCCGGAATCCATCCGCTGGCGACGATTCCGCTTGCCGGCCTGATCGCGGGCATCGTCGCGGTACCGGTAGCGCTGCTGATTTTTCGCCTCAAGGGCGCGTATTTCGCGATCGGCACCTGGGTCGTCGCCGAGGTGTTCCGCCTGCTTGCCTCGCAGGTCTCGGCGCTCGGGGGAGGTTCCGGCGTCAGCCTTCCCGTCGGCATCGTCACATCAATCGCGCCGGGTCGCGAGACGCGCGAATTCACCTTGTACTGGCTTTCGCTCGCCCTGCTGCTGATCGTCATGGCCTCCGTTTTTGCGCTGTTGCGCTCCCGATATGGTCTCGCGCTCACGTCGGTACGCGACAATGAGATTGCAGCGCAAAGCAGCGGCGTCGATGTCTGGCGCATCAAGCTGTTGGTCTACTGCCTCTGCGCCTGTGGCACCGCGATGTTGGGCTCGCTGATATTCCTGCAGAAGCTCAGGGTCTCGCCGGACACCGCCTTCAGCGCCAACGACTGGACTGCCTTTATCATTTTCATCGTCGTCATCGGCGGCATTGGGACGATCGAGGGGCCGATTATCGGGACAATTGTATTCTTCATCCTGCGCCAGGCCTTTGCCGATCTCGGAAGCATATATCTGCTCATGATGGGCGCCGTAGCAATCGCCGTCATGATGCGTGCACCGCGTGGCCTGTGGGGAATATTCACCGCTCGCTTCGGCTGGAAATTGTTCCCAATCGATCGGCGGATTTTATTCGAACCTGGAGGGGAAGCTCGATAGGCCGCGGGGAACCGAAATGGAAGCGAGTTTCCCGTAACCCCCAGTAACATATAATCGGTCAGGAAGTAGTCGACATGCCAGACAATTCAACCCGTGCTGCCTCTCGTGTGGAAGATCACACGGCCGCTGTTCAATTCCGCATTCACAGCATACCAACTCCATCAAGTCAGCCGTACATTTGCGTGCAAGGCCCCGACCAGAATTTATGGTTCTGCGAAAGCGGCTGTTCGAAGATCGGCAGGCTCGATCTCAACGACAACTCATTTAGCGAGTTCACGATTCCGGAAGACGGGGCGATGCCCATTGGCATCACCCCCGGTGCTGACGGCAACATGTGGTTTTGCGCGAAGAGGGCGAACAAGATCGGTCGCATTACCATGCGCGGCGAGATCACGTTGTTCGATGTCCCGACGCCGAATGCGGGGCCCGACGGCACACTTCTGGGGCCAGATGGCAACGTCTGGTTTTCGGAAACTGAAGCTGGTCGTATCGGCCGGGTCACACCGCATGGAAAAATTATGGAATTCAGCGCAGGTATCACGCCCGGCTCTCGCCCGTTATCGATCGCTTGCCGTGACGATTTACTGTGGTTCAGCGAGGCAGCCGGCAACTGCGTGGCATCCATCACGCCCGAGGGGATTGTCACCGAATACCCAATCCCAAGTAATGACAGCCAGCCGCGCGCAATGGTCGCTCATCCAGACGGAAGCATCTGGTTCGTTGAGACCAGCGCCAACGCGCTCGGGCGGATCGACAGGGCGGGCAGGATCACCGAACACCCCGTCACGACACTGAACTCGTCTCTGCGTGGCGTGTGCGTTGCTCCCGACGGCGATCTTTGGTTTACCGCGAATGCTGCCAACAAAATCGGCCGCATGAGGCCCGACGGCACGATGGTCGGCGAATATTCTATCCCTGTTCCGAGCGCCGGTGCCCGTTGCATTTCGCCGTGGCCTGACGGCCGGCTGCTCTTTACTGCGTTCGATGCCGGCTTCATCGGCGAAGTGATCCCTCAATAATCCTGCGAAACGGACAACACCATGACGATCGAAAAAATAAGCTATCAAGCGGGCAGCAGGACCTTTGTCGGCGCGCTTGTTTACGATGAACGGGTGAGCGTAAGGCGTCCGCTGATGTTGATGGCGCCGAATTGGCTTGGCGTAACGGACGAAGCGATCAGCCGCACCCAACTGATGACGCAGAATCGCTACATTGGGTTTGTGGCAGATGTGTACGGTGACGGACAGGTCAGTGCGGGCCCGCCCGAGGCTGCGGTGTTGGCCGACGGCTTGCGCGCTGATCCGCTCGAGCGTCGGTCGCGCATGTCGGCGGCCCTTGCCACTCTCGTGAAAGAGTCGGAGACGCGCGGCATCGGCGACGTGACTCGCAAAGCTGTCGTCGGATTTTGTTTCGGCGGCGGTAACGCGCTGGAGTTGGCGCGCACGGGCGCCGATGTTCAGGCTACCGTGTGCTTGCACGGAGACCTCGTTACCAAGAATCCGGCGAGCAAGATCGGGCAAATCAAGTCCCCTCTATTAATTTTGCACGGTTCCGCCGATCCGGTTGCGGACAAAACTCAGCGTGATGCGTTCGAAGTCGAAATGGATGGAGTGAAGGCCAAGTGGCAAATGCTGACCTTTGGCGGCCTGCTGCATTCGTTTTGCGAATCCGAGGCCGATGTTCCAGGCATTGCTGAATACAACGCGCCCGCTGCTGCGCAGAGCCATCGTTTGCTTGACCAGTTCATAACTAACGCGTTCGAAGGCAAGCTCTAAAAAACAACAAATTGAGAAAAGCACCGGGAGGTAACAATGTCGATTCTGAAAATACTTTTTTTGGGCCTGGCAATTCCCTGCCTCAGCTTGCCGGCTCATGCGCAGGAATATCCGCATCGGCCGATCCGCGTCATCGTTTCGATTGCGGCGGGCAGCGTCTCGGACGTCATCATGCGTGCCGCAAGCCAGGAGATCGCCGCGAGGCTGGGACAGCCGCTGGTGATCGAAAACCGTGGGGGCGCAGCGGGGATTCTCGGCGGCCAGGCGTGCGCTACGGCAGCGCCCGACGGCTATACCCTGTGTGCGATTTACCACTCGACGATGTCTTATAATCCCGTGCAATTCACATCGCTGCCCTATGACCCCGACAAGGACATCGTGCCGATCACTCGGCTGTTCTTTGTCACCGAAGGCTTATTCGTACCGACTTCGCTGGGAGTGAATTCGGTAGCGGAACTCAAGGCGCTCGCTCAATCGAAGCCGGAAGCGCTCAATTATGCGACGCTCGGTGATGGCTCGTTTCCTGATCTCTTCCTGCGATGGATGAACAACCAGTGGGGGACGAAGATTGTTGGGGTTCCCTATAAAGGCGGTGGGCCAGCAGCCCAGGCGATCGCCGCGGGAGAGGTTCAGATCACCCGGTTCGGCATCGGTAATTTCCTGGGATTGATTGAGGGCGGGAATGTGAAGGCCCTCGCGCTTTCGTCGAGCAAGCGCTCGCTATTGTTGCCCAATGTGCCGATCTTCGCGGAGGTGGGCTTGGAAGGCTACCCGGGTCAAGCCTGGTGGGGTTTGGGCGCGCCGAAAGGTACGCCGCCGGCAGTTCTAGCGAGGATCAACGCCGAATTCGTAAAGACCTTCGAGGATCCAAAATTTGTGGAGTTCCTCGACAAACAATTCGTCGTTTCCGCGCCAACGTCGCCGTCGGAATTCGTGGAATTTCTGAAAGCCGATCGCAAGGCGGCGGAAGACCTCGTCAAGATCGCCAATTCGCCCAAGACCGAATACAGGCCGCAATGAGGGTGGGCACCGCACGGAGTCAGCGCCGACGCTGCAGCGAAGCCATTTACCTGCACGCCCGTCTGGCAAGGCCGAAGCTGCATGGAATGTGAACCATCGATCGCAATGGATTGGAACGCCAAATGTCCAAGAAGCAAAACAAGATCATTATCACCTGCGCCGTCACCGGTGGAATTCACACTCCGACTATGTCGGACGCATTGCCCTACACCCCCGACGATATCGCGACGCAGGCTATCGCGGCAGCCGAAGCGGGAGCGTCGATCTTGCATCTGCATGCACGCGACCCGCAGAACGGAAGCCCAACGCCATCGCCGGATGTCTTCATGCAATTTCTGCCGCGCATCAAGCAATCAACGGACGCCGTGCTCAACATCACAACGGGCGGCGGGCTCAACATGACCGTTGAGCAGCGGCTTGCGGCTCCGTTGCTGACGAAGCCGGAAATGTGCCCGTTTCGGTGGGGCTTCGTCCTATGCCCTTCGCTCGGGTCTCACCGAACTGGCAAGGATCGAGAAAGTTCGGAAAAGTGAAACGGGTAAAGAACCTAAAGTTTGAGAATTTGAACCTTCCCGTAAGCAGCCTTTACCTATGACGATGGATCCTCGAATTGAGAAACTGGCCGGGGAACTGATCGCCCTGCCACTGGCCGAATTATCCGCTGGCGAGATCACCGAACGGATCGCCGCCACCCTTGGCGACGCTGATCCCGACGTCGCCCAAGCGGCGCTTGATCTCGCGGCCGAGCTGGTGCGGCAGCGCACGGCCGACGCTGCCAAACACGCCGAGACACTGCTGACGATCTTCCGCTTGGCGAACGCGACGCATTGCCCGGACGGCACGAATGCAGTGACCTGGCTTCAAGGGCTGGGGTTGATCGAACCAGACGGCGCCGGCTGGAACATGGTGACACCCCAAGCCAGCACACGGGTGGTAGGGCAGTGATGGCGCGGGCGAAGCCCGCCATAGCGTTGCCCGCCGAAGACCGCGATTTGCTGTCCGGCCGAGCTCAAATCGCAAAATGATTCGGCCTGACGTGCGGCTAAGCAAGCGCCGCATCAATGACGGCCGTATCAGCACGTTTAAGCCGCCCGGCCGGCCAACCTCTAAGCCTTGAAAAGTGAAAATGCGGAACGCTGGAAAGCAGCGGCCAAGCGTATCGAGCACGGAACGGGGACTAAAGGTCAAACAAAACCCCGTCCGAGGGAGGGCATCGAGGCGGGGCGAAGATTGGCGGCGTTATCCGCGCCAGTTGCGGCGGCGCGTTGGAACTACCTTAGCGCTGTGCCCTTCAATAGATAGCGATATCACGGGCTAAGTATTAGGAGCCGGCACACTTCGTGGTGATACTGGAACGATGCTTGGCTCAGCAGCTTGGACTCGACTGTGGCCGCAACTAATCAGCGCGAACCCGTCATCCGTTGAAGCAGATTAACCGAGGAACCTTTTTCATCCGCAATTCGATAGGATCTTCTGGAGTATTGCCTCGACCGAGTGCGGCGAAATCCCAAGTTCAACAAATCCAGGCATCTCTGGCGATGACACGGTGTCGATTTGCATCAGTTCCACTTGATTGCGCGTGAGGAGCGGACTCGGGAACATTTCGGAGGCCCATGCGAGTGCATGCCAAATGGCAAACGGGATTGGAAGCAGTCGGGGCG
>Ga0193730_1000418_pt1 | contig 12486 bp, 7 predicted proteins | sample U1a1metaG_FD_144919 | JGI IMG/M metagenome (GOLD analysis project Ga0193730, IMG submission 144919) | Soil microbial communities from a riparian zone of the East river system, Colorado, United States - U1a1 | ecosystem: Environmental > Terrestrial > Soil > Riparian zone | place: USA: East River...
GACGATTTTCTTTTTCTTGTCCACCGGGTCCGCGATCGTCTCGCAACTCACTCGACCAATGATGCGCTGACTAAGATCGACAACTTCCTCGTCGCCCTCGTAAATCGAGCGCACGACGATGCCATTTACGGTCCCGCAATCATCCTTGTTGATGATTACGTCCTGGGCGGCGTCCACCAGCTTACGAGTAAGATAACCGGAATCCGCTGTTTTGAGTGCCGTGTCGGCAAGTCCTTTTCGCGCTCCGTGCGTGGAGATAAAATACTCGAGCACGCTCAGGCCCTCTCGAAAGTTCGAAGTAATGGGCCGCTCAATGATTTCTCCCGATGGTTTGGCCATCAAACCGCGCATGCCCGCCAGCTGCCGCACCTGTTGCCGATTTCCGCGCGAGCCTGAATCAACCATGAGGTAAACAGGATTGAGTTCCTTGCGGCCCTCGTTGTGTTCGAGGGTGCGAAACATTACGCTGGAAATTTCATCGCCGGCGTGGGTCCAGATGTCGATAATCTTATTGTAACGCTCGCCATCGGTAATAATGCCTTTGCGGTATTGCTGCTCAACCTGCCGGATTTGTTTGTAAGCATTTTCGAGTTCGGTCTGTTTCTCTTTCGGAATGATCATGTCCGAAATCCCAATCGAGATGCCGGCCTTGGTCGCTTCGGCAAAACCGAGTTCCTTCAACTTATCTAACGTCGCGACCGTTTCGGTCGGACCAGCAATTTGGTAACAACGCCAGATAATATCGCTAAGTTGTTTCTTGCCTGCGGGCTTGTTGAAAAATCCCAGCTGTTTCGGCCAAATCTCGTTGAAGATGACACGGCCCGCTGTGGTCTCGATGACCTTTGCCTCAGTATTTCCATAGACCGTTTGCTGGCCATGATCAGGATTCTTGATCCGGATCCGATCGTGTGTCCGGACGCTGCCTTCGGCCATCGCGAATTCCACCTCGGTCGCATCCGCAAAGAGTGGAAGACGTCCGTCGCCATCACTTCCCGCGGTTCGCCGTGGATTTTGCGTGAGATAATAGCAGCCCAGCGTGATGTCCTGGGATGGCGTCGTGATCGGCTTGCCGCTTGAGGGAGAGAAGATGTTATTCGGAGCGAGCATAAGCATGCGCGCTTCCATTTGCGCTTCCACCGAGAGCGGCACATGGACGGCCATTTGGTCGCCATCGAAGTCCGCGTTGTAAGCCGTGCAGACGAGTGGGTGGATGCGGATGGCTTCGCCTTCGATTAATTGCGGTTCAAACGCCTGGATCGACAATCGATGCAAAGTCGGCGCGCGATTGAGCAACACCGGATGACCCTTGGTGACTTCGTCGAGAATATCCCAAACTTCCGGCGTCTGGCGCTCAATCATTTTTTTCGCGCTGCGCACCGTGTGCACATAACCGAGATCCTTTAGGCGGCGGATGATGAATGGCTCGAACAGAACGAGCGCCATCTTCTTCGGTAAACCGCATTGATGAAGTTTCAGCTCAGGGCCGATGACAATAACAGAGCGGCCTGAGTAATCGACACGCTTGCCGAGCAGGTTTTGACGGAAGCGTCCGCCTTTGCCCTTGAGCATATCGCTCAGTGATTTCAGCGGACGATTGCCCGCGCCGGTGACGGCGCGGCCATGCCGGCCGTTGTCGAACAAAGCATCAACGGCCTCCTGCAACATCCGCTTTTCATTGCGAATGATGACATCAGGGGTTTTGAGCAGAAGCAGATTTTTGAGTCGGTTATTGCGATTAATAACCCTGCGATAAAGATCGTTCAGGTCCGAAGTCGCAAAACGCCCGCCTTCGAGCGGAACGAGCGGACGCAAATCCGGCGGGATGACTGGCAAGACATCAAGAACCATCCATTCGGGGCGGGCGTGTGAATTTTGGAATCCTTGAACGAGCTTGAGGCGCTTCGCCAGTTTCTTGCGAATCTGCTTGCTCTTCGTCGCGCCCATCGCCTTTTCGAGCTCTTTGTTGAGCTTGTTGAGATCAATCTCGGCTAGAAGTTTCTTTACCGCTTCCGCGCCCATGCCGGCAACGAAATCTTCGCCGTATTGTTCCTGCGCCTCACGATACTCGACCTCATTTAGGAGCTGTGTCTTCTGCAGTGGAGTTTTACCCGGATCTATGACGATGTAGTCCTCGTAATAAATCACGCGTTCGAGCTGCCGTGCGCTCATGTCTAGCATGAGCCCGAGTCGCGACGGCATGCACTTATAGAACCAAATGTGCGAAACGGGCACCGCCAGTTCGATATGGCCCATGCGTTCACGGCGAACCCGGGCGAGTGTGACCTCGACACCGCAACGGTCGCAGATCACGCCTTTGTGTTTAATCCGCTTATATTTTCCGCACGAGCACTCCCAATCTCGCGTTGGACCAAAAATTCGCTCGCAGAAAAGTCCGCCCTTCTCCGGTTTAAAGGTGCGATAATTAATTGTCTCTGGATTTTTGACTTCGCCCTTGCTCCACGACCGCATCGTGTCGCTCGACGCGACGCCAATCGCGACTTGATCAAAACCCACGGGACGCTCTTCGCCCACTAACTCACGCCAGGAATGTTCGTTCATGATTGTCTAATGTGATTGTCGATCTAAAAAATTATGCCACGTGATCAAAGACACTGCTGGGGGCCTGGCCGCCGACCTTTACGTCGAGGCCGAGGCTCTGCATTTCCTTGATGAGAACGTTGAAAGATTCAGGTGTGCCGGCTTCGAGGGAGTTGTCGCCTTTAACGATTGACTCATAGATGCGAGTGCGGCCTTGTACGTCGTCGGATTTTACAGTGAGCAATTCCTGCAATGTGTAGGCAGCGCCATACGCTTCTAGGGCCCAGACCTCCATTTCGCCGAAGCGTTGTCCACCATATTGAGCCTTACCGCCGAGCGGCTGTTGAGTGACAAGCGAGTATGGTCCCACCGCGCGAGCATGGATCTTGTCTGCCACGAGATGGCCAAGCTTCATCATATAAATGTAGCCAACCACAACTTCCTGATCGAAAGGATCGCCGGTGCGTCCATCAAAAAGTCGCGCTTTACCGGTTTCCTGGACCCAGGAGAAACCGTCCTTCTTCTTCGCGTCGTGCAGATATTCGCGAATCTTCTTCTCCGAGATTCCGTCGAACACTGGAGTCGCCACTTTGAATCCAAGCGCCCTTGCCGCCACTCCCAGATGCGTTTCCAAAACTTGGCCGACATTCATGCGGCTCGGGACACCAAGCGGATTCAGCACGATCTCCACCGGTGTTCCATCCGCCAAGAACGGCATGTCTTCTTCAGGAACGATGCGCGCAACGACGCCTTTATTCCCATGGCGACCAGCCATCTTGTCGCCGACGCTCAGCTTGCGCTTGCTCGCGATATAGACTTTGACCTGCTTGATGATTCCCGGATCGATATCATCTCCGCTCTCCACTCGATCCGTCGCGCGCTCGCGTTCGAGCTCCAGCTCCGAGAACTTGTGTTCATACGAGGCGATGATCTCACGGATTTTGTTACGGATCGGGCTCGGATCGATCTCGATATGATCGTGAACCATCGCGAGCTTTCGCAACAATGTCTTCGTGATTTTGCGATTAGCCGGAATAATGATTTCACCAGTCTCAGCATTTACGACATCAAGCGGGATTTTTTCGCCTAGTAGGATATTTGAAAGCGAGTCCGTCAACTGCTCGGTCAAATCGTCTTTCTTACGCTTATTTTCTTCGTTGATCGTCTTGAGTTGCCGTTTTGTTTCGGTCGGCGTGAGTTTTTCACGCGAAATTTCACGGCGCGATGAAACTTTTACGTCCATGACAATGCCGTAGGTTCCAGATGGTACAGTCAACGACGTATCTTTCACGTCAGCGGCTTTTTCGCCAAAAATCGCCCGGAGAAGACGTTCTTCCGGCGCCAGCTCAGTTTCACTCTTCGGCGTAATTTTACCGACGAGAATGTCGCCTGGCTTCACTTCGGCGCCGACGCGCACTACCCCATCGGGGCCGAGATTGCGCAAAGCCTCCTCGCTAACATTTGGAATGTCGCGCGTAATTTCTTCCGGTCCGAGCTTTGTATCGCGCGCCCCAATCTCAAATTCATCGATGTGGATGGAAGTGTAAATGTCTTCCTTGACCACCTTCTCTGAAATCATGATGGCGTCTTCGAAGTTGTAGCCATTCCAAGGCATGAACGCGACGAGCACATTCCGGCCGAGCGCGAGCTCACCCTGATCGGTATTCGGACCATCGGCAATGACCTGTCCGCGTTTCACGTGCTGGCCCTTGCGCACAATCGGTTTCTGATTCACGCACGTGCCGGCATTTGAGCGCATGAATTTCCGCAGCTCGTACACATGAATTCCCGCGTCCGCGTCGGTCTTTAGTTTCTTTTTGCTGTCTGGCAGATGACCATCTTTGGTGACGACGATTTGGTTTGCCGAAACCGAGGCGACCTTGCCGCTCTCGATTGCCAAAAGTACGGCGTGCGAATCTCGCGCGACTTTTTCTTCCAATCCGGTTACAACTAGCGGTGCCTCCGAAACAATGAGCGGCACACCCTGGCGTTGCATGTTGGAGCCCATAAGGGCACGGTTCGCATCGTCGTGTTCGAGGAATGGAATCAACCCCGCCGCCACTGACACAAGCTGCTTCGGCGACACGTCCATGTAATGGACCTTCGACGGATCGACTTCGAGGAAGTCGCCGCGATAGCGCACCGAAACCTTTTCCCCGGTAAAATGTCCTCGACCGTCGATGGGTGCATTTGCCTGCGCGACAAGAAAATTCTCTTCACGGTCGCCGGTCAGATAGTCAATTTGATCCGTCACGCGACCCTTTTCCACTTTACGGTATGGCGTTTCGATGAAACCGAATTCGTTGATGCGCGCAAAAGTGCTCATCGAACTAATCAAACCGATGTTCGGACCCTCCGGCGTCTCGATCGGGCAAATACGGCCGTAGTGAGACGGATGAACGTCGCGCACCTCGAACCCCGCACGTTCGCGGCTGAGGCCTCCGGGTCCGAGCGCGGATAAGCGGCGTTTGTGCGTCAGCTCCGCGAGCGGATTCGTCTGATCCATGAACTGTGAAAGCTGCGATCGACCAAAGAAATCGCGGATCACCGCGCTCAGTGCCTTGGGGTTGATCAGCTTTTGCGGCGTCATTCCGTCCACATTGATGTCGAACAGCGTCATGCGCTCTTTAACCAGACGTTCGGTGCGAGCGAGACCAACACGGCATTGGTTGGCCAGTAATTCGCCGACGGTGCGCACACGACGGCTCCCCAGGTGATCGATGTCGTCGAGCGTCCCTTCGCCCCGCCGCAAATTGATCAAATACTTGATTGCCGCGATAAAATCCTTGTCGGTCAAAATACGCTCGGTCGAATCGACATTGATTCCAAGTTTCTGATTGATCTTGTAACGGCCAACGCGTCCGAGATCATATTTCTTGGGATCGAAAAAGAGCCGTTTAAGCAAAGCACGAGCATTCGCCACAGTAGGGGGATCGCCCGGGCGGAGACGCCGGTAAATATCCTTCAGCGCTTCTTCCTGGTCGTGGGCCGGGTCTTTCCTGAGCGCCTTTACGACCGTGTCGTCATGCGAAATATCGATCACTTTCACCTCGTGAATCTTGAGTGCCATGATCTGGCGGACGGTCGCCAGAGTGAGAGGTTCGAAAGCGCGCGCCACTGTCGCCTCGCCGTCGCGGATTTCCGCGGTAAGCACTTTGGTGGCCAGCTTCTCTTCGTCAAGCTTGTCGCTCAACTTAAGGTTCTCGATGTTGTAAAAAAGTTTGATGACGTCTTCGTCAGAGCCGTAGCCAAGCGCACGCAGGAAAGTGGTGGCGAGAAATTTGCGGCGGCGCTTGCGTCGATCGAGGTAAATGTAGAGAAGATCGGCCGTATCGAATTGCACCTCAATCCAGGAGCCTCGGTCCGGGATGATGCGAAAGCTGTAGAGGACTTTCCCGTTGAGATGGATGGTGGATTCAAAAGCGATCCCAGGAGAGCGATGCAACTGGCTGACCACCACACGCTCCGCGCCATTGATCACGAAAGTGCCCTGCGGCGTCATGAGCGGGATTTCGCCCATGTAAACTTTTTCTTCCTTGGTGCCTTTTTCCTCTCGCAACTGGAAGGTGACGTGTAGCGGCGCGCTGTAAGTCTGCCCTTCGCGCTGCGCCTCCAGCGCAGCTAACTTTGGTTCGCCGATCTCATAATGACTAAAATCGAGCACCGCTTTTTCATCGTAGCTTTCGATCGGAAAGACCTCTTTGAAAACCGCTTGCAATCCGTGGATTTTCCGCTTGGAAAAAGGAACGTCCTTCTGGAGAAAATCGATGTATGAATTGAGCTGAACCTCAATCAGGTTCGGTGGCTCGATGCCTTCCTTAATGCTTCCAAAGTAAATGCGTTCCGACATAATCACTAGACCAAGGGTTGAACCTCGCAGCGGCCACCCCCAATAGTGGCCGACACGGGCAAGATTTTACGGGATCAGCGACGAGCGAGGGGCACAAAAATAGCTACAAAACAGCGGCTTGTCAAATCGACCCCCACCGTTCTGTTGCCAATTTTCTATCTTGCCGTCGAGTGCCGGGTTAAAAATAAGTCTGCCTATCTCTAACAGAAACGAAGTCTAAGCGAAAACGGCCGCCGCGCAAGCAATTTATGCGACGGCGACCGTGAAAAACGAATTATTTGATTTCGACCTTTGCCCCAGCTGCCTCGATTTTTTTCTTCATCTCGTCGGCCTCCTGCTTGGTCACGCCTTCTTTGATTGTTTTCGGAGCTCCTTCGACTAGCGCCTTGGCTTCCGCCAACCCGAGTCCAGGCACAGCGCCGCGAACCTCTTTAATTACCGCGATTTTGTTCGATCCCATTTCTGTTAGGACAACTTCGAATGTGCTTTTTTCTTCCGCAGGCGCAGCCGCCGCGCCTCCGCCTGGCCCTGCTGCCGCGGGACCGGCCGCGACTGCCACAGGCGCAGCCGCGCTCACGCCCCATTTTTCTTCGAGTTGTTTCACCAATCCAGCAATCTCGAGAACGGTCAGGCCGCTGAGTTGCTCCACCAATTTATCTGTATCTGCCATTTTCTTTTCCTCGGTTCGCCGCCTCCGAAAGCTTTCGGAGAATTAAGGCCGACAGCCATCAGCCCGGACGTTTTTTTGGTTTACTTCCACTCCCGCTATCACGGGAGGAAATTCTTTACGTCGCTGCTTGTGCGGACGCGCCCTCCTGTTCAGATTTCGCATTTAGCACCCGCGCCAACGCAGACGCTGGCTCATTCAATAAACGCACCAGCCGCGTTGCTGGAGACAGGAGCAACCCCAGCAATTGCGCCTGCAAAACTTCGCGCGGCGGAAGATCCGCCAACGTTTCCAATTCTGTCGTGGAGAGAACGGTGCGATCGACAAACCCAATCTTCAGCGCGGCGATTTTAAATTCGGCCGCAAACGTCTTAAAAATTTTGGCAACTGGCGCCAAATCATCTTCACCAGTCACGACAGCGGTCTGGCCAATCAGCTTGTCGCTCATATCCGGAAACCCGGAATCAGCCATCGCGCGTTTGAGGAAATTGTTTTTCACGACGTGCACTTCCGCGCCCGCTGGCGCGAGCCGATTCCGCAATTCGCCGAAATCGCCGACTTTCATGCGCTGGTAATCGGTTACGAGCACAAATGGCGAGCGCTTCAATTTCTCGGAAAGATCTGAAACGATGCTGGTTTTTTCCGGTCTCATGATGTCGATCTACGATTATCGGTTCTTTTATCTATGCTCTCAAGTACGGCGCTGGATCGACATGTACACCCGGGGACATCGTCGCACTGATTGTCACACTTTCCAGGTAATGTCCTTTCGCCGTCGCCGGACGCGCCCGGACAACGGCCTCGATCACCGCGTTTCCGTTTTCGACGAGCGCATTTTCTTCAAATGAAAATTTCCCAACCGGCACCGCGACATTGCCGTTCTTATCCAGCTTAAACTCGACACGGCCAGCCTTTACTTCCTGCACCGCCTTCGCTGTGTCATCGGTCACGGTCCCAGCCTTCGGATTCGGCATCAATCCGCGCGGTCCTAAAACTTTTCCAAGCTTGCGCACCTCCGCCATCGCCGTCGGCGTGGCAATTGCCACATCGAAATCCTGAAAGCCCTCCTGACATTTCTGGATCATGTCCTTGAATCCGACAAATTCGGCACCCGCATCCTGGGCCGCTTTCGCAGCCGCGCCTTCCGCAAAAACCAATACGCGCACCTGCTTACCACTACCGTGCGGAAGGGGACACGTGCCGCGCACCATCTGGTCGGATTGTTTCGGGTCAACCCCAAGTCGGAAAGAAACCGTCACAGTTTGATCGAACTTGGTCGCAGGCATCTTCTTCAATGCCAAAACAGCGTCGGAAAGATTGTACGCCTTGGTGCGATCGACCTGATCAGCGGCGGCGCGATAACGTTTGCTACGATTTTGTTGCATGATCTTGTGCAGTCCAAGCGCCCCCCACTTGTTTTCAAGTCGCGAGGCTCCTGCTTAAAATTTTGGCCACTCGGCGGAGCGGCGAGACGTGAAAACTAGCGGCTATTTTTCCGTTGTCAAAATGAACCTCTGCTCGGCCAAAACGCAGACGCACGCCCTAATCAACCGGCGCTGCGATGTCTATAATGTTCGTCGACTCGGCAGCCGTTTGCATGCTCGGTGGTCCGTTCCTGATAACCTTGCCCTCTTTCATCACGAACGAAACGCGCTCCGTCACCGTAATGTCAGCATTCGGATCACCTGGCATGGCAATGATGTCGGCCAGTTTGCCCTTTTCCAGCGTGCCGACCTTTTGCGCGATACCGAGCAGTTCTGCGTCACTCGAAGTTGCGGCCTTTACTGCGTCAATGGGCGCCATCCCAAGTCCGGTCATCAACGCAAATTCTTTTGCGTTTTGGCCGTGCGGAAAAACCGCTGCGTCGGTCCCAAAGGAAATTTTCACCCCGACCTTCAGTGCGTTGCGAAACATTTCCGAACGTGCATTGTAAGCCGCTTTCGCCTTTGCCTGCAAGGCCGCTGGGTACTGATCGATTTTGGCCATGATATATTCCGACGCCATCAAAGTCGGCGTGAGAAAAGTTCCCTTCTGTTTCATTAACGTGAGGGTTTCCGGCTTCATAAACGAGCCATGCTCAATCGAATCCACCCCCGCTTCGATGGCTTCGCGCGCGGCCTGGTCTCCGTGACAATGCACCGCAACCTTCTTGCGCAGACGGTGCGATTCATCGACCAACGCAGCCATCTCCGCAGGCGTTAATTGCGGCGTGTCCACCTCGTCCGCGAGCGAAAGAACGCCACCCGAAACCGCCGCTTTGATCACGTCCGCGCCGTTCTTCACTTCAAATCGAACAGCCTTGCGAATCTGATCCGGGCCATCGCCAATTCCATCGGTGTAATCCGGCTCGCGCCCGAAGAGAAAATCACGAAACCCACCCGTCGGGTCGAAGTGGCCGCCAGTCGCGCCAATCCCCTTGGTTGCGACCAACATCCGCGGACCGACGATTAGGCCTTTATTGATGGCGTTGCGTAACGCAACATCGACAAATTCACGGCTGCTAACGAAACGGCTGCCCACGTCGCGCACGGTCGTGAAACCCGCCTCCACCGTAGTCCGCGCATACCCCACTGCTCTAATTGCCTGTTCCGAGACATTCAGATCAAGTTGCTCGAGCCGCCGCTTGTTGAAATCTCCAGAAAAATCCGCCGTCAGATGCGTGTGCGCGTCCATGAATCCTGGCGAAAGCGTCATGTCTCCAAGATCAATCACTTTCGCGTCGCTCGGAATCGCAATGTTGCTGCCCACATCGACAATCTTGTCACCCTGCACGATAACCACGCCATTTTGCACGAGCGATTTCGATTTTCCATCGAACATCCGCGCCGCTTTCAGCACGATTGTTTGATCAGCGGCACCGGCTGCAACGGCCGAGAACAAGAGGATTACAATGACGGCAGGGTAATAAGGACGAGACGCGATTCGCATCCTATCCGTTTAAGAAGTATCGGCGCTGCAAGCAAGGAAGTTCTTGTTTCGGCTGAGACGCTTCGATTCAATCGCAGCGGATGAAAACTCCGCCGCTCGGCTGCGCCGTTTTGCTCGCTCTTGTTATCGCCTCCGCTGTGCTCGCGTTGTTTGCGCAAACGCCGCCGCCCATGCCGTCCCCGTCGCCGAAAGAGTCTCCTCCGACCTCAGCGGACTACGATATTCGCTGGGGCGTAAAAATTCCGATGCGCGATAAGGTCGACCTGAACGCAACGCTTTACCTGCCGAAAACAAAAAATGGAACAATCTCGCGCACACCAGTCATTTTCACCCTCACACCGTACATCTCCGATACGTATCACGCGCGAGCCGCATATTTCGCTTCGCACGTTTATGCGTTTGCGCTCGTTGATGTCCGCGGCCGCGGAAATTCCGGCGGCGAATTTGAACCGTTCGCACAGGAACCACACGACGGCCACGACGTGGTGGAGTGGCTCGCGCAGCAGCCGTTTTGCGACGGCAAGGTCGCCATGTGGGGCGGGTCCTACGCCGGCTTCGATCAATGGGCGACCGCGAAAGAATTGCCGCCGCACCTTGCCACCGTCGTGCCGGTCGCGGCGGCACATCCGCCGCTCGATTACCCCTCCCTCGATAACATCGGCGAAACCTATGACGTCCAATGGTTCACCTTTACCAGCGGGCGCGCCGCCCAGGTAAATCTTTTCGGCGATCAAAAATTCTGGCGGACGAAATTTCTCGATGCCTACAAAAAGCATATCCCTTTCAAGTCGCTCGATTCATTCGTTGGAAATCCTTCCGCGAACTTCCGGCGCATCGTCAAGCATCCGACAGCCGATGCCTATTACGACGCGATGGTGCCCACGGCCGAGCAGTTTCAAAAAATCGCGCTACCGATTCTGACGATTACGGGTCAATACGATGGAGATGAGCTTGGCGCGCTCACTTTTTACCGCGATCATATGGCGAATGCTTCACCCGAGGCGCGTGCAAAACACTTTCTTGTAATCGGCCCATGGGACCACGCCGGCACTCGCACGCCCACCGATGAAGTCGGCGGCGTCAAATTTGGAGCCGCGGCGATTGTCGATCTTAACGACCTCCATCGCCAATGGTACGACTGGACGATGAGGAACGGCGGAAAACCCGACTTCCTCAAAAATCAAGTCGCGTATTATTTGATCGCGGCCGGCAACAGCGGCGCAAATGGCGAATGGAAATACGCCGACGATTTCGCAACTTTGATTGCAAATCCAAAAACTTTCTATCTCGAAGCGGGCGTGGGCCTAGGCAATAGCGTCTTTCGCTCCGGGTTCTTCCATGAAAGTCATCCAAAAGAACCTGAAGGCATGATTGTGCCGGGAAAATTTGTTTACGATCCGCTCGATACGAGCCGAGGCGAAAACGTCGAAGGCGTCGAGCCGAGCGAAAAGACCGCCGGTATCGACCAGAAATATGCGCTAAGCGTCGGCAATGACGGCTTGGTTTATCATGGCGAGCCGTTGCGTGATGAGACGGCGCTTGTCGGCTGCCCTGCCGTTTCGCTTTGGGTTTCGATCGACACGCCCGATGTCGATCTTTCCGCCGCTCTCTACGAAATCCAGCCCGACGGAACGAGCATTGCGCTTTGGAGTGACATTCGCCGCCTGCGCTACCGCGAATCGTTGCGCGAAGCAAAGCTTGTTAAGCCAGGCGAAATTATGAAATGCGATTTCAACCCGGGATTATTCGTTGCGCGGAAATTGATGAAAGGAAGCCGGCTACGGTTGGTCGTTTCCTCGCCAAACTCCATTTTCTGGCAAAAGAATTACTGCTCAGGTGGGGTCGTTGCCGACGAAACCGCCAAAGATGCGCGCCCCTGTCACGTGAAGGTTTATCACGACGCCAATCACGCCAGCGCGATCCAGTTGCCATTGCGCTGACTCATCGAATGAAAAGTGCAGCCATCGTGCTCGCGTTCTTTGCCTCAACGCAGGCAGTGTTCTCGCAAGGCGAAGCGCTCAACAAACTCGCTAACGATTTTTGGACTTGGCGCGCGAAATACGCGCCGTTCACGGGCGATGACGTGAACCGAATGGAGCGGCCCGGCGGCATGCGCGACTGGTCGCAGGCCAGCATCCAAACGCGGCGAAAAGATTTAGCCGGGTTTGAAGCGCGCTGGAAGAAGGTCGACGCAACACATTGGCCGATCCCCCGGCAGGTCGACTATCGGCTGATCGGGTCGGCTTTGTCACGCGTGCGCTGGGAACTCGATATCAATCCACGTTGGAAACGCGACCCGAATTTTTACATCGAGCAAACGCTCACCCCGATCGCTGAAGCGTTCCTTGTTCCCGGGCCATACGACGAAGCACGGAGTCGCGAAATCTTGACGCGCATCGAAAACATCCCGTCGATCCTGCAACAGGGCGCGGCAAATCTCGACAAACCGCCGACGCCATTTGCGACGGTCGCGATCCAGGCGCTCGACGGCGTCCGCGACCGT
>Ga0193730_1000420_pt1 | contig 12462 bp, 7 predicted proteins | sample U1a1metaG_FD_144919 | JGI IMG/M metagenome (GOLD analysis project Ga0193730, IMG submission 144919) | Soil microbial communities from a riparian zone of the East river system, Colorado, United States - U1a1 | ecosystem: Environmental > Terrestrial > Soil > Riparian zone | place: USA: East River...
GACGCTGAAGGATTCCGGCGAGGTCGGCTTCGTCGACATCAACGACAACCCGATGGCCCGCGCGCGCGCGAACGCTCTGATGGCGGCGGTCGCGATCGAGCGCACCTGCGCGATCGAGACGATCCCGCACGTGACGCCGCGGGACACGTCGGTCATGGGACTGCAGTCGCAGCTGCTCGCCGCCCATGCCGAGGGCGTCCGGAACGTGCTCTCGGTCACCGGCGACCCGCCGCAGGTCGGCGACTATCCGGGCTCGCGGGGCGTCTACGAGGTGGATTCGATCGGCCTCGCGCAAGTCGTCACGCGGCTGAACTCAGGTGAAGACTTCAACGGCAAGGCGATCGACGCGCCGACGTCGTTCTTCCTCGGCGTCGCCGTCAACCCGTCCGCGGACGACCTCGAGACCGAGCTCGACCGCTTCCGGCAGAAGCTCGACGCCGGCGCTCAGTTCGCGATGACCCAGGCGCTCTTCGACCTCGACTACCTCGACCGCTTCGAGGAGCTACTCGGTGGCTGGCCGATCCCGATCCTGGTTGGCATCTTCATGGTCCGTTCGCACCAGCTCGCGGTGCGCCTGCACAACGAGGTGCCCGGCATCGTCGTTCCCGAGAAGGTCCAGAACCGGCTGCACGACGCGGGACCTCACGCGGCTGAAGAAGGCCTCGAGCTCGCCCGCGAGCTCTACGCGGAGGCCCGCGAGAAGGCCGCAGGCGTCTACGTGATCCCGCCGTTCAAACAGCCGGAGGCCGCTCTGGAACTGTTGGGAAGCTGAACGCCTTCGGTGTCGTTGCACTAACCATGCGCCGAAAGCGGCGTCACACACCGAAACCCCGGAAGGAGGCCGATGGGCAACTTTGCTGATTACGGAGCAATGCGGTTCGCGCTCATGGAAGTACGCGCGAGCTTCGATCCCAAGGCTCCGCCGGCGCCTCCGACTGCCTGGGAGCGCTTGCAGACCCGAGTTCGAAACTTGTTCTAAGGCGCACAGGGCCCGGTGGAAACCGGGCCCTGTGTATTGGCGAGGGCCTTCCTGACTATCGAGCTGGGGACGCCGAAACCGCCGTTCCCGCCCACACGCGCAGCGAAGACGGTCGTCTCGACCGCCCCGTTCCCGTCGACCGCAGGCCCGCCGGAATCGCCGTGGCGCGCGGTGCCGCGGAAGGTCGTCACGGTCCTTCCGAACGGCCCGCGTCCGTAAGCATCGTCCATCACCGCGAAGATCGTGGATCCGATCCGCGCGGGAGCTGCGTCGAACGGACCGTCCTCGGGGTAGCCGAGCACGGCGACCTCCGCCCCGGGCCGCGCATCGACGAGCGCCAAGGGCCGGGCGCTGAGCCCGGTCACGCGAAGGACGGCGACGTCGTTCGTCGCGTCGAAGGCGACCGCCCGGGCGGCGAGCTTGGCGGTCGAGCCGAACGGATTGACCGCGGTATCGTGCTCCCCCGCGACGACGTGCGCCGCGGTGACCACCGTTCCGGGCGCGGCAACCCAGCCCGAGCCCTCGATGCCGAGCCCGCATGCCGTCCCGATGATGCGGACGACGCTAGGCGCCGCGCTGCGAACCCCGGGCAGACGCAAGACTTGTGGGTTCGGCGGGGCGACTTGCGCGACCGGGCCGCCAAGTGCCGGGAACGGGTCGAGCCGCGCCAACGCCTGCAACACCGTCGAGGGCGGCAGCAAGTTGTTCAGATGCCTGAGGACCGAAGACTGCTGAACCTCGCGCCGCAGGGCCGTCTGCCCCGGAAGTTGGAGGGCGACCACGCCTAGCACCCAGGCCAAAGCAAGACCGGAGGCGGCACCTAGGAGGAAGCCGCCGGCCGTGTCGAGCGAACGGAGCGGCGGAATCCTGAGTACCTCGCTCCGGAGCGAGAGACCGAGTCGAAGGCCCAGCGCCTGGAAGAGGACGACGAGCAGGAGTCCTCCGGCCAGCGCGATCAGCGGTGTGTACCGAGAGTGACTACCGGACTCGAAAACGGTGGACGCGAGCCGCCCGCCGACGATCGCACCGGCCACGAGGCCAAGCAGAGAAAGTGCCCCCGCGACGAATCCCTGCTGAGCGCCGCGAAATGCCAGCAGCGCAGCGAATCCGAGCACGACCCAGTCCAACCAGGTCACGAGCCCTCTAGGCTAGTGGCTCCGTGGACGGCGCCGAGCTACAGGAGTTCATCGACCGCTACAACGACGCATGGAACGCGCATGACGTCGACGCGATCGTCGCCATGCACACGGACGACTCGGTCTTCGAGAACCACGTCACCGGCGACGTCAACGTCGGCCGCGAGCGGATCGGCACAGCGATCCGAGGGATCTTCGCCGTCTTCCCCGACCTGAGCTTCGAGGGCCGCCGCCAATACATCCGCGACGATCTCGTCGTCCAGGAGTGGACCGCCCGCGGCACGCACGAAGGCACGATGACCCGTGGCGGCGTCCAAGTCGAGCCCACCGGCAAGCAGGTCGAGTACAAGGGCATGGACGTGATCCCGATCGAGAACGGCCTGGTCGCCCGCAAGGACGTCTACTCGGACTCGGTCACGCTGCTGCGGCAGCTCGGCCTGACAAGCATCTAGCTACAATCGTCCGGCTCCTGGGGGCGTAGTTCAGTTGGTTAGAACGCCGGCCTGTCACGCCGGAGGTCGCGGGTTCGAGTCCCGTCGCTCCCGTAAAGTCGCTGCAAATAGTGGTCTGTGTTGTCTGGTCCGGCAGCGGGATCGGGCACATGGAAACCGTCGCCGACCTAGACACACCGACGACGCGAATTTCGGCTCAACGATGCGGTTCCCCAGGTTCCGGCGATGGAACGGTGATGGAAACGCGAGTTTGCCATCGGTGAAGCTAGACGCAACGCGGCGAAACGCGCGATCCACCAGCACCTTTTCCGGGCGTTCGTAGCCTGGAGGACGCGGAGGCGTTGCGGTCTGGCTCGGGACAACACTTTGAATATCTGGTCTTACTTGACGTCGGGAGACGTCTCGGCTTCGAGGGCGTAGGCAATCGCCTCGTCGCGCGGCATCTTCTCCCCTTCCGCGAGCAGCTCCGCCGCGGCCTGATCACCCAGGATCGCGTGTGCGGCCGCGAGGGTTTCCTCATACAGGCTCGCCTCGTAAGGATCTCGGGATCGACCGGTCTCCTCGGCGACGCGGTTCGACGCGCCGAGGAGCCACGCCGCCCGCCGCGGGTTGCCCTTTACGTTTGCCACAGCAGCAAGTCCGAGGAGAACCTCGCCTGCAACGACCGATCCGGTGGCGGCGAAGAGCGTGAGTGCCTCCCTCAGATGCTCGGCGGCGCGTTCGACGTCCCCCCAACCCAGGAGCGCCGAACCGAGGTTCGACAGCACGCGACCAGTTCCGTCCGGAAAGCCGACCTCTCGCGTGATGACGAGCGCCTCCGCGAGCGTGGCAGCGGCATCGTCGAGCTCTCCTCTGCCAACGAAAAAATTCCCAAGATTGTTGAGTGCCACCGAAAGCCACCAGCCATCGCCGTTCGCACGCGCCAGCGCCACTGCCTCTTCGTATAAGCGTCGCGCCTGACCGAGGTCGCCCTCGGCCTCCGCGGCCCAAGCGAGCAGCGTCCGCGCGCGAGCACGTCCGACCGTGTCGCCGAGCTCGGTCGACAGACGGTCGATCTCCAGCGCCAGCGGCCTCAGCTCCGTGACTCGGCCTTGTTCGTTCAAGAGTGTGCAGAGAGCATTGAGAGCGCGAACTCGAATGTGCGGGTCGCCATCGCCGAGCTCGAGCGCGCTCTCTAGCCAGCGCGTTCCTTCGCGCAGGTGACCGCGTTCACCCCACACGTGCCATAGCGCAGCGGCTAGCTTCTGAAAGTCCGTTGCCGCTCGCGTCGTCTCGAGCCACGCGAGAGCAGCGCGCAGATTTCCGAGTTCGGCCTCGAGCCGGGCGAGCCAATCAGTTTCGTCAGGCCCGCGCAGCTGCTCGTCCGCTCGGTCTGCCAGATCGCCATACCAGGCTGCGTGGCGGCTCGAGACCTCGTGCGCTACCGGGGATTCCCGTAGCCGCTCCGCGGCGAACTCGCGGATCGTCTCCAACATCCAGTACCGCGGCTCATCATCGGCATCCGGCCGGACTCGTAGCAAGCTCTTGTCGACCAGCGCGTCGAGCGCATCCAGCAGCCCACCGCCAGGCCCGCCGTCGGCACCACATATCGCCTCTGCCGCCTCCAGGCGGCACCCGTCGACGAAAACCGACAAGCGTGCAAACAGTCTCTGCTCCGCCGCGCTCAGGAGCTGGTAGCTCCAGTCGATCGTCGCGTGCAGCGTCTGCTGCCGACTCTCCGCGTCCCGTGCCCCACTAGTAAGAAGGGGCAGCCGCTCACCCAGCCGTCTCAGCAGCGCCTGCGGCGTCAACGTAGCCATCCGTGCAGCGGCCAGCTCGATCGCCAGCGGCAAACCGTCAAGCCGCGCACAAATCTCGGCGACCACGGATGCGCTGCCCGCGCCGAGTGTGAAGTCGCTTGTCGCCCCACCCGCGCGGGCGACGAACAGCGCAACCGCCTCACTCGTCAGCACAAGATCCACATGAGCCGTCGGATCAACCAACGCAAGCGGCGGCACCGCGAACATCCGCTCCCCGCGGACCCGCAGCCTCTCCCGACTCGTCAAAAGCACCCGCACCTCGGGGCAGCGGTCAACGAGCCGGGCAACGTCGGCTGCCGCGTCCATCACGTGCTCGAAGTTGTCGAGCACGAGCAACATCTGCTTCTGCTCCAGGTAGGCCGCAAGCGTGCCGGCGAGGTCCTCACCCGGTACCTCCCGCACCGCCAACGCCTGCGCCATCGCCGGAACTACGAGCGCGGGGTCACGGATCGGCGCGAGCGAGACGAAGAACACACCGCTGCCGAACTCCTCCAGCAGCTCCGCGCCTGCCTGCAGCGCCAGTCGCGTCTTCCCAGTCCCACCCGACCCCGTCAACGTCACCAGCCGCACCTCCGGCTCGCGCAGCAGAGCCGTCACCGCCGCAACCTCCCGCTCGCGCCCGATCAGCAGGTTCGGCTGCACGGGCAGGTTCGTCGGTCGGTTCCCGAGCGACTTCAAGGCCGGAAACTCCGACGGCAACCCCTCGACGCGAACCTGATAGAGCGGCTCCGGCTGCAGCAGGTCCTTCAGCCGATGCTCCCCCAGCGATACCAGCTCAAGGTCGCTGACGAGCCGCTGCGTCGCCTGAGACACCAGCACCTGGCCGCCATGCCCGGCCGCCATGATCCGCGCCGCCTTGTGCACATCCAGCCCGACGTACTTCGGCGGCGCCGCCACCGGCTCACCCGTGTGCAGACCCATCCGCACCCGAATCTCCCCCTCTTCCGGCCACTCCGACTGCGCAAGTGCCTTCTGCGCCTCAGACGCCGCCGCGACCGCCTCCTCCGCGCTCGCAAACGCAACGAAGAAGGCATCACCCTCGGAGTCGACCTCGTAGCCGGAGTGCCGTGCGAATGCCTCCCGCAGAAGCCGCCGGTGGACCTCGAGCGCCTCGCGGTACCGCTCGGGCCCGAGCCGCTCCAGCAGCCGCGTCGACCCCTCGATATCGGTGAACAACATCGTCACCGTTCCGGTCGGCTGCTCCACCATCGCGCTCAACTATCGCTCCGCCGAGCCCTCGCGCCAAGACGTCCGCGACCTACTCAGCGTAGGCACACAGCCCCGTCCGCCTGTCAGGCGAAGGCGACCTCGGAAGAAGCCCCCGGTACGACTGATCGATCTCACCGGCTCCCGAGCGAACCGGCAGCTCGCTCGGCCGGCGACCCACCCTGGAAACGTCATGGAAACGACCCGGTGCAACCAGGCGAAAGCCGCGGGTCTACCGCACTTGCCTAAACCGCTTCATGTCGCCGATCCCGCGGTTAGGCGAAGCCCGCTGAAACGGTTCGCGCTCACCTGTCACGCCGGAGGTCGCGGGTTCGAGTCCCGTCGCTCCCGCTCTTATTTGCAGGCATGTGCGGCTGCCCGCATTGCATCTGCGCCGGCTAGGGAAGGGGACTTCCATGCTTAATGTGGACGCTCGTCGGCGTCCTTGAGTTTCATCTGGTCCCAGTCCAAGCTGGTAAACACAAAATGCCGCTTCACGTCCGAACCGGCGCAGTTCTCGCCGGCTTTCGCCTGAAGTCGCTCCTCGGCGAGGGCGCGATGGGGACGGTCTACCTGGCTGAGGAGACGACGACCGGCCGAAGAGTCGCGGTGAAGCTTCTTGCGCCGGAGTTGGCGCGCGACGAGCGTTTCCGCCGACGGTTCCTCCGTGAGACCGAGCTCGCCGCGAACCTCAACCACCCTCACGTCGTGCCGACACTCGCGTCCGGCGAGGAGGACGGAACCCTCTACCTGGCCATGGCCTACGTCGACGGCCCCGACCTCCGCGCGCTCCTGCGGCGCACGGGCCGACTCGAGCCGGAACGCACGCTCGACCTCGTGGAGCAGGTCGCGGGCGCACTCGACGCCGCACACGAGGCCGGGCTCGTCCACCGCGACGTCAAGCCGGGCAACATCCTCGTCGCCGCGACGCCGGAGGGCGAGGATGCGTACCTCTGCGACTTCGGCCTCGCCCGCCACGTCTCCTCGGTCAGCAGCCTCACGAGCGACCGCGGCTTCGTCGGCACGATCGACTACGTCCCGCCGGAGCAGATCGAAGGCGGGGCAGTCGACCGTCGCGCCGACGTCTACTCGCTGGGCTGCGTCCTCTACGAGTGCCTCGCCGGCGCTCGGCCGTTCGACCGTGACAGCGAGCTCTCCGTCCTCTTCGCGCACCTCAACGACCCGCCGCCTCGCCTGACGGACCTCCGGCCCGACCTGCCCGCCGCCTTCGACACCGTCTTCGCGACGGCCCTCGCGAAGTCGCCGGGAGACCGTTACGCGACGTGCGGCGAGCTCGCAGCCGCCGCGCGCGCTGCGATGCGGGGGGAGGTGCTCCAGCGGCGGCGGCGGCGCGGGCGCCGCATCCTCGTGGCGGCGGCGATCGTGGCCGTGGCCAGCGCGGCGACCGCCGGCGTCCTGCTCACCCGGTCGGAGCCGGCACGACACGGACAGGCGCTGCGAACGCTGGCGCTCCGCCCCGACGCGCTCAACCTGGTCGATGCGCGAACCGCACGCGTCGCCGGCAGCCTGAGCTACGGCAGCCAGGTGCCGACCTCCCTTCCCGCCGTCGATGTCGCGTTCACGAAGCGCTCCGCCTGGCTGCTCCTCGTCGCCAAGCAGCGCCTCGTCAGCTTCGACCTAAGGACACGTAAACAAACGCGCGTCGTCAGACTTCCCTGGCTGCCGGGCGGGCGGCTGGCGGCGGGCGGCGGCTTGGTATGGGTGACGCAGGACGGCGGCCCTGCGGTCTGGGGGATCGAAGAGCGCAGCGGGAAGATCAGCCGCCGCTTCTCCCTCGCCGGCGACAGCGGCACCGGAATCGCGTACGGGAACGGCTCGCTCTGGCTGGCGCGCGCGCCGGGGATCGTGCGGGTCGACCCGAGCTCGGGCCGTATCGTCGGCCGCATCGCCACGCCCGGACAGCCGGGAGCGACGCGGTGGCTGGTCTTCGCCGACGGCGCGCTCTGGATGGTGCGGGCTGACAACGGGCTAGTGGTGAAGGTCGATCCGGAAACGAACCGGGTTGTGCGCGAGACGCAGCTGCACGGCTTCGCGAGTGACCTCGCCGTGCACGGCGCCCTCGTCTGGGTCTCGATCGTCCCAGACGGCGTTGCGTACAAGCTGACAGAGAACGATCTGAGCGTGCAGGGCAGCAACGCCGTTGGACCGGACCCGGAACGGATCTCCCCCGGCGGCGGCTACCTCTGGATCGCGAACACCGCCGCGAGGACTCTTACGCGCCTCGCGCTCGCGACCGGAACAAAGACGGCACTCGCGGCGCGCAGCGAGCCTACGGCAGTGGCCTACCGCGACGGCCTCGTCTGGACGGGGGCCGGGCCCCAGCCGGTGCCCCTGCCGCCCATCGCGGGCCAGGAGCTGCGGATCTCGACGCCCACGCAGAACTTCGACACCGACCCCGCCCACGCGGGCGGGCCGACCAGCGTGCAGTACCTGTACGCGACATGCGCGAACCTGCTCGACTACCCGGACTCGGCCGGCCGCGACGGGACGCAGCTTCGCCCCGAGATCGCCGCGGCGATGCCCACGGTCTCCAACGGCGGACGCACGTACACGTTCCGGATCCGGCGCGGCTTTCGCTTCTCGCCTCCGTCGAATGAGCCGGTGACGGCCGAGACGTTCCGCCACACGATCGAGCGGACGCTGGCACCGAGCCAAGGGCACGGCTGGCCGTTCGGGGCGGAGATCCTCGGGGCTGCCGCCTACGGCGCCGGCAAGGCGCGGCACATCTCCGGGATTGTCGTGCACGGCAATGTCCTCTCGATTACGCTCGTCCGCCCGGCCGGCGACTTCCTGAAGCGGATCTCGATGCCGAACTTCTGCCCCGCGCCGATCCATGGGCCGCTGCAGCGGTCGAACGGAGCGATCCCCTCGGCCGGCCCGTACTACGTCGCCGCGAGCTCGAGCGAGCAGATCGTCCTCCTGCGCAACCCGAACTACCGGTGGGGCCGCCCGCGCCGCTCCGCGCGGATCGTCTACACCAGCTACCGCCCAACGCCGCAGGCGGTGGCGCTGACGGACAGGGGCGCGATCGACTACCTCCCGCCAGACTTCGACAACTACTCGCTGCTCACGCCCGGCGGGCTGCTCGACCAGCGCTACGGGCCCGGGAGCGCGAATGCCCGCGCCGGGCGCCAGCGCTACTTCCGAGAGCCGATGCCGTACGTGGACGACCTCGTCTTCAACACGCGGCGGCCGCTCTTCCGCCAAGGGCGGCTGCGCCGGGCTGTGAACTACACCCTCGACCGGCGCGCGCTCGCGAAGGCGTTCTACGACGACCCGAACGACCAGATCCTCCCGCCGGGTATCCCGGGGCGCCGCGCGCGTCCGCTCTATCCGCTCAGCCCGGATCTCGCAACTGCGCGCCGTCTCGCCGGCCGCGCTCGTCGACACGCCGTCCTGTATGCGTGCCCGCCGCAACCCCGCATCGAAGCGCTCGTGCGTGCGAACCTGGCGTCGATCGGAATGGCGGTATCCGTCGACGAATCGACGGGCTGCCTGCAGGGAGAAGACCCGGCGCGCGATCGCGCCGACCTGATCCTCGGCAGCCTGGGGCTCGGCCCTGCCGACCTCGACCCTGCTGCGTTCTTCGACATGGCGATCGGGGGCGCCTACAACTTCCCGACGCCCGGCCCCGGGCCGTGGACCTCCCCGGCCTTCCGCGTGCGGCTCGAACGAGCCCGCGCGCTTCGAGGTCACGGCCGCATCGCCGCGTACGCCCGGCTGCAGCAGGAACTCCTGCTGGCGTCGCCGCTCGCCGTCTACGGAAGCTTTGTCGACCCGGGCTACTTCTCTCCGAGGGTCGGCTGCAAAGTCTTCCAGGCCGCGTACCGCGTCGTCGACCTGGGGCTCCTTTGCGTGCGGCGGCGCTAGCTCGGAGCGACCAGCGACCAGGTGAACCGCGTGCGGCTCGCGGCGGGAGCGAGCCCGCCGGGTCGCAGCCCGCCACGGACGAGCACCACCGGAGGGCCCGCGCGCCGCACAAGCGCACGCCGGCTCGCACCGATTCCTTCCGCGCGCCAGCGCGGCGAGATCCCGGCGACGACGACCGTCGCCGGCTCGACGGACGCCGCGAGCGCGCCTTCGCTCGCCTCAATAAGCAGCGGCTCGCTCATCACGCCCGAGAGCCGCTGCACCGCCAGCGACGCGCTCGCGAGCAGACGGCTCGCGTCGCGCCGGCCGCTTCGGGGATCGGCGCGCGTCCCGAGCAGCCGAAGCGGAGCGCTGCCCGCGGAGGCGAGCCAGGCGCCGAGCTCGAGCGCCGCCCAGTCGTGCTCGGCGCCGCCAAACGGGACGACAACGCCGGCGCCGGCGCTCCAGTCGGCGGCGCCGCCGGAGACGACTGCGATGTCGGCGGCCGAGCGTTCGAGGATTTCCGCGAGGTCGGGCGCGAGCGGCGCGGCGTCGAGCGCGTCCGGCGCGGGCAGGAGCACGAGCTCGACGTCGTAGGCGGCCGAGAGGCGGATGACGTCGGCGGGCGCATCGGGCGACGTGAACGCGGCCGCCCGCGCGACGCCCCCAAGCACCGCGCAGCGCGCGTTGAGCACCGCGGCCGCACGCCCGAGCTCGCGCTCGTCGGCGATGAGGCGCGCGACGATGAGCTCGCGTCCCGACGCGGCGAGCGGCTCTGCCAGCGACAGCGGCGGCTCGAGGTCGTCCTCGGCCGCCCCGACGACCAGCACGCTACGGTCGGCGGCCACGGACGTCCCGAGCCGCCGCGGGGCGGCCGGCGGCACATCCAGCGCCGGGTCCTGAACCAGGATCCGGCGCTCGAGCTGCTGGAGCGCGGGGGCCGGCTCGATGCCGAACTCGCGCACCAGCAACTCGCGCGCGCGACGGTAGGCGTGCAGGGCTTCCGCTTGTCTCCCAGACCGATAGAGGGCCAGCATGAGCTGCTCCCGCAGCCGCTCCCGCAGCGGATGGTCCACCAGGAGTTCCTCGAGCTCCCCGACAAGCTCGGCGTGGCGACCGAGCGCGAGGTCCGCCTCGATCCGTTGCTCGAGGGCGCCAAGGCGGAGCTCTTCGAGGCGCTCGATGGGCGCCCGCGCGAACGGCTCGTACGTCAGGTCGGCGAGCGGTGGGCCGCGCCAGAGGCCGAGTGCCCGCCGCAGCAGGTCCGCCGCCTGTTCCGGCTCGTGCGCGTCGAGCGCCTCCGCGGTCAGCCGCTCGAACATGGTCAGGTCGAGCTGCTCCGAGGCGAGGCGGATCGTGTAGCCGGGCGAGCGCGTCTCGATCGTCGAGGTGGATCCAAGCCCCTTCCGCAGGTCCGAGATCTGGCGCTGCACCTGCTTGAGAGCCGTCACCGGAGCGGCACCCGCGTAGAGATCGTCGGCGAGCCGGTCGACCGAGACGACGCGGTTCGCGTTCAGGAGCAGGAGCGCGAGTGTCGCCCGCTGCTTCGGCCCCCCGAGCTGGACGACACGGTCGCCGGCGACCTCGAGCGGTCCCAGAAGCCGGTACTCGAGCACGCGGCGGACCGTACTCCTTCGATACCGGATCGGAACCGGCGGGGCTGATCGTCGTGGGATCCGTGCGACGAAAGGAGAAATCATGCACAAGCTGATCGCGTTCGCGGTCGTCACCGCGGCGGCCGCCGCGTTCATCGCGATCCCTGCTGCCGCGAACCCGCCCGCAGGCAACGGGAGGATCGCCTTCACCCGCTTCGACCCCGTGCAGGGCGACGACTTCGTCTATACCGCGAACCCCGACGGCAGCCAGGAGCGGCAGCTCCTGCGGACCGGAGCCGAAGGGCCGCGCTGGTCGCCCGACGGCAGCCGGATCGTGGTCTTCCCGCACGACGTCGACGGCGTCTCGGCGAGGATCGTCAACCCCGACGACGGAAGCTACCGGGACCTGCCGAATCCCAACCCGGACCTGTTCTTCCTGCCTTGCAGCGGCCCGTGGTCATCCGACGGACAACGGCTGACCTGCACGGCCTTCGGGAACGCTGACCAGGGCGTCAACGGCATCTACACGATCCGCTCCTCCGACGGGGGTGGGCTGCAGAGGCTCACGGCAAACCCTGGCGGCGAGGACTGCGCCGGCGACTACGCGCCGAACGGCAAGCGCCTCGTCTTCCTCCGGTCGAACGACACCACCTTCGCGCTGTTCACGACCAAGCTCGACGGCAGCGGACTGCGGCAGATCACGCCGGACGGCAGCGACCAGTTCTCCATCAACTTCGACTGCGGGAACTGGTCGCCGCAGGGGAACGACATCCTGTTCTCGGCCCACGCGCCAAGCGACCAGCGAAGCACGGTCTGGTCGGTCCACTCGGACGGAACCGGGCTGCGGCAGATCCCGATCCCCGGATGCGGCGGTCTGATCTCAGACCCAACCACGATCGGCTGCTTCGGCCCGAGCTGGTCTCCCGACGGCGGGAAGATCGTCTTCGTGCGCCGCTCGGCCGGCCAGAACGACGTCTACACGGTCAACGCCAACGGCACGGACGCGTCCGAGGTCAGCGGCACCCCGCTCGACGAGGGTGGGCCTCCGGACTGGGGCACGCACCCGCTCATCTCGGCGCGATGAGACAAGGGCGATCGCATCCCGGCCGCGTCGATCCGCGGCCGGGATCCGTCCGCCGTCGCCACGTCACGCCTCGAACTGCTGATCTGGTCGGTGACGGCCTCAGCCTGACGACCGCCGGCTTCTTGCGCTCGTGAGCACCAGCGCGACGATGGCGCCGAAGACGAACCCACCGACGTGGGCGAAGAAAGCGACGCCGCCGCCGTTCGCAGCCGCCCCTGCCGACTACCCGGAGGTCGCGGGTTCGAGTCCCGTCGCTCCCGTAAAAGACCTGCGAATTGGCATGCGGTGTTGCCTGTCGAGGCGCAGACGACTGCCGGCCTCATTTCATCCTGCAGACATCC
>Ga0193730_1000422_pt1 | contig 12443 bp, 13 predicted proteins | sample U1a1metaG_FD_144919 | JGI IMG/M metagenome (GOLD analysis project Ga0193730, IMG submission 144919) | Soil microbial communities from a riparian zone of the East river system, Colorado, United States - U1a1 | ecosystem: Environmental > Terrestrial > Soil > Riparian zone | place: USA: East River...
ACTCCGAGGGAAATGGAGAGTGAAAAATTCGCGAAACAGGTCGCAGAAGCTCCGGATTGGCTGAAGGACTGGGCCGACAATGTCGGCACCGATCTCGCGTCGGGCATCGCGGAGTCACCCGGCTGGAGCGTCTTCAAGCTCGAGGACGGTGTCGTCTACCACACGTACTCGCGCACCGCGCCGGACCGTTTCATGCTCGCCCCCTACTACGACCAGCTGCTCGATCAGGTCCCCGCCGGTCGTAACGTCGACTTCCCGCTGCGCCGCAGTGACGAGTACTAGCGGCTAGGCAAAGGAGACGTCGTTGCGAGGCAGCGTGAACGCGTAGAACCAGTAGCGACCAGGTTCACTCCGGGGATCAGGAGCAGGAGCGTCCACCAGCGCGAGCGACTGTGATGCGCGGGAAGCTCTACGGCCGTCCAGAGCAAGAGGACTAGGCCACCCACATAGGGAACGAACGGCAGCAGCGAGTACCAGCCGCTCTTACCGACGGCCTCGAAAAGCACGATCCAGATACCCAGAAGAGGGACGAAGGCCACCCAGGGGTTCCGAAGGCCACGACGTTGACCAATGACGAACACCGGAATCCGAGGAGGAAGACAGCACAAACAACAGGATCAGCGCCAGCGAACCCATTCGTGCACCCCTTTGTCGTAGGACGGCTTGTTGCGAAGGGTGATCGGCGTCGCGGCGAGCTGCCTTGAGTGCGGCGGAGAACCTCGAGTAGGGCGCCTAGAAGAGGTCTTCCACCGTCGCGGCGATCGCGCGCATCACGGGGATGCTGTGTGAATTGGCGGCGGCGATGACGATGTGCTCACCGTCCCGCGTCGCGCGAAGCTGCACGGTGTAACCGGCCATCGTGCCGCCGTGACCGTAGGCCATACCACGCGGGTGGTCGTATGCGCGGACGCCCAGGCCGTCTTCGACCATCTCCGGGCGCGCAGGGAGGAGCTGCCGGAAGAACGATGCGAGGTCGGCCACGTCGGCGGCGATCGAGCGATCGGACCAGTACGCAGACACGTCACGCGGTGAGTCGACGGCAGGAAACGTGCCGCCCTTCAACGCATAGCCGTGAGCGACGTCAGACGGCACGTCGAGTCCTGTTTGGAACGTCGTGCGTCGGAGCGCGTACGGCTCGAACACGTGCTGCTGCAGGAGGTCACCGAGGGAGTCTCCGGTTGCGCGCTCGAGGATCACATCGAGAGCGGCATAGTTCGAGCTCGAGTACGAAACTTCGCCGAAATTGCGCAGCGGGTACCGAAGGGCAGCCTTCAGAAACGCTTCTGGATCCGAGAGTGCAGGTGGGCCGAACGCAAGTTGCTCATACGTCTCGCCGTCCCACATGTAGTCGAAGAGGCCGCTGCGGTGCGAGAGCAGGTGACGCAGTGTGATCCGCTCGTCAAGCTGCGGCACCCAGCGCGCCGCCGGCACGTCGAGGTCGTCGAAGACCGTGACGGCGACGACCGCCATGTAGGTCTTGTCGATGCTTCCGACCCGCACGCGGTGTAGCGGCGTCATCGGCTCGTGCATCTCGAGGTTCGCGAAGCCCGCAGCCTCGGTCTCGCCATCGATCCAGACGATCGCACCGATCGCGCCGGCGGCGATGATCGAGTCAGTCCGCATCGGTCCTAGAGAAAAACTAGCGGCGCGGCGCTGGGCTGAGGGCTCGTGATCTTCGCCATGCTGGCCGCCGGAGGTCGGTCTAGCGCCGTCTATTGGCTGTCGGTGTCCCGTACGACGATCCGTTTACCTTCGATCCGCACGACGTCGTCCCAGGGGATCTCTGTGTGCGAGTCGTGACCGCGGACGCCGAGATGTGCAAGCCAGGCCGAGTGCCCGACGCACAGCCCAGTAACCCGCAATGTCGTCGCGGTGAGCTCACCACGGAGGTCGTAGCAGCGGCCGAGCGTGCGGCCGGATTCAGTGACGACCTCGCGGCGAAGCAGTGACGAGAGCGTCCTCAACGACCTGCTCCCGGGATCTTGGCTATCCACGGCCGCAGGCGGTCGTCGCCGCGTCCGAGGCCGAGCTCGGTCGCTCCGCGCTTCAGCTCGATTGCGGAGTCGACCTTGTCCACGTCTGACCAGTCGACGCGCACGCGCCGACCGCCGCCGATCCAACCGGCAAGTTTCCCGATCCAGCCCGCACGCTGGCCCCAGAAGCCAGGCCCGACCAGGATCGCGACGACCTCGGGTGTCTCTCCAGGCCCGCCTTCGATGGCGAGGTCGTCGGCGTTGCCGCACCGGCGGCCGTCCTTGTCGAGCAGTTGGTGGTCGAGCAGATGCAGGCCGATGTCGATCTCCATGCCACTCAATTCTGGCCTACGTTCGTGAGGATCATCAACGGGACGGCGGAGAGGGCGACGATGACGATCACGACGAGATACAGGAGGCCGAGCACGTTCGCGAGCCGCCCGTTGCCGTACCGCCCCATGTATGCACGGTCGTTCGCGACGAGCAGGATTGGGATGTAGGTCAGCGGGAGCGCGACGACCGAGAAGATCACTGCGTACTCGGTCAGCACTACGGGATCAACTCCGGTCAGGACGATGCCCATCGCCAGCACCAGCAACACGATCCAGGTGAGCGCGAAGCGGGGTGCCCCGCGAGCGTGTCGGTAGCGACCCCACTCCCAGCCGCAGAACTGGGCCAGGTTGTAAGCCCCGGAGAAAACCGTGTCGATTGAAGCGCCCCCGACGGCGAAGAGGATGCCAACCAGCGCCAGTAACAGCCCGATCTGCCCAAGCGGGACCTCAGCTCCGAGAGCGATCGTGCCGAGGTGTTCCGGCGAAATCCCGCGGCTAAGGAAGAGCGCGGCTCCGACGACCATCAACGCCAGTGAGAGGAACCCGCCCAGGCCGTAGCCGATGATCGCATTCGCGCGATTGAGGCCGATGTCCTTCGGCGACCATTGATCCTCAATCCCGCCCGATGAGTAGAAATACACTTCATATGGCGTCAAGGCCGCGCCGAGCAGGCCAATTATGAAGTAGCCATAGAGAAGCTTGCTGTCGCCGGCGATGTGCGGAATGAACCCTTTGCCGACGTCCGTCCAGCTCGGGCCGAGCTTGATGGCCGCTACCGCAAAGACGAGCATGCAGAGGCCGCCGTAGCCGAAAATGCGTTCGAGCCACTCGAACGACGTGACCCAGATCACAACCAGAAGCGCGACGATGGCCAGCACGATCAGCCAGCGGTAGGGCAGGCCCGAAAGCAGCTGGAGAGCGATTGCGACACCGCCGACCTCTGCTGCCAGTGTCATCAGGTTCACGACCTCCGATGAGACGAGCGCCCCAAGTCCGGCCTTGAACCCGACGCGTTCGCGGATTGCGTCGAACACGGCCTTTCCCGATACCGCCGCCACTCGCCCGCACATCTCCGAGTAGACGATGATGCCGACGACGCCAATCGGGATCACCCACATCAGCTCGTATCCGAACGTCGCACCAGCCGAGACGTTGAATACGAGGTCGCCGATATCGACGAAGCCTCCGATCGCTGCCAGGATGCCGAGAGCTAGGCCGAGCACCTTGCTCACGAGCAGTTTCCCAGCTTCTTGAGCTTGCGCTCGACCGACGCAGCGACGGAGCGACTGGAGGGGTGATTGTGGAGCTGCTGTAGCGTCGCAGCCAGCGTTGCGGCGTGCTTGGCCTTTTGCCGCACTTGGTCCTTGATTGCTGGAATCGTCTTCCGCCTGGACAACGCATCTGCGAAATTGGAGGATTGGATCCGGAGCTCTTCCGCTTGCTCGCGTGCGAAGAAGACGGTCGAGCGGCCCCGCGCCACGTCGTGCGCCAGAAGCGCGCCCTCACACGCGATCGAGTCGAGCGTCGACGAATCGTTCGTCAAGGCATGGCGATCGACCGTGCCCCCGTTGCAACCCGCGACCACGAAGACACCGCAGACCCCCGCGCACACGAGTCGCCTCATCGACCTCAGTGGCTACCCACCGGTTGCGCGCACAAACCTCGCGTCTATTGCCCGGGACGACCGGTTCTGTTGCCGCTCTGCAGCGGCTAAGGCCATCGCCCGGCGCCGATCGGCGTCAGTCCGGGTACTCGTCCTTCCGCCACGCGCGGGGCTCGGGAGGTTGGGCTTTCGGCGTTCGCTCGAGCATGAAGTTGTAATAGGGCGCGACGAACGGGTCGGGCGCCATCACCGTGTAGGTGTGGTAGACGGTCCCGTTCTCGCGCGCGAAGGCGATCCAGCTCGGGCCCTCGCGCAGCCCGTCTTTGAGCTCGGCCCCAATTTGGTCTGACCACTCCTGTAGCCAGTCGGGCGGGGCGTCGATCATCTCTTTTACCTCGGGTATCTGCTGCGCCTGCTCCTCGGTCATCGCGAGGCCGAAGTCGAATGCGAAATCGGTGTTGGCGGTCGAGACGTAGGGGAACTGCCAGCCCATCCGCCGCTTGTATTCGGTCAGCCGCTCGATCGGCGCGCGCGAGAAGCAGAGCAGCGTGACGTCGCGGTGGTTCAGGTGGACGAGTGAGCCGTCGAGCCCGTCCGCCAAGCTGGTGCAGCCGGGGCAGGCGCCGCGCGTGTAGTCGGGGCCGAACATGATGTTGTACGCGAGCAGCTGTGAGCGCCCGTCGAAGAGCTCGGCGAGGGTCTTCTTGCCGTCCTCGGTGTCGAACTCATACTCCTTCTCGACCGGGACCCAGGGGAGATCGCGACGCTTGCTCGTGATCTCCTCGTTTCGCTTCGCCTGCTGCGCCTCGAGCTTGGCGAGCTCGCCCCGGGCCGCCTGCCATTCCTCGCGTGTTCCAATCTTGTGTTCAGACATCTCGGCTCCTTCCGTCGAGCGTGGATCGGACGTTACAGGGATCGTTAAATGAGACTCACGGCGAGCCGGAAACTCATCGCAACCGTCACGGGCGGGTGAGGAAGAGCCGCTTCTCCGTTGTGAGATGGGGTGGCCAGTCGAGCGAGGCAGCGCCGGCGAAGCGCAGGTAGGCGCGGAGCGCGTCGCGCATCGCGTCGACGAACCCGTCGGCGCTGCCCGGCGCGAAGCCGTCCTCCCACCAGACGCTGAGCACCTCGACGCGGGCTCGTTCCCGGTCGATCCGCGGTTCGATCCGGCCGACGAACCGGTCCCCGAAGACGATCGGGAGGACGTAATAGCCCCACCGGCGCTTGGCCGCCGGGAAGAAGCCCTCCCAGACGTACTCGAAGCCGAACAGGCTCGCGAGCAGGGCGGTGTCCCACAGCAGCGAGTCGAACGGCGCGATGAACACGACCGATGGGGTCGGCTCCGGCGGCGCCTGCAGCAGCGCGAGCTCCTCTGCAAGGACCAGGCGCTTCCCGCGGACACCTTCGACGTTCACGGGCACGAGCGCACCGAGCGCGACCAGCTCCTCGCGCAGTTCGTTACGCGCATTCGGCTCGGCAATGCGCGCGAACGTGCCGCCGGCACCGCCGGGGCCGAGCAGGCCGTGAGCGCGGTACCGGGACAGGAGCTTGTGCCGGAGTTGTTCTCGCTCCGGCACCTCGTGCGCGAGCACCTCGCTCGGGAGTAGCCGTTCGAGGAGGTCGTAGTACCGGCGGTTGCCGTCGCGCCGCGCGAGGCCGATCATGCCCGTGACGGTGTACGCCTCGAGCACGGCGCGCACGGCGTTCTCCGGCATCCCGAACCAGTCCTTCGTGGCACCAGCCTCTCGCTCGAAGTCGAGTGAGGAGAGCGGTCCTTCCGCGCGGATCTGTTCGAGCACGCGCTCGGCCACCGCGGCGTTCTCGGCGAGGGCCGCGGAGTGGAACCGGGGTCCCTTGCGACCCATGGCATGACGGAACCAGGGGAACTCGCTCGTCGGGACAAACGACATCGCCTTGTTGGTCGCCTCGAAGATCTCACGGCGTTCATAGAGCACGTCGCACCAGGCGGGCTCGTAGTCGGCAACGCGCGCATGCAACACGAGGTCGTGGTTCCGGCCGGCGACCGCGATCGGATCGAACTGGATCGACCCGAACTTGCGCAAGACCTGCAGCACGGCTTCGGGGCCTGGCGCGAGAGACCGCGCAGGCGCGAGGAAGTGCCGCGCGACGAGGAAGCGACGCGCCTCCTCAGCGGTGACCTTCACCCGCAGGACACTAGCCGCGTGAGGCGTGTCAAACACGAACGTGATGTTCAGCCCTCTGTTGCTACCTCGTGCCTCCCACCGCTGAGCTAGATGTGGGCCAAGACGCGGTCGAGCGGCCGCGGGACGCGCTCGAGGTCGAGTGCCTCCACCAAGAGCACGGCGTACTTCTGCTTGCGGTTCCACATGAAGCCGTGCAGCTGTTCCTCGAGTGTCCGGGCCTGGTGCGCGGGCTGCTTCTGGTAGGTCCGGAACGCGCGCAGCTCGCCTTGCTCCGCGAGCAGGCGCTCCATTCCATCGGGCCCCATCGCCCGCGTCAGCTCGTCCTCGAGGTCGCGCGTGCAGGCGTAGAAACCGGCGCGCTCGAGCTCGCCACGGTCGGCGCACCCCAGCGCGCGCATGAAATGCCGCTCCTCGCCGGCGTCGTAGAGCCCCGCGAGTCGGACGTCGCGGTACTGCCCGAGCAGGCGTGGCAGGTTCCCGTAGCCGCCCATCGGCACGATGGCGACGCCCTCGGCCTGGAGGTCGCGGCCACGGCGACGCGCAAGCGTCTCGACGGCGCGGCGGTCGCTCACTCCCTCAACGAGCACTACTCCGCGCAACTGCATAAATGCATCAGATCAGGTCGACGACGAGCGGCGGCGCTGCCCTGGGCCGGCGTGGAGGAGTGTCAGCCGCTGGGTTGTGGCGGTCTGGTGACACCTGTTGCGTAGCCGGATCGGCAGGCGTAGTCTTCTAGCCCGAGTCCGCTAGCAACGGGGAGGTCATGGATGAGCACCACGACCCTGCTACCTGACGTCGGGACCGAGCTTCGAGAGGGTTACGCTGACGTCGGCGATGTGAGCTTGCATTACGTCGAGGCCGGTGATGGGCCGCTGATCGTTCTGCTGCACGGTTTCCCGGAATTCTGGTTCGGCTGGCGCCTGCAGATCGCGCCGCTCGCGGCGGCGGGTTTTCGAGTCGTCGCGCCCGACCTGCGTGGCTACAACCTGTCGTCGCGGCCAGATGGTGTCGAGGCCTATACCGCTGACCGGCTGGCAGAGGACATCGTCGGCCTCATCCGAGAACGCGGTGCCGAGTCCGCACGATTGGTTGGTCACGACTGGGGCGGGACCGTTGCCTGGACCATGGCAATGAACAACCCGGAGGTGGTCGACCGGCTCGCGATCCTCAACGCGGCCCATCCGCGGCGGCTGCAGCAAGGACTGCACCACCCGAACCAACTCCGCAAGTCCTGGTACTTCTTTTTCTTCGCGATCCCGGGACTACCCGAGGAAGTAGTGAGTGCACGAAACTGGCATTTTTTCCGGCACTTCCTCCAAGATGCGCGCCCCCGTTACACCGACGAGGAGATCGAACGGTACGTCGAGGCGTGGTCGCAGCCCGGGTCCGCAACCGCGATGATCAACTACTACCGAGCCTCGGTGAGACAATCGCCGAAGAAAGCCGAAGCGGAGCTTCACCCGATCTCGGCGCCCACACTGGTCATCTGGGGCGAGGACGATCAGTACCTCGGCCCGGATCTCGCCGAGCCCGACCACGACGATGTGCCGAACCTCGACCGCGTCGAGCGTCTGGCCGGCGCATCGCACTGGGTCCATCACGACGAGGCTGAACGCGTCAACCAACTGCTTATCGACTTCTTCGCCGCGGAATAGAAACTGAAGCCTCGGGCGAGCGTTCCTTTCGCCCGAGGCTGTCGCGCTCATGTGACGGGCGTGAGCGTGTGCTCCCGGTCAGCGTGACGTAGCGCGGTCCGTCCCTGTCGTTCGTCGGTGGCTTGCGCGTATGGTGCGTGCAGGTGGTGTCCTTTCTGACGCAGGAGGTACGCGTCCCGTGATTGACGTGCAGCGAGTCGACTACATCCGTATCCCGGTGACGGACATGGAGGAGGCGAACCAGTTCTACGGCGGGGTGCTGGGCCTCGAGAGAAATCCGAACTCCCCGGCCGACGACTGGGTCGAGTACGAGGCAGGCAACGTGACGCTTGCGGTGATGACCCCGCACACTCACGACTACGAGTTCGCGCCGCTGCCGGTGGGCACGCTCGCGCTGCGTGTGCCGGACGTCGCCGACGCGAAGGCGAAGCTCGAGTCGGCCGGCGTGCAGGTCAACGAGATGTGGGATTCGGGTGTCTGCCATGGGGCCGGGGTCCGCGATCCAGCCGGCAACCCCATCCTCCTCCACCACCGCTATGCCCCCTACGGGCCGCGCTGACGCACTCGCCGTATACCGCGGATTGTCGCTTGCGCCAGTGTTCGGGAATGTCCTCGACCGTCAACGAGGTCAGCAGCTGGGTCGCGGCAGAATTTGTCCGACACATGGATGCGAAGACACGCGTATGCGCTAAATGCAAATGCAGAAAGGCCGTGGGCCGGTTTCGCGGGAGGCATAAGAAACATGTAGATGGTCGTGAAATCTGGTGCCGCTCATGTGAGGCGGAATACTGGCGTCAAAGTCTCGACCGTTGAGCAGCGATTGACTCGCATGCGCGAGCGTGTTGTCGCCTGAATCAAACCTTCAGTGCACAACTTCTAACGGGTCGCGTTAAGGTGCCGCAGTGCGTGAGGTACTGCCCGGGCTCTGGCATTGGCAGTCACGGCACCCCGACTGGGCCGAGGGGGAGCCGTGGCACCCGGACGTTTCCTCGTATGCACTCGATGACGGGGTTCGGCTGATCCTCTTCGATCCGTTGGCAGTGCCTCTTCGATCGTTGAGCTAGCTGCGGATCGGGAGCCTGCGATTGTTCTGACGGCCCCATGGCACGAGCGGGACACGAGAAGCCTCGTGGAGCGCCTCGGCGCCACGGTGTACACACCCCCCAGCCGACACGCAGGAGGACCTGATGCAGAAGTACGGCGTGACAGCCGAGCAGGCGGCGGGCGGAAGTCCCGACCTCGGGTGGCTGCGCGCTGACACCAGCGTGGAATCACACTTCTATCTTGCGGGCGACGAGTTGCCCTTCGGTGCCAGGGCGTTTCCGGGAAGAGAGCACAACGATCTCGACTGGCTACGCGACGGCGTGACCCGCGAGCAGGTCGCCGAGGGGTTGCGTCCGCTGCTCCAGCTGCCGGTAGAGGTCGTACTGCCCGCGCATGGAGAACCAACCGACCGCGCTGCGCTCGAACGCGCTCTCGCCTGATTGGCGAAAAGGGGCCCTTCATGCGAAGGGCCCCCGGCCAGTTCCGGACGTTTCTGCTTAGAGGACGAGAATGCCGTCCACGAGCAGCTTGAGGGTGCCGGCAGCAAGACCGTTCGAGTCGACGGTGTCCCTGCCCGCGAGTGTGTTGATCTCGAGGCTGTCGTTGGCACTTTCGGAGTGGAGGATCTCGACCGTCGCGGCCAGGCCACTCTCCTTCACGGCGCCCGAGTCGCCGTTGACGTTGATCGAGTCGTCGCCGTTGGTGCCGTTGACGACGACGCGATCGGGCTGGCCGTCGCCTGTGGCGCCGCCGAGAGTCCCGGCGAGATCGACGTTTACGCTGTTGACGTCAGTTCCGGTCAGGTCGTTGACCGTTACGACATCGGCACCGCCGAGTGCGTTGAAGTCGACTCGCTCCAGGCCTGCGGTATCCATCGTGATGTTGCCCGCGTCGCGGAAGAACGTGAGCCGCTTCCCGTTCGCCGACAGAGTGACGTGCTCGGCGCCGTTCGCGCCGTTGAAGCGCATCGTGTCCGCACCCGCCTGACCTTCGATCGTGTCGCTCCCGTCGCCGGGATCCCAGACGAATGTGTCGTCGCCGGCACCGAGGCGCGCTGAATCGTTACCTCCATTGCCGTCGATGGTGTCGTTTCCGGAGCCGCCGAGCAGCGTCTCTGCTCCCTTGCCGCCGGCGATCGTGTCGTTTCCGGCGCCGCCGTCAATCGTTGTCGGAATGACGTCGGTGAACGCGCCGTTCGTGTCGTCGATGCGAATGGCGTCGCTGCCTTTCCCCGCGGTGACGGCGATTCGGGTCACCGACGCGCGCGGGAAGCTGAAGTCCGGGACGCCGTCGTCGCCGACGTCGACCTCGAGAACACCGGGGTCGCCGGCTTTCAGGCGAAGCGTGATCTTGTCGCTCGCCTTTGTCCCTTTGATCGTCAGTACCCCGTGCACGAGTTTCGGGTGCTTGAACGTGGCATTCGGGTAGGGCGGTTTGTCAGTGCGCCCGAAGCTCGCGGCGTTCCCGGCGCCGGCAGCGATTGCCGCGATCACGGCCGCCGCGACGACGAGTCGTACTTGCATGACCTTGTTCATTGTTCTCATCTCCTTTGGTTACGAGACTGCGAAGCTGCCGTGCATGATCGAAGCGTGCGGATCGCAGACGAAGCGGTAGCTCCCCTTCTTCAGCTTCAGTACGAAGCTCTTCGTCCCCGTGAACCCGACGCCGGTCAGCACGCGATTGAGTCCCGGGCCACTGAGGTGGAAGTCGTGAATGCTTGCCCGGTCGCTGATGACGAAGCGATACGGGACTCCGGCCTTCAGCTTCGTTACCTTCTTGCCGTTCGAGGTCAACCCGATGGTGAAGCCGGGCCCCACGGTGCCGTTGACCTTCTTCCCGGCGGCGGCCGAACCGCCGTCTGCTCCAACGAGCGCTGCGGCAACCACGAGGGCTAAGAGCCAACTGCGTGTGCGCGGAATCGTTCTCATCTTGCCTCCGTTTCAGGAACGAGCTCGTAATGAGCTCTGGAGTGGATGAGACCCATCGTCGGGCGCCCGGCAGGTGTTTCGCACCGTGGGAAACCCCCTGACTTTTGGGTTGGCCCGGGATTGTGAGCGGGTGTACCGTCGTTGTTAGTCACCGAAGAGATGGCGACAGCCCTGATGGCACCTGCGAGCCGCTCCGTTTTGCTCGAGCGCAACCACGAGTTGGCGCAGATCGAGAGCGCGCTGGCTGAGGCCTCCAACGGAAGCGGCAAGCTCGTCGTCGTCGAAGGCCGAGCGGGAATTGGCAAAACGGCGCTTCTGGACGCTGCCCGCGAAGTAGCCGACGCGAACGGGATGCGCGTCGCGCGAGCCCGTGCGACTGAGTTGGAGCGCGGCTTCGCCTGGGGAGTCGTACGTCAGTTGTTCGAGCCGATCCTGTTCGCCGAGACACAAGACGAGCTCGACGACTTGCTGCATGGAGATGCGGCGCTCGCCGCCGCGCTGCTCGGCCTTCCGGGCGCGCCGCCGCCTCACTCCCAGGCCGACCAGCGAGGCGACCCGTCGTTCGTGATCTTGCATGGGCTCTACTGGTTGCTGGCAAGCCTCTCGGCACAGCGTCCGGTTCTCGTCATTGTCGACGACCTGCATTGGGCGGACGCGGCGTCGCTGCGTTACCTCGCCTTCTTGCACACGCGCCTCAGCGAGCTTCGAGTCGCGGTGCTCGTCGTTGCGCGAACGGGTGCGGCCGGCGCCGAAGAGAAGCTTCTGGCGACCGTGACGAGCGATTCAGGCGCCGACGTGATCCGCCTTGCGCCGCTCTCGGACGATTCAGCGGCCCACTTGCTCGAGAAAAGCCTCGGTGAGCTGCCAGATCCGGTGTTCCTGGACGCGGTCATGAATGCGACCGGCGGGACGCCCTCTCTCGTGAGTGGTGTTGTCGAGGACTTGCGCGAGGAGGGGATAGCGCCTTCGGCCGAGGCGGCCGCAGACGTCGAGCGAATCGGCGTGCGCGTCGGCGGTCGTTCTGTGCGCTTGCAGCTGAGCCACTTGCCTGCGCACGCCGGTCGTCTCGCTAAGGCGTTGGCGGTGCTTCAGGAGAGCGATCTGCTCACGGCCGCTCGGCTTGCCGGCCTCGATGAGCCCGACGGCGCAGCGGCGTACACAGAGTTGGTGTCGGCCGGGATCTTCTGCAGCGGGCAACCGCTCGCGTTCGCACACCCGATCCTTCGCCGTGGTCTGTACGCAGACATGCCGGGGATCGAGAGAGCACAGACTCACTACGAGGCGGCGCGGCTGCTTTCGGCGCGGCCCACTGCGCACGACGCTGTAGCCGAGCATCTGCTCGCGAGCGAGCCGAGGGGCGAGGCCTGGATCGTGGAGAACGTCGTCGCGGCGGCGCGCGTCGCAGCCGGGGCAGGCGCACCCCAGCGCGCGGCTGTCCTCTTCGGGAGAGCGCTTGCCGAGCCGGCGCCTCCCGAGGACGAGCCGCAGTTGTTGCTCGAGCTCGGCTCGGCAGAGGCGAGCGCGGGGCTCGATGGTTGGTACGAACATCTGCAGGCGGCTGTCGATGTGGCTCCGGACGGCCGTCCGCGCGCAGACGCAGCGAGGCTGTACGCCCGCGCACTCAACCGCGCTCAACGCTTCGCCGAGGCGGTCGAGGTATTGGATCGCGCAGCGGCCTCGCTCGATCCGGACGACGAGCTGGCCTTGGAGCTCGAAGCCGCAGCTGTCGTCGTCGGCATGAAC
>Ga0193730_1000424_pt1 | contig 12406 bp, 5 predicted proteins | sample U1a1metaG_FD_144919 | JGI IMG/M metagenome (GOLD analysis project Ga0193730, IMG submission 144919) | Soil microbial communities from a riparian zone of the East river system, Colorado, United States - U1a1 | ecosystem: Environmental > Terrestrial > Soil > Riparian zone | place: USA: East River...
CACAACAATGGCGATGGAACATTCACCGACGTCTCCGAGAGTGCAGGGATTCTGCAGGTCAATGGAACCTTCGGCCTGGGCGTTCTCACTGCCGATTTCGACAATGACGGCTGGCCCGATATCTATGTCGCCAACGATTCCACCCAGAGTTTGCTTTATCAGAATAAAAAGAACGGCAAGTTTGTGGACATTGGCATGGACTCGGGAAGCGCCTTGAGCGCTGACGGAAAACCGCAGGCAGGCATGGGAGTGTCAGCGGCAGACTACGATCTGGACGGCAATCTCGACATCGTTAAAACCAACTTCGCCGGAGACACGCCTTCCCTCTATCACAATCTTGGCGGGGGAAATTTTGAGGATGCCACGTTTACGGCAGGCCTTGGCGCGCACACGCAATACCTGGGTTGGGGCTGCGGATTTTTCGATATGGACAACGATGGCTGGCCCGACATTCTGCTTTGCAATGGCCACGTGTATCCCGAAGTCGAGCAACTGAAGACAGAGGCGGGATATGCGCAGCGCAAGTTGCTCTATCGCAACCTGCGCAACCGGCGGTTCGAGGACGTTTCATTACAGGCTGGTCCAGGAATCTCGGCACCCTCGGCCTCGCGGGGATGTGCTTTTGGGGACTTCGACAACGACGGCGACATCGACATCGTGGTGAACACCGTCAACGACTTTCCGCAACTGCTACGCTGTGATTCGCGCACAGAGAATAACTGGATCAAAGTAAAGCTCATCGGCACGAAGTCGAATCGCAGCGGCATCGGAGCGAGACTGAAATGCGTCACGCGTCCGCCCGGAGAAGACAAGCCGCATGCACAGATCGATGAAGTTCGCAGCGGTGGAAGTTATATTTCGCAAAATGATCTGCGAATCCATTTCGGACTAGGGAAAGCTGAAAAGGTCGATCTGCTGGAAATTCGCTGGCCCAGTGGGCAGGTAGACACGCTGAAGGACGTCAAGCCCAATCAATTAGTCTTCGTCAAAGAAGGCGAAGGGGTAGTCCGCACCATGCAGTTTCCAGCTGCGCAAAAGATAAAGCCTGGAAAATAGTAAGCGGCAGCGACCTAGGGGACTGGAGCGACGCCGGGTTTGGCTTTGACCTTTATCTCTGTATCTTGCACCGCAGTCCCAGTGCCTTCTTTCAAACTGTGAATGGTATCGATACGCAGGTTATCGAAGCGTTCGACGACGCCGCTCGGCCAACGGATTTTCAACTCATCTATCTTGACTGCCGAACCCAATCCGAAGTGGACGCGCATGTCGCTATTGGAATCGTAACTTGATCCGCTACGGACTTCGTTTACCAAGGTTCGCTTGCCGATCTTGACCGTAACGCGCGCGCCGATACCGTCTCGATTCGACTTGCTTCCCACCGTCTTAATCGCGATCCAATGGTTGCTGGAACGAACTTCATTGACCAACAGGCTGGGACGAGCGCTCATATTGCTGATCACAATCGAGATTCGTCCGTCATTCCACAGATCGCCGACGGCCAAGCCCCGAGCAGACGCGGGTGTGTTTATTCCGGGCCCGGCTGAAGCGGAGAGATCGGTGAAGGTACCATTCCCGTTGTTGCGATATAGCACACGCGGTTCCTCATAGTTGCTTCCCAGATGGTACTTATCTACCTCGGGATAGACGTGTCCGTTGGCCACGATTAAATCCGGCCAGCCATCATTGTCGAAATCGAGGAACATCGCGCCCCAACCGAGGTATTGGGTGTGCAGTCCCAGGCCGGCTGGAAAGGTAGCATCGCTGAAAGTGTCATCCCCATTGTTGCGGTAGAGGGTTGCGGTGTCGTCGGAGAAATTCGTCTTGAAAATATCGAGTCGCCCGTCACCGTCGAAGTCGGCTACCGTAGTCCCCATGCCTGCTTGTTCGCGTCCGTCCTCGTTAAAAGCGGCTCCGGCAATCACGGCCACGTCGGTGAAAGTGCCATCACGATTATTGTGATAAAGAATGCTGGGTGTGCTGTCACAAGCCACATAAATATCGGGCCAGCCGTCGTCGTCGAAATCGAGAGTTGACACGCTGAACGCGTAGTGTCCGTTGGTCTGATCGATATGCGCCTTGGTGGTGACGTCTTCGAACGTGCCATGCTCTTGATTGTGGTAGAGAACGTTTTTCGCGCCAGGCAATCCCCGGGGACCGCACATGACCGGCACTCCCTTCCATACACAAGCGGATCTTTCTCCTGGCGCGGGGGCATTGGAAAGATCGAAATCAACGTAATTGGCCACCATCAGGTCGAGGAGACCGTCGCGATCATAATCCACGAAAGCGCACCCGGTCCCCCAAGCTTTGCCCGAACCTGCTACTCGCGACTTCTCTGCGACTTCGGTGAAGACTGCTGACTGGTTGTGGTACAGACGATTTTTGCCGAAGTAGGTGACATACAAATCTTCCCAGCCATCGTTGTCGTAGTCACCGACACAAACACCTTGTCCCCAGCCGGTTGCGACTACACCCGCCCGTATAGTTACATCTGCAAAAGTTCCATCATGATTATTGCGATACAGGTGGTTCGTGGGGCCTTGCCCTGCTGGAAATCCTTCGAGCGTGGTGCCATTGACGAAGAAAATATCGGGCCAGCCATCGTTGTCATAGTCAAATATCGCGACGCCGGTGCCGGTGGTTTCAATAATGTATTTCTTGCTGCTCACGCCGCCGAACACGTTCGCCATCGTGAGTCCGGCTTTCTGGGCGGTATCCGTAAAGTAAGCAAGCTTGGACGGGGACGACTGGGACTGAGCGTTTGCGATGCTGACGACTAACAGCAGTAGCGGCATCAGGGGCCGAAACAAGAATCGAGGATCGAATCGAAAACCTGGAATCATGGACTTCTTAGGATGGTAGGGTTCCATGCCGGGGCGGTCAAGCATGGGTTCATCTCAGCTCTCAGGTGCCAGATCTCAGTTCTCAGATCTGGCACCTGAGACCTGGTAGTAATATTTTCCTCGTCGGTTCTTTTCGGTGACGATTGTGAGTCCTGGGATCTCGAATTCGATGGCTTCATTGCGGCGACTTTTGGGAGTCCTGCTTCTCGGTTCACTGTCGGTCACGCTCTTTGCCCAGGCCGGTAAGCCAAAAGAGACGGTTGATAAGCAGGTCGCGACTCTTAATCGTCAGGGAATGGCGGCGCTGAAGCGCGGCGATCTTGCAAGTGCGCGTGTGACTTTGGAGAAAGTTGTGCGTTTATCACCGCGCAGCCCCGAAAGTCACAATTTGTTGGGGTGGGTGCTGCTCTCTCAGAATCAGCCCGAAGCCGCGATCTCTCACTTTCGCCGCGCACTGGAACTGCGGCCCGATTTCGCGCAGGCTCATACCAATCTGGCCAGTGCGCTGGCTCAAAAAGGAGATTTGGACGCAGCGCTTGGTGAGAGTCGCGAGGCGGTGAGACTGGCACCACGCGACGCGGAAGCTCATCGCACCCTGGGGCGGGTACTGAGTTTTCGCAGCGATTTGGAAGGCGCAACCCGGGAAGTGAAACGCGCAGTGGAACTGGAGCCTCAGAGAGCTGATCTCCATGATGAGCTGGGTTCGGTGCTGGCGCAGCGGTCCCGTCTCGATGAAGCTGCCGCGGAATTCTCCGAGGCCCTGAAGTTGCAACCTGAATTCCCTCAGGCCCACTTGCATCTTGGCGTGATCCGCTTGCAGCAGAAGTCGCTCGAGGACGCCGTGGATCATCTGCGCGAGGCCGTTCGCTTGGCGCCCAGTCTTTCTCAGTCGCACTATTACCTCAGCCAGGCGTTAGAGCAGCAAGGCAAGAGTGATGAAGCGATTCGCGAGCTGCAAGCATGTGTAAAGCTGCAGCCGGATTTCGCGCAGGCCCACACTCAACTTGGTCTTTTGCTGCAGCGTTCCGGGGACGCCGAAGGGGCAGTCGCTGGGTATCGGCGCGCAGTTCAACTTCAGCCTGACAATCCTGACGCTCACAACAATCTTGGGCTGGCACTGATCCAGATTGGCGACGCTTCGAGTTCCATCCCCGAGTTCGAAGCTGCTTTGCGACTGCGGCCAGATGATAGCGGATATCGCGGCAACCTGGGGACAGCCTATTTGCAGAAAGCCGATTTCGATACTGCCATCGCTCAGTTTCAATCTGCACTGAAGCTTGCCCCAGAGGACGCGACGCTGCACTACAACCTTGGTCTGGCACTAAAGCTCAAGGACAAGCTGGGTGACGCCATCACCGAACTTCAGCGCGCCGCGCAACTGGATCCCGGGCAAGCGGACGTTCACTACACGCTAGGTGTGACGTTTTGGCAGCAAGGTGAATTCGCGAAGGCAGAGGACGAGCTGCGCGCCGCGATTCACGCCAAACCGGACTACGCTGAGGCCCACTACACGTTGGGTACGGTCCTGAAACAAGAGGGGAAATTACAGGAGTCGGCTGCGGCATTGCGCGAGGCCGTTCGGCTTCAGCCGGATTTTGCGGGCGCGCATACTACACTCGCTGCTGTGCTGCGTCAGATGGGTGATTCTTCTGGGGCTGCGATAGAGAGCCGGCTCGGAGAACAGATCAGTAAACATAAAACCAACCTGCAAGGCGCGACGTTCAACACAAACTCCGGAAAACGGTTGCTCCAGGTTGGCGATCTCGAAGGAGCCATTGCGCAGTTTCGCTCTGCCATCAATCTTGCCCCTGCGTACGCTCCGGCGCACTTTCAATTGGCGGAGGCGCTACACCGAAAGGGCGATCAGGCCGCGGCCGAGAAGGAATTCCAGAAAGCGGCAGAGTTGGATCCACGCTTCAAGGTACCTTCGCCGTAGTGGCGAGAGTCATTGTTACTTCAGCAAAGTAGTTGTTATCGGAAACTTGTTGTTCTTTGCCTGACTTACTTTCGGTCCACCGTTTTTCATATCTACTAACCCGAAATCTACGCTATTTCATAGCGATGGATGTTAATAACTTTTCTTGACAAGTAGATTCAACAAGATTAGGTTGTGCCGCCATTGGAACGTAACTTGCGTGTCAATAGTGTTTTCCCATTACTCTCAGTGTGTCACAACAACTCAAAACTTGCCGGGAGTGGTCGGAATTTGAGGTTTCATGGAAATGCGGAGGGGCAAATGACAAGACGATTCATCGTGGCGGCGCTGGTGGTGGTTTGCGGCTTAACAATCGTGACAGCGTCGGCCTTTGGCCAGGCGGTCTACGGCAGCATATTCGGCACAATTACCGATCCATCTGGTGCGGCTGTGGCCGGAGCCAAGGTGACAGTAACGTCCGTGAGCAAAAATATCACGGAACAAGCCACGACGAATGCGGACGGAAACTATAGCGTCACGCACTTAATCCCCGACGTGTACACAGTGAAAGCTGAGGCTCCTGGCTTCAAGGCCTTTCAAACCGCCAACATCGTTGTGTCGGCTGACACTTCTGCGCGTGTGGATGGCCAATTTCAGGTGGGCGGATCGACTGAGACAGTTGAAGTCACAGCGGAAGCTCCGCAACTGAAGACTGACCGCGCCGACGTGGCGACGATCTTTAACGACAAAGCAGTCGAAGACCTGCCCCTGTTCAATCGTAATTTCACAGCATTGGTGTTGGCTTCACCCGGCGCACAGCAGCTCGGCTGGTCGCACGCCTCAAGCGAGAATCCGCAAGGCAGCTTGCAGACCAAAGTGAACGGACAAACGTTTGCTGGTACCGGCTTTCAGTTGGATGGCACGGACAACCGTGATCCGATTCTCGGCATTATCGTGATCAACCCCACGCTGGAGTCGGTGACGGAAGCCAAGATGACCAGCCAAAACTATGAAGCAGAGTTTGGCCAGGCCGTCGCTGGCGTCGTAGCCAGTCAAACCAAGTCCGGCAGCAATTCGTTGCACGGCAGCGCTTTCGGTTTTCGGCGCAGCGACGCCACCCAGGCCCGCGACCCATTTGCGCAAAGGATTGCAAATCCTGTCTCTGGGCGATTCATTCCTCCCAGCCTGTACGGAATATTTGGCGGAGCCATTGGTGGACCCGTTGTAAAAGACAGATTGTTCTTTTTCGGGGACTATCAGGGAACACGCTCGAAGGTTGGTTCGTCCTACTTGCAGACAGTGCCCACCAGTCTCGTCCGTTCCACTTGCGGCAGCTCGACGAGCCTGATCTGCGATCTGAGCGAGTACGGTACCGTGATTTACGATCCGACCACCGGAATTCAGGGAGGGCCGAATAACGGGGAAAATCGCACCTTATTCAATGACCCGAATTGCGCAGCGGCGGGCAAAGCGCCGGGAACCTGTATCGACAATAGCCGCCTTGCCCCCCAAGCTGTCGCCCTGCTGAACCAGTTCCCGGCGCCCAACACGAGCGACCTCATTAACAATCTCAGCGCCGGCGGAAATGGCATCTTCAACAACGATCAGTTCAATGTTCGGATCGATGGCCAAGCGACCTCGAGGCTTCACGCCTTCGGGCGGTACAGCTTTGCGAACTACACCCTTACGGGCGCGGCAATCTTTGGTGATCTGGGCGGCATTGGCTTCGGCACAGGTGGATTTGGCGGACAGTCGAAGAGCCGGGACCAAAGCATCGCGGGTGGTTTTGACTACGCTCTGAGCACGTCAGTACTCACCGACTTTCGCTTCGGTTACGTCAGATATCACGTCAATGTCGTGCCAAATGGAGTCGGCACAAAACCGGCTGACGCCGTTGGCATTCCGGGGCTTAACACTATTCCGGGTATCGACGAGGGTGACTTTAGTACAGGCCAGCCTTCCTACTTTGTAGGAAAGTCGGGCGGAGATGGCCAAGCCACGGGAGACCTCAGTCAGACCGGTGGTTACAGCAATTTTGGGTACGGTCTGGGCGTCAATCGTTGCAATTGTCCCCTCATCGAACAGGAAGACCAATTCCAGTTTGTCAACAACTGGACGAAGGTCCTGGGTAATCACCAGATCAAGTTTGGAGGAGATATCCGCTACGCGCGTAACCTGCGCGTACCTAGCGACAACCATCGCGCCGGCGAGTTAACATTTGCCAACACCTTTACCTCCCTAAACAAAGCGAACTTGCCGGTCGGCGACCCAACGCCTTCGGGAGGTGTGGCGGTTGCCACGTTCCTTCTAGGTGAGGTCACGACGTTCAAACGCTACGTCAGCACTGTGACGACAGCGGCTGAACGGCAGAAAAGATGGTTTTTCTACGGCCAGGACACATGGCGCGCGACATCCAAGCTGACCATCAACTACGGACTACGTTGGGACATCATGAATCCCGAGTATGTTAACGCCGACGGAAACGGCGGACTGCTCGATTTAAATACGGGGCTGGTGCGTGTCGCTGGGGTTGGGGGCATTGGCAGGAACTTCAACGTCGAAAACAACTTACACAACTTTGGACCGAGGCTGGGAATTGCCTACCAAATAAGTCCTAAGACGGTCGTCCGTGCGGGGTATGGGCGAAGCTACGACATCGGCGTCTTCGGGTCCATCTTCGGGCATGCCGTAACCCAGAACCTTCCGGTACTTGAAGTACAGAACAACAATGCGCCGAATGACTTCGCCTCGGTGTTTACGCTCTCGTCTGGCCCCCTCGCCCCGGTTTTCCCAGCCGTGCCTTCTGACGGCTTGCTGCCGTTGCCTGTTGGTGTCTTCGCGCGCGCCCGTCCTCTGCGGATGCGGTTACCGAGACTAGACGCGTACAACCTGACGGTTCAGCATCAACTCACAAACACGACGTCCCTGGAAATCGCGTACGTCGGCAACTACGGGCATGGATTTTACGCAAATAACCCGGCTACAAACGTCAACAACCCCACGATCGTAGGCTTCGGAACCATACCCAGAGATCAGCGCCGTCCATTTGCCAAATTCGGCTGGACGCAGGACATCGATTACTTCGGCAATGATGCAACGTCCAGTTACAACGCCTTGCAGGCAAAACTCGACAAGCGGTTCAGCAATGGCTTGCAGTTTGTAGCGCACTACACCTGGTCGAACAGCCTCGATCACGACCCGGATTACTTCGACATCGATCCTCATGTGGGTTACGGCCCAGACGATAACAACCGCAAACATGTTTTCTCGATCAGCAGCGTTTACGAATTGCCATTTGGCAAAGGTAAACGTTTCATGGGAAATGCTAACCGCGTTCTCGACTTGTTGATTGGCGGGTTTCAATTGAACACGACAACCAACTGGAGCAGTGGCCTCCCTTGGACTCCGCAGTACAAGAACTGCAATGCTGATAAAGATACTGGGCCTTGCCGCCCTCTGGTCATTGGCAGCTTGTCCCAATCGCTCGGAAGCTATAATCCGTCGGCCGGAGCTATACCGTACTACACGCCGGTGCCGGAGATGACTGCTCCCGGGCAGGTCAGCGGACCTTTCCAGCGGCCGCAGCCGGGAACTTTTGGCAGCGGACGAAATCCGTTCTGGGGTCCTCGGTTCTTCAATTCCAATATGTCCTTGTTCAAGGACTTCCGAATCACAGAGCGCGTAGGTGCACAGTTCCGGTTTGAAGCGTTCAACGTGTTCAACAACGTCAACCCCGGTAACCCTAACAATTGCGTGGATTGCGGCGGTGGAAATATCACCGGCTTGGCACCGAATGCGACCATGCGACAACTGAACTTCGGAGCCAAGATTACGTTCTAGAATGTAGCCTTGCTTTTCAGAGGGAGCCGTAATGGCTCCCTCTTTTTATTTAGGGGACGCACAATGCATGCTCTAAAGGCGTGGCATGGGCTGCTGGTTCTCTTTCTAGCAACACTGTTGTTCTGTTCGACGAGAATCCAGAGCTTTGGTGTTTGGCGTCGAGCCTCCAGCCACCCTGTCATTTCGCCTCATGGGGATAGCTGGGAGTCGGCTGGAACTTTCAATCCCGCTGTCATCATTCATCAAAGCAAGTTCGTGATGCTCTATCGCGCGCAGGATAAGAGCGGTACCTCGCGCCTGGGTTACGCTGAGAGCAGCGATGGCATCCATTTCATTCGTCGATCGGAGCCTGTGCTTTCTCCAGAAGCCGATTACGAAAAAGATGGTGGCGTAGAGGACCCCCGTCTGGTCAAATTCGGCGACACGTACTATCTCACCTATACCGGGTACAACAAGAAAGATGCACAACTCTGCCTGGCTACTTCCAAGGATCTGATTCACTGGGAACGGAAGGGTGTCACCCTTCCAGCCTATAAAGGCCACTGGAATGTGGGTTGGACAAAATCAGGAGCAATCGTGCCCGAAAAGATCGATGGAAAGTACTGGATGTATTTTTTGGGCACAAGCGCGGAGAAGACCGACCAGATGGGACTGGCTTACTCGACGGACCTCCTTCGTTGGACTGAAGCGACGGACTCGCCTGTGCTGCCCCGGCGTCCAGGACAATTCGATTCGCGTGTGGTCGAGCCTGGCCCGCCGCCAATCCTGACGTCCGAAGGGATCGTGCTTATCTACAACGCTGCGGACGAAAAACTCGTCTACCGGACAGCTGTGGCCATCTTTGATCGCAAAGACCCACGCAAGGTGATCTTCCGCAGCGACCATCCAATCTTTGAGCCCGAGAAAGAATGGGAGAAGGTTGGGCAGGTGCCTAACGTGGTTTTCGTTGAAGGCATGGCGAAGAAAGGCAATCGCTATCTTTTCTACTACGGAGCTGCCGACAAATACGTCGGGGTCGCCGAAGCCTCCGTGAATCCCTAAGATGGCCGTGCTGGCCGTGTATACCCTGTGTTCTAATTCTGCAGAGAAGCTCTCCCTGGACAATCTTCTATGGCGTTCGTCAGATGGACTGCACTCTTCTTGTCGTTTAGTTGGACTCTCAATCCGGCGCGTGCGCAAACCCAGCCTGTGAAAGCTCCCTTACCTGTGGAAGCTGCCAAGGTAGCGGATCCGGAGTCCCGCGAGGCGTTCGCACAACCTCGGCTGCTGCTTCAACGTGGGCAGTACGACGCGGCTATAGACCAACTGAACCAACTCGAGGCGCAACAGCCAGGACTGAAGGGCCTCGCCCACGAACTTGGAAGCGCCTATTACAGAAAAGGGGATTATCCGAAGGCGATTGAGAGTTTAAAGAAAGCGCTTGTAGAAAGTCCGCAGGACAACGAAGCAGTTCAGTTGCTTGGACTTTCCTATTACCTTGCGGGGAGGCCTGCAGAAGCCATCCCGCTGCTCGAAAAGGTTCAGGCATGGTTTCCTCGAACCAATGTAGACGCTTCGTACATGCTCGGCATGTGCTACGTCCAAACCCATGATTACGTCCAGGCGCGCAAAGCGTTTGCCAGGATGTATGACGTGCCTCCGGATTCGGCGCCGAGCTACCTGTTTGCCGCTCGCATGCTGCTGCGCCAGCAGTTCGAGCCGGTCGCGGAAGAATACGCTCAGAAAGCCGTTGCCCTAGACCCCAAACTTCCTCGCGCCCATTTTTTGCTGGGGGAGTTGTTTTTGTTTAAGTCACGGGTTCCTGAAGCGATTAGCGAGTTCCAGAAGGAGTTGGCGATTAATCCCACGGACGCCTCCACTTATTACAAATTAGCTGATGCGTATTCGCGGGTTCAGAAGTTCGAAGATGCCGAACGACTGTTGCAGCGCTCCATTTGGCTGGACGATACCTCGACGGGTCCGTACATCCTGATGGGAAAAGTGCTGGCTAAGAAAGGAGAGACCGAGCTTGCGGTTCGCGCCCTGCAACACGCGCTATCCATGGATCCAAATAATTCGATCACCCACCATCTGCTCGGCCAGGCTTACCGTGATTTGGGAAAGAATGAGGATGCCGAGCGCGAGTTGAAGATAGCTGAGCAGCTGCAATCAACGTCGGGAGCGAAACCTTAATGCTTGACTTCCTTATTTTTGGCTGAGTACCCCCGGCGTCTCGTCGGCTATTGACCGGATCCTTCCCCAAGGCCGGCGGGACGCCGGCGCTACACTAGCCTGTCCCTGTTCTTTATCGAGACGTTCGACGTCTTCGTGAGGCAAGTCATGAAGGAATTCGAGGAATGCGGCGTTCGTCCAGCCAAATCCCACTACGTTGGCCTTGTAGCCGGCCCCCACATGAGTTTCTGAAGAACGGGTGACTACGTTGTACTTTTCGCGGATGGTGCCGTCGCGGCGGAAGTTTTCCGCGATCATGGAGACGAACTTGTACGAAATTCGGTCGGCATCAGCGTTGTAGCCGTAGCGCCGCAATCCCTTGACGGCAAGTAGCTGAGTTGGAGCCCAGCCGTACGGGTAATCCCACTGTCCTTCACTTTCGTGGCGGCTCATAGCGAGGCCGCCGGGTTGCTCGAAGATAGACAAGTTTTGGACCACTGCCTTCGCCTGTTCGGGCGTAGCCAGACCTGCCCATAAGGGATAGAAAGTCGTTATGAATTCGTAGGACGATCGACTCTGATTTTCGAAGTTGTAATCGAAAAACAGGCCACGCTGGCTATCCCATAAATATTGATTGATCCGTTGCTTGCGATCCTCGGCGCGCTTTCGCCACTTTTCTGAATCGGCCTTCTTACCCAGGAGCAGGCTCATCTGTTCGAGATCCTTCTCGGTTTTGTAGAGCAGGCTGTTCAGGCAAATCGGGGCGTAATGATGGGTGTCGGCGCTAAAAGGTCCGAAGCGAAAAGAAACGTCGAAGCCGGATTCGCGCATACTTCGGTCGCCTTTGTAGAAGTCCTTGCTCAAAGCCAAGGATTTCAGAGGATCGCATTTCGAACCGGCTTGAGTGTTCTCGCAAAGTTGCAGTCCAAACGTGAAACCAACCGTGTCAGAGTTCGATGGCTTGAGTTCGACCAGATGACGAGCGGCAGCATCTGGATGCGCCAGATAATAAGTAACCACCCGGCGGTAGTAGCCAGCCTCGTCTTGTAAACCTTCGGGAGGCGGTCCTTCCCCGAAATCGTAGTACCGCGACAGACCGGTGGAGCCCGCCGAGTGCGGGTCGCGGTTCCAGGTTTCGTAATCCCGACCGGCGAAGCCATAAGCTTTTTCCAGCCAGGCACGGTCTTCGTGTCCGGAAGACTTCTGGGCCTGGTATATGTCCATGATCATGGTAGTAAGAAAGGGAGGCTGGGAGCGAGTCAGGTAGTAGGTGCGGTTGGCGTTGAGGACTGTACCGTAATGCGCGATTTCGAAAAAGAAATTTTCCACCATCCCCCGCGCCAGGTCGATCCTGCCGTCACGCAAGAGTCCCACGATGATGAAATAACTGTCCCAGCCGTACATTTCATTGAATCTGCCACCGGGCACCACATAACTATTTTCGAGATAAAGCAGTCCATGCCGCTGGATATTGCTGACGTCAATCTCTCCGGGACGGCGAATCGCAATCGGCAAATGCTTGATGTCGACCTTGCAATCCGTCTGCAGCTTTTGCACGGCTGGCGGAACTGCGAGCTCGGCGGGCAAATAGAGCACGGAAGGCGCGGCCAGCTTGGGATCGGCCACCGAGTCACAGCGCGCCATGGAACGTGTGAGG
>Ga0193730_1000426_pt1 | contig 12313 bp, 11 predicted proteins | sample U1a1metaG_FD_144919 | JGI IMG/M metagenome (GOLD analysis project Ga0193730, IMG submission 144919) | Soil microbial communities from a riparian zone of the East river system, Colorado, United States - U1a1 | ecosystem: Environmental > Terrestrial > Soil > Riparian zone | place: USA: East River...
GCTGGGCAGGGGGGATGGAACGTTCGCGCCGAGTAGAAAGTGGCTTATAGGTAACTTGCCGGGAGCCTTAGTCACGGCCGACTTTAATCGAGACGGTCTGGTCGATCTTGCGGCCACAGATTACGGTGACGGAAAAGTGTCCGCGTTGCTGGGAAATGGCAACGGCACTTTCGCAAGGCGAGTGTTCTATTTTCAAACCGGTCAGAACCCGACTTCTCTCGCCACCAGCGATTTCAATCGTGACGGGTCGATCGACCTCGTCGTTACTAACGATGCTGACAGCACGTTCAGTATTTTATTGAACGCGGCAGGTACATTTGTGGGACTAAGTAGTTCGAAGAATCCATCACGAGTCGGAGAGCCGGTTACGTTCACCACGAATGTATCCGCCACGATCGACAGTTCCAATATTCCGACCGGAACAGTGACATTCATGGATGGCTCTACCGTACTGGGTCAGCTTACGCTCATCGGTGGCGCGGCTGCGTTGACGACATCAAGTTTGCAACAGGGTAATCACAAGATCACTGTGGCTTACTCAGGCGACGATTTGTTCAACCCAAATCGGTCTGTAGCGCTCATCCAAAAGGTTCGGTAGCAAGACCCTATCAAAGTCGGATGCCACTGTCGTTCAAGAGATCTGCCCGATGGACCGTGGATTGGCATAGGGTCTTCACTGTATTTTTCCCAGAAAAAATTACCTACGATTTATGTCGCTGGTTGGCGGAGGATTTGCATCAAAGGTCACGGTCAGAGAAGTAGAAGCAGATCCCCTATCCCGCGAGAGTGATCGATGGCTACGCTTCGGGTGTTGGTTGCAGATGATCACGAAATCGTTCGCAAGGGCGTCTGCTCGCTGATTGCGGCCCATCCCGGCTGGGAAGTGTGCGGAGAAGCCTGTGATGGCCGGGAAGCGGTGCGAAAAGTCGCTCAACTCAAACCGGACATCGTGATTCTGGATATTGGCATGCCGAGTTTGAACGGTTTGGAAGCTACCCGGCAGATTCTGCATCACAATCCCAAGCAGAGGATATTGATCCTCAGCATCACCGAGTCCCAGCAAACCATTCAGGAAGTTCTGGCCGCCGGGGCGCGAGCCTACGTCTCCAAGTCTGATGCGGCCAAGGACTTAATCATTGCCGTTGAAGAACTGCAGCACGACCGACCCTACTTCAACTCCCAGGTGGGACAAATGGTGCTCGACGGTTTCCTGAACGCAAGGCAACAGTCACCGGCCAGCAAACCCACCACGCCTAATCTCACCTCGCGCGAACGAGAAATCGTACAACTCTTGGCTGAGGGAAAAAGCACGAAAGAGATCGCTATTACTCTTGGCCTCAGTGTGAAGACTGCTGAAACCCATCGCAGCAACCTCATGCGCAAACTTGGCCTGCATTCGGTGGGCGAGGTGGTGCTCTACGCAGTTCGTAACAACATTGTCCAGGTTGCGCCCGACGCACCGGGTCTCAGCAACCCACCGCGAAACTCAGCCGCCTGATATTTCCTATCGCTCAAAAGCCGGACCAGCAGCTTTCGCCGATCCTTCCTCCTGGGACTGTTTCTCCCAATCGGCCTCGCTCAGCACAGAAATTGCCTCAAGCCTTTTCTTTCGTAGAGCTGCATTGATCGCGGGTAATTCTTTGTCCGTCAACTTGCGGAAATCCACGATGACGTCTTCCAATTCGTGTCCGAGAGCAGCGGTACGTGCAACCTGGGAGTCGGAAGGGCGTCCCTCATAACCGTTGACACGACCATAAAGACTTCCCAGAAGTTCGCGGATGCGCTCTTCTCCGGTAATCATTCCGCCTTCCTTGGTGGCCACGATCTTAGAGCGCAGAGCGTCGGCCTGTTGAGAAAATTGTTGCAGTCGGGCACGGAGAGGATCGTTCTCTTTGAGTTTCGCGGCCCGAGAGGCCGCTTCGTCGCGCACTCCCATGATGGCGCTCGTGGCATAGCTCATGTGGCCGAGTAGCTTGTGCAGCTTCATAGCAAGATCGAACTGCGCTTTTCGATCTTCGATGCCGTACTTGGCGCGGGGATCGACCGCTACTTTCAGCGGCGCAGTTACGACCTGGTCGCCCTTGGTCAGCTTGACCGTATAGGTGCCGGGCAATACGTAAGGACCGTTTGACGCTTCAAAGAGCGCGGTCGCCGCGGGCGGAACAGTGGGCGGCTTCAGTCGCATCGACCACGTTGCCCGGTTGAGGCCGCGATGCTTGCTGCCTGCAATCGTATCCACCAATTTGCCGTCCTGATCGAGGATTTCAATTTTCAAGTCCCCGAAAATATGGCGTCTCTTTTGGTAGTACGTAATATAGGCATCGGCAGGACGGCTTGGCCCTAAGAATGTTTCGTCTCCTTCCGGCCAGCCACCTTGCGCGCTGATGTACTCCACCAGCGGCTTCTCTACCACCAGCGCAGCGTCTTTGTTCATCAAGTCTGGAGTAAGAGCACGTAACGGCGAGATGTCATCAATGATCCAGATACCGCGTCCGTGGGTGGCCAGCACCAAGTCGGACTCGCGGGGATGAACCACGATGTCACGCACCGCGACCGCCGGAAAATTGCTTCCTTTATATTGCGCCCAGTGTTGGCCTCCATCCACTGAGATCCAAAGACCGACCTCAGTGCCGAGGAAAAGAAGATTGGGATCGACCGTATCTTCCTTAATGACGTGTGCATACCCTTTAACGCCGCTGTCCTGCGCGAGGAGGGCAGTCCAGGTTTTCCCGTAGTCCGTAGTCTTGTAAGCATACGGCTTCATTTCGCCGAAGGTATGGCGGTCAAAGGTGGCGTAAGCGGTGGCCTCGTCGAAACGGCTGGCTTCTACAGTTGAAACCCACGAATTCTTCGCCAGGCCGGTGACACTTCCCACTACGTTCGTCCACGTCTTGGCGCCGTCGCGGGTTATCTGCAAGTTGCCGTCGTCAGTGCCTACCCAGATGATCTGGGCATTCTTGGGCGATTCTGAAATGGAATAAATTGATGTGTGCATTTCCGCCGCGGAATTGTCGATGGTCACTCCGCCCGATTCTTCCTGTTTCTGCTTTTCAGGATCGTTGGTGGAGAGATCGGGGGAAATGCGCTGCCATGACTGACCATGATCGCGAGAACGAAACAAAAACTCGGCTCCGATATAGATCGTCCCCTTTTCGTTCGGACTCATGTGAATCGGAGCATTCCAATTGAAGCGCAGCTTTTTCTTCCCGTACTCCGGAAGGGGCTGGATCGACCTCATTTCGTGGGTATGGCGATTGACGCGGCCAATCTCACCTCCCTGTGCCTCAGCGTAAAGGTACGCGCGGTCGGATGGGTCTTCAAAGACCCAGAAGCCATCGCCACCAAACATATTTTCCCAACGTGCATTACTCACTCCGCCTGGATAGGACGAGTCTCCCTCCCACGAACTGTTGTCCTGCAGTCCGCCATAAACGTGATAAGGATCGTCGTTGTCAGTGCTGACGTGGTAGAACTGCGAAAGCGGCAGATTGAGAAAGTGTTTCCACCGGGTTCCTCCGTCTTCACTGCGCCAGAGGCCTCCGTCATCGCCGGCGATGACAATATTGGGATTGCTGGGATCAATCCAAACATCGTGCAAATCACCGTGAATTGCTCCCGAAACATTGCTGAAACTCCGCCCGCCGTTCACGCTAAGCAGCAGAATTAAATCGGGCTTGAAGACCTTGTTCTCATCCTTGGGATCGACAATCAAGTTGCCGAAATAAAAAGGACGCCAGATCAGAAAGCGGCTGGCATCTAAACGGGTCCAATTCTTGCCCCCGTCGTCAGAACGATAGAGCGCGCTTTTCTTCGATTCGATGTTGGCGTAAACGACTTGTGGTTTGGATGGCGCCACTGCGACCGCTACTCGTCCCCAGGGTTTTTCCGGTAAGCCCTTGTTGTTGCTGTCGTTGAGTTCAGTCCAATGCTCGCCACCATCGGTGGACTGGTAAAGCCCGCTGCCGGGGCCGCCCGAACGGAATGTCCAACCCTGGCGACGGAAATCCCACATCGAAGCGTAGAGGGTCTTAGGTTCAAGACGACTCATAGCAATGAGCCCACAACCCGTGGAACCGTTGGCCCCCGCAAGAACCTTTTTCCAGGTCTTGCCGCCATCGGTAGTTTTATAAACCCCGCGCTCTTGGTTGTCATCCCACAAGTGACCGGTAGCGCAGACGTACACAGTGTTACCGTCCTTGGGATCGACCAGAATTTTCGCAATGTGCTCAGAATCCTTCAGGCCAACATTGGTCCAGTTCTCCCCGCCGTCGGTGGACTTGTAAACTCCATCTCCAACCGAAACGCTGTTCCGAACCCACGACTCGCCAGTGCCCACCCAAACAATTTTGGCATTTGTGGGATCGATAGCAACCGCTCCGATGGACTGCACGGCTTCACGATCGAAAACCGGTTTGAATGTGGTACCGCCATTCACCGACTTCCACACCCCACCGCTCGCCGAGCCTACAAAAACCGTGAGCCGGCCTTTCTCATCCACCGCGTCTAAAGCCGCAACTCGTCCGCTCATCGTGGCGGATCCGATGTTGCGGGCAGGCAGTCCGGAAATGGTGGCGGCGTCAAACTTGACTGTTTGCTGAGCCGCGGCGGCAACCGACAAAAACAAGGCTGCACTGGCCACCAATCTCAACAAGCTGTACCGGCAGGCGCAAGCGATCATGTAAGAGTCCTCTTGAAAATTTTGTTGGTTGATGCTCAGCCCGATTACTGCTTCGGTGTTTCCTGTTTCTCGGGCGCTTCTTTGCTCAGAGAGGCCGGAACCGCGAACTCGGAATTGCTGAGCGGCACGTTCACTTCCATTTTTTCTATGGTGACGCTCTGCCAGGAGCTGGGATCATTCTTGGGACCAGAAGCCACAGAGAACGGATACATAACGCCGCCCACTTTTTTATAAGAGCCCAGGTCAGCCACGTTCTCTCGCACCGAGCCACGCACAAATTCCTGTCTCTCCGTCCGGATTTCCAGAAAAGTATCTGGATCCAGATAGTAGTAGACGATATCGCCATTCTTGAGCGTGACCTTGAGCCGTAGGACATCATCTCCATCCAGCGTATCGTGGCCCAGGTATTCGACGGCGTTGCCCTTTGCCTTGTAATCCACCAAAGGCCCGTCGAAATCAGAGTCAATCAGCAGATCGCGCACGTCGTCCTCTCCCATGAGTTGCGGATCCTTGTGTCCGCCAAAGGGCTGGATCTGCCAGGCTGTGGAACCGTCATAAGCTTGTACCGCTGTCATGCCTTGGAGGGAAAAGGTTTCGCGCACCAGGTTGGGACGCATGTTTTCCTGGCCCACTCTGCCGGTAAAGCCGCCACCAGCATCCAGCCGGCCAGCCATCCGTACCGTTTTGATGGACTTGATCGCGTCCATCCCGCCCTTGGCCTGGATGTTCTTGCTGATCAGTTCATCGGCAGTTTGAGATGACGCAAAAAGGCCGCAGCAAAGAAGGGCAGACAACAAAATCAGTGACTGACGCATTCCGCATAGCTCCTTATTCCGAGACTACAGACGACGGAGACAGTACTTTACTCATCTTCGACGTATCTGCCAAGTTTTGGGAAGCAGCAAGTTGGCCGCAAAGACGGAAATTTGAAAAAGCAAGTGATCCTATTCAGCGTTCCTTGAGAGCAGCAACTGAAAATTCACTTCAACCTTCCTCTGGTTAACCACGAAAAATAACGACATACTCCAGGCATCGGCCAGAAATTATCCTGTGCGTTAAAACGTGAATCACGGTGGAAAACTTGCCCGTTTCTCACACACTCTTTCGCGCTAGAATGCGTTTGCGATTGGATTGCGTCACTCGCCTTCCGGCCGGGTGAAAGACGCGGCGACACGAAGCCCTAACCCCCAGGAGGTAGCTCGATGTACCGGCCCTTCGCCAGTAGTGTGCCTGATTCTCGTCCTTTTCTAGATGTGGAGTCCACCATCCGCGGACTCTCCCAGGATTATTCGACCGCATTCAATACCGGCAATTACGATCAGGTGGCAAACCTGTTTTCGTCCGACGGACTGTTCATGACCCCACAACGTGAACCTGCCCACGGACCGAAAGCGATTGAACGCCTCCTGCGGCAATACGGCGAAGCCGGGTATCAGGATCTTCGCCTGGAGACAGTTCGCGTGGATTACTCCACTGACATGGCCGTCGAAATGGGACGCTACACCATCGTGATCCGGCAAGAAAATGGCGCCACCATCGCTGACCAGGGAACTTTCTTGCATGCCTGGCGACGCTTTGGCGCCTGGCTCATGATCGGCGCCTGCTGGAGCAGCAGTGTTCCCGCCATGCGAGAGCAACTCTCAGCGTGAGCTTTCAAATTTTCCCCGAGAGTTGCAGGGCTTCCAGAGCGCCTCTCCGCCATCTACAATAACAAGGTCACAAAAATTTCAGATTGAGGAGAGACGAATGCAACGCAAGGCCAGCGCGGTGTGGAAAGGCGGACTCAAAGACGGCAAAGGCACGGTATCTGCCACAAGCGGAGTGTTGTCCAACACTCCGTATTCCTTTGCCACTCGATTTGAAAACACTCCCGGCACCAATCCCGAAGAATTGATTGCGGCAGCGCATGCAGCTTGCTTCTCCATGGCCCTGTCGGCACAATTGGGAGGCGCCAATCTCACTCCCGAAAGCATCAATACTTCAGCCACTCTCACTATGGAAAAACAAGACTCCGGGTGGGCCATCACTGCGGTACATCTCGAAGTGGTCGCTCGAGTGCCCAATGCAGATGCCGCAGCCTTCCAAAAAGCCGCAGACAATGCCAAAAGCGGTTGCCCGGTTTCCAAAGTGCTGAAAGCCAACATCACTATGAGCGCCAAGCTGCAAAGCTAGGCCAGAGCTGAGAACTGAGAACGGATTGCTGAGAACTGATTCGTTGAAGCACCTGCTGCGACGAACTGACTGTTCTAAGATCCTGGTCCCGAAGTCCAGCTCACACTAACTCTGCGAACGAAGAATGTCGCGGATTTCGCGGTTGATGCGAGCCGCATCCTGTGCCGCTGTGTCGATCAGTTGCGCCCATTTTTTGCTGTTGGCGTCCAGCTTCGCCTGTCCCAGAAGGTAAGCAGCCTGAAGAATAGTCTCGATCGAATTGCTTAGGTCGTGAGCGAGCCGGCGTAGATTGTGGGTTACGTCATCTGGAAGCTTGGTGGAATTTTCCATAGCGATTTCCGGCACGTCATACTCCAAAATCTTTTGTAGAACGGTTCCCTGCTTGGATGCTGTTGCTCGGATACGGGTTTGCGGCGCGCACACTCTAGTGAATCACCCGAGGCAACATCGCACAAGCTGCCGCGTTTCTCCGTCAACGATGCTGTAGAATATTACTCTTCTGGAAGGCGGCGCGACGATCGCCCGCATCCGAGTCACTTTTGCCGAAGTGGCGGAATTGGCAGACGCGCATGGTTCAGGTCCATGTACCCGCAAGGGTGTGGGGGTTCGAGTCCCTTCTTCGGCACCATAATCAATTATCCGAGTCTTATGAAGTCGTGAAACCACACTGAGGGCGTTCAGTCGACCTCATTTCTGGGTAGTGAAGAACATCTGTCAGATCCTGACTCCAGCACTCACCTTCGGCATGCAAGAGCGAATCTGTTTGTAACTCACGGAATTAGGGGCTATTATCGCCGAAGTTTTTCTTAGTCCAGGAAACGGACCGCAAGGAATTATGGTTCGGCGTCATTATCAATGACTACGCACTGCTAACCTGCGATCGACCAACTGGAATTAAGAGGTGGTTTATGAGGATCTCGACCCACATCGTCACTCTCCTGCTGTTTTTCTCTGTGGTCCTGTTTGCACAAACTAGCGACAAATCATCATCCCCGGCGAAGCGTCCTCGCTCAGCAAAGGCAGAGCGCTGCGCATCACGCAATCCCAAATCAGCTTTTACTTTCACGCAGCGCCTCTGGCACACAGCTGCCGCTAAAGCGCAGGGTTATGACGTGGACTACTCTGAGTCGGAAGACCACGACCCCGTATGCTTGAGCGTGTCAGCAGGGGACGGTATTCTGTGGTACTCGAGCCAGGGCAAACCCTTCAAAGTGAAAATTTCACACAAGGAAGGTGGCCACAACTGCGGATCGCACCCCTTTCACAAAGCCCCTTGCCCAGATGATTACGTCGCCGGGTGTTATTCCGGCCCCGCTCTGCCTGAAACCGTGGGATGTGTTTATAACGTTAAATTCCCCCGACATGACGGAAAAGAATCTGATCCTCACATCAGGATCATACCCTGATGTGTGATCCCGCTTTTTGATCATTGCTGTGGGTATGTTGCAGATCTGGTTGGCGCATAGACCGTACGCCCTTTACCCTCAATCGCCTGACGATGCCGGACCTCTTCCCGTATAATCATCATCATTTGCGATGCTCTCCAGGCTCGATCAGATCGTGGCGACAACGCGCCGAAAACTTGCTCAATCCCGAGTTAAGGGCGACCTACGACTGCTGGAGAGGCAGGCTCACAATCACATCCCGCGCGGCTTTCGGCGAGCTCTGGAGAGTAAGGCTCGGGGCGGTATTGCAATTATTGCGGAACTGAAAAAGGCCTCGCCATCCCGCGGATTGATTCGCGCCGACTTCGATCCGGCTAAGCTTGCCCGTGAACTGGAAATCGCTGGCGCAACGGCCTTATCGGTATTGACCGACGAAGAATTCTTTCAGGGATCCCTCGATTATCTTCAACTAGCCTCTGCCGGCACTCAGCTACCGTGTCTGCGCAAAGACTTTATTGTGGACGAATTTCAGTTGCTGGAAGCGCGAGCCTACTGTGCCGATGCAGTTCTGCTTATCGTGGCTACGCTGTCGGATGCGGAGTTGAGCAGGCTGGCCCGCGCTGCCCGAGATCACGAATTGGATATTCTCTGCGAAGTTCACGACGAACAGGAGTTGCAACGCGCCGTGGACGCAGGCTGCGATCTGATCGGAGTGAACAGCCGCGATCTGCGGACATTTGCAGTGGACCCAGAAACTGCCTTCCGCCTCGCGACGTCGATTCCAAAAAATGTGGTGCGAGTCGCCGAGAGCGGAATCCATTCCGGAGCGGACATCGCCCGGCTGCGCTCTGCCGGATATCAGGCATTCCTGATCGGCGAATCGCTGATGAAAGCCGAGAGACCTGGCGATGCGCTAAGAACGCTGATAGCAGAAGCGAGTAGTGGCCAGTGGTCAGTGGTCAGTGGCCAGTGAATCACGAAGGACGTTGAAGGTTTTACTGACCACTAGCCACTGACCACTGTCTTTTATGACTTGGATAAAGATCTGCGGCATCACGAGCCTCGAAGATGCATCGGTGGCCGCTGATGCAGGAGCCAACGCGGTAGGCTTCGTGTTCTACAAACAAAGTCCGCGGAACATCGATCCGGAAAAAGTTCGTGAGATCGTGGGGCAATTGCCGGCGGAAGTAGAAAAGGTCGGCGTTTTCGTCGATGAATCTCCGGAGCGGATCATCGCGGTTGCGGAGCGAGCTGAACTGACAGCTTTGCAATTGCATGTCGGTTCTTCGTTCGGAGGCCATGGCCAGCAGGGTTGGCGTTTTGGAAATAGAAAAATATATTTGGCGCTGCCGGCAGCTGAGTTCCTCGACGCGGGCGCCCAGTGGGTGGGGTCGAATCAACGTTCTACCGTGATAAGCGCAATTTTTCTGGACTCAGGGACGTCGGAGCAGCCCGGTGGGACGGGCAAGGCTTTCGATTGGCAGAAAGCTGCACTCCTGGTCGAGGCTATGACCAAGACCGCGAATGTAGTCGTAGCCGGCGGTCTCAATCCGCTCAATGTCGCCGAGGCTGTCCGTATACTGAAACCCTGGGGCGTGGATGTCGCCTCCGGTGTGGAAGCAACCCCCGGCAAGAAAGATGCGACGAAAGTTCAAGCCTTCATCGCCGCGGTGCGACGGACTGAAAGAAGCTAAATGGCAACTGCCACCATCCCGAGGGGCAAGAAGGACTCGACGAAAACGCCGGGCCGTTTCGGCGTTTATGGCGGACGCTACGTCCCCGAGACTCTCATGTCCGCACTCGAAGAATTAGAGCGGGCCTATGAGAAGGCAACACGCGACCGCAAGTTTCAGAGTCGTCTCGACGAACTCCTGCGTACCTACGCTGGCCGTCCAACGCCGCTTTTCTTTGCCCGCCGGCTGACTGAAAAGCTTGGCGGCGCGAAGATCTATCTCAAACGTGAAGATCTTCTCCATACCGGCGCGCACAAAATTAACAACTGTCTGGGACAGGCTTTGCTGGCCGAACGTATGGGCAAGCGCCGCATCATTGCTGAAACCGGCGCCGGGCAGCACGGGGTCGCGACGGCTACGGTATGCGCCCTGTTTGGATTCGATTGCGTCGTCTACATGGGCACGGAAGACATGCAGCGCCAGGAATTAAATGTCTTTCGCATGCGCCTGCTGGGCGCGGAAGTGCGCGGGGTCGAGTCCGGCTCTCGCACCTTGAAGGACGCGATCAACGAAGCTATGCGCGATTGGGTCACCAACGTGCGGACTACACATTACTTGTTGGGCAGCGTTCTTGGGGCGCATCCTTATCCCACCATGGTCCGCGATTTTCAGAAAGTTATCGGACGCGAAGCTCGCGCGCAGATTCTCAAAGCTGACGGCCGCTTGCCCAACGCGATCATCGCGTGTGTTGGTGGCGGATCGAACTCCATTGGCATTTTTCATCACTTCATCAAAGACAAGCGGGTAAAACTAATCGGCGTGGAAGCCGGCGGCCGAAGCGAACAGCTGGGCGATCACGCCGCACGTTTTCGCGGAGGCTCTCCCGGCGTTTTGCAAGGAACGTTTTCCTACGTTCTGCAAGACGATGCCGGTCAGATCGCGAATACACACTCAGTATCGGCCGGACTGGACTATCCGTCGATCGGCCCCGAGCACGCCTGGCTCAAAGATACCGGGCGCGCTGAGTATGTCCCCGCCTCTGACGAGGAAGCGCTGGAGGGTTGCAACCTGCTAGCTCGAACCGAAGGAATTATTCCTGCTCTCGAATCCGCCCACGCCGTCGCCGAGGTCGCTAAGCGTGCTCCCAAAATGAAAGAGTCAGAGGCTGTAATAGTGAATGTGTCCGGACGCGGAGACAAAGACATTGGTATCTTGAGAAAGACTTTGAACCTGGATTGAGGAAAGTACGGAGTACGATTTACGAGGTACGAGTATTGTTGATTGTTGATTTTTGAAGCGAAACCGCTCGTAGGCATTGCTTTTAAATCGTCGATCAAAAATCGTACTTCGTACTTTCTTTCAATTACCAATCAAAAATCATCAATCAAGAATATCCATGCCCTTATCGTTCCAAAAGCGTCCCGCCCTCGTCACCTATGTCACTTGCGGCGACCCTGATCTCGCCACTACACGCGCAATCGTGCTGGCGGCGATAGAGGCGGGTGCGAACATTATTGAACTCGGTGTGCCTTTCAGCGATCCGGTGGCGGATGGCCCAGTAATCCAGCGCGCCAGCGAGCGCGCACTACGCCAAGGAACATCGCTTGAACAAGTGCTGATGCTCGGAAAGGAAGTACGTAACAAATCGAAAGCCGGATTGATTATTTTTTCGTACCTGAACCCAATCCTGCGGATGGGACTAATTAAATTCAGCGCGGCGCTGGAAGACGCCGGCATCGACGGCGCATTGATTACCGACTTGCCCGTAGAAGAAGCAGGAGAATATTTGCGCGAGATGCGAAAGCGCCGCCTGGACACAGTATTCCTGGCAGCACCTACCAGTCCCGACCACCGGCTGAAGCAGATCGCTCAAGCCTCCACTGGATTCGTTTATGCAGTTTCTCGCACGGGAGTCACGGGGGCGCGAAAGCAGTTGCCCGACGATTCGCGGAATCTGGTTCGTCGTGTTCGCCGTTATACAAAACTTCCTGTCGCCGTGGGATTCGGCGTCTCCAGCGCGGAACAATTCGCCGCGGTTGGGGAATTCGCTGAAGCGGCGGTGGTGGGTAGTGCCATTGTGGAGACTATTGAGCGCAATCCAGGAAAAGAACCGGAGGCTGTGGCACAATTTGTAAGACAGTTATTAGCTGGCAGGCCTCAGCTTCCAGCCAAACAAGGGCAGCGGTAACATCGAGAGCGATATTTTGACGATTGAAGTGGAAGCTGACAGCGCTTATGGACATCGCAGATTGGCGCAAGAAAATTGACGAACTCGACCGCCGCCTGGTGGAGTTGCTGAACCAACGGGCGCAGGCTGCTCATGAAATTGGCAAACTCAAGCGCAATGTTGGCATGCCGATCTATGAACCCGAACGTGAGCAGGCGGTTTTTGGCAATGTTCGCAA
>Ga0193730_1000427_pt1 | contig 12248 bp, 10 predicted proteins | sample U1a1metaG_FD_144919 | JGI IMG/M metagenome (GOLD analysis project Ga0193730, IMG submission 144919) | Soil microbial communities from a riparian zone of the East river system, Colorado, United States - U1a1 | ecosystem: Environmental > Terrestrial > Soil > Riparian zone | place: USA: East River...
CCCGTCACCCTGCGCGTGAATGGCAAGAAATATGATCTGCAAATCGATCCGCGCACGACGCTGCTCGATTGTCTCCGTGAGCACTTGCATCTGACCGGCTCGAAGAAGGGATGCGATCATGGCCAGTGCGGAGCGTGCACCGTACACGTCAATGGCCGGCGGATGAATTCATGTTTATGCCTGGCCGCCATGTATCAAGGCAACGAGATCACGACCATTGAAGGTGTTGGACAACCGGGAAACCTGCATCCGATGCAGGAAGCGTTCGTTGCCCACGACGCGTATCAATGCGGTTACTGCACATGCGGTCAGATCATGTCGGCGGTGGCCTTGCTGTCGGAGCCGGTTGGGCCTGAAGACGCCGAAGTAAAGGAGTTTATGAGCGGCAACATCTGTCGCTGCGGCGCGTATCAAAACATCGTCGAGGCAATTCAGAGTGTGCGGCAAAGCACGAACAGGCAGAAGGCAGGATGAAAATTTTCGAACTCACGGGCGCTGACGACCCCGGGCAAGCCATCGCTGTGGCCGCGAAGGCGAACACCGCGCAACAGGGCGCTGATATTCGCTTCATCGCCGGCGGAACGAATCTGGTCGATTACATGAAGCTGAACGTCGAGACGCCGCAGAAACTGGTAGACATAACTCATCTGCCGTTCGACAAGATTGAAGAACTGCCCGATGGCGGCCTGAAGATCGGCGCAGTGGTCCGCAATTCCGACCTCGCGTACCATCCAATCGTCCGAAAAAATTACGCCGTCCTTTCTGAAGCGCTTCTGAGCGGCGCGTCACCTCAACTTCGCAACATGGCGACGACCGCCGGCAATCTGCTCCAACGAACTCGGTGCATGTATTTCCGCGACACGGCCATGCCGTGTAACAAGCGCGAACCAGGCTCGGGCTGCGCGGCAATCACGGGCGTGAACCGTGGCCTCGCTATTCTCGGCACGAGCGAAGATTGCATCGCCAGTAATCCTTCCGACATGAACGTGGCCATGTCCGCGCTTGAAGCGACCATTCACATTCGGGGACCGAAAGGCGAACGCAGCGTGCCGATCGGCGATTTTCATCTGCTCCCCGGAAACACGCCGAACCGTGAGACGGTTTTGGAACCTGGCGACCTCATTACTCACGTCACCCTTCCGCCGCCCTCGCCCGGTAATCGCTCGCTTTATTTGAAACTGCGCGACCGCGCTTCATTCGAATTCGCGCTCGCGTCTGCTGCAGTCGTCATCACAGCCGATGGCGGAAAGATCACGCGCGCTCGCGTAGCCCTAGGTGGCGTAGGCACGAAGCCATGGCGATCGCCCGAAGCGGAAGCGGAATTAACCGGCCAGTCAGCGACTCCAGCCGTTTTCCAGAAAGCGGCGGTTGCGGCGCTGCGCGACGCGAAACCGCAGAGCCAAAACGGATTTAAAGTGGAGCTGGCGAAACGGTGTCTGGTACACGCTCTGAAACTGGTGACGCAGACTGCCTGACGAATGTTGTAAATGCCAACGATCACCGAAACCGCCACCACATCCCCGATTGGCCGGCAAACGCCGCGCATCGATGGTCCGTTCAAGGTCAGCGGCGCCGCGATGTATGCGTCGGACTTTAATTTTCCCGGCTTGTTGTATGCCGTTCCAGTCGAAGCGACCATCGCCAACGGCAAACTGCAAAAGCTCGATACGAGTGAGGCAGAGAAAATGCCGGGGGTGCGCGCAATCTTTCATCGCGCGAACATTGGGAAGATTTTCCGCTCGGTACTTCAACCGCCCAGCAGCGGCATCGCCGATGAACGACGTCCCCCATTGGCGGACGATGTAATTCGGTACTACGGCCAATACATCGCGGTTGCAGTCGCTGACACATTCGAGATCGCCAAGGCTGCCGCCGATGCCGTGCGCGCGACCTATACGAAGGACAAACCCAACGTCAATCTCGATCTGCAGCCGGAAAACGAGCCCGAAACCGTTGAAACCACGCACGGTCGCCTCAAGCGCTTGCAGAGTGAACGCGGCGATCCCGACAAGGCTTTTGCGAGTGCTCAGGTGAAAGTCGATCAGACATATGTCACGCCGGCTGAAACGCACAACCCCATCGAGTTGCAGGGAACAATCGCAACGTGGGACGGCCAGATGCTGACGATCTATGAAGAATCGCAAGCCGTCTTCAATCTCCGCAGTGTTCTCGCACAGATGTTTGGACTGCCAAAAGAAAACGTGCGCGTGATTACGAAATTCGTCGGCTCAGGATTCGGCAGCAAACTCTGGCCATGGACACATTGTGCACTGGCGTGCGCAGCGGCGCGGCAGCTTGGTAAACCGGTCAAGCTCGTCCTCAGCCGCAGAATGATGTTCCAATCAGTCGGTCATCGCCCTCGCACTCAGCAACGCGTGCGCCTTGGCGCCACGAATGAAGGAAAGCTCGTGTCGCTGATGCAGGACTATCTCAACGACCTGGATATCCTCGGCGGTTATCACGAAAATTGCGGTGAGTCGACGTCGTACTTCTACAGCGTCCCAAATCTTCGAGTCCACTGGGGCCGCACCCGCCGAAACATCGGCTCGCCGACACCGATGCGCGGACCCGGCGCCGTGCCCGGCCTGTTCGCGACCGAGTCGGCGATGAACGAACTGGCGGATCAACTCAAGATCGATCCGGTGCGCTTGCGCGAACTGAATGAACCAAAGATCGACGAGGGGAAAGGCATTCCGTTTTCGTCGCGGCATTATCTGGAATGCCTTCAGCTCGGCGGAGAAAGGTTCGGCTGGGCAAATCGAAATGCCGAGGTCGGCTCGATGAAACGCGACGGGTTGATTCTTGGGTGGGGCCTGTCGGGCGCCGCATGGATCTCGGGACGATTCCCGGCGCAGGCTAGCGTGGAGCTTCGCGATGATGGGAGCGCCCGTGTTGCGTGCGGCACGCAGGACATCGGCACTGGCACGTACACGATCCTCGCCCAGCTTGTCTCCGACAAAACCGGTGTGCCGCTTAACAAAATCGAAGTCGTGCTGGGCGACACATCGCTTCCGCCTGGACCGATCTCAGGCGGATCGTTGGTGACGGGATCGGTGGTTCCCGCTGTCTTCGAGGCGGCTGACAACGCGATCACTTCACTACTGACCGTGGCTACAACGGAACCGGGGTCGGCATTCGGAAACCGCACGCGTGACGACCTCGCTTTCGAATCCGGACGCGTTTTCGCCAAGGCCGACGGTCCGGCGAAGGGCGTACCCTTTTCAGATTTGCTTCACCGCACCAACATGCGCCTTGTCACAGGCAGCGGTAAATCCGAAGGGACACTCGATGACAAGAAGCCAAAGGTTTCAATGCACTCGTACGGTTGTCACTTTGTCGAAGTCACCTGGCAGCCTGCGACGGCTCGCTTGCGTGTGAACCGTGTCGTCACTGTCATTGACGGCGGGCGGATCATCAATCCGCTGGCCGGACGCAACCAGATCGAAGGCGCAGTTGTGATGGGAATTGGCATGGCGCTTCTCGAGCATACAATCTACGACCCGCAAAACGGTGCGCCGATCAATTCGAACCTGGCTGACTATCTCATGTCCGTAAATGCCGACGCGCCACTCATGGAAGTGCATTTCCTCGATTATCCCGACACAGACGTGAACCAGCTGGGCGCTCGCGGAATCGGAGAAATCGGACTGGCGGGTGTGGCGGCTGCGATCGCAGCGGCTACATATCACGCTACAGGCGTGCGCGTGCGCGAACTGCCAATCAGCATCGAAGACCTGCTAACGTCTTCGATTTTGACCTAACGAATGAAAGCGTTGCCGCGGATAACGAAGTGTGTCGCAGAAAAACCTAACGAGTAGGACGAACATGCCGGCCGCACAAGAAATTCCGACGACGTCACCAATCGGTCGCGATACTCCGCGCATCGATGGCCCATTGAAGGTCAGCGGCACCGCGCACTACGCCTCGGACTTCCAGTTTCCCGGATTGTTGTATGCCGTGCCGGTCGAGGCCACGATCGCCAACGGCCGAATTACAAAGCTCGACACGGCCGCGGCAGAAAAGATGCCCGGCGTGCGTGCGATTCTTCATCGCAAAAACATCGGGAAAATTTTCCGTTCGAGCGCCGGGAAGGGAAATGAAGGCATCTGCATAGAACGGCGACCAGCGTTCGAGGACGATGTCGTTCGCTATTATGGCCAATACGTCGCGCTCGCCGTCGCGGACACTTTCGAGAGCGCCAAAGCCGCCGCGGATGCCGTCGTCGTCACGTATTCGAAACAGAAGCCGAACGTCGACTACAAGCTCACAGCCGACAATGATCCGGCGGTCGTCGAAACCAGTTACGGCCCGGAGAAGCGCGTGCAAAGTGAGCGTGGCAATGCGACGGCGGCCTTTGCCAGCGCGCCGGTGAAGCTCGACCAGACCTACGTCACGCCATCCGAGACGCACGTTCCGATCGAGCTGCAGGGAACAACTGCGATTTGGGACGGCGATCACTTGACCGTCTATGAGGAGTCGCAAGCCATCTTCAATCTGCGCAGCGTGCTCGCGCAAATGTTCGGTCTGCCGTATGAGAACGTGCGCGTCATCACTAAGTTCGTTGGCTCGGGTTTCGGCAGCAAGCTTTGGCCATGGACGCATTGTCCGCTCGCTGTGGCGGCGGCGCGACAGTTAGCAAAGCCGGTCAAGCTGGTCCTTGGCCGCAAAATGACGTTCCAGGCGGCGGGTCATCGAGCGCACACACAGCAGCGTATGCGACTGGGCGCCACACCCGAGGGCAAACTCGTCTCCCTCCAGCAGGACTACGTCTATGAAAGGTCGATGCTCGACGACTATCACGAGAATTGCGGTGAGGCGACATCGTTCCATTACAGCGTGCCCAATCTTCGTGTGCATTTCGGACGCGCACGCCGCAACATCGGCACACCATCCGATATGCGCGGCCCGGGTGCTGTGCCCGGACTCTATGCGACTGAGTCGGCCATGAACGAGCTGGCCGATCAGCTCAAGATCGATCCGGTTCAACTCCGCATCCTGAACGAGCCAAAGATTGATGAGGGCGAAGGCATTCCATTTTCATCGCGGCATTATGTCGAGTGCCTCCAGCTTGGTTCGGAAAAGTTCGACTGGTCGAAGCGGAACCCCGAGGTCGGTTCGATGAAACGCGACGGATTAACGCTTGGCTGGGGCGTGGCCGGAGCGGCGTGGATCGCCACGCGAGACGACGCCGCGGCCAATGTCGAGCTGCGCGATGATGGCAGCGCTCGTGTGGCGTGTGGTGTACAGGATATCGGCACCGGCACCTATACAGTTCTCGCCCTGCTCACCGCGGACAAGACCGGCGTGCCAGTCGAGAAAGTGGAAGTGGTGCTCGGCGATACAACGCTGCCGCACGGCCCGGTTTCCGGCGGTTCGTGGGCGACCGCTTCTGTGGTTCCCGCCGTTTTTGCCGCGGCTGACAACGCAATCACAGCGCTCTTGAACGCCGCGACTACTACGCCGGGTTCGCCCTTCGGAAATCGCAGGCCGGACGATTTGGCGTTCAAAGGCGGACGAGTCTTTGTCAAAGCCGATGGACCTAGCGGAGGAGTTCCGTTCGCGGACCTACTCAAACGCGCTGACCTTCGTCTCGTCACGGGCAGCGGCAGATCCGAAGGGATTTTCGGCAGCAAAGCGAAGCCGAAGTTCTCCATGCACTCATACGGTTGTCACTTTGCCGAAGTAACATGGCAGCCTGAGATCGCGCGGCTGCGCGTGAATCGCGTTGTCACGGTGATCGACGGCGGCCGCATCATCAATCCACTCGCCGGCCGCAATCAAATCGAAGGCGCGGTAGTGATGGGAATCGGCATGGCATTGTTAGAGCACACGACCTACGACCCACAAAACGGCGCGCCGATCAACAGCAACCTGGCCGACTACATCGTCGCCGTGAACGCCGACGTGCCACAGCTCGAAGTGCACTTCCTCGATTATCCAGATTTGGAGCTCAACGCCGTAGGCGCGCGCGGCATCGGCGAGATAGGACTAGCCGGTATCGCGGCTGCAATTACTGCGGCGACCTATCATGCTACAGGCGTACGCGTGCGCGAACTGCCGATAAAAATCGAGGACCTGCTGACGTCGTCAATTTTGACCTAACGAATGAAAGCACTGCAGCAGATCATCAAACGCGTCGCAGAAAATCCTTCGCAGCCGTGGGCGCTGGCGACGTTGGTTCAAACGGAAGGTTCTACTTATCGGAAGCCGGGCGCTCGCCTGTTGGTCGAGCGGAATGGCAAAACCTTGGGTGTTCTGAGCGGCGGTTGTTTGGAAGAAGAGATCGGTCGCTACGGGCAAGGCGTCATTGCCAGTGGGTCACCTCTCCTGCTGTCATTTGATACACAACGCCTTTATGGATGCGACGGTCGCTTGAAGATACTCATCGAGCCGCTTCCCGCGGCGGGAGAGACTGGCAATCTAATCACAAAGATTGGTCATTTGCTCGCGCAACGAGACGTATGCCGAATACGCACCTGTTTTGAAGGCGAAGCCCTCGGCTCTGACTTGTTGCCCCCGGACATTCTTGTGACCGAATGCCCCGGCGTTCTTGTCGAGATGCTGCCGCTTCCCGTTCGCTTGTTACTTTTCGGTGTCGGGCCCGAGATCGAACCGCTCATTCAGCTAAGTGTAAATCTCGGATGGGTCGTCGAACATTTCGCGCATCCTTCCACACTCGACGAGCATTTTCGAGCGGATGCGCAGACCGCGGCGCTGGTAATGAATCATAACTTCGGCCGTGATCTTCTCACACTCGATCGGCTTCTCTCCTTGCAACTTCGATATGTCGGATTGCTGGGGCCGAGAAAACGTCATGCGGAATTGCTGGCACGACTCAGCGAGTATCGATCGCTGGATTTTACCGCGAGCGCGAGAAACTTGTTCGCGCCGGCAGGGCTCGATATCGGGAGCGAAGCGCCGGAGGAAATCGCGCTCGCAATTGTCTCCGAGGTGGCGGCGGTATTGTCCAATCGAATGGGCGGTTTCCTTCGTGAACGTAGGAGTGACCCTCACACATTCACAACCACCGTCAGCGGAGAAGCGGCGTAGTGATTTGATGAGCGTGGCCGCTGTCGTCCTTGCTGCTGGAGGTTCGACTCGCTTCGGAAAACCGAAGCAGTTCGCGCTCTTTCAAGGTGAAACGTTCATTAGGCGCATTGTTGCAGTCGCGATCCAGGCCAGCTGCGCGCCAGTCGTGGTCGTGACCGGAGAGCATTCAACGCAAATCGACTTGGAGGTTAGCGGGCTTACTGTTTCGATTGTGGTAAATCCGCATTGGCAAAGCGGGTTGGGATCCTCAATCGGTGTCGGTGTCCGACATGCGATAAATCTTGCTCCCGATGTTGATGCCGCGCTTCTGCTCACGTGCGATCAACCGTTCGTTAATGCGGCCGTGCTCATGCAGCTCATCCAATTGCGCCTAACAACTGGCAAGCCGATCATCGCGTCCGCCTACGCCGAGACACTCGGGATTCCCGCTCTCTTTGATCGATCTTGTTTTCCCGATCTGTTGGAACTCAAAGAAGATAGCGGAGCCAAAAAGATCATTCTCGCGCGGCCATACGATGTGTCGTCTTTTGACTTTCCCGCCGGGCAGATTGACATCGACACTGCTGCGAACTACGAAAAGCTCGATCAACCCCTCGCAGCAGACGGCACGCGGTCGGGCTAGCGGGACGTTCCATTAAAAGGATCAAGAGCTTCCGATCCAGATCCCAACCAAAAAGACCAACACTCCTCCAACAATCACTTGAAATGCTGCGCGGAGAAAAGGCGTATCCATATAGCGCTTCCGGATCCAGCTAATGAGCAAGAGTTCGATCGCCACGATCACAACGGCAATGGCCGTACCAGTTCGAAATTCTGGAATCAAATATGGCAACGTATGACCGATTCCTCCGGCCGTAGTCATTAATCCGCAGACGATTCCACGCAGCAAAGGTTTGCCGCGGCCGGTCAGACTGCCGTCATCAGAAGCAGCCTCAGCGAACGCCATTGAAATTCCTGCTCCAAGGCTGGCGGCGAGACCCACCACAAATGCGGCGTGACTGCTGTGGGTCGCGAACGCTGCCGCAAACACCGGAGCAAGGGTTGAGACCGAACCATCCATTAGTCCAGCCAGCCCGGGCTGCACGATTTGCAAAACGAACAATCGGCGATGGGCTTTCTCTTCCTGAGCCTCAACTTCCGGAGTTAGGTATTTCTGTTGAAGATTCTCGGCTAAAGTCATGTGCTTTCGCTCCGCCTCCGCCAAGTTTCCCAGTAGCTGCCGCGTTGACGCGTCACTGACTTTATTAGCAGCGCGCTCGTAGAAACGCCGGGTCTCCGTCTCCATGATCTCTGCCTGGCGCCGAACCGTTTTGATTCCCAGCGGCCGGATCATCCACACCGGTTTTCGGTGCACGAACCCCTTCACGTCTTCGCGACGGATCAAAGGAATGTGTTCTCCAAAACGGCGACAGTATTCTTCAATCAGTTTACGGCGATGCTCCTCCTCTTCAGCCTCCATTTCCTCAAAGATCTGGGCGGTTGCGGGGTAATCGGCTCGCAATCCCGCTGCGAAATCTGCGTAGATGCGCGCATCGGTTTCCTCCAACGAAATTGCCAGTGCGAGAATTTCCTGCTCTTTGAAATTTTTGGCCACGGGACTTCCTCTCGCTATGAACTAAGGATGCGAACTTTATTTCTTCCCGACTGCCGGAGTCGGTGAAGCAGATGGCGTTTCGGGCTCAGAAGCGATGCTGAGTGTTGGAAACCTACGCCTTGTGTACCCGGAAGAAGCATCATCCGCGGCACTCATTGGTTTTCTCCTCTTAGCCTGGGTTGCTCGGTGTGATGATTCTTTTGGAGCTGCCGTTCTTCTCGAGGTAAGCCCGGTAAGAGTTTCTCCAAAACGCCGTAAATGCGTAGGTCTCGCCGGGTTCTGCGTCAACGCGCCGTCGAGTCGGCGGTGTACGCCTATAGCCCTGTGGAGTCGTGGTTACCGACAAGATGTGTGGCCCGGGAGGCAACACCGCCTCGTAACTCTGATCAACCCCTAAATCCGCAACGTGGACACCGTCGACGAACAAGATGAGGTACTGGAAAGTCCCAAAATTGGCTGATCTTGTGACAACCAAACGGGCGTCATCCTCGGAACGGGCCAGGGCAGAGTTCGATCTGGCCACTCGCGCCTGAACGGGTGTGCTTGCAGCAAAGCTGCATGCCATTGCAACCATGATTAGTTTACCTGAAACGTAATTTAATATTTTCATGATTCACCTTTCAGCCGGAACTCCATGGCGGCCAGTGCGCACTCGTGGGATTTTCTTCTGCTGCGGGTGAGGGTACCGGCCTTGCCACTTTTGAGGGGGCTCGGCGAGTAGAACGTCGGGGCGAACAGCCAATCAATCGCACCATAATATCCTCGCCCCAAGGCGTACAGATCTGTGCTGTTGTCGCGTTGCTCGGTCGGTCGAAGATCGATGCGGATATCCTTCCTCCTCGCGGCTGGCAGCCTTAAATTTCTTGCAACGCACCGCCTCCTATTTATGAGATCGGTTCTGCCATACAGCTAGCTTTAGGGAGCGTCATAACGAACACACCAGCTGCCAGCCTTTCGAGGCAGGTCGTTACTCCCTCCAAGCGACCGCCTGACTCAACTGGTCGTGCAAACGAGGTTGCCATTATCGGGGTTAAGTGCCCAATAGATGCCGCTCTTCTCGTTAAAGCCGGCGAGTCGTCGGCAGCTTAGTGCCACCGACGACTGTCTCCCCCTCAAAACTCGCCTACCTGCGCGACTTGAATTGCCGCGCTCTAGGGTCCAACCGTGATCACTCTAAACAGGCCGTTTGCATAACTGTCCGGGCCCGCTGTAAAGAAGAGTTGGTTGTGCACACCGTTGCTCGGGAAGGCATCATGGCCAAACTGCAGTGCCCAAATATTGTCCACCTGCGGCAGAAGCGCACACATTTGATATGCCGTCTTCCATCGGGGCTAATCGAGCTTCGGGATGCCCGCAGCAAACCAAGCTCCGCTGGGCGTCACACGGATCAGGAGCACTGGATTAGTGCAAGGATTCGGCGGCGCAGGCGAAAGCGTGTCGTCAATGCGAAAATCGCCACTCACGTCAAGCGGGACGCCTGCAGGATTTGAGCTGTGTTGGACATTCCCGTCATTTGCGCAGAACAGTGTCGCAAATACGCTCGCGTTGCCGTTGCTTCCGACGGCATCGCCTGAGCCCAGAAGGAGGCCCCGGCCGTCGAGCCGGATGCTCCCATTCTGCTTCACGTCGGCTGCAAGGTCGCGGATCACCCAGATCTGGCCAGCGGCTGCGACGCCTCGCACCGTGGTATTTGTTGAGCCAGTGGAAATATCGCCGATCCCTCCACTGAACCTCACCAAGTTCTGGTTGTTCAAGTTCTGGGCCAGGACCGATTGACCAATGGCTCCCATGACGAAAACTAGGGCGATTAACATGCCGATCTTTTTCGCGATGACGCTTAATTTCATTGTTTTGGTTTTCATTTGTTGTTATTTGTTGTTATTTGTTGTTATTTGTTTTTATTTGTTTTTATTTGTTTTTATTTGTCGTTGTTTGTCGTTGTTTGTCGTTGTTTGTCGTTGTTTGTCGTTGTTTGTCGTTACAGCACTTCATCACCCGTGTCTGGCGTGATCGGCTGCCTGTGCCAGCTGGGTTAGGAGAGCAAAGAACGCCGGCGTTTGTCCGATGAACAGTCCATCAGCGGTCAGGGCGTTGAGCGCGGCCATGGCTGCTCCCGTCGTCTCAGTGGGGCGGATGATAGAGACGATCGGGAACCTGCGGCTAAGGAATATGGTTGGCTCGGGCATGATCAAGTTGGTCTGGAACTCCTCCCCGCCAAAGGGAGGGGAGTTCAGATCGGGAAATACCAACCCGTTGGTGGGGTCCGTCAGCGGAGGCGCATTACCGGCTTTGTCGTGCCACGTCTGAAAATGCATTGCCTCGGTGGGCCCGATGCTGAGCAGGATGCGTAACGCCTCGTCATGGGTGACTCGCTGGGCCAGCGAAGGGTACAGGCTTGTTCCGCCTTGCTCGATGAACCCGAAGTGGAAGCCCGCCGTATTGGCGATCGCTTGCAGGTGGTCCGGAGGAGTGAGGTCGGCGTCGGTTCGCGGAATGGCTGGAAACTGTCCTGCGGCTAAACCTGCGATCGCCTGCGGGAAGGTGTCTCCGAAATCGGGATTCTTGTTATCGCTGCGGTAGCGCGTCCACCAACTCGTATCCACGGTAAGCTGCGTCAGATTGGTGAGCCGCCTTCCGATCAAGGCTGGGTTGACTCCCGTCGCGGTGCTGCCCATCAGAGTGCGAAACTGATCCAGATTGACAGGCTCGGCCCCCTTCGATTCCAGATAGGCGTTAAGGAACGCGGCGTGGGTGTTCTCATCGTCGGTGTTATCATGGATATACTGGTTCATGTCCCCATCGAGAACTTGCAGGGCGGCGGTATAGGCTGGGCTCCCAGTTCCCCCTGGGACTTCGGGGTCTTGGATGCCGCCGAGTTCGTTGTATTGCAGCCACAAATCGGCTTCGATGAGTTCTGCTGCTGCCAGGAATCGGAGAATGTCCGCGTCTCCCCGGGTTAGACCGCCTCTCGAATTTGCGTCACTTACTTGGGCCGTAAGGGTCTTGGCCAAAAGTCCGGCGCCGATGGTGCCTGCTCCCACAGCCAGTGACTTGCCTAAAAAGGAACGGCGGCTGAGAAAACTTTTTAAAGGTTTAACTCTCTCTTCCAAGTTATCCTCCAGAGTCTCGACCTTATTCATGGCCGGCTCCTTCACATTGGGATTCGATGTCGAACTGGTGAATAATGACGCTGTGGATCTGCTGATCGGTTTCATTTGGACACTAGCGACGCCGGTTGCGTCTGCTCCAATTGCGCATCCGAGGGATTTTGTAGTGCTACTCGTGAGGGGAGGTTCACTCCCTCTTTGGAGGTAGAGAGATACCTGTGTTTTCCGCCGCCTTTCTCGACATCTTTCTGAGCGCGGCGGCCATGTTACTCACAACTGGCTTTGCGTGGCTACGCTGTGTCGCCGCGTGATCCAACCAGATTCGTCATACGAAAGCCATGTTGCGGCCGCTGCATCTTTCCAAACGAGTGCCAACGGGTGTTGCCCTTACTCGGACAGCAGATCCGTCGGCATCCTCTTTCACGAGACTCGTCTGTAAACTTGTTTGTACGTGATGGTTTGAGACAGTCGGGGGCTCGTCTCTGTCACTTGCATAG
>Ga0193730_1000428_pt1 | contig 12231 bp, 16 predicted proteins | sample U1a1metaG_FD_144919 | JGI IMG/M metagenome (GOLD analysis project Ga0193730, IMG submission 144919) | Soil microbial communities from a riparian zone of the East river system, Colorado, United States - U1a1 | ecosystem: Environmental > Terrestrial > Soil > Riparian zone | place: USA: East River...
CATGCCAGCCAGATGTATGCGCGCAATGTTACTGCGTTTATTGTGCACATCCTGAAAGATGGGAAGTTGCGACTCGATCGTGACGATGAAATTATTCGCGAGACTTTGTTGACCAGCGGCGGCGAAGTGGTTAATGAGAGGGTGCGGGAGTTTTTCTCCTTGCCCGCGATGGTTTCCTAGCTTGGCAGGAGGATAGATGAGTTCTTCCCTGATCAACGGTTTGTTTATTTTCATGCTGGCGGGGTTCATTGGATTTGAAGTCATCCGCCGCGTCTCACCCTTGCTGCATACGCCTTTGATGTCGCTGACCAATGCTCTCGACGCTATCGCGGTCGTGGGCGCGATCCTGATTGTGGGCGAGCACAAGAGCACACTCTCGACTGTGCTCGGAGTAGTGGCCGTGATCGCCGCTACCAGCAACGTGGTGGGCGGTTTTCTGATCACGGACCGCATGCTCAAGATGTTCAAGACCAGCCGTCCGGCCAAACCATGAACGACTTCGCCGGAAATCAGACAGTAATTGAAGTTGTCTACCTGGTGGCCAGCGCGCTGTTCATCCTGTCCCTCAGGTGGATGAGTTCTCCCAGTACGGCGAGGCGGGGAGTGCGTGCGGGCGAGCTCGGGATGGTGCTGGCAATCGCCGGAACGTTATTGCATCACGGGATTGTCGACTACCTGGTGCTGGGAACCGGCATCGGAATTCCGTTAGGCCGGGTGCAGATGACGGCGGTTCCCCAGCGAACCGCGCTCAGCCATGCCTTCGGCGCATGTTGCGTGACCTTGGTGGGTACGGCGGAATTTTATCTGCGCACGCCCAACGTTCCACCATTCATGATGGCGGTTCTTTCCATGGAGGTCATTCTCGGATCTTTGACGTTTACCGGAAGCTTGATGGCCGCCGGCAAACTTCAGGAGATCCTGCCGCAGCGCCCGCTCACTTATCGGGGGCAAAATGTAGTGAATCTGTCGCTGCTCGGGGTTTCGATCGCGTTGGCGGCTTATCTGGTACGGCATCCTGGAGCGAGCCATTTATTTCCTCTCATGGCAGGCATCCCCTTGGTGTTTGGGATTCTGATGGTGATTCCAATCGGCGGCGCTGACATGCCGACTGTGATTTCCTTGCTGAATTCTTATGCCGGCCTATCGGCAGCGGCGATGGGATTCGTGCTGGACAGCAAACTGTTGATCATTGCCGGCGCGCTTGATGGCTCGTCGGGATTCATTCTGTCGGTGATTATGTCGAAGGCCATGAACCGTTCTTTTACCAACGTTATTTTTGGCGCGTTCGGTCAGGTGCAGGCTTCGGCGGCGACTGGACAGGAAGCGAAAAATGTACGAAGCGCCACCGCGGAAGAGGCGGCGTCCATTCTCTCGGCAGCCAATCAGGTAGTGATAGTTCCAGGCTATGGCATGGCCGTTGCCCAGGCACAGCATAAGGTACGTGAACTTTATGACGCGCTCAGCCGGCGGGGTGTGCAAGTGCGGTTTGCGATTCATCCCGTTGCCGGACGAATGCCTGGGCATATGAACGTGCTGCTGGCGGAGGCCGACATTCCTTATGACAAGTTGATGGACATGGACGACATCAATGGCGATTTTGTGCAAACCGATGTTGCGCTGGTCATTGGGGCCAATGACGTCACCAATCCCGCGGCGCGCAACGATTCCACTAGCCCGATTTATGGAATGCCGATTCTCGATGTGGATAAGGCGCGTACTGTCATGGTGATCAAGCGTGGTATGAGCCCGGGATTCGCGGGCATCGATAATCCGCTCTATTACTTGGATCGGACCTTGATGCTCTTCGGTGACGCCAAATCATTTGTAGGAAATATTGTTCGCGAGCTGGGCGGTGGAGGGCAGAATTGACGGGAAGCAGGCCTGAGTTCCTGAAAAGGCGGACGTGAGAAGCGCGACTTGGGCCGGAAGTCTCCGTGTTGACATGGGAACAGAGCCTGAATAGCATGATGCGCCCACACTTCAGGAGGCTCCATGCGAAAGTACAATACCAGTTTATTGCTTATCACTTGCCTTACGGTCTTGGTTTTTCTCACGTTAAGCGCACCCAAGGCTCTGGCAGAAACCAACACCTTGACCACGGTCGATGTCCCTGGCGCAATCGAGACGGACTGCAATGCCATTAACCGACAAGGAGTCATCGTCGGATTCTACGTTGACTCTTCCGGCGTAAATCACGGCTTCGCGTTGGTCAATGGTGCGTTTAAAAAACTCAATGTGCCGGGTTCCACAGGCACATTGGCCTACGGTATTAACGATAGTCGACAGATCGTCGGATGGTACACAGACGCGCAGGGCTTGACTCACGGTTTTCTGTTTAGTGCAGGTACGTTCAGCAAGATCGATTACCCGGGTTCGACCTTTACGAACGCCTGGACTATCAACAATGCGGGGACGATCGTGGGTACGTACGTCGGCACGGATGGCGTGTTTCACGGTTTTATAGACAAGGCCGGCACCTTCACCAGTTACGACGCGCCCAACGGCTCCCTGCTTACCGAAATTCTCGGCGACAACAACCATGAACAGATGGTTGGAATCTTTTTTGACTCGAGCAGCGTTCAGCATGGATTCCAACTGGCGAACGGGCGCTTCAGGCAAATTGATTATCCGGGCTCGGGCGTAACCGCGTCCGACAGGATCAACGACACGGGAGAGATTGTGGGGCTTTACGGTGCGAGCTCGTCGGGTCCATTCAGCGGCTATACCAGGATCGGGGGAGCTTTCACTACGGTAACGTACCCAGGCTCTACGGAGACGCGGGTGCGTGGCGTCAACAACGCTGGCGTCCTCGTGGGCCGCTATACTGACTCGAGTGGCGTGATTCACGGCTTTACGGGGCAGTAGGGGTTCGCGAAGTGGCTAGTGAATAGTGGCTAATGAATAGTACTGGCCAGGCGGGCGGACACAGAGAAAATGTGTCCGTCCGCTTGCTGATGCTCCGCCGTAAGTTCTAATCCACCCTGTTCTAGGTTTCGATTCCCACGTAGCAGATGCGACCGATGAGATAGTCGCCCACCGATTTTCCCTCTTCCATGGGCATAACCTCCACGGGATAAGCGTGATTGTGGGGACGCAAGACCAGATGTGTCCCCGCAAGTTCCACATATTTCACGGTACAACCGCCATTCTTGCTTACGGCGTACATGTTGGACTCGCCTTTTCGGTAGGGTTTGAGTGAATTGTAGTGACGGTCAAGGAGGACAGTCGCGCCCGGGAGCAGACGCGGATACATGCTCATACCTTCCCGGCCATCGACTTTGATGACGAGGAAACGTTCCCAGCGATGGCGGTCGCCTTCGGATTCGGCGCGCAGTTTGCGCAGGAAGCTCTTCTTGAACTTCATTATCTCCTTAACGTTCATGCTCATGACCAGAGCCTGCCTGGCGGCAGTGGCTCCATTGACCACCAGGACATTCTCGAATTCATCGCCACTGGGGGGCAGGATGCTGGCACGCTTGTTGATCTCGGCGGGGTCGAGCAGGTCGAGGACAGAAAGGTGCTGTACATTCAAGACCTTGTCCATGCCCTCCAGGCTCAATCCGCGTTTGCGATTCAGGAAGTTGGAGATGTGGGCCTGTTTAAAACCGGTCTGTGCGGCGAGATGGAGTCCGGTCAGATCACCTTCTTCGATACGAGACCACAAAGTTTTGCGCAGATTTTCCTGCAACGCCCGGAATTTCATGGACGAAGTATAGCACTGGTGTATAGCGAATCGCTATACGAAGCATAAGTATAACATCTTGAAGGAAATATAATTCTTGACTTCAGTAAATCAGGAGCTATACGATGAGTTCCTCATATAACTCCCCTAAAAAATCAGGACAATCATGATTAGTAACTCACAATCCGAAAGCGAGGAGACCAATTTCGTGGAATTTCGCCGCAAAGTGCGATCGGCGGAAGTGCTCTCCTCAGCGATGGAGCGGCTGCTGTGGTCGCTTCATTTTACGGGCCGGGTCAGCGTGGTGGTGCAGAACGGCCGCGTGCTGAAATCCGGCTACGAGGAGGGCTATTTTCGCCAGCAAGCGGCCACCTAAGGGTTGGCCGTACGCCGTGAAGGTACTCATAACTAAATAATTCAACAGGTTCTCCGTAACAAAAACGGGCCCTGTGCCGAGCAATCGGCACGGGGCTTTTTTATTTGGCCGGTAACAAGTTCATAAAGCGATGGAGGCCGTCATGGAAATAATTGAATTGGAACTGAAGTACTGCGAACGGTGTGGCAGTTTGTGGGTGCGGGAAACCGGCACAGGAGAAATATTTTGTCTTCCGTGCGTGCAGAAGATGCAGGACTTGCCCAGGTCGGGTAAGCGCAGGCTCACGCCCCGCTTGGGAGGGAATCATCGAGTGGAAAGTAAAGCCAGCGGGTTGCACCTGGTCCCGATCTGTGGGGAAGGAGGGACCGCATGACTGCAGCTGTAGTGCTGTTTGCGACTGCGGGGGGGATTATTCCTCCATCCCCTAGCGAGCAGGAGATTTGGGATTCGTTTGATCCGCCTGAAATCCCGGAGGGTTGCAGTGATTTGTGGCTGTACCGGGAACGAACCGTCAGCATGCTGAAACGATATATGCGGCTGTCGGTGGAAGTGGGGCGGTTGCCATCATTGCTGGGCCGGGAATTTTTCCGGACGCGGGTCACATCGTATAGCGTATCCACATTTGAGGATACGGTAATTTTCGTTCATGATGTGGACCGGAGCCTGGAGAAACTAGACTGGTTCGAGAAGGAATTGATTGGGAAGATTGTTTTACAAGAGTATTCCCAAGATCAGGCTGCAATTCTGCTGGGATGCTGGCGCCGAACCGTGGCCCGTCGTTATCTGGAAGCGGTGGACCGGTTGACTGAGATTTTCCTGGAAGGAGGATTATTGACGGCGCTGCCGGAGCAGGATTCGACCTATTCAGAAAGTTGTCAAGAGGAAGAAACTGAGGAAAACTCTGCAAGTGATTCTGAATGGTAGAAATATAAATATGGTGATCATGTCCCATTTACCCCTTCCAATGTGATACTCTGATATTAGAGAGTGAGAAAAAAGCTCGAATGGGCGCGCTACCAAGCGCGCCCAAACTTTTTTGGAGGCATTTTTGCTTCGAACCGGCGAGTCCATGAAAAAGACTAAATCAAGAGGGGGCAGGAAGCGCGCGAAACGTCTGCCAGCAGGGAAGAAGTCCCGGCAGGCGACGGACCTGGCTGCGGTCCGACAACAAATCACGGACCTGGTGAGAAACCAGGCTGTGCCCATGGTCGAAATTACGATTTCCGAAGTCGATAAGGGACATTATGCGGCGATGAAATATTTGTTCGAGATGATTGGGTTATATCCCGCGGCAGCCCAGGAAGAAGGCCAAGGGGAGGATTCTCTGGCGAGAACGCTATTGCGCCGATTGGGGCTGCCTGAAGAGCCCATGCTTGAGGCCGAGGCCACGAAAGATTGCCAACTGGAAGCGGTGGGGAATGTGGAGGATGCCGTAAAATGAAATGGCAGCCGCTGGCTGATCATCGCATATCGTCCTCGTCGAGATGGCAGGATAGTTTCGAAGCAACCTGCAGCGCGGCAACGATAAGATTACAGCGATGGATGCCACTTTCCTCGCGGGCAGGAGTGCTCGCGACACGTAAGACGCAGTTACACGGGACTTTCGGGATGGACATGACATGGGTGACCGGCCGGATCGCAGTAGGCGGGGGGATCTGGACAGCAGAGAACATGGCGGCGGTGGCACGGGCGGGAGTGACCCATATTCTCGATATGCAGATCGAGTTCGACGACACTGCACTGGCGAAGCCGCACGGTATCAAGGTGCTGTGGAATCCGATTGACGACGACTTCCAGCCGAAACCTCCGGAAGTTTTTCAGCGCGGCGTGGAGTTCGCGATGAACGCATTGGATGGGAAGGGCACTAAACTTTTCGTTCACTGTGCCGCGGGAGTACATCGCGCTCCCATGATGACGCTGGCGATTTTGTGTTCGTTGAGCTGGAAGATGGCGGAGGCAATGCAGTTGATCGGAGTGCGGCGCCCAGTGGTGGACTTTGCCAATGTTTACGTGGGTAGTGTGGAGAAGTTCTTGCAGCAGCAGGTGAAGGCGGAGAAATAGAAATTAGTTCTCAGTTCTTTGTTCTCCGTTCCCAGTTCCAAGACGAAAAAATCCAGAGCGACATCGAAGCGCGGCGCCCGGTGGTGGACTTTGCCAAGGTTTATGTGGGCAGTGTGGAGAAGTTTTAGCAGCAGCAGGTGAAGGCGGAGAAATAGAAATTAGTTCTTAGTAGCTTGTTCTCCGTTCCCAGTTCCAAGACGAAAAAATCCAGAGCGACATCGAAGCGCGGCGCCCGGTGGTGGACTTTGCCAAGGTTCATGTGGGCAGTGTGGAGAGGTTTTTGCAGCAGCAGGTGAAGGCGGAGAAATAGAAATTAGTTCTTAAGATCTTTGTTCTCCGTTCCCAGTTCGTTTGCCAAGAGGGAAATCCGGACAATATAAAAGCAGGCTTAGGGTTAGACCCTACGTCAGGCGAATATCTACGCCTGACCGGTCTTAAACATGGAGGGATTATGTTCGACGCGCGCCGCCGCCGCCAACTGGGGCGGCTTTTTTTCTTTCTGCTGCTGGCGGGAATCCTGCATGGGCAGGGGCCGGCGACGACTGTCGTCAGCGATGTTGTCTTTCGTGCGGACAGCACGCCGGCAGCGGGGACGCTTTTGATTTCGTGGCCCGCGTTCATCACTTCGAACGGGGAAGCGGTGGCAGCAGGAACGAAAAGCGTAACGTTAGGACCCCAGGGTGCACTTTCTGTCGCTTTGATTCCGAACACAGGCGTGACTCCCGCGAATGTTTTCTACACAGTGATATTTCATCTCGACGACGGCACTGTGCAGTGTCTAAACTCATCTATTTGGGCAAAGGCTCAGTAATCACCGATGCAGCGAATAAAGGATATGTGGATGGGGCGGTTGCCAACTCCGGAAGCGGATCTTACGTGAGTAAGGCGGGAGACTCGATGACCGGTCCGTTGATGCTGAGCGGAGAAAAAACGGACATTCAACGAGGCGTTTACGACCGGCTGTTGAATGCAGTGATCGCAGTCGTGGTTAGTTTGGCCATCGCGATGCGCGACCACTTCGGTTTCAAGTAACAGCCCCCTGTGCTCAACGACAGTTCCCAGTTCTTAGTTCTCCGATGTCAGTTATCAGAATCGGATCATTCCAATCACAACAATTTAGTAAAGGAGAAGCAGCAATGAACTTTTTATCTAAACTTTTGCAAGGAATTTCATTCGTACCCGCATTGGTCCAGGGGATTGAGGGACTTTTTGGCAACCGCTCGGGAGCGGACAAGAAAGATGCCGCGCTTTCGTTCGTGAGCGCTGCTCTATCTTTGACAGACGCCGTCACCAGCCGTCAGATCGTGGACGAAGCCAAATTCAAAGATGGGTTGGGAAAAATTATCGACGGCACTGTGCAGTGTCTAAACTCATCTATTTGGGCAAAGGCTCAGTAATCACCCGACCTCTTCGCTCCAATTCTCCAGCGTCTTTTTCACCAAAGCCATGAACTGATCGGCGACGGCGCCGTCGATGAGACGGTGATCGTAGCCCAGGGTCAGATGAACCAGCGAGCGGATCGCGATGGAATCATTGCCGTCGCTGTCAGTGACGACAACTGGAGCTTTCGTGATCCCGCCCACGCCCATAATGGCGGAGTTAGGCTGATTGATGATGGGCAGCCCGAAGACTGCGCCGAATTGTCCTGGATTAGTGATGGTAAACGTGGATCCTTCCACTTCTTCGGGCTTAAGTTTTTTGGAGCGGGAGCGCTCTCCGAGATCGGTGATCCCACGTTGCAGGCCGAGAAAGTTGAGCTCGTCAGCATTCTTCAGCACGGGCACGATCAGCCCCCAGTCGAGCGCAACAGCGATGCCCATATTTACGTGACGATGGTAGCGAATATTTTCGGCTTCCATTGAAGCGTTGACGATGGGGAACTGTTGCAACGCAATGATGGCGGCGCGCACGAAAAACGGCATAAACGTGAGACGCGCACCGTGACGTTGCTCGAAAGCAGATTTCATTTTGTTGCGCAAGCTGACGATTCGGCTCAGATCGACTTCGAACATGCAGTGCACGTGAGCACTGGTACGTCGTGACTCGATCATGCGTTGGGCAATGATCTTCCGCATCTGGGTAAGAGGAACCAGTTCTCCGGGAAAGGCCGCCGGAGCGGGGGAAGTCTTGGGAGCAGGAGTCGCGACAGCGGGCGCGGTGGCACCGGCGGAACGAGCAGGAGTCGAGGACACTTGGCTGTTCTCTAGAAAAGCCATGATGTCCTGCTTGGTAATGCGTCCGCCCAAACCGCTTCCCGCTACCTGCGAGAGATCAACATTGTTTTCGCGCGCGATTTTGCGCACCAGCGGCGAGGAGCGCGCGTGATCTTCTTCCTGCGGAAACTGAATTACTTCCTTCTGGGCGGCTGCAGAGGGCTGAGGCGTGGCGGTACGTGCTTCTTTCCTGTCGGGGGATGCGGGGGCGGACTGAGATGCGGGAGCCGTCTTCGCAGGAGCGGGTGTCGCCACGGCAGCTTCGCCGTCAGCAGCAATAGTTCCGACGACAGTATTTACCTGAACAGTGTTGCCCTCCGCGACTTTGATATCCTGCAATACGCCGGAGGCAGGAGCGGGAATTTCTGCATCCACCTTGTCGGTGGAGATTTCAAATAGCGGTTCGTCACGCTGCACCTTGTCGCCTGGCTTCTTCAGCCACTTAGTGATGGTGCCCTCAAAGATCGATTCGCCCATCTGGGGCATGACGATGTCGGTCGGCATAATTTCCTTTCGCGCAGTCCCGGTGAGGAAGCTCGAGCTGAACGCAAACCTACATTATATATAAGTGCCACATATCCAATTGAGGCCTAGTGGTCGTGATGATGATGCCCGGCCTCTCCAGAAGCCGCGGCCGGCGGCGCGACTCCAAAGGATTTCTTCCAATAATCCTGCACGGCCGGAGGAAGTTTCTGTAAGCGAGAGAGAAAAGCTGTGACCTTCCACATTTGTTCTTCGCTGAGAGCCTTATTCCATGCAGGCATGCCAGTGTAGCGAATGCCGGTGCGGACAGCGTAATAGGTGCGCCACTCGGGGTCGTCGAGGGGGGCAAGAATGAACTGTGGAGGCGCTGGGTAGAACGACTTCTCAAGTGGACTCGGCTTGTTGTCGAGAGTGCCGTGACAGAGCGCGCAGTTCATGGCGTAAACTTTCATACCCTCGATCAGATTCTCATCCAGGGGCGGGACAGGATTGTTAACCCGTGGAGCATGACGCTCCATCGATGCATCTACGGCCGTCGTGGCAATACGTCTCTCGAATGCGAGTGGAGTTGCGTCAGCGCTGGTGGGGATAAAGCCGAGCACTGCCAGGGCATACCCAGCCAAGGCCAGAACGAGCAGGGTAAAAATCACTCCGAGAACGAAATTGCGCATTTTTCCTCCTGTGCGGCTTCCACTATACGGCTCAGTATTGTTTCAGTCGACGAGCCTCTCGAACTACGTCACTCACCTTGGGTAGGAAATATTCCTCCTGCGGCGGAGAGAACGGAACTGGGGAGTCCTGCGCGGTGATGCGGACGATGGGACCGTCGAGATCGTCGAAGGCTTCCTCATTAATGATGGCTGCGATTTCACCGGCGAGGCCACCAGTGCGGACGTCCTCGTGCAGCAGAATAACTTTGTTGGTCTTGCGAACCGTGTTAGCGATTGCTTCGCGGTCGAGCGGTGAAACTGTGCGCAAGTCCACGATTTCGGTATCAATCCCCTCTTTGGCAAGGATTTCGGAGGCTTCGATGGCGACATGCACCATGGCGGCATAAGTAATGATGCTCAAGTCGTGCCCCTCGCGAGCTACGCGCGCTTTGCCCAGCGGCACGATGTGATCTTCGGAGGGCACTTCGTCTTTGATGCGACGGTACAGATATTTGTGTTCAAAGAAAATGACGGGATTGTTGTCGCGGATAGAGGCCTTGATCAGACCCTTGGCATCGTAGGCGGTCGCGGGACAGACTACTTTCAGGCCGGGCGTATGCACGAAGTACATCTCGGGATTTTGAGAATGAAACGGACCACCATGGACGTTACCGCCGCTGGGTCCGCGAATGACGAGAGGTGCCGGCGCGCCCCAGCGGTAGTGGGCCTTGGCCACCATGTTCACGATTTGGTTGAAGGCACAGCCGATGAAGTCCATGAACTGAAATTCTGCAACAGGACGCATACCCGTCAGCGCCGCACCAAATGCAGCTCCAACAATCGCAGATTCTGCGATCGGCGTATCGATGACGCGTTCGGGGCCAAATCGGTCAATGAAGCCGTCGGTCACTTTGAAGGCGCCGCCGTAGATGCCGATGTCCTCACCCAGACAGAACACGGTTGGATCGCGTTCCATTTCTTCACTAATGCCCTGACGGATGGCTTCGAGATAGGTGAGTTGAGGCATGTTGGTTTAGATCTTTACCTGAATCCGCGTTAGCGCACGCATCACTTCAAATGTACCGCTGCTTCCACTCGCGTTAAGCGCCTCGCGGATCCTGCCTTCGTCTTTGGCATTCCGTATTTCGGCTCAATATCGTGACATCCTTTCTCGCAATACACTCCGCCAGCGGCGGATTCCGGTTCAGGCATGGGTGAGGCTACCGCAAAATCGCGGTCGGCTTCGAGTTGGCGGTCCACGTCTGCGATTAGCTTTTCGTTTTCTGAAGGCGTCAGCCACTTTTTCGCTTTCACCAGATAATCTTCGAAACGCGTAATCGGATCGCGCTTGCGCCAGTATTCGAATAGAGGCTTGGGGACGTAGTCGGCCGCGTCGTGGATGGCGTGGCCTTTCATGCGCATCATTTTGGCTTCGATGAGCGTAGGGCCCTCGCCGCGGCGGGCGCGTTCGCAGGCTTCGTGGGCCGCATCGTAAACCTGGCAGGCGTCGGTGCCGTCGACGATTATGCCGGGGATCCCGTACGCGATGGCGCGTTCGGCGAGGTCTTTCACGCGGAACTGCATGTCGGCGGGAGTGGAGTATCCCCAGAGATTGTTTTCGACGAACAGTACTACGCCGAGATTCTGCACGGCGGCGAAGTTCAAGCCTTCGTAGGTGACTCCGGTGGATTGTCCACCGTCGCCGATGTAAGTCATGACGGCGATGTTGCGTCCCTGAAGACGGGCGCCCAGAGCGACACCGGCGAGCACGGGAATCAGATCGCCGAGAGTGGAGATGGGCGCGACCACATTGCGTTTTTCGATATCACCGAAATGCGAGGACGCATCACGGCCTTTGGTGGGAGAGCCAGCCTTGGCCATGTACTGCATCATGATGTCGCGAGCCGAAAATCCGCGGACCAGGAGTGAGCCCTGATTTCTGATCATGGGGCCCATCCAATCGTCGGGACCGAGAGCGAACGCTGAAGCGCAGGAGCAAGCCTCCTGACCGAGTCCGAAGTAGACGCCGCCGACTACCTTGCCTTGTTTATATAGATTCTCGAGAGCCGTCTCCATCTTGCGGTTGAGAAGCATCCAACGATAGATCTCGAGGCTTTTTTTCTTATCGAGGTATTTCGATTCACGGATGGGCGGAACCGGAGCGGCGAGATCGCCCTTGATTTCGTAGCAGGTCACATCATCTTTACAGACTTGACGTATCGTGAAAGCCGGTTTTTCCAGGCGATAATCGGCGATGTTGTAGGTGCGCTGGGTAGCGGTGATTGAGTTGGGGAGGCGTTGGCCGCGACCGTTGGAACTGGCGCGGGAGGAGTTCTTTTTGGCCTTCTTTTTCATGCCCAGAAAGTTTCTTCCTCTTTATGCAGCTTTCGTAATTCGGATGGAAGTTTTACAGGGACACCCTCAGTGGGCCGCAGGAGAGAATCTAAGGTTTCGAGCCAGAGAATCTGGCTATTGAAGACCACACCGAAGTTGCGGGAGACGGAATGCGCGACTTCTTGCAGCGCAACCGGCTTGCCGAGTTCTTTCTCTAGTGAAGTCACCGGCTTCGCTTCAATCCCACAGGGAATAATCAGGTCAAAATAGCTGAGGTCAGTATTCACGTTCAGGGCGAAGCCGTGTGAAGTGACTCCGCGGGAAATGTGGACGCCGATGGCAGCGATCTTGGCTTCATACTTGGTGGGAGGCTGATGAGTCTTCGACTCGTCCGGACGGGCGAGGTCGCCCGTCCCTACGCGGGCATTGCTG
>Ga0193730_1000429_pt1 | contig 12199 bp, 10 predicted proteins | sample U1a1metaG_FD_144919 | JGI IMG/M metagenome (GOLD analysis project Ga0193730, IMG submission 144919) | Soil microbial communities from a riparian zone of the East river system, Colorado, United States - U1a1 | ecosystem: Environmental > Terrestrial > Soil > Riparian zone | place: USA: East River...
TGACCGCGAAGGCCTCGACCGTGACAGATTGCTGGGTCGATCCTACTCGTAGGGTAAAGTCCTGAGTGCTGGACTGATTTACGACAACATGCGCCGCCTGCGTCGCGGTAGTAAATCCATCTTTTGTTACTTTCAGAACGTATTCACCAGGTGGCACGCTGACGAAAACATACAGCCCAGAATCGTTGGTGAGACTCTCTCTGTCGGTGCCGGTGTCAGTGTTGTGGAGAGTTGCCGTTGCCTGCGGAATTACCGCACCGCTCGAATCCCGAACAACTCCGTTGAGAGTGGCTGTCGCTTGCGCTGAAGCGCTATGCGGCATCACAAATATCAATACAAGCGCCACTAACAGCAATGAGAGGCGGTGGCCGAATCCGAATTCACGCAAGCCAGATGAATCCTTGCACCCTCGAACCAGCGCAAAAAGACTAGAAGCACGGTTATCCATAAACGCCTCCCACCCCAATTAGTTTGCGATCAATAACCTCACAACTCCCTCTGCGGTCACTGGAAATCAGCCCTTGCGGCTCAAAACCATCCGGGTCCGACATTTTTATACATGAAAGTAGCAGTTCGCGAATCAAACCGCTAACTTATAGGCTGGATTAAGAACGATTGTCAAGTATTTTTTTAAGTTGGGAAGATATTGAGCATGACCGGAACTCAATCTAGCCATGGGGGAGGAGCTAGGGGGAATCCGGTTCATTACGGCGGCAGTTGCTCTTGCAGAAGATTTTCCGAGCGGAATACGTTTCCTTTTACAAGAAGAGGTTTCCTCTAGGTTGCGACTGAAATCTGTTGATCATTCCATACGGGACCATCCGGGTACTCATATGCGAGCAAGGTCTCGGGAAGTATTTCGGTGCTGTATCCGGGTTTTTCAGGCAGCAGATAGTGGCCGTTTGCTATGCGAGCGGGATCAGCAAAATGTTCATGCAGATGATCTACAAATTCAGTGACACGGTTTTCGAGCGACGCTGATACCCGCAGATAGTCAAAGATCGCCAGGTGCTGCACGCATTCGCACAAGCCGACTCCGCCCGCGTGAGGGCAAACCGGGATGTTGAATTTAGCAGCCATCAACAACACCGCAAGATTCTCGTTCACGCCCGCAACCCTGCAACTATCAATTTGGCAGACATCCATTGCGCCCGCCTGCATGAATTGCTTGAACATGACTCGATTGTGGCAATGCTCGCCCGTCGCGATGCGAACGGGGGAAGCCTCTCGGCGAATGCGAGCGTGGCCCAAAATGTCGTCAGGGCTGGTGGGTTCCTCCATCCACCAAGGATCTACCTCAGCCAGTTCTTTCGTGCGCTGGATTGCCTCGATGACTCCCCACTTCTGGTTTGCATCCATCATTAGCTTGTTGTGCGGGCCGATTTCTGCGCGCATCAGCCGTGCACGGCGAAGATCATCGGCCGGGTTGCCGCCCACCTTTAACTTAAAACTTGTCCACCCTTGGCTGAGAGACTCGCGGCAGAGGCGCCGAATTTTGTCGTCACTAAAGCCGAACCACCCTGCGGATGTCGTGTATGCGGGATATCCATGCTGCTCAAGCTTCTTTAAGCGCCCAGCTTGAGACGCGGTGTGAGTCCTTAGTAGATCAAGGGCTTCACCCGGGGTAATGGCATCTTCGATGTATTTAAAGTCAATCGAACGGACAATCTGCTCGGGTTCAAAATCTGCCAATAGCTTCCAGAGAGGCTTGCCTTCGGTTCGCGCATAAAGGTCCCAGACCGCATTGATAAGGGCCGCGGCAGCCAGGTGGATTACACCTTTTTCAGGCCCGAGCCAGCGGAATTGACTGTCTTCCGTAAGCTGTCTGGAAAACGCGACCGTGTCGTCCGTCACAGAAGATAAATTGCGACCTTGAAGAAATCGCGCAAGATACTCAAGTGCAAGCACGCATAGTTCTGTTCCGTGGCCTAAGGTGAAGGCGAGGCCGTGTCCTTCGATACCGAGATCCGTTTCCAGAATGCAATAGGCCGCCGAGTAATCGGGGTCTGTGTTGACCGCGTCCGAGCCAATCTGCTGGCGCGAGGTCGGAAATCGCAGATCGAGGACGCGAACATTGGTGATTTTAGGATCGCTCAAACGGATCTACTCTCCTTCGGAAGCCTTTCAAGTCGCGGCCAACTCTCGAGAATCAAATCCAAGATGTTCCTCCGCTGACGCGGTCTCGCTAGTAGAGTGCGGCCCTGCGAGGTGATCTTCTGCAACGGCCAGTCAAGAATGTAATTTCTATTCCTGAAACATTAAATTTGTCAATAAAAATCCCTGACAAGTCGCGCGGGCGCTATATTTGTAGCTCGGCCGACACCGGCGCGACTCAACAAGCTTAAGTCTCAGATTTCTGGCGCTCTCGCAAGATTCCCCCGATCTCTTGGGAAAGCTGAGAACTCGCTCGTTTCAAGGATTGGCGGACGATAGCCGTGGTGGTGTTATCGCCAATTCGACGGATATAGGGAACCGTTAGAGCAGCAACCGCATACCCATGCTCATCCAGGACGGGATAAGTAACATTGATGACCCCGTCAACTTCGTAACTTTCCTTCTCTTCATAGCCTCGATCTTTAATGGCGGAAAGATGCGAGGTCAAATCACGTGGAGCTTCAGTTTTGTTGCGTTTGCACCAAGTTTGTATGGCACGTGCACGAGCTTCTTGCGTTTGGTGTGCCAGGATAACGTGACCTGTAGCAGCATGCATGAGATCCACAACTGCACCAGCCTTAACATAGAAGCCCGGGCTCACAGGAGAATCCACCTGCGCGATAATCACCACTTGACCCCCGTTGAGCACGCCCAAATGACAAGACTGACTAAGTTCGTGAGCAACCTGCTGCATAATCGGTAAAGCTTGCATCGTCATGCGTTTGATTGGCGGATGCTCTTGCGCGAGCCTGAACAGGTATAAGGTGAGATGGTAACGGTCGCTGTCCGGGCTCTGCGCAATGTAGCCACGTTCCTCGAGGCATACCAACATCCGAAAGACCTCTGAAATCGTGCGACCGAGCCTGCGTGCCACGTCGCTTTTTGTGAGCCCCGACGGCTCGCTGGCAAACAGCTCCAATATGTCCAAGCCTTTCTCAAGAGCCGGAGTCGGGTACCGGCTGGAAGCTTTAGGCGCCTTTATCTTCTTCATAAATTGTCGAGGCCAAACATCGCACTAGGGTAACCGCAAATCGCAGCGATGCTGATAGTGTCAGCAGGTCTTCTTGCAGCACTGCTCCGTTCGCAACCGACGGCCCCGCGCCGGATCGTTGAAATACTATCGCACCTAAAAAACTGTTGACAAAGGCATGAAAGCTGAAGTAACGTCCGCTTCTGTTTTTGTGGGCGCATATTACGTTTTATATATGAAATTTCGCAAAACGGCAAACAATGGAGGGTAGCCAAGTTCTGGAGAGAACTTTGCGATTCAGCCGGGGGGCACGCAGAGGCTTTCGAGCGAGAGCTGTCCAAGTGTCTCTTGTCTGGATGGTGAGAACTGTCCTTATTGGCTGTCTTGGATTGTGCACACTTCACGCACAAACAATACGTCCCGACGATCTGACGGTGCTGATGGCTGCTGATGCCGTTCACAAAGGATCTCTCAAAACCAGTGATATGGGGCCAGCAAAAACTGGCTGGGTGGAGTCGTGGGATTCGTCGGGTTCACTGTCCTGGACTGGCAAGATTACCTCACCCGGAAGCTATGCCCTATTTGCCATTCTTCAAGGCAGTGGTACGGGCTGTTTGGTGGAAATCACCATTGGCTCTAAGCCACTGACTGCCTCTTGCTTGAAGACAGACTGGGAAAGAGTAAAGCTGGGCACAGTAGAGCTCTCTCCTCCTGTCCAAAGCTTCACTTTTCGCTCGGTCGGCGCCTCGCCGGTCGCTAAGGTGTTCTCTTTAGAAATTGTCAGGCCCGAGGTGCAAGCAGAACTTGCCGATCAGGCCACAAGGACCGCCGCGCCTACTGACTGGATGGTGCAGGCCAAGTACGGCGTGTTTGTCCACTGGACGAGTCAAAGCAAGCCAGAGCGTGGCAGTGCATTGCCGTACTGTGAGGCAGTGCGTAACTTTGACGTCCAGAAGTTTGCCGATGTGCTCCATGAAATGGGTGCCGGCTATATCGTATTTACGACTTCCCACGCCGAGTTTTATTTTCCCGGCCCCAACAAAGTAATTGATGAGATTCTTCCTGGTCGCACATGTTCCAGGGATCTGGTCGGCGATCTTGCCCAGGCGCTGGCGAAACACGGTATAAAACTCGAACTGTACTTCCACCCCGGACATGATGATGTTGAATGGTGGCGACGCACACACTTCGATGATGATAAAGACAAATATTTTGACTTGTGGTGCAGAGTCATAGGTCAAATAGGCCAGCAATATGGCCCATCGATCGCCGGCTATTGGCTCGACGATGCAACATTCACGTATTACCCCTACAACGCGCCATGGGCGAAGATGACCGCCGCAGCTAAGCAAGGAAACCCCAGCCGATTAGTCACTTACAACAGCTGGATATTGCCAAAAGTGAGTGATTTTTACGAAGTTTTTGCAGGCGAGAATGATTTCAGCAGCGAGATGATCAATGGGTTCGGATTCCTTCCCGTGGGAGGAACCGGAAAGTTCACGGGTGGCCCACAATCAGGGTTGCAGGGACAGATCACAACGATCATCAATGGCGACTGGGGTCATTTCAAGGAAAATACGCCTATCTCGCCACCGAAATATTCATCCGATACGATGATTGCAAAAATACGGGACGCGATTAGCCGCAAAAATGTTCCGACATTTGACGTAGAAATATATCAGGATGGAAGAATTTCACCTGAGACCCTCGCCTTGTTCAAAGAAATTCGCCGAGCAATCAAAACGACAAACAAGTGAAGAAACAGGTCTTGCCTTTGGCTATTAGTCGTTGCGTTTTTTTCGAACACTCAAAGATGGGCAGCCTATTTGAATTTAATTACTAGTGTGGAACGGAATTCATGGAAAAGGTCCTCCAAACAATTACGCTGTTTTCTGTGATACTTGCCGCTACTTTTGCATACGGAGCGACTCCCTGGAATCTGAAGCAACTGTCACGTCCGCCTCAGGTGTATCCGGCTCCCGCTTTTCAAGCTCCAGGGGTGCGAGCTTTGTTTTTTGAAGGATTACCCTGGAAGGGCAATCCGACTCGTGTCTTTGCGTGGTACGGAGTTCCGAGCAATTCGACCGCGGCGAGACTTCCTGCAATTGTGCTAGTCCATGGCGGAGGCGGGACAGCTTTCGCCGAGTGGGTAAGACTCTGGACAGCGAGAGGCTACGCTGCAATCGCCCTGGACACATGCGGAAGCATGCCGAGTAATCCGGACAGTCATCAACCTCGACGGCATGAATTCGCGGGCCCGCCTGGTTGGGATGCTTCTTTTGATCAGATAGATTGGGCAGAAAACGACCAGTGGACTTACCATGCCATTGCCGATATCGTGCTTGCCCATTCACTCCTGCGTTCTTTTCCCGAGGTTGATCCAAAACGTATCGGCATTACCGGTATTTCTTGGGGAGGTTTTTTAACTTCTATCGCGGCAAGCGTCGATCCGAGATTTCGCTTTGCGGTTCCAGTGTATGGCTGCGGCTTTCTGGGTGAGAGTTCTCTCTGGGGGCCGGCATTCCAAAAGCTCGGCCCCGAAAAAACAAAGAAGTGGTTGGAGCTCTGGGATCCTTCCATTTACCTGAGTCGCGCGAAGATGCCATTTTTATGGATTACCGGAACTAACGACGTCGGCTATCCGCTGGATTCCTTCAAAAAAACCTATCTTCTTCCCCACGGTCTGCGCACTCTTTCAGTCCATCTGCGGATGCCCCACAGCCATGAAAATGGCTGGAAGCCCGAAGAAATCTTTGCCTTCGCTAACCAAGTCGTGAATTCAGGTACGCCGCTTACAAGAGTTCTGTCGCAGGCCCACAATCAGCAGAGGGCCTGGATAAAATTCAAATCAAAGACTCCAGTTGTCCGGGCAGAGCTGCTGTATACGCTGGACAATGGAACTTGGAAAGATCGGCACTGGCTGGTGATTCCGACCGAGGTTATTCCCGGCAAGGCGATGGTCCAAGCAACACTTCCGGCGGGAGTGAGAGTATTTTTTTTCAATCTAATCGACGCTCGCGGACTGGTTGTCAGTAGTGAGCACCAGGTACTTTAAGGGGGAAGCGGAGAGATCCGCACCAAAGCGGAGTTGCTGGCACAAAATGATTTCATTCCATGGAAGAGAGGCGTGTCACTCTGAAATCTGCTGACGACAGAGCGGGAAATTTTCGACTGGACAATAAAATCGCAGTCGTCACCGGAGGTGGCTCCGGAATTGGGCGCGCGATTGCGCAGAAATTCGCTGCCAATGGCGCGCACGTATGCATCCTGGATATTAACGAAACAGAAGGCACGCAGGCGGCAGAGGAAATCATTGCTGATGGCGGAGAAGCTGCAGCGTATCAATGCGATGTCTCGAAGCTCGAGAGCGTACAAAATATCTTCGGAGAGATTCTCCAGCGTGGCCGCATTCACATTCTGGTGAATAACGCCGGAATCGCGCATGTGGGGAATTTAGAGACAACTAAAGAAAGCGATTTCGATTCCGTATTTCGTGTGAACGTCAGAAGCATGTACTACTGCATGCAGGCATGCATTGGTCACATGAAGAGCAGCGGTGTCGGAGTCATCCTGAATATGGCTTCCATTGCGGCATCCGCGGGACTGGCTGATCGGTTTGCTTACTCGATGAGTAAAGGGGCAGTGGTCGCAATGACCTATTCGGTGGCGAAAGACTATTTGTCCCACAATATCCGTTGTAACTGTATTTCACCCGCGCGAGTTCATACTCCTTTTGTGGATGGGTTCATTAGCAGGAATTATCCCGGCCGTGAGGCGGAGATGTTTAAAGTGTTGGCCCAGTCACAACCGATCGGAAGAATGGCTGATCCTAAAGAAATTGCTTCGCTGGCTCTATTCTTATGCTCCGATGAAGCTGCGTTTATCACGGGGACCGATTATCCGATTGATGGAGGATTCTTTCACTTGCGGGGATGAGCGTCATGCGGCATTGGTGTTCGCTAATTGTTGAGACATAACGCGGATTTACAAGCTTCGGCGAAATTGCATGAGGATTGATTCACACCAGCACTTCTGGCGCTACAAACCGGCAATGGACAGCTGGATCACTGATCAGATGTCCGTGCTAAAGCGTGATTTCTTGCCCGATGAACTACAAACGGAATTGAGAGGCAACGGCGTGGACGCCTCCATCGCTGTCCAGGTAGATCAGTCAGAACCTGAAACATTATTTCTCCTGGATTTGGCGAAGCGATATCCGAATGTAGCAGGGGTGGTGGGCTGGGTAGATCTCGCCGCGCACAATGTGGCAGAGCGACTCAAGTTCTTCTCCCAATTTGAGAAGCTATGTGGATTTCGCCATATCGTACAGGCCGAACCCGATGATGGTTTCATGCTGCGCTCAAATTTCGTGCACGGAATCGCGGAGATGCGAGCATTCGATTTCACTTATGACATTCTGATCTATCCGAAACAGTTGCCCGCGGCAATAGGGCTAGTCGAGAAATTTCCTGAGCAACGGTTTGTGATCGATCACATCGCCAAACCTGCAATCAAGACACACCAAATCGGGGTGTGGGCCGATCACATGAGAACGATTGCAAAAGGCTCTACTGTCATGTGTAAACTGTCGGGCCTGGTCACAGAAGCAGATTGGAATAATTGGCTGGCGGAGGATTTTCGGCCATACCTCGACGTCGTGTTTGAGGCCTTTGGAACTGAGCGGCTCATGTTCGGATCGGACTGGCCCGTATGCCTGTTGGCGGGAACCTACAAGGACGTGAAACAACTGACTGAGGATTATGTCCGTGATTTACCCGGGCGTGAGCGGGACAATATTTTCGGCTTAAACGCAGCTCGTTTCTACGGGCTGCGATCGTCAGGCTGAGATCAACACAAAATGGACTTGCAGCTCACCAACAAGGTGGTACTCATTACCGGCGGAGCCAAGGGGATCGGTTCGGCCATTGCCCGGCAAGTTGCCAGCGAGGGCGCGATTCCGGTGATTGTGGATCGAGATGGAACCGCGGGGGAAAAGCTTCAAGGTGAATTGCGCGCCGCGGGCGCGAAGAGTCATGTCATTACAGCCGAGCTCTCACTTGCCGAGAATTGCTCGAAGGCTATCGAGGAAACGATTCGTATTGCCGGACGTCTGGACGCTCTCGTCAACAACGCTGGAGTGAATGACCGTGTGGGGCTCGAGCACGGAAGCCCTGAGCAATATGTAGCATCGTTGCAGCGCAATCTTTTGCATTACTACAACATGGCGCACTATGCCCTGCCGTGGTTAATCAAATCACACGGTTGCATTGTTAACGTGAGCTCGAAGACGGCGCTTACCGGGCAGGGGGGAACGTCCGGATATGCTTCTTCCAAAGGTGCGATTTTAGCGCTCACGCGTGAATGGGCGGCCGAACTGCTGCCTTACGGGATCCGCGTGAACGCCCTGGTGCCTGCGGAGGTGATGACACCGCTCTATCGTCAATGGCTCGATAGCTTTCCCGACCCGGACACAAAATTGAAAAACATTATTTCCAAAATACCACTGGGAAAGAGAATGACCTCTGCCGATGAAATCGCGGCGATGGTAGTGTTCCTCATTTCTGGCAGGGCGGGACACATCACGGGCCAACACATCGTGGTTGATGGCGGATACGTACATCTCGACCGTGCTTTAACTTAACGGAGGCAAATTATGGGGGCTACGACAACTCGGGGAAGGGTCAGCGAGCGAGCCGCGCGCCTCACGGAACCACAATTCGTTCTGCCCCTGGTTTTGATCACAAGCCTGTTCTTCCTGTGGGCATTCGGAGTGAATTTAAACGATATCTTGATTCCGCATTTGAAGAAAGCATTCCGCCTGACCGACTTCCGTTCCTCGTTGATTCAGACTGCCTTTTTCGGCGGATATTTTCTGGCCGCGCTTCCTGCCGGCCGGTTAATGGAGAGAATTGGTTACAAGAAAGGTATTCTCACCGGCTTGATCATGTGTGCCGCCGGAGCTCTGCTGATTATCCCCGCGGCTTCTGCCAGGGTCTACGGGTTTTTCCTGTTCGCCTTGTTCATAATGGCTTGCGGACAGAGTTTTCTCGAGGTAGCCGCAAATCCTTACGTCACGATTTTGGGACCGCCGGAAAGTTCTGAACGCCGTCTCAACCTTGCTCAATCTTTCAACGCGGTCGGCGCCGTGGTTACACCGTTTGTCGGTGCGGCTTTCATTCTTACTGCCAGTCAATACTCCTCTTTGCAATTATCAGCAATGAGTCCCGAGCAATTGCAGGCCTATCAAATCGCCGAGGCCAATACCGTGAAGGGGCCTTATCTTGTCATCAGCGGAATATTTCTGCTGGTTGCTGTTCTCATCTATTTCTCGCGGTTGCCCGAAATTAGTGAAAAACATGCAGAAGCAAACGGGCACCCGAGCTTGCGCGGGATCCTCCGCTACCGTCACCTGGTGAAGGGTGTCGTCGCGCAATTCTTTTATGTAGGCGCGCAAATCGGAGTGGCGAGCTTCGTCATTCGATTCGCGCAGCACATTGCAACCGGCACACCGGAAAAAACCGCCGCGAATTACCTTAAATTGCACCTGCTTGGATTCATGATCGGCCGCTTTGCCGGCGCCGCTCTCATGAAACGGATTCCGGCTCCTAAACTGCTCTCGGTTTTCGCGGCCGGCGCGCTGGTGTGCGGAATTGTTGCCGTGGTGACCACAGGAGTCGCTCCCTTGTGGGCCATTGTGCTGATCGGGTTCTTCAATTCCATCATGTTCCCCACGATTTTTGCCCTGAGCCTCAAACATCTCGGTTCGTACACCAAGCTAGGATCCTCGTTGCTCGTAATGTCCATTATTGGCGGAGCCGTTTTTCCTGCGATCATGGGCCGCATCTCGGATCTGAGCAGTATTCAGAGAGCTTTTCTGGTCCCTCTCATCTGTTACGCATATGTGATGTATTTCGCTCTATGGGGCTACAAGCCGCAGACGGTGGTGGGGATTGCCGAAGCCGCAGTTCCGAGCGAGGTCCGATGAACAGACGGTACTGTCTAACCCTCGACTTGAAGGATGATCCCCAGTTGATCGCCGAATATAAGAAACATCACGAAAAAATCTGGCCGGAAATTACCCGAAGCATCAAGGACGCCGGCATTGAAGACCTGGAGATTTATTTACTTGGAACCCGCATGTTCATGATCATGGAAGTACACCAGAACTTTTCCTTCAAGAGGAAAGCCGAAGCCGACCAACAGAATCCGAAGGTACAGGAATGGGAGCAGCTCATGTGGAGTTTCCAACAGCCATTGCCCCAAGCCAAACCTGGAGAGAAATGGCTCCTCATGGATAGAATTTTTAAGCTGGCAAATCGCGAATGAAATTACTTCGATATGGTTTGCTGGGTCACGAAAAGCCGGGCGCACTCGATGCCAACGGACATATCCGAGACCTGTCTCAAGTCGTGCCGGATATCGCTAAAGAAGTACTGCTACCACAATCGATCGAGCGCTTGAAGAAGACCAACCTCACTACCCTGCCAAGGGTTGATGAAAAAGTTCGCATTGGTCCGTGTGTCGGGCACGTGGGAAAGTTTATCTGCGTTGGCTTGAACTATGCCGATCACGCCGCAGAAGCGGGCGCTGCCGTACCCAGCGAACCAGTTCTTTTCATGAAAGCAATCTCCGCAATCTGCGGACCGAATGATGACGTCATTATTCCTCGCGGATCAGAAAAGACTGATTGGGAAGTCGAACTCGGCGTGATCATCGGCAAGCCTGCCAAATATGTGGAAGAGAAAGACGCCTTATCCCATGTTGCAGGATATTGCGTGATCAATGATCTCTCCGAGCGTAGGTTTCAGCTCGAAGGCACAGGGCAATGGGTAAAGGGAAAAAGCGCCGACACATTTGGACCCATCGGGCCGTGGCTCGTGACTCGCGACGAAGTTCCTGATCCGCAGAATCTCCGGCTCTGGCTCGAAGTGAATGGCCACCGTTATCAAGACGGATCGACCGCCACCATGGTTTTTGGCGTCGCGCATCTTGTCAGCTATATAAGTCGATTTATGAGTCTGCAGAGTGGAGACATCATTTCGACCGGTACGCCTCCCGGTGTAGGGCTGGGCCAGAAGCCACCGGTTTACTTACATTCGGGAAATCGCATTCGGTTAGGGATTGAAGGTCTCGGGGAGCAGAACCAGAATATCGTGGACCCTGGATGACTTTGGGTATGAGTTGAGATTGTTTCTTATTTAACTACGGAGATCGACTACATTGCGAATCCGTCTTCTCGCCGTTGTCTTAACTGTAGTTTTTCTCCCCCTTTCTTTCGTACTCGCCCAGACTACTGCCGGCCTCGATTCCATTCCTGCGCGTATGCACGATGTGATCGTCGCCAACGAAATTCCAGGCGCGGTCACAGTAGTCGCGACGCGTGACTCTGTACTTCGGATGGACGCTCAGGGTTGGGCCGACCCGCAACACAAATCTTTCATGCGCGTGGATTCGATCTTCTGGATCGCGTCCATGTCAAAGCCGATTACTGCTACAGCGGTGCTGATGCTGATGGAGGAAGGCAAACTCTCCCTCGACGATCCTGTCGCTAAATACGTTCCAGAACTTGCTGGACTCAAAACTGCGGATGGCAAGACGCCGCGAATCACGCTGCGGCACTTGCTCACTCACACCTCCGGAATGGGAGAAGCAACCGACGAAGAGGCGAAAGCCGCGCGTTCGCTGTCCCAACTGGTGCCGGCCTTTGCTTCAAAGCCGCTTGCGTTCGAGCCCGGGAGCCAATGGAAATATTGTCAGTCCGGCATTCTTACTCTTGGCCGAATCGTAGAAATCGTTTCCGGTATGCCGTTTGAAGTCTTCCTGCGGAAGCGTATCTTCGACCCGCTAGGTATGAAGGACACGACGTTCTACCTGAGTGAAGCCCAGATGCCGCGCTGGGTGATACCCGCCAAGCACGAAGGCGAACAACTGGTGCCGGCAGAAATCGGGATTTTGTACGGCCATCCTCCCACCTGGCGCGATCACTACCCGGCAAGCAACGGTGGCTTGTTCTCAACCGCTCCCGACTACACGCGCTTCGCGCAAATGCTGCTGAATGGCGGTGTGCTCGATGGC